>MDTD01022975.1_pt1 | contig 105812 bp, 101 predicted proteins | sample 811221 | NCBI WGS metagenome assembly MDTD01 (sample SAMN05326646, study PRJNA326480) | marine metagenome | isolation source: seawater | place: Pacific Ocean: South West | collected 2011 | reverse complement strand
TGAAACCCTCGAAGCGGGTGCCGGTCTTCTAGTGAATGCAAGCCTTGAAGAAGAGTCAGCTAACTTGCTGGCCTTGCAGACAAGACAGTCTCTGGGTACTTCCGCTTTGGAGTTTGCAAATCAGGTACAAATGAGTGTGTTACAACTATTTAGATAAAATCTAGAGGTTTCTAATGAAAATGGGTGGGATTTGTCTCACCCATTTTTTTTGATTAACCAGTTGTAAAGCAAGTAAGATTAGAAGTAGTAGGGAAGAGGTTAAAAATGCCATTACGTTTAAAACTAAAACCCCAAGAAAAAATTGTTATTGGTAACACAGTTATCGAAAATGGCTCGAAAAGTGCGACTTTCTTAATTCATAGTAAGTCAATAATTTTACGTGAAAAAGATATAATGCAGGAAGAGCAGGCAAATTCTCCAGCAAAGCGTATTTATTATGTATCCTTATTGATGTATCTGTCAGGGAGCCCAGAGGAGAGTAAAGTTCATCATCCCGCATTTAGGGAACTCACTCGTCAATTTCAAGAGGCCTGTCCCACTCCTAGAGCCATTGAGTTGATTAGTATTATTGGCACGAGGATTTTTAATGAAGATTTCTATGGCGCCTTGAAAAGTGCAAGAAGCCTCATAGAATATGAAGAAAAAGTGCTATCAGAGGCTACAAAAGGGTAAGCGAATGACAGGATCAGGATATGGTGCGTACGATAAAAATATTAAGACAACAGAAAGTCCACATGAGACTGATGCTGCTGTCTTAGAACACGCAGCTCAGATATTACTTGCTGCTCAGACTTTGTTTAAAGCTGGCAAACTTGAGCAGGAGGAAGACTTTTTTATGGCGTTGAATTACAATCAAAGAATTTGGACAGTGATTCAAGCTTTTGCAGCTGAGGAGAACTCACTTCCAGATCAGTTAAGAGCCAACCTTATAAGCTTAAGCATATTTGTTGATAAGCAAACCTATAAGGCACTAGCAGAGAATGATCCCAAGAAACTTGATGTTCTTATAAACATAAATAGGCAAATTGCGGCTGGATTTCGCTCAATTCCCCCAGCACTAGAAAAAGCTGCTTCTGAGCCGTCAGTAGAAGAAAAATTAGCATAAACTTTTATTTTTTTGGTGGCTAATTTCGTGAGAAAAATGCATATGCTACGCCAAATAACACCTAGTTAACTGCTAGGAATTGGCTTTAAATGAAAAAAATTGACAACCAAGATTTAGCTAGTAAGGGCACAACAGACTCAACTGATGTGCTACTTAGAGATGCAATTAATTATCATAACACAGGTGATTTAGAAAAAGCTGAAATTAACTATCGTAAGATTTTGGAAGTTGACCCAAAGAATTCCAACGTGCTACATCTTTTGGGTTTTTTGGCTCACCAACTGGGTTTTTTAGAAGAAGGTCTTGCTCTTATAAAGGAGGCTATTTCATATGAGCCAAATGTATTTCTATTTCATTCTAATTTTGCAAAAGTTTGCTTAAAGCATAAAGACCTAGAACAAGCAGAAATTGCATACCGTCGGTGTCTAGAAATCGAAAGTGGCGATCTGGATATTATGAACGACCTCGCGAATCTACTCCGTACAAAAGAGAAAGGCCCAGGTACTAAGTCACTGCAGGAGGCCGCAGATTTACTTAGTAAAGTTGTAGTGCAGAAACCGATGGTTCCTGAATATCAAATCAATTTTGGAAATGTTCTTCGTGATAACCTTCAATATGATGAAGCTGTTACTTGCTATGAAAAGGCGATGGAGATAGACCCTAATTTTTCTGGGGCAGCGTTTCGAAATATTGGATTAATCCATAGTCTAAAAGAGGATTACGATCTTGCAAAGGAATTTGTGGATAAAGCATTAGAGGTTGACCCAAAAGATAGTGAGGCACTCAATAATTTAGCTCAGGTCTTAATATCTGATCATCAGTTAGATAGAGGCATTGAGTGTTTTGAGAAGGCGATAGAATTAGACCCAAATAATTCCCTTATATATACGAACATGGGTCGAGCACTAATGCGTCGAAGACGCGATGAGGAGGCACTTGAAGCATTTCAAAGATCAATGGAAATAGATGTTTCTGCAACTGATGCTTATTATCTATTTGCCGCGACCCTTAGGCAGATGGAAAAGCTTGAGGAGTCTGAAAATTTTATTCGGGCTGCATTAAAATCATTTCCTGATGAACCACTCTTGTTATGTGAGCTTGCGAATAATCTTCAATGTCAATTTGAATTTGAGGAATCAGAAAAATACGTTCGAAAAGTCCTTAAAATGAATCCTAATCATGGCCCCGCGTTGGTCACACTAGCAATAGTATTGGTCCACACGGGAGAAAAAGCGGAGGTCCTTGAAATATATAGAAAAGCAATTGAATTAATGCCTAATAATCCGACCGTAACTTACAATTATGCCTTAACCTTATTTTGCTATGGTCATTTGGAGGAAGCTTGGAAAAACTATTTCTCTCGTTGGGAAACTGAGAGTTTTAGCTCGCCTGTCCGCTCATTTCCTCAAGCTCAGTGGGATGGGTCATCTTTGAAAGACAAAAAAATAGTAATTTATGGCGAGCAGGGTTTAGGTGATGAGATACGTCACGCAAGTATGATACCAGATATGTTAGAATTGGGTGCAGAGGTCCATATAGAGTGTGAACCCAGACTAGTTGATCTTTTCCAACGTTCCTTTGCAGACGCCAAGGTGTTTCCCTGTCCATACACAGAAGCAGAAACCGGTGAAGTGGATTTTGACTATCAGTCTGCTATCCTCGATCTTGGTGGCTTCTTAAGACCAACAATTGATAGTTTTCCTAGTGAACCAAACCACTCATTCCTAAAACCAAATCCATTGCGAACTGTATTTTGGGGGGAGAGGTTGAGAGCACTTGGAGCTTGTCCCAAAGTTGGAATGATTTGGCAAAGCACAAAGGCTGTTGGTGGACGTGGCCGTTGGGGTGCTACTGTAGAGGAATTGGCGCCAATTCTTTCAATTAAAGGAATAGACTTTATTAACCTTATGTATGTTGAATGCAAAGAAGATCGAGCAAAAATGCAAAAACTTTATGGGGTAAATTTACACACATGGGATGATATAGATCTGAGAAATGATCAAGATGACCTTTGCGCCCTGATCTCAAATTTAGATCTAGTGGTTTCTCATACATCTTCAGTTGCTTACACAGCAGCTGGCCTTGGGGTGCCAACATTTAATTTTATGCCTATCAAAGAATACTTTGACTTATTAGGTGACCCTGAGGCACCGGGCTGGGCACCGTCATTGCGTTATTTTCGCAAGAGAATAGATGAAGATTGGGGCGCAATCATGAGTGACATAGCAATTGAAATTAGGGCTAAGTTTAACCTTTAAACATGTCCTACCAGCAAGTTCTTCCTCCATCAATGGACATAATACTTCCTGTCATGTAGGAAGACGCATCTGAAACCATGAAGGCGATGGCTGCTTTGTATTCATCTGCACTTGCCATGCGTCCCATTGGAATTAGATTGGTTAACTTTTTTACAAAATCTTTTTCTTGTTCTGTGTAAACGCCACCAGGCGCAATCGCATTTGCACGAACCCCTTGGTCAGCCCAATATGTTGCCAGGTAGCGGGTCAATCCGATTAGGCCACTTTTGACAACCGAATAAGTAACAGGTTTTACTGGTTGGTTCTTGTCATTTAATCCTGGTTTTTTATAGAGTCTTTGATCAGGAGCTATAAGTGCTAAATCAGAACAGACATTTAGAATGACCCCCTTGCCTGCCTGTGACATGGCTACTCCATAAGTGCGTGAGCATAAAAAAGCTCCCGTGAGACCAACAGCGAGATCTTTGTTCCAGAAATCAAGTGGAAGTTCTTCTAGTTGCAAGCATCCTTTATCAGTAATATCCTCTATACTGGGATTGTTGGCAGCATTATTAATTAATATATCAATATGCCCAAATTGATTTAATATTTCTTTACAAGATGATTTAACTTGATCTGGATTGGTGATGTCCACACAAAGACTTGAACAGCGCTGTCCATATTTTTTTCTTAATGTTTGTGCTGCATAGTCTACTTTATCCGAATCAATATCTAATAAGATTGGAATTCCACCGCATTCAAGAATAGCTTCCGCGTGTTTTTGGCCAAGCAATCCTCCACCACCTGTTATGATAGCAACCTGGTCATTAAGTCTAAATGAAGCCAAAACTGATCCTGAAATATTTTCTTTTTCTGTCAAGATATTCTCCTAGCGGGTTTGAGCTCCATCAACACATAGTAACGCACCAGAAATAAACCGCGCTCGTGCTGAGGTCAGAAAGATAACTGCATCAGCAATTTCCCTTGGTTCCGCTAGTCGTCTCAAGGGAACCTCGCTTTGTAAATATTTTTTTAAATGGTTTGGATTTTTTCTCATTTGTGTTTCCCAGTGCCCGCCAGGTACTAAGACATTACCCGGGGCAACTGTATTTACCCTAATGCCCTCAGGCCCAAGTTGCCGCGCTAGATTTTTTGCAGCTTGTTGCAGGCCAGCTTTAGCCGAACTATAGGGAATTGGGGCAGCAATGGCTTCCACCCCAGCGATTGATGAGATAAAGGTAATGCTTGGGTTGTCCCGGCCTTTAAGATGAGGGATAGCACTTGTAGCAAGGCTCATGGAACCAATCAGGTTAAAATCCATGACCGATTGCCACTCATCAGTTGATATATTCCACCCAGATGAACCTGAACCTGAGCCTATGTTCGCTATCACTCCATCTAAACCGTTAAAACTATCAATTAATTGTTTAATAGCCTTGTTGATAATTTTTTTCTTGTTTAGATCACCGCAAAAAACAACAACGTTCTTTTCACTATATTTTTCTGATAAATTTTTATAAGCATTTTCTAATTTTCTTTCGTCACGTCCAGAGATTTGTACCCTTGCCCCTTCTTGTAGCAATATTTCAGCTACTGCGAACCCAATACCTGAGCTGGAGCCGGAAACAAGCAGACTCTTATTTTTTAAACCCAGCTCCATGAAGCCTCCTTTACCATTTTGTTTGATTTGACAGTTGTTGCTCAACGAATTTTCTATTTTGGATTGCTAGCTCTATTTCATCCCCATCTTTACCACGTGCAACTTGCAAGACAAAGTGACGTTTAAAACCTGCTCTGCATATCAATTTAAAACAAGTAGGAAAGTCTGCATTCCCAACTCCGAGTGGGACTGAATTGCCACCAAGTATGCGGTCTTTTACGTGAACGCTACCAAGAAAGGGCGTAAGCAATTTAAGTTCTTCCGTTGGGTCATAACCAAGGGCAGCGCTGTTGCCAATATCAAAATTAGCTTTAATTGATCGATGGTTAATTGACTTTAAAATGCTACTAAATATGGTTGGATGTAAGTCTGTTTCCAAATGCAACTCTATATTTCTCACAGCTGCCCTTGGCCCCAATGATTGCATGAGTGAGACGAGGCTATGTTGATGGGCTACTGTGTTTAGTGATGAAAGGTCAACAAAAGGAAGAACTATGTAAATTACTGATAATTTAGCCGCTTGGTCTATAAGCCAGTTTAGATGGTTCACAGCTTCGCTTCGTACGTTGCCATCAGAATCAATGAGCAGTTCTTCCATGTAATAATCAGCACATATGGAGCGAATACCGACACCACTTTTATTAGTTAAATTGTGAAGACTTTTAATTCCAACATTGCTACTGAGAGGATTTAGGTGTTGATTGGGCTTCTCAAATATCCATTCTATGCAAGAGATGTTTGCTTTTTTAGCGTTTGCAAATTCATTACGCCACAGCATGGCTGGAAATGCCTGAATGCGTCCATCAATGGGAGGAAGAAGCCTGCCCTGCATGATGGCAATGTCATTCATTTAATTAGTTCCACTAATTCAACAAAGGTACCATCCGGATCCTGACAAAATGCTACTTTTACGTAGCCATCAGGGGAAATGCTGGGCGGATCATTAAAAGAAACCCCTGCTTTTGTAAGGCGGGTGTATAGTGCGTCCAGGTTATTAACATTTAAAGCGAGGTGTGTTGGTCCAATTGCATTTAAGGGTGTCGAGTTTGTTGAGGCTGGATTTTCAAAGCATACCAACTCTAGTGATGTTGTGCTGTTTTCACCAACTAGTTTGGTGGTTTGAATTTTAACATTTTGCATATTGAGAAGGCTATCTATGAAAGGTCCAGTTTCTTCTCTAATAGGAACTTTTTGAAGACCGATAAGATCAGTATAAAAATGTATGGATTTATCCATATCACTCACAACAATACCCATATGACGTATGCTTGTCATTTAGTGCACTCTTGTAAAATTTCATCAAGGACATCCAGTCCCTCGCCAAGAGCATCTTCCGGAATAGTTAATGGGGGGCCAATCTTAATGGACTCTCTTCCTGTGTGTACCAATAAAACACCTTTTCGCATGGCTTCCTCACAAATTTGACTAGCAAAAAAACTTGCACCATTTTCTGTGTTTGTGTCATTGAAAATTAATGAACCAAGCATGCCGACCCCCAGAACGTGTGAAATATACTCCGGATACCTTTTTTGCATATCACTTAGTCGTTTGTGTAGGATTGCCCCTTTTTTCATAGACTTTTCAACAAGCCCAAGACGCTCAATTTCCTCTAAATTGGCAAGGCCGGCGGCGCAGGACAATGGGTTCGCTGAATGGGTACTGCTCATGGAGCCAATTTCTGGTAAATCCATTACATCCGCCCTGCCAAGAACGGCGGCAAGAGGGAGGGATGAACTTATCCCTTTGCCGCAACATATGATATCTGGTTTTACATTATAATGCTGGTATGCAAAAAGAGGACCTGTGCGGGCGAAGCCAGATTGAATTTCATCGAATGAGACTAAGAAGTTATTTTCTTTTGCAAATGCTACCCAAGCTTGTACATATCGAACAGGGAAAAAGGCTGCAGCCCAGCCGATATAAGACTCAAATATTATTCCACCTATGTCCTTTTTCAGGTTTATCCCTTGTGATTTTAAAATTTCAATGTCTCTCTCAAATCTAACATTGCCGTCTTCAGTTTTTGGATTTCCATCCTTGTCCCAAGGATAAGGAAAGGGAAGGCGGAAAATATTGGGATCGTCGTAGCCCATCCATTTTCTTTGAACATGGCTTGAACTAATTTGCGCAGCTCCCATGGTACGTCCATGGTAACTGCCATCAAAAGCGATAATGCCAGGTCGTCTTTTGTTTTTTTTATGCGCGTGTAGACGCATTAATTTTATTGCAGTTTCTGTAGCTTCCGTCCCTGCAGAAACAAGATAGGCTTTTTCTATTTCCTCAGGTGTATTCTCAATTAGTTTCTGCAAGAAGTCAGCCCTGACTTCAGAGACATACGTGTATGTATGCAATAAATCTTTATCTATGATTTTCTTTAATGACTGAATAATAATATTGTTGGCGTGCCCAGCATTAGCAACAAAAATAGTAGATGTAAAATCTATCCAGCAGTTGCCCCATTTGTCAAATACCTGAAAGTCTTTTGCCCTGTCCCAAACAATTGGCAGTTGGCCATGCATTGAGCGTGACTCAACGTGATCTAGTCTTTTAAAGATCTCAACTGATTGGGGAACTGGAAGTGGTGTCTTAATGCACCTGTAACTCGTTTTCACAAGCGGAACACTAACAGGACATTGTGAAAAATTAAAAGTGACCATGATTTATTTTTGACCCAAAATTTTATTGGCATAATTAAGTGTCTTGATGAGTGATTGTGGATGGTGGTCTGCATAATAATCCAAATAATTAAAATCTTCAGGTGTATCTATTTCTATAGAAAATGGGGTTATGAAACCCAAAATTTTCGGTCCATACAAACTTCCTTCTTTTAGTAAAGTATTGCGTCGCACAAGCTCAACGTAGCCATTTGGGTGATATGCCTTAGGAAATAATTGGCGAGGTAAGTTGAAATATTCTGGTCTTGGATCATCAGGGAAGAATCCAGTCAAATAGCCGTCCTCAATAGCCATCATTTTTTGAGGAGGTTCGGGTAACTCGTGTACAGAGCGCAGACCAGTAGCATCTGGTGTATTTTTTAGTAAATTGATAGCCTGCTCAACTAAATGGATTTCGCGAATGGGAGTTGTGGGTAGCAACATGACCATAATGTCTGGTTTATAATTTTCAAGTAACTCCAATTGTTTAAAAGCATGTGCAATGTAATCTATTGCAGGAGATTCATCACCAGAGAGCTCAGACGGCCGTATAAAAGGAACTTCTGCTCCATATGCTTTTGCAATTTTGGCTATTTCATCATTGTCTGTTGATACAACAATGCGATCAATTTCATTGCAAGATAAGGCTGTAATGATAGAGAAAGCAATTATTGGATGGCCGCATAAGGGGCGAATGTTTTTTTTTGGCACTCCTTTTGAGCCACCACGAGCTGGAATGATTGCACAAATATTCATAGTCAGCTTACATCTTTGCTTGGCATAGGCTTATGGGCAATAGCTAGCAGCATCACTTCGTTTGAAAAGCGAATAAATTTATTTAAACTTTCTGGCCATGGAGCATTCATGTGAGGGCGAAAAGGAAGAGAAAGCTTTCTGAGTAAATAGACTAATGGTTTTAGGAAAGGGTACTTCCAAACAATTGGGAGTTGAATGAAGTGTTTGACCTGAATGCTATCAAAGCCAACAAGAGCCATAGCGTCCTTGAGAGAGACAGCTGTAAAAGGTGTGACGTGAGTATGGTCACAATAGAACGGCCCCCAATGAGTGTGGGTCCAGCTTGGTGTCATAATTATCGCTACACCTCCGGGTGCCAGAGCATCAAAAGCTTTTTGCAGTAAAATCGTTGGTGTGTGCATATGCTCAATTACAGACTTGGAAAACACAACATCAAAACTGGTTTTTTCAAAGGGCATTGGTTGATTGTTTAGATTAGCAATACGGACGTCAAAATCTGGAGATAAGGAAGGTGCACTAGGCGAAATATCTGTTCCAGCAACTGTAAATCCAATTTCATCAAAGGCGGATAAGAATTCACCTCGGCCACATCCAATGTCAAGGAGACGACCCTTTTCCCCAAGATGGTTTTTAGAGATCCAGTTTGCTAATTTTTGAGGGTAGGTACCAAAGGGAGTGCGTTCTTTGTTGTACGTCACATCAAGGTATGTGCTTTTTTCCATTATAGACCTATGATCTGGCTCTCGGGAGGGACAAACAGTTGCGTTCCAATTCCAAGTTTCAGAATTGTAGGCTTTATCATCAATGTAAATGTGGGCTGTTGGTTTATTCAGATAAAGTTTGTGATAAAGAACGCCCCATTCTGACATTTGTTTTTCTGTAAGCTCTCGCCAATCAATTCCAGTTGTTGCACCACGTGCAGTAAGTAAAAGTATCTGATTGCCATCTTCATACAATTTGTTGACGACAGCAATGCGGTCATTAAATGGTTGCGCTTCTGCGTATGCACCCTCTGTGTTGTTACACAGTGTACCATCAATATCAAAGCAATACGTTTTTTTATCTTTCAATGCTAATCCCAGTAACGTAATTTTTTAGCTGCAATTAGTTCCCCATCGGTTATTTGCTTTTCCTTAACACCCATGGCAATTGGTATTTTGCGGACCTGAGCGACTAACTGCCTGAGCCCTGGGCCTTCGAGAGATGCCGCTTGATCAGATCCATACATAGCTCTTTCAAGAGTTATGTGGCGCTCAATTGCGGTAGCGCCAATAGTGGCTGCAATTAGTGAAGGAGAGACGGATGCCTCATGACCACTGTAGCCAACTGGGCATTTAAAACGTTCTCTCAAATCAATTATACCAAGTAAATTGAGGCGTTCCTCTGGAACAGGGTACTCTGATACTGTATGCATCAGGGTGAAAGGGCAGTTGTATTTACGAAACTTATCCACTACAAATTTAATGTCACTATATGTACACATTCCGACAGAGATAAACGTGGGCTTTCCCTCTTTCGCTACCGTTTCTATGAATTCCTTGTGGGTGGTCATAGCTGAGGCGATTTTATTATATTTGCAATTGTAGTTTCTCAGAAACTCTTGTGAAGGTAGGTCCCAAGCCGAGGCAAACCACTCAATTCCTTTTTCATTACAATAACGATCAATTTCATTGTACTCAGTAGTTCCAAATTCTAGGCCTTCTTTTTGTGCCCTTAGTGTTGTACCCCATGGGCTTTCTCGTGGGGAGTTTAATAGTTTTGGTGTGTAGACAATTTCAACTGTTCGCTTTTGGAATTTGACGGCATCGCAACCTGCACTTTTAGCCATATCAATAAGCTTTTTTGCGATCTCAATATCACCGTTGTGATTTATACCTATTTCTCCAATTATAAAAACATGCTTTGGGATAGGCAAACTACTTGAATTGATAAAATCTTCCATTCTTTAAACCTTGTTGGTTTTTTTTGGTTAGTTGGGCTCTGGGTTGGGCAATGATTATGCTGGTTTTTTTTAAAATACTATTTAGAAGGGTTATGAAATTATCTTTGGAAAATACCATTGGGGTGAAATTTTTTCTATCGGCCTAGGCTACTTTAATCGCTTCGGCGACCTTCCATCTAAAATCATTTTTGGGTGGGGCCCAGTTAGTGGATTTCAGGGATGCTTTAATGTAGTTATCTGGTATTGCTTTCTTTCCGTTAACGTAGTCGGAGAATGTGCGATGTAGTTCAATGATTCTCTCTGGAGAAATCATTGGGTTATGAATGGTAGAATGATCTCGGAATGAAATTTCAGTTGCCATGCCTCTAAACCCCGGATCTGTTCGCAATTCAATAAAACCTAACTGCGCAGCTACTGTATGAATCCCAGTTCCTATATACGGAGCAACAATAGAAACATCGTAGCTGTCGGGATTGATTTTCTGGATTAAGCGTACTGTGTCAAAAATATCTTCCTCAGATTCTCCAGGGTACCCCATCATGACATTTGCTGTGCTCCGGATACCTGCCTCTCGTAGATTGGAGAAGCTATGGGCAAGGCGTTCATTATCTACATTTCGTTTTAGAATGTGGCGACGAAACCATTCCCCTCCAGCTTCAACTCCTAGGCCGACACCGTCGCAGCCTGACTTTTGAAGCATTTGGGCTGCTTCCTTTGTGATAAATTCCGCAGAGGTCGCAATCCAGAAAGGCAAGTTTATTTCTTTAATCCAGACTTTGGAAAACAGCTCACCCCATTCATGAGCTAATTTTCCCGGCATTAAAAGGAAATTGTCATCACAAAAAACGATACGTTCTAAATTCATATTTTCAACATGATGTTTAATTTCACGAACGGCTACCTCAGGATGTTTGCGTCTGAAGAACTTTCCGGCAGCGCGCAAACTTTTTTGAATTGTTCCATTTACACAATAAGTGCATAGAAAAGGACAGCCACGCGACATTTCAAAATATCCTGTCCAATAGAGTTTTCCATCATATGGCTTGTAAAAATGCCTTTGATCCCAGATTTCTAGGTTTTGGATGGGCAAATCATCCATTTCAATAAAGGGTCTAATGGGGTTGTTTCGAACTTTACCATTTTCTTTATACCATAAATTGGCTACGGCTTGTGGACTTATACCTTGTTCCAGGTATTCACATATTTCGACAGCTGCAGCTTCGCCTTCTCCTTGAATAAGATAGTCGATGTTGGGGTTTTCAATCATCACATGCGGAGCAGCTGAAGGGGTGGGACCTCCAACCATTACTGGTAAATTTGGGTTATTTTTTTTTGCTATTTCGAGAAAATGATGTGCATACGGGTAATTATCTTCAACAATGCTTGCTATTAGCAGTTCGGGAGAAAATAGATTAAGTTGTTCAATAAATTTTTTATCAATTTGTTTTTGAGACATTCCCTCATACATATGATCCAGAGGAACAGGAATAACTATTCCAGCTTCCTCTCGCAAATCATTATCGTGGTTGCTAGCTTCTAGGAATGTTGTATCAAATAATTCAATTTTATGTCCGGCCTTAGCTAAAACAGTTATTATAATGGCCAACCCTGTTGGGATACGGCCATAGCCTCCAGTATTTGCATACAGCGCCAAAATTTTCATTAACTTACTCGATTTCTGTAGGTATTACGTTTATCTATATTTCACCAATTTAAACCGCCATACTTTTATAGGTTATGAGCTTATAGATGCACCAAACTTTTGCAAGCAACATTAACAAAGAAAAATCGTTACAGATGTTAGACTTTTTGTATTTACAATTTGTAAAAAGCTGCTGGACAAATTTTAAGTTTTAAACCTAATGTTGAGATGCCCACTAAAGCTACACGATAATACAATTTAGAACTTAAAAAGTGCTGGGTGATAAAATAAAAGACGCTTAATACGTATTTGAGCTAAAACGGGGTAAATACTTTTGCAAAGAGGGCTCAAACTTTTACGTCTACAAGTTTACCTGAGGTAGACGTCTGTTGTGAATTTGCAACACCAGTAGCAGAGCTGTTTGAATCTTTGGAAAGCTCTTGTGTATCGCTACCTTTTATTATTTTTTTACCAGGCACTTCATCACGAATTTCTTCGCGAATTGGCTGTTCCATAAGAATCTTTTGCTCTTGATTCTTCTCAATAGCTGCACGACCCACCATTGTTGTAATGCTAGGTGAACTTCCGTAATTAATATCTTTAATGTCCATCATTCTGATGCACCATAATTTTCTGTTCTAGAAATTTAAAATAACAATAATTAACGTTTAACAGTACCACATTTATTACAAAAAAACACCCTTTTTTTTCAAAAAAATAGTTTTTTTAATTATGTGTTTAAATTCAATGATTTAGATAAAAAAATGGGTTAAAAGTTAGGTAGATTTGAAACAGTTTTTTTTGAGATTGGTGAAATTATCTTACACGAGTAGTGATTAAAGAAACATAACAAAAATAGTTTTGTAAAAAGATGATTTCTGTAATCTCATAATTTACTTGTAAATTAACAATCATATTTTCAAAAAATTGTTTATTAAAGGAAATTTGAGAGACTGAGTTGTCGGACACGAGCTAAAGCCTGATATGATGCTTCCAATGTATTTTGTTGATCTAAAAGTTGTGAGTAGACCTCTAGTGGATCAGCGTCCTCGTAACTTGAAATTATACCATTGTAAAAATTGATGAGAGAATTATTTGTCTTAGTTGTCTGATCTATAAGGATTCGATCAAACCCTATGTCTCTGCTCACCTGTTCTATATTGCTTTTTAATTCTGAGCCAAAAGGTTCAGTACCGCCTGGGTTACGATCCAGGGCACTTTCAATTAAATAAATTGCCTCTGTTGTTCTTGATGTATTTTGATCAAGGCCACCCCCAGTATTAAAAACACCCTGAGCAATATGAAATAAACCACGAATTGCTTTCTCGAAAGCTGGGTCAATAGCCGTTAAATCAATATTAAAAGATCTGGTTTTATTAACGTTGTGTGATTGCGTTATTTCGTCGCCACTATAATAAGATATATTACTAGTCAGAGTCGGGGATGTATCACTTGCATCTGTTGATGCAACACTTTCACTTGTAGTTATGACCCCGCCTGTGTTTGAAGCAATAGTGTAAGTACCATCATTAGCCGATGTATTAGCCCCGGAAATAGTAATTGTCGAACCAACTGATAAATTTGCGAAGGCATTAGCATTAGCCGTCGTGATCACCGTTACTGCCTTGTTATCTGTATTTGCGGGCTTATTATCTGTGGCTGTCGTTCCAGTAGCCGTACCGTTGCCCGCAGTAGTCGCGGATGTGACGGTTGTAAATGAAGTTCCTGCTGTATCTGCGGTAAGAGTGATAATGCCACCACCGCCTCCACTAGCTGCTGCTGTAACAATTTCCGAACTTGCCGAGTCGGCGTTGATTGCGGCGGCAACTTTTGTAGTAATATTATTGAGTGCAGTTGCTGAGTTACCTGCTACCGCACCGCCGGTACCATCACCATTGGCCGTCAAGTCATTAGAGACAACACTATAAACAACTGCGCCAAGCCCGTTTATATTTACAGAGATCGAGTCACCTGCAGCGAAAGTGTTGGCCAAAGTAACGTTATCAATTTGTGCTACAGCAGTTAAATTGGTTGATGTCGATGTGGATGTAAAAGCTGTACCGGCTGTGTCCGATGTAAGTGTGATCTCGCCTGAATTTCCAGCGGCTGCAGTTATGGAAGCACTAATCGTTGCATTTGCATTAATGGCAGCAAATAAATTGTCACGGATTGCATCAATATTTGCTTCAGATCCGGTAACAGTATATGACACGTCTGTACCGTTCACATTAACGCTATAGACGTCTCCGGCCTTGACAGATCCAGTAAGGGTAACAGTATTGACCTGTGTTGCTAGATTTCCGGTGGTGATTGTGTTAGCGGTACTATTAAAAGAAAGATTGGTATATCCTGCTCCTGTTGGATTCGACGGAAACCCAGTAGAGGCAGTCATTTTATGATGTACATGGTTATCTCGGTAGGTGGGATAAACTATGTTGGCTCCATCATATTTAGACTGCAGATCACTCAAGGTGGTTAAGCCTAGATCAACGGGTTTAGTAGACACCCGTCCGCCACTAAATAAGTATTCTCCATTTATATCTGTATTTAAATAGGACTCCAGACTTTGAAGAGCTCTAAAAGCATTGTCTTGTATGTTTTTTACATCTTCAAGTCTTGTCTGACTACCTCCTCTGAAAGTAATCAATTCTCTTCTGAAGCTGCTCAGCTCTTCATCTATGCCATCCAAGACTGTCCCTGTTACTTGTAGACGCATATCCATTAGGCCATTAGTCAAATTGTAGTTTTCCAGTAAATTCCTTGTAGTTTCGCTATTTATCAAGCGTTCACTATTTTTTGCTATACCAGTATAATCGGTTGATTTCTTCTCAGTCGCCAACTGTACCTGCTTTTCTTGCATCAGGGTTTGCCCGCGCTGCATATATTTTAAGAGCTGATTATTTGCTGAAAGTGTAGTTATACGTGACATGGTCAGACCCCTATGCTCCTATCGAATGACTCTATCAAGGGCATCAAACATATTCTGGATTACTGAAATAAGCCTCGCAGCGGCTGAATAGGCTTGTTCAAAAAGGATTAAATTAGACATTTCCTCATCTAAATTTACCCCCCTTACAGAATCGGATTTTAGTTGTAGACTATCTCGTAATGTCTCTTGAAAACTAGCGTCGAGCTTGTTGTTGTCAGCTAAACTAGAGTTTGTTGCAACGATCGCTGAGGCATAACTTTCGAACGATGTGTTGAGTGAACCTAATCCACCTGATGTGTTGAATTGATTATTGGTCTTAAAAAGAGAAACTATTTCAGTGATTGTTGTATCGTCACCAACACTCAGCAAGTATTCACCTGATGCTCCCCGGTTAGAATCCCATTGAACTGCTGCAGTTGATATATTTGATGGAGTTGTAGATATATCACTCCTAACGGCTAGTGTTCCAGAGATTCGAACATCTGCCAGGTGCATGCCAATGTTCGTAAGTAATGTGTTTGTATTAGCTTGAGTGACAGTCATGTCCATTCCACTATCGTGGGATATTCTTAGGCGTTGGCCGGAGCCATCTGGGATAATTGTTGCAGTTACACCTGTGGCTGATGTGTTAATTTTTGTGGCGACTTCTGTCAGGCTATCCCCTGCTGTAATGGAGACAGTTGAGCCCAATAAACCAGTTGAGTCACGAAAGCTCAGAGTTGCTGCTGTTGCTGTGAATGTGGTAGCGACAACATCACTTTCATGTACATTCTCATTTTGGTTATCGACAAAAAAATCATTTAGACCAAAAAAATTAGAGAACCCAGTAACTGTCTCGTCGATCACACCATCAGCATTAGCATCAAAGGCAATCTCTGCGTCACCAGCACTACTACCATTGGCAGTAGCGGTTTCATCACGAAAGGCTAAATTCAGTGTTGTTGAATTAAGATCTATTTCCATCTTCCCAGTTGCAGCTGAAACTGTAGCCGAGGATGCCCCATTGGCTCTCAGCCAAGCTTGAATGTGGGCGGAAACTTCATTGATTGTCCAACTTCCTCGGCTAGCTTTTGCATCATCATCCGTGCCCGAACCGCCATAATTGACCTGCATAATTGTGTTTAAGGTGGTTATCGCTGACTGGTCTCCAGTATTATCGAATAAAATGATACTAACGTCATCAACGCTACCTGTTGGGTCCAATTTAATTGTCTGAGTTGATGGTGATACTAGTGCACGGGTGCCAGACATGGTTTGTGATCCAGGAAAAGCTGTTCCCCTGTTGTGAACTTGGTTAAAGGCATCGCGAATTTCGGCAGCCATTTCGTCAAGTTGGCTTTGTAAATTAGGTAATACGGTGTCACGAAGATCTAACATACCTTTGATTAGACCACCACGAACTTCATCGGTAATGTCATTGCCTGCGATTGCTGTGCCAACAAACAGACCTGCGATATCCCCCTCTGCATGGGTTGTGGTGGGTGTGATGGCACTTGCAGCGGAATGAGTTACTGTACTTGGAAGGTTGTCAACCAAAGTTCGGCCTGCTGATGTAAATATTACTACATCGCCATCAGAGCGGTAAAAATATGCCGTATCAATTAGCTTTGACAGTTCATCTATGGACGCATCACGCAGATCTTTCAGGTCTGTTACGTCTTTACCAGACGATGAATAGCGAACTATTTTATCATTGAAGTCACCAATTTCTGCTGCAAGTGCTGTAATTTGTGTAGCAGCATCACTAATTGCTTGGTCTGCCTGTAAGCGTAGGTCCTGAATTGTCGCAGACATTTCTTGTAATTTTTGAGTTACGTCCTCTGCACGCCGAACTGCTTCTGCTTGATCTAGAGACTTCTCAGGTGACAGGGCAAGTGTTTCTAAAGACTCAGTAAATTCACCAATCATATGGCCGATTGATTTATTATCTCCCGGTGCTCCAAACATTTCTTGCATACGCTCATAATAGATGCGTTGTGATGCAAACATTTCGTAGGTACAACTCTCACTGCGCAGGTTTTTTAGTAGACCTTCGTCAATGACACGCCTTACTTCAGCAAGTTGGACTCCAGCACCTCTTCCAGAGACGACCCTCGCTTCCATTTTAATATCTTTACGTGAGTATCCCTCAGTATTAACGTTTGCGATATTGTTGGCGACGGCCTCTAATGCTGATTGATTAGTTAGAAGTCCGCTTTGTGCAGTTCTTAGTGCGCCAGTTATTGTTCCACCCATTATGTTTTCCAGCTCTCCTAGAGGGATCGATCAAGTGATAGTGCGAGATTACGTGGAGCCGAGTGGACGTCATTTTTATCGGCAGTACCTTTTGCAGAATAAGTTCCTGGTCCAGGTTGTTGAGTTTTGACGGCATCTGCAACCATCGCGACTACTCTGCGATTTGCCTCAATGGTAATTTTCAAAAGTTGGGCATTTTCTTGAATCATTGTGTTTACTGTTTCACCTAATTCACGAAGTTTTTTGCGAAGTTCTGGGGTAGCATTGTCGAGGATAGAGGGGTCATCAATTAAGCATTGTATACGGGTTTCGTAGATGCGACTCAAATTGCCTTTTTCATCAAGGTATTGGGTTGCCTCGTTGGCATTATTGTTGATGAGTGCCTCATTTTCCTTTTTCAAAAGCCTGGCAAGGCGTTCGGTAATTTCAATCAAGTCATTTACTCTGCCTGTTGAGTCCATAATTATTTGACCTCCTGAAGTTTGAGCATTTCATGAAAAATATTGTCAGCAAGGCCAATACCGCCTTTTTTGGCAATAACTTTGCCGTATTCATCTACCTGTAGTGAGCGCCACATCTCTTCACCTGTGCCACCTCCAAAAGGTCCCTCAGCTCCGAGGTTTGCGAACATTGGCTTTAACATTTGGCTGAGAAAAGAAGCCTCAAATTCTTGCGCAGTTTTACGTAACTGATTAATGTTACCTCTAGCGACAGGCGTGATTTTAGAATTAGTAGGAATCATTGTAGCTTCTAGAGAGAGCGTGTTGGATGTTGATGGGATGTTCATTACATTACCTCAATTGAGGCTTGCATGGCACCGGCAGCTTTAATTGCCTGGAGTATGGTAATCATATCGCGGGGACCAATTCCAAGAGCGTTTAAACCGTTTACCATCTCTTGTAAGGTGATGCTTTCATTAACAACAGCCAATCGATTATCAGCCCCTTGATCAACGCCAACATCAGTTCGTTCTGTTGTCTGTGTGGTACCGACTTCTGCGAAAGGGCCAGGCTGCGAGACTTGCTGAGCTTCACTAATTCTGATGGTCAAGTTGCCCTGAGCAATAGCGACTGTGCTGATGCGAACATTTTCACCCATAACTATGATGCCCGATTGTTCATCAATAATCACTCGTGCCAATTGATCTGGCACGATGCGGAGTTGTTCAACATCGGTCAGTAAATTGACAACGTTTCCTTGATAATCACGAGGAACCAGTATTTGGACGGTGGTAGTGTCTATTACAGTTGCTGCTGACGTCCCAAGAAATGCATTTATTGCCATGGCAATGCGACGTGCCGTTGTGAAATCTGGATTGCGAAGAGTCATTTTGACATTCTTAAGATTTGCCAACTCAAACTTGACTTCGCGTTCAACAATACCCCCGTTGGCTATGCGTGCGCTGGTTGGAACTCCTTTGGTAATCGTTTCTGCATTACCTGCTGCTGAGAAACCACCAACTGCTAATTGCCCTTGTGCAACGGCATAAACTTCGCCATCTGCACCAAGGATGGGCGTGACTAGTAGAGTGCCTCCCAACAAACTTGAAGAGTCTCCCAAAGAGCTGACGGTTACGTCAATTCGGGAGCCTTTACGAGAGAAAGGAGGGAGTTTTGCTGTTACCATTACTGCAGCAACGTTTTTAGAATCTAGACCGGCATCTGTTGGTTTTACGCCAAGTCGGTTAAGCATTGCTTTTAAGCTTTGCTTCGTAAAATGTCCGTTTTTCATGGAGTCACCGGTACCGCTTAAGCCAACAACTAAGCCATAACCAACCAACATGTTATCTCGCACGCCTTCGAAATCAGTTATATCTTTTATGCGTGACGCAGTATGTGCCGAGGAATTAAAAATGTTTATTGCAAATAGACTCAAGGTAAGTATCAGCAAAAGTTTTTTTGTTGAAGAAAAAAAATTGGTAATCTCTAAAAGCTTTATCAGACTTGGAAATCTATGAAATGCGTCTGTTTTTTTAATCATTTTTCTTTCCGTACAAATTTAGTAGGCATTTGCAAAGTGTATATTCTGCGTTTCTTACTTAATTAATGCGAATTCCGTGCCATATATTTAAATTTTCTAATAGATTGATTTTAAATAATATTTTTTTTTACGTCCCGACTTTTGGGGACAAAAATACCCTTATAAAACGAATAATTGGAAGAAATTGCCGAGTTAATTAAATGCTCTCTAACGTTTAAGATCCCTTGCTGTAGCGACCATTTCATCAACAGTTTTGAAAACAGTTGATGATGAGTTGTATGCAGTTTGCGTCATCATCATTTTGGTAAACTCACCTGTCAGATTTACGTTTGAGAGTTCATGTGCATTGGTTGAAAACGATGCATAATCGCTACTATTGACATCAATAATGAAGGCGCTGCCTGAGTCCTCAGTTGCTTGATATATATTACCATTGTGTTCCTGTAGTGCATTTGCATTGAAGAACTGTGCAAGAGGTATCCTATAGACTGAGCGAAATGTTGCATCGTCGAAGCCAGCAACAACGTCCCCATTTTCTTTAAATTTAATGCTTTGCGTAGAAGCCTGAGCGTAGCCGTTTTTGGTAAAACTAAAGGTTTGAAAGTCGCCATCAAATTGGACAAACTTGCTTATGTCAAGAGCAACCGACTCGGTCGTGGCTGCTATACTTCCATTCTCTGGGAAGTTTAATGTCAGGTTAAATAACCCTGTTGCTGGTGTGGCAAGTGTTCCGTCAGCGTTAAAGGTAATAGTTCCAATATCGGTAGTAGTTAATTCTGAACTTAGTACATTAGCTGTGGTATTAACACTTGTTATTGCGTTATCACTATTAGCTGAAGTATTTGGCGTTGAGGTGGTAGCGCTCAAAAGGCCAGCTGCCGAGGTCACGCTACTTGCAAGGGTGAAGCCTGTGCCTGGCGTCACTGATGTTAATGTTATGAGTCCTGAGCCACTACCAGTATCTGCTGCAGTAACCAAAGCAGCTGTGGGTGCGTCAGCAACAATTGCGGCTTTAAAGTTCTTTGTGATGTTATTATAGGCTGCCGCAGAACTACCCGTAACTGCACCACCGGTTCCATCACCATTTGCTGTTAAGTCGTTGGCAGCTACAGTATAGGTAACAGCGCCAATTCCATTAATGTCAATTGAAACTTGGTCACCTATTGCGTAGGTGTTGCTTAAAGTAACATTGTCTATTTGTGCAACTGGTGTCCTGTTTGTTGTAGATGGAATGGCACTAAAAGACGTTCCTGCGGTATCGGCTGTCAAGGTTAAGGCGTCTGTCCCGCTTGCAGCTGCCGTGACATTTGTCTCAGCAGATCCATTAATGCTGGTCACAAGGGCATCACGAATGGTCGCAAGAGTATCAGTAGCAATGGCAGTCTGGCTGAATGTTTTATTATCGACAACAATGTTGTAAACATCTCCAGCTTCAATCGTTCCCGCAAGAGTAATGGTGTCTACTTGAGCTACTGGGGTTTTGCTAATACTTGTGGAAAATTGCCATGTGTTAGTTGCTGTTTTTGAAAAGTTTAGCTGTGCTGTTCTGGTAACGCCGTTAGAGTCAATTACCCCCATGCTGTAAATTCTTGCGTCATGGGCCGTCGGATTTTGGATTACTGCTCCTGATATCTGGTTGTCATTTGTGCCACCGCTGACGTTTGTTGTAGTGGCAGAGACATCAAGTGCTGTGCCTTGGGTCACCCCACTAATGATAAGTTTTGAATCTGTCGAACTCGCGGAGGCTGTCGCTAAGGCACTAATGGTTGTGTCTGCATTTACCGCTGAGATAATACCCGTGCGAATATCATTTAAACTGGTGTCAGTGGCAGCTACTGTATAGTTAACAGTAGTACCTTCGACGGTAATACTAAATATGTCATTAGCCTCTATAGTGCCTGATAGGGTAAATTCTCTGACTTCGGACAGGCCTGGTTTATCAGTTGAGGGTAGGTTCAGATTTAGATATGCATTTGTTGTTGGCCTGCTCGTTGTTGCAAAGGCATAATCATCAACTCTTAAAGAAGATAAGGCTGTGCTGTTAAATAGGCCAGTTGTTGGGTCAGGTGTCCACCCCTGAAGAAAATATCCATTTTTGTCAACAAGGTAACCATCCTTGGTTGTAATATTCGTGCCTCCAATTCCAGCTACGGTGATGTCATTTACTGCGGCAATATCAAATGATCCATCTCGACCGTAATATTCCTGTCCACTACCGTCCACTTTGGAGTTTAAAATAAAAAACCCCCGGCCATTAATTGCTACATCTAGATCTCGATCGCTTGCTACAATATTACCTGATTGAGTGATTCGGTTTAAGTTCTTTGGAGCAATGCCGCTGAGGTCAGATTGTTTGTCCAAAGAACTGCTTAGAAGAGTGGAAAAGTTAGTGTCTGTCCTTTTGAAACCTCCAGTTGTAGCATTAGCGATATTATTACCAATGTTACTCAGAGCAGTACTTTGAGCCATCATGCCAAGGGTAGGTACTGAAAAATTTGAATAAATTGTCATTACTTTTTTTCTCCGGGGCCTTGAATCTCAGACACAAATATTGCAAACAAACTGTTCCTTTAATATTTAAGCAAAATAGATGCCAACATTCAAAGGTATGTAAAACGTTGATTTATATTGATATTTTATTTTAGAAGGTAATTCAGGCAGTAGCTTTTTTTACCGTTTTGGTTGTAATGGAGCAGATATTGCCGGGTAAAAAAGCTGTTGTTGCGAGGGTCTTGAAAGCCTAGATTGTTGACAAGACATGTGCTTAACAAATTGTTTAGGCTTGCTGTTGCACTATTAACATATTCAGCTAAGTTATTTGAGAGCTATTTACGTATTGCTATAAAAACTGCACAAATAAGATATGAAGGTATCAAAGGTAAAATCAGGTAAGTCGGCATCTTCAGCCTCGCGTCAAAAGGTGGAAACAGGGCACGGGGCCGAATTTGCCAGACATTTGAAAGGATCATTAGCAAGTGATAATACCTCTGTGGCAACAGAGGCGGCTAATGTTAGCTCTGTTGACTCTATACTGGCGATTCAGGAGGCGGAAAGTCAGAACCAGAGACGCAGTAGGCGTATAGGAAGCCAGTATGGTGGGGATTTGTTGGACCAACTGGAAGAGGTTCGTTGCGATTTGCTCCTTGGTGAAATTGATATTGACAAGTTAGGCTCTATTGCACAGAAAATTCGATCAAACCGTCGGCAGTTAGACGATGATAAGCTTAATGAGATTATCGATGAAATAGAACTTCGGGCTGAAGTCGAAATTGCTAAATTGACTCGTTAGAAACTATGGTTTTTGTCATAATTTGACATCGTCAATTTAGCTACTGATAAACTTTATTTATAACATTTAAAATGCCCACTTGCGGCTAAGTGCCGTCGTCACTATATTCCGCGCCAAAACCTAGTAAAAGTTTACCGAGATCGTGAAACATTATGAAAAAACCGATGAACGTTACTCTCTCGCCCGATTATAAACCTTCTACGAAAGAAGATTTTATGAATCCAGTCATGTCAGAATATTTTAGACAGAAGTTATTAACCTGGCGGAGTGAGCTCCTTAATGACTCAAATGAAACACTTCAAAGTCTTCAACAAGGTGGAATTCAGGAACCTGATATTTCAGATCGTGCCTCAATTGAGACAGATCGATCTCTTGAGCTCCGAACACGTGCCCGTGCTCGCAAATTGATCACTAAAATTGACGAAGCCTTGGAACGTATAACTAATGGTGAATTTGGTTATTGCGAGGAAACTAGTGAACCTATTAGCTTGTCACGTCTTGAGGCCCGGCCTATTGCAACTTTATCTTTAGAGGCTCAAGAGCGCCACGAACGAATGGAAAAAACTCACCGTGAATATTAATGTTGAACTCTTTTTGTTTAAATGATGGTTATTAAAATGGAAAGACTATATCCCAAATCTGAGTTCCCCAGCGGGGTTTCTGAAGCTCACTCAGCGTTCCGCGTCCACCATAGGCAACGCGCATTTCAGCAATTGAAGTATGGGCAATTGTGTTGTCTGATTCAATATCGCCGGGTCTTACAACACCACTAACCATAAGCTCCCGAATTTCTTTATTTACCAACATTTCTTGGCGACCAATGATTACCAGATTACCATTGGGTAGGATCTGTGTGACAACGGCAGCCATGGATAGTGCAATGGCTTCCTTACGAGTAATGTTCCCAGTACCCTTTGTATCGTGGGCGTTCCCAAAACTCATGACAGAACTGTTGGTAAGGCCCTGTGGTAATTTTTTTGTAAACTCGTTCTCAAGTCCAAGTAGATTGGTTACATCAGTGTCTTCTGTGTCAGCGCGTTTTCGGGTTGTAGTGTTGTCTAAAGTAGCACTATCCGTAAAGTTCATCGTGACAGTAAGTATTTCACCAATTTCTTTTGCCCTATGATCCTTGAAAAAAGCACGTGCGCCAGCCCGCCACAATGAATTAGGATTTTCTTCTGCGATTTCAGGCGTCGGCATAGGCATGCTTACTGGGCGGTATTCTGGTGTTGCTGTAGGATTGGTAATTTTGGTAAGTTTAGGGCCATTGCCAACTTCTGACAAACGACCAACCGTGTCCGTACATGATGTTAGGCTGGCAGTAACAGCTATTGCAACGGCGAGTTTGACAGTACTGTATAATGTGAGATTTTTCATCAGATTTTTCCTAATTCATACTAATTTGGCTCGCTGGTGTAATTGAAGCTACACCCATTGCAGTAACTACTGCTTGAACCACCTTATTGCTTTGGGTGTTGGTGATGCGAATTACATCGCCATTTGCCCCAGGCTCAACAGCTCGTCCTTGTGAAGTAAGGACCATTAAAGGGGTTTTAAGTACTATTGTTACCAATGACCCTTTTTCAACTAAAATAGGACGTTGAACTTCAGAACTGCGAATAAGTGTGCCGGCTCGGAGGCCTCTTTTCGGGGTTTTGCCAACAAGATCGTCCTCATATAGAACTATGTTGTTTTGCACTCTACTAGATGGAGATTTGACCCAGGTTATATCCTCGGATTTAATGATCTCATTTTTAGGTATTCGCCGGTTTAAAACAGGAATATTAAGCATCTTTTGCAGACGCCCGGTGACACGAATTGCCTTGGAACCTGGTGTTGAGATATTTGCGGAAAACCTCTTTGTACGCTGATCGTAAATAGTATTTGTAACTTTAATAATTGCATCAGACCTTGAAGGTACATGTAACTGAATTGATCGGTTGCTTAGTTTTAGTGTCATTTCGGGATCGGCGCCCTTATCAATCAGAGCAGCAAATAAATGATCTTCAATTTCATCACGTTCAATGGTTACTGTTTTACGGTTTACTTCAATACTTTGTTTAATACTTATTGGGCGCCATTTTAGACCGTGGCCATGGGCTACACGGTAAAGCCAATTTGCATCAAAAAAAGCTTTTTGCCCGGGTTCTGGAGCGTAAGCTACTGCAATGGAAGCTTTATTCCCTGCGCCTTTGAAGAGATCACCTAGAAGAATTAGGTGGTTATCCACCATAACATTTTGTCGTAAGACAACGTGCTTAAGTATTTCTCCTCTCGGTGAATTTATTTTTTCACTGCATAGGGCTGAAAAGGGGAAAGCCAGCACCAGCAAGATAGCAAGTATTAAGCTGGGAAGATTGTAAACTCTATTTTGATAATTGTTCATAGTCTAAATCCTCACCTCATGTTGGCAACGGTGCCCATCATTTCATCAGAAGTTTGAATAACTTTAGAATTCATTTCATATGCACGCTGGGCTGAAATTAAGTTTGATATTTCTTCAACTGCATTGACGTTGGAGGTTTCAAGGAAACCTTGCAATATTGAGCCAAAGCCGGTTGAGGCTGGTGCTCCTGTTGTTGGAGTTCCTGAGGCTGGTGTTTCCATATATAAATTGTTTCCCATGGCTTGAAGACCTGCATCATTTGGGAAAACCGCTGTTTGTATTTGTCCAACATTAGACAATTCAACTTGGCCCTCAATCTTGGCAAGGACTTCGCCGCTAGCATTTATTGTCACATCGATTGCATTACTTGGAACGGTTATACCAGGAAGTAGCTTGTATCCGTCATGAGTTACTATTTCGCCAGATGCATTCAATTGAAAGGTGCCATCTCGAGTGTAGCTAGTTTCGCCACTTGGTAATTCTATTTGAAAGAAGCCTTTACCCTGAAGCGCAAGATCAAATGTGTTGTCCGTAGCACTAAGGTTGCCTTGTTCATGAATGCGGTAAACTGCTGCTAGCTTGACTCCCAAGCCTATTGCTACTCCAGATGGAACAATTGTGCCAGCATCTGAAGACGTAGAGCCTGCTCTTCTTAGGTTTTGATATAGCAAGTCGTGAAATTCAGTTCTTCTCCGCATAAATCCAGTCGTATTCATATTGGCAAGGTTGTTTGACACAACTTCGACATTCCTCTGTTGTGCTAGCATACCTGTCGCAGCAATATTTAATGATCTCATTTTCTTTTTCCTTTTCTATTTTGTCGGGTTAAATCTTTTTGTGTTTGTTGGCCAATTAAACTTCAGCCTTGATTTATCCGACTCGAGCATATTCCTTAACCATATTTTTTAGACGTTCGTCCTCTTTTTGAATAAATATTTTCGTACCCTCATAAGCCCTATGCACTTCAATCATTCGGGTCATTTCAATGATTGGTTGAACGTTTGAGCCTTCGAGCATTCCTTGAACGACTCTAGCTTCTTCAACCGGAGTGGCTTGTTGTGTAGTGGAATACAATCCACCAGCTACGAGCTGCAAGTCACGTTTATCAGCAAAGTTAACAACTGCAATTTTTCCAAGTTCACCGTTTTCCGTGGAAAGTGTGCCGCTACTATCAATTTCTATGTGGTTATCTTCGGGACTTAAGAAGAATGGAGCGCCATTATCAGATAGAACGGGGTCACCATTTCTGGTTACTAGTTGTCCGTCATTTCCAATTTGAAAATTACCATTTCTTGTATAACGCTCCCCAGTTGGTGTACCGATAACAAAGAATCCATCGCCATGAATTGCTAGATCAAAAGGGTTTTCCGTTTTTTCGAATGTTCCTTCAGATAAATCTCTTGCAGTGGCAATATCCCGAACAAATGCTAATTTATCACCGCCAATTCTTGTCCCTCCGGGACTTCTAACCAAGTGTTCGACAAACATCATTTTTTCGCCCTTGTATCCAGTAGTGTTCATATTTGCTATATTATTAGCAATTACGCTCATTGATCTGCGAATTACAGCCTGTTTTGAGACCGCTATAAGTGATGATGTTTCCATTTACTTCAATCCTGCTAAATAATTAATTTTTTCAGTATTACTATGCACATGGTATGCCAAACTAAAATTGTTATTTATTTCAGTACACTAGAGTCACATTTTTATAGCATTGTGTTTCTGCTTGATGCGATCCTTGCCTTTTGCCCGGCAGGTTTTGCCCAATCTATGTGACTAAATTTCTTGTTTTAAGGAAATAAAAAGCAAGTCGATGTGCATATTTTCCTGTCCTGTTCTCAATTACTTGTTAACCATCAGGCTCTACATTAATTCACACCAAAGTTAAGAATCAGCGTACTGTTTGGTTTGTTTTTGTTACTAAGAAGAGAAAACCAATGGCCGATGAAGATCTAGATGACGAAACAGATGAAGATAGTGAGGAAGATGCCGAAGCCGAAGCCGATGGCGATGGTGAAGATGATGATGATGATGATGAAGGAGGTGAAGTATCTGATAAAACTAAGGGAGGAGGTAAGAAGAAGCTCCTCATCATTCTTGGTTTAGTTCTCCTTCTTATTGTTGGAGGCGCAGTTGCGGCTTATTTTACTGGCTTGTTAGATCCTTTGCTGAACGGCGATGAAAGTCAGGCAGAAGAAGATGCTTTGCTTAAAGATGCAGTTTTTTATGATATGGAGGAACTTATGGTCACCCTCAGTGCTGAGGGTCGAGAAGCTACTTTTTTAAAGGTTAAGATCACTCTTGAACTTGAAAAACAGGAGGATATACCAAAGATAGAGAGCTTGTTACCTAGAGTGATTGGTAATTTTCAGATTTACCTGAGAGAGCTCAGGGTCGAGGACTTAAAGGGGTCAGCTGGCATGTACAGGTTGCGAGAAGAATTGTTGAGGCGTGTAATAGCGTCAGTAGCTCCAATAAAGGTTAATGACGTCCTTTTTAAGGAAATGCTTGTTCAATAATGTATATGGTGAGCTTGCTGGTGAAATGATGATGGAAGCACAGAAATGATAGCAGAGGCAGAAAACGACATTGACGGTGGTGGTGGCGACGAACAGGATGATTTGGCAGCTGAATGGGAATCTATGGTGTCCCCGGACGCTGCAAATGCTCAGAAAGCAAGTGGAGGACAAACGTCTCGTGTTTTGAGTCAAGCCGAAATTGACTCTCTACTTGGAAGCGCTGAAAAATTAGATCAGGAGATTGAGAGCACAGGTGTTAAGGCAATGCTCAATAATGCCATATCCTATGAACGTCTTCCCATGCTTGAAGTTGTTTTTGACCGTTTGGTTAGTCTTATGTCGACATCTCTTCGTAATTTTACTGCTGATAATGTCGAAGTTTCCATGGAAGCTATTTCCTCAACCCGAGTCGGTGACTATCTAAATGCAATCCCTTTGCCGGCTATGATCAGTGTTTTTAAGGCTGAAGAATGGGACAATTTTGGTTTGATTACTGTAGATTCGGCTCTAACTTACTCTATGGTTGACGTATTGCTTGGGGAACGTCGTGGCACAACAGCGGCGCACGAAGGACGTCCCTACACAGCTATCGAACGCTCGTTGGTGGAGCGCATGGTTCATGTTACCTTGTCTGATTTGACTATTTCCTTTGAGCCCCTCAGCCCAGTCACTTTTCAATTTGAAAGGTTGGAAACTAACCCAAGGTTTGCAACAATTTCAAGGCCGTCTGATGCGGCTATCGTAGTGAAGTTACGCGTTGAAATGGGAGATCGAGGTGGTCGAATGGAAATGCTTCTCCCATATGCCACGCTGGAGCCAGTTCGTGAGTTACTGCTCCAGATGTTCATAGGTGAAAGCTCCAGTCGAAACTCCTTGTGGCAAACCCATTTGGCTGAAGAATGCTGGCTGACTAACGTCGATCTTGAAGTAGTTCTTGATGAATTTTCCTTGAAACTTAATGAGGTTTTTTCCCTCGAGGTTGGGTCACAACTGATTTTGAATGCGACACCAACTTCAAAGGTCAAATGTCGAATTGGTGATGTTGAACTGTATTCTGGCACGATGGGCCGCAAAGGTGAAAAAAAAGCTGTAAAGATTGAAGAGCGGTTAATGACTGGCGAAGAGGACTAAGTGTTATGTTTTCATTGGGTATAGATATTGCGTTTGCCATATTGTTGGTTACAACAATTGGTTATGCTGTCATATTAAACCGTAAACTAGGTAATCTGCGGCAACACAAAGAAGAACTTGAGCGTCTGGCCCTGACTTTCAGTCAGTCTACTATTCGAGCCGAAAAGGGTGTTCAACGTCTGAAAGCTAGTACTGCTGAAATGCAAAAGAGCCTTACTCAGGCAGAATTATTACGCGATGATTTGGCTTTAATGATCGATAGGGGCTCACTTACTGCTGATCGCCTTGAAGAAGGTGTGCGCAGAAAAAGGCCCAAAACAACTGAGGTAAATAAAACAGATCAAAAAGCAGTATCGGGGATAGTTAATGCTAACTCTGACCAAATAGTTACCCATGACGAGACTTTCGAAAAAAATAAAAGAATGGCCAAAAAAATTTATAAAAACATAAAACAGGTAAGCCGTGAAAAACAATCGCAAGCTGAAAAAGACCTTATAAAGGCTCTACGACAGGCACAATAGTATTCGATTAGAGGGTAAAACATATTATGAAAATTCGTTTTCTTTCAGGGTTGATTTTTATCACAGTACTTATGTTGAGTGTACGTGTTGGCAACATTTGGGAAGATGTAGTTAATGTTTTGCATGGCAATACCAAAATTGAGAGTGCTTTGTATGTTACAAATGCAAGAGCTCAGGTAGAGAAAGATACAGAAAATAATGCAGTAGAAACTGAAAGTGCTGAGGTTGATGGGGCTACTCCGATAGAGGAAGTCGAGGTTGAACAGGCCCCCGTCGAGGCAGATACCCCAGACGCAACCCTAAACTTAGCTAAACATGATCCAGCTTTGCTTACCCAGGCTGAAATTGACTTGCTTCAACGCCTTGCTGAGCGTCGAGAAGAACTGGAGGCTCAAGAAAAAGAAATGTCAATGCGTGAGGGTCTACTTCAGGCAGCTGAGGAGAGGATTGATAGGAAGATTGCTGAACTACAAAATTTTCAGGATACAATAGAGAAGTTGGTAAAAGCGTATGATGCTGACCAAATTAAAAAAATTGAGGGTTTAGTTAAGATTTATGAAAATATGAAACCTAAAAATGCTGCGCGTATCTTTGAAGAATTAGACATGGACACTCTGCTTATGGTGACAGAGAGTATGGGTGCTCGCAGACTTGCCCCCATCATGGCGAAGATGAACCCTGCAAGAGCTACTGAAATAACTGTTGAATTATCAAGATTGAGGAAATTACCAAGTGAGGCTTTAAAAGTGGGTGGTTAATAAAAAAGACACGAAATGCAGGTCCTTAATATGTTTAAGTAATTGTTCTCAAAATGTGAAATATAATTGTTAGAGAGCAACTTTGCTTAATATTAACTTTTTTGCAAGTAAGTTATGAAAACCTTTTTGATGATCAAGACATTGGAAAAATTAATGGTGGCAAAGAACATTTTTTTTGAGAATTTTTGTTTTCAAAATTCTATTAGTCAATGCATTGGCAATGCAGTCCAATTTCTGAATAGTAAGAAAAATATTGTTTTCGGCTCTTTCTGCTTTTTTTTCGATTTATGTAAATATCGGATGTCAATAAAAATTTCTAATAGAAGAGATTCTAAAACTAAAATAGATAAACAATTTCTTTTTCTAAAAACCACGAGCAAGAACATATCTATTTTGGAAACGAATACATATTTAGCTTGTTTCAAATAGGACCTGTTGCCCTTGCAAAAGGAGTTTGACGATCCCCTAGAAGATCAAGATGAGCAAGTGAACAGTAGTGTTGCACTGTTTCTGGCCTTGATGCTCCTTGTCCTCGCTTTTTTTATTATAATGGTCAGTATTTCCCAAGTCAAAATCGCTAAATCGAAGGCGGCTTTGAAAAGCATTGCTACCACCTTTGCAAGTATTAAGCCCACGAGCACGCAGCTGACATTTGTAAGTAATAGTAAAGGAGAGGCTGATCAGGGCCAGCAGTTTCAGAGGGAAATAACCAATATTTTTTCGACGGTAATCCAGGTTACATCTTCAGAAATCATTAAGCCTGGGCGCCTTATGCGAGTAGAGTTGGATTCTGATGTCTTGTTCGAAAAGAATAAGCCCCAAGTACAAGAAATTAATAATCCATTCTTGGACCGTATCGTTGCTACTTTAAGCGCTCGCCCTCCAGGCTTTCGCTTTGATATGGAGTTTATCATTGGCAGTCCTTATCTAAAGGATAATATTATGCCGGAAGACCAAACTCTTGAAATGTCTCGGGCAGGAGAGTTTGCAAGGTCCATGTTGTCGCGAGGGGTACCGCCTGACAGTGTTTCTGTTGGTATTAATCCAGGCGATCCAAAAAAGGTTAGTATTTGGTTCTACGTTCGAAGTAGTGAGGATACTTATCTCAAATTTGTTCAGCCATACAAAGAAGAGACCAAATGAGTGGTGATCTTATAAATCAGGAAGAGACAGGTGATCAGTCAACTGACGCTAAAACTGATCAGAGTTGGATGCTGATATTTACAGATTTAGTCTCACTCATGTTGACGTTTTTCGTATTGTTGTTCTCAATGTCAGTTGTCAAGGTTGATGCGTGGAATAATGTCGTTTCGGCTTTGTCTCAAAGTCTAAAACCATCTGAACGAAAGGCGCAGACTGAGGCGACATCCCGCTTTGATATTTCAACTCTAAGCATGAGAACAGCCATTAATCTTGATTATTTGGCCTCTGTTTTGGAAAAGACAATGGCAAGTGATGAATTGCTGAAAAATGCTCAATTAATGCGTCTTGAGGACCGTCTAGTTATTGGTCTCCCGGGAGACCGACTTTTTTTTTCTGACGATGCCGTGCTCTCATTAGATGCTAGAAAAGCACTTTCTAATTTGGGAGGAGTGCTTCGCAACATTGGAAATCAAATTGGAACTAACGGTCATACTGACCCCAAGCCATTAAAAGGAAGTCAATACACTTCAAATTGGGAACTATCTATGGGTCGAGCAACAGCAGTAGCTAACGCCCTCAAACGCTCGGGCTATAAAGAAGATATTATCTCTTTCGGGTATGCATCTGGCCGGTTCATGGAACTTCCTGATTTACCAGACGAAGAGCGGCGCGTGATGGGGCGACGTATTGATATAGTTGTTTACCCCACAGTCAGGGGTTTTTGATGCGGGATAATTTATCAAACATAGACTTGAGAGTCTTTTTGCTGATTTGTATAGTTTTTCTTTGTTCTTTGAGCCAAGTAAAGGCTGAGACGGTCAAGGTACGTGCTGCAACCCACGATGGTTATGGTCGCATTGTATTCAATTGGCCAACCCTTGTGCCATATGAAATTGAAACCGTTGGTGATCAGCTTGTTGTTAGCTTTAGTTCTCCTATAGAGCCCTCTCTTTCGGGCGTAGTTCAAAACCTGTCAAAGTATCTGAGTGGCGCCACACCTGGAGCTGATGGGCGTAGTGTTGCATTTACAATGAAAGAAGATTTCGATGTCTATGGCTTCGATATGGGAACGACGGTAGTGGTTGATATTACTGATGCCATATTGACAAAAAAGGCCGCTAACCCAAATCAAGAAGCTATGGAAGAAGAACCTTTTATAGCACCAGCTCGTGGCCCTAAAATTAAAGTTCGAAGTGGAATTCATGATGATTATACACGCATCGTTTTTGATTGGCCAAGCAGGGTCCCATACCAACTAGAGCAAACAGCAGAACAGACAAGTATTACATTTGAAAGTCCTGCTCACATTGATATTGCTAGTTTGCAAGATCGTTTGCCTAAATTAATTTCATCTATAACTTCTAAAAATACTCTTAATGGCGTTTTAGTAAGAATGGAAATTCCTGAATCTTCACGAACTAGGCATTTTTATTCTGGGCCTAAGGTGGTCGTCGATGTCATAAAGCCTGTTAGTAAATTTTCTTCCCGAAAACCAACCAAATTAGAGGGGAAGACACTTCAAAAAAACAGAAGAAACTCAGATAAAAGATCCAATTTTAAGACAGCCAAGGAAGTTACTGAAAAGATTCCTGTGGCCTCAATCGGGAAGCCAGTTAAGTTGGACCCCTCACAAGCAACGGTGTCTTCTCAAACTGGCAAGCCAATGGCATTGACGCCTCCTAGTCGCAAAAGTAATGGCCTTACCGAGATTAAAAAAGAAATGGCAAGCAGGATTTCGCAGGCTAGGACCGTTGAAGAATTCTCTGATAGTGTTAAAAGAGAAAGTACGGTTAATCCAACTGGTTCGGACTCAATTAGTGTTCGTTTTGATTGGGATGAGCCAGTAGCTGCTGCTGTTTTTAGGCGTTACAGCTACCTTTGGATTGTATTTGATAAAAAAATCAATATGGACTTGGATGCTCTAAAAAGTACTGCTGGTAATATTTTTCGATCTATCGAACAAGTCCCACATAACAAAGCTAGTTTGCTGAGAGTCTCAACAATATCTGGCATAAATCCAACTATAAAACGTGATGGATTTACATGGGTTTTGGAATTCCGTAAACAGCCTCTTGCCCCAGCCTCGATTATTGAAGTAGCCCCACAACCTAATTCACCTGTTGGCGCTCGAATTTTTCTTCAAATTACGGAGCCAGGAGGAGTAATAAAACTAACTGATCCAGTGATTGGAGATAATTTGCTTGTTGTGCCCGTTGTTCCTCTTGGGCATGGTATTGCAAAACAATACAATTACCCACAGATAAGTATTTTACCTAGTTCTCAAGGGTTGGTTTTGCAACCGCGTGCTGATGACGTGCGTGTGCGAACACTACGCCAAGGAGTTTCGATGACAAGCTCCTCTGGCCTTAAAATATCTAAGATGCCAAAGGCTCAACTTGTAGCTAATATACCGGGCGTTCAATCCAACGAAAAAGATGAAGATAAATTTCCTACATTTCGTGCTTTGACTCGTATGTTTGATCTCAAGAAGTGGAGAAATGCCAGTTTAAATACGTTTGAGGAGGAAAAGCAAAAATATCAGATAGAAGCTGCTACAGCATTGTCGGGTGAGAGAGAAGCAATACGTATGGATTTAGCAAAACTTTATTTTTCCAATGGATTTGGGGCAGAAGCATTGGGCATCATGAAAATTATTGAAGAAGAACGTCCGCAAATCGCAAACAGTATTGAGTTTCGTGGCCTCAGGGGTGCAATCAATGTTCTTATGGGGCGTTATAATGATGCCAGAGAAGAGCTAGAGCATAAAAGCCTTGATGGTAATGATGAGGCACGTTTCTGGCGCGCAGCACTTCAAGCGTACGATGGGGATCTTTTTGGTGCAGCGTCTAATTTGCGAAGAGCAGCTGTTGTCATTCGGCCATATCCTCCTGCTCTAAATATCCAGCTTGGTACGCTAGTTGCCGAGGCGGCGGTTGAGCTGGGTGACATCAGCAGGGCTAAAAAATTCCTGAAAAAAACTATTGAGGTTGGTCCAAATCCTGAGGAAATGAGTAAACTTCAGTATGTAGAAGGTCGTATTTTGGAACTGTCTGCAGACTTTGAGGGCGCTGTCAAAAAATGGCAGGAAGTTCAGGAAGGTCCTCATCGTCCCAGCCGAGCAAAGGCTGCTGTCGCCATAGCAGACTTGCTTCTGGAACAAGAGCTAATTGACGAATCTAGTGCCATTCAGGATTTAGAGAAGCTTCGCTTTTCCTGGCGAGGCGACCGGTTTGAATTTGAGTTATTGCGTCGCCTGGGAGATTTGTACATCAACGTTGGTGATTATCGCAATGGCTTACGAACCTTGCGTCAGGCTGCAACCCATTTTAGAGATTATAAGGAGGCGGCAGAAGTAACCCAAAAAATGATAGATTTTTTTGCTAGTCTTTACTTGGAAAACAAAGCAGATGAGATGTCTCCAATTACGGCTATAGCACTTTATGACGAATTTAAGGAATTGACCCCGCCTGGTCGAAAAGGTGCAGAGATGGTTCGCCATCTAGCTGATCGATTGGTTGATGTTGACCTTCTTGATCGAGCTTCTGAACTCTTACAAGATCAGGTGGAATTTCGCCTAGATGGAGTTGAAAAAGCACGTGTTGGTGCACAATTAGCTTTGATTTACATTTTTGCTCAAAAATTTGAGGATTCGACAAAAATTCTAGATAACTCCTCAACTGAGGGTATTCCTGTGGACCTATCAGACCAACGTCGTCACCTGCGTTCGCGTTCATTAATGGGGCAGGGACGCATTGAAGATGCTCTTGCTTTATTGAAAGAAGACAAGACCATGGAGGCTGATTTACTACGTTTGGAGATGTACTGGAACGATCAAAACTGGGTTCAAGCGTCAAAAACACTTAATAGTATTTTACGAACTTATGAGGCAAAGGCCAATCAACCTTTGGATGAATTGCAGGCACAAACAATTCTTAATATGGGTATTGCTATGACTTTAAGTGGGAATGAACGTGGTATTGATCGGCTTCGTTTGGATTATGGTGAGGCTATGGATGATAGTCCTTTTCGTGATGCCTTTCGCTTGATTGCAAGTCCTGATACATTTGGTTTGATCAGCTATAAGTCTATTGCTGGCAAGGTAAAAGATGTGAAAAATTTTCAAACTTTTCTGAGCATCTACCAAGATAGATTAAAAGCACGAAAGTTAAGTGAGATTAACTGACTCCTTTTAAAAAAAAGATCCCAAATAAGTTATTTTTATCACTCCAATATTTGAGTGTCTTGTATCCGGCATGTTCAGCCAACTCAGAAAATTCATGAATTAAATATTTATAAGAATTTTCTGTATGTATTGTTTCATTTTGCTTGAAAAAAAACTCTTCAGATCCAAGGCATACTGATTGATTTGAGAGGCTTCTCAAGTGCATTTCAACCCGACCTGCTTCAGCATTGTAAAAAGCTTCATGACAAAATTTATCTAAATTAAAATTTGCACCTAATTCGTTATTTAGACGTAACAGCAAGTTCATATTAAAGGCTGCAGTAACCCCCTCGGAGTCATTATAGGCAGCATGAAGAATACGTTCATCTTTTTTTAGGTCTACGCCGACAATCATCGCTCCATTTAAACCTACAACCTTTCTTGTTCCGCGTAAAAAATCTATGGCACCCTCATGGGTAAAATTGCCAATGGTCGAGCCCGGAAAGAAACCGATACGTAGTCCACTACCAATCATTTTGGGAACCTTAAAAGGGTAGATGAAATCTGCAGGTACTGCATGTACCTTTAGTTGGGGAAATTCTTTTGCCAGAGCTTTGGTAACGGATAATAAATGCTCTTTTGATATATCGACCGCAGTAAAAGACTCTGGTTCAATTAGGGCCTTTAAGAGAATGTGCATTTTCTCTGAAGAGCCCGACCCATATTCAATCATTTGGCAAGCAGGGCCAATTATCTCAGAAATTTCCTTAGCAATTGATTTAAGTAAGAAAGTTTCAGTACGGGTTGGGTAATACTCAGGTAATTTACATATTTTCTGAAATAAGTCGGATCCTCTTTTATCATAAAAATATTTACATGGAAGTGTCTTTGGGTTTGCCTTCAGGCCCTCCAAAGCTTCTGACAGCATTTCACTATTATTTGGTAATGAGTCTTTAAATGTGTTGCTATCATTCATGTGTCTGACTTACGCCTTGACAGGTTCTAAAACCGCTAAAAATGTTCCAACGATGGGGTTCAAAATAATTGCGGTAGGTTCCATGCATCATTCTGCTACGGGTAATCCAAGCACCACCTCTAAGCACCCGTGCTGATCCAAACATTGTTTGTGAGTATTCTTTATAGACACCGGGCGTAAAGCCTGGATAGGGGTTGAAAATATCAGCAGTCCATTCCCAGATATTTCCAAGCATTTGCCTACAACCGAATGCGCTGTCTCCACCGGGAAGTGCAGCGACGTCTATACAACCCATTGCACTGCCGTCTAAGTTGGCCAGAGATGAATCTGGTGGAGTATTACCCCAAGGGTATTTTCTTTTCGTACTTGCAAGTGTTCCATGTTCAGTATACTCGCCAAGGGCAGCTACTTCCCATTCGACCTCTGTGGGAAGACGTACACCAGCCCATTTACAATAAGCGTTGGCCTCGTACCAGCTTAAGTGACTGACAGGTTCGTTAAGAGGTAACGGAATGAGTTGATCAAAGCGCTGTATCGCCCAGTTATAGCTAGTTTGTTTAACCCAAAAGCCGGGGTGTTGTTGGCCTTTTGTTTGCAGATCCGCCCATGCGGCTTCATCCCATAGGGCCTTATTTTTATACCCCCCATCATCTACAAAAACACTAAATTCTTTATTGGTAACAGGTGCCTTAGCTATGGAAAATGGCGCAACGATAACCTTGTGTGCAAGTTTTTCATTGTCAAACAAAAAGGTGGCATCAGGATCACCACCTAGTTGGAAAGCGCCACCAGGGACATCAACATAACCTGTGAGTGGTCCGGCTGAACGTTCAATTGTCACATCTCTTGTGATTGCAAACTTAGGAGTTGGATATGCTAGTGTTTGACGTGCCCAAGTAAAAGCTTCCGTATGCATATCTTCATGAAACACACCAAACTGAAACATAAAGCTATCTTGCTTGCTGGCCATACTGTCTTCATTATTGTGTTCAAGGTGTTCACATAACTTATCTAAAACGTCTTGTATGTAGAGAATTGTATTTTTTGTCGATAATAATGGAAGGTCCCAACGGGCGTTATGAGTAATGCTTATTGAGTCGTAAAGTTTATCGGCTTTGGATCCAAGAAGGCTATCATAACCGTACATTTGACGTAAAATAAAGTATTCGTAAAAATAGGCTACATGGCCTATTTCCCAACGAATGGGGTTTACGGTTGCAATTTGAGGCCCCATAAGTTGTTCTTCGTCGAGACCGGCAACTAATTCTAGAGTACGCAATCTAGCATCTTGCAACATGCTAGTTAGATGTGTCGTACTAATTTTTGAGGTCATACTTTGGCTCCTGAGGAATCTATCAACATGAAAATTAGCTTGATTACACCGGCAAAGAAATACTCAAGAAACGGAAATCGCACAAGTGCCAAGCGTTGGGCAGGGTTTTTGCGGGAACAAGGTCACAAGGTTAAAATAACTACAAATTATGATGGTTCTCCGTGTGACGTAATGATTGCCCTACATGCTTGGCGTGCTGCACAAGCAATAAATCTCTATAGATCATTTTACCCGAAAGGCCCGCTTGTGGTAGCCCTGGGCGGAACGGATATAAATACATTTCTTGAAAGTGAACCTGAAACTACCCTTAATTCCATGGAGCTTGCGGATGCTCTTGTTTGTCTACATGACCAAGTAGGTGAGAAATTACCCAGGCACCTTTTTAAAAAGCTAAATGTAATCTATCAGTCAGCTAGCCCGTTACCGTCCTTCCGAAGACCGTCTAGGCGTCATTTTGATATTTGCGTAATTGGGCACCTTCGACAGGAGAAAGACCCTTTACGTGCAGCCTTAGCAGTTAGGTTGCTACCTGAAAAATCTCGTGTACGTTTATTTCATCTTGGTAAAGCACACAATGAAGATTGGGCTCTTGCTGCAATTAAAGAGCAATTAATTAATAGTAGATATAAATGGCTTGGCGATGTTCCAGGTTGGCGCGTCCGTCGTGAGTTGGCTAAGACCTGTCTTCTGGCGCTAACATCCGCACAAGAGGGAGGGGCCAATGTGATTTCTGAGGCCATCGTTGCAGGGGTGCCCATAATAGCATCTGATATACCTGGTAATACTGGTTTGCTTGGCAGGAATTACCCTGGTCTGTACCCTGTGGGTAATGAAGATGCTCTGGCGGAGATGTTCATGAAGGCTGAGAATGATTTAGTTTTTTTAAAGCGGTTGGAAAAAGCTTGTAATAAGCTGCGCCCAAAATTTTCAAAAAAATGTGAGGCTTCAAAGTGGAATGACTTAATTAAGCGCGTAGCGTCACAGGCTCAAGTTCGTGACTAGCTTGCTTGACCTTTCCTATTACCACCGATTTGGAGTAGCCTTGGTCCTTTAGTTGACCAATGCAAAGATTTGTATTTTTAGCTGGAAGACTGGCAAGTAAACCGCCAGACGTTTGTGGGTCGAAGACAAGTGGATAAAGCTCGCTTTTGGCTGCTTCATCAATGTTTTTGATAGCTCGGCGTAAGCGGACGTTAGCGGGTTGCAAAGTGCTGAGGATTCCCATACGAACTGTTTCTAGTGCTCCGTCCATGATTGGCAGAGCGTTCAGGTCAACTTCGACATCTACACCAGAAGGCTTTATCATTTCAACCATATGGCCCAGTAAACCGAATCCCGTGATATCTGTGCACGCTGTTGCCCCATGTTTAAATAGACATTCTGCTGCTAGCCGGTTAGATTGAGTCATTGAACTTAGTGCATCATCAATCCATCTTCCTTTGGCTTTTTGTTGCATGTCAGCGGCAAAAAGCGTCCCCGTACCGAGTGATTTGGTTAATATCAGGACGTCCCCAGGTTGCATTCCAGCTTTACGTAAGATTTTATTTTTACTAACTAACCCATTAACTGAAAAGCCAAGGGCAAGCTCGGCCCCCTCGCTGGTATGACCGCCCACTAAGGAAGCATTTGCATCGTTCAGTATTTCCATCGCACCAGCCATTAACTGGCGCAATGTTTCTTCAGTTTTTGTCTCTATACCGTATGGAACTGTGGCAATTGCTAGTGCAGACTGCGCTTCTGCCCCCATAGCAAAAATATCACTTAAGCTGTGATTAGCAGAAATTTTACCAAACAAATATGGGTCATCTATGAAAGACCTGAAATAATCTACCGTGTGGACGATCACCTTACTGTTTGGAACTTCAACAACAGCAGCGTCATCAGGGTCTTGTAGTCCAATCAAAATGTCATTTCGTGGTGTGGGCTCAAGCTCAGAAAGCGCCCTGGTTAACACGTTAGCTCCAACTTTAGCTCCGCACCCCCCGCAGCGCATTGCAATAGCAGATATTTCTTTTAAGGTGTCCGAGTTTGCCAGCGCTGAGTTTATTTTGTTTGTGTCGTGTGTAGACATTTTTGGAAGCACACTAAATTTTTTTATAAAACGTTGATCAATCCAGTTCTTCCAAGTCCACAACCAGTTGCCGCTCAAAGTGAAACTTCCTCTGTTAGCAACACAAAATTTATTACCTGAAGAAATGAGAGCGAGGACCGACTTTTGAGGCCTAAAAGGTTTTGTGCGTTTGCCCAATAATACCCTGCGAAGGTTTTTGGTTAGAGCGACGCCTTGACGTACTGCGAAGACACCCGCTTTAGGCCGAGGATGTTTGACCACATTTGCAATATCTCCACAGGCAAATATATTAGGATGATTCCGTACTTGTAGTGTGTCTTCGACTTTAACGAATCCATTTTCATCCACTTCAAACCCTGACTTTTCTAGCCAAGATGCCCCCTTAGCAGCTGTGACAAAGAGGATTTCATCCAGTTCAAGTTGGGTAGAATTAGATAGAATCAAGGTCCCATCATCTACTTTTTTTGCCTCAAGGCCTTGATGTACAATCACACCACGGGAATTTAAAATCTGTTCAAACCGCTCTCTTACGCTAGGATGAAATCCTGGCAAAATTTGTTCGGACTTACTTATTAAATGAAAGGCTAGGTCGTCTGAACTACGTCCAAGATCACGCAAGGTATTTTGTAAGCGAAACTGGATAGCTAGTATGAGTTCAACCCCGGCTGCACCAGCTCCAACAACCCCTATTTGGTGTGAACCTGGTTTATCAATTATGCGTTTCAGTAAATTTTCCCAGCGATGAACAAATCGGCTGATGGGCTTTACCGGAGTGGCAAAATTTGCGGCGCCTTTCACTAAATCAATACGTGGGGTCGACCCAATATTAATCGACAATAAATCATAAGGCACTGGTGGGCGGCCATTGCAGATGACAGTTTTATTCTCATGGTCAATTTTTATAGCTTCGTTGTGGAAAAGCCTTGCTTGAGCAAATTTTGATAGAGGTCGAAGATCTATATGTGCCTCATCAAAATCATAATGGCCTGCGATCAAGCCTGGCAGCATGCCTGAGTAAGGAGTATGTACGTCCTTAGTGATGACTGTAAGACGAACTCCTGGAATTGGTTTCATACCAAAGCTCTTGATCACGGCAACATGGGCATGGCCTCCGCCGATGAGCACTAAATCTTTTAAAACAGTTTGCTGCGCAGTTTCCATGCCTTTTGTCCATAGTTATCTTTTACAACTTAAGGGTAAAGGTATTAAATGACCCTGTGGTCAGATACAAGTGTATCAGTTGCTATGAGTGTTATTATGTCTTTTCCTATTTCAAAAAACTCACGTTATCAAAATATCTAGCCTGAAATACGAATTTGAGGAAGATTATCATAAAATTTATAATGACAATTGGAGTTTGTCTTCAAACATTGTAATGAAACAGGTATCGACGGTCGCTTTGACCAAAAAAGAGGAGACACTCCACTTTAGTTTTCTATAAATTTAGTTTACGACCAGTGGTTCAAGCATGTTTGGATATTCGCCAAATTCGTTTAATACATTCCAGCGATCCAATAGGCCTGCGTGAAAAATTTTGTAGGCCTCTTGATTTTCTAATTGATTTGGCTTCAATCCTAACTTCTCCATCATTTCCTTCTCAAAATCAAACATTCCCTTCAATAAAGGCTTAATTTCTATAAGGTCACTTTTAAATTGTAATTGGTTACTATTTTGGTATCCAAAACGAACACTAAAGGGATTAAAAAGCGTTTTTAAAATAAATTGATCACTTTCGCTGAGTATTTGCAATGTTGTGTGATCTTTGGTCACAGCGCCAAAAGCAGACATGGCTCTATCTTCTTTGTAATTGGGGCTTGATGGGTCACCCCACCATTTTTTACCTTGTGCCGTCATTTCATAGAGAGTTGGGTGGAATTCAGTACCAAGCCAATTGCAGAGAGCATTTAAAGTGTTTTCCGGACGGGATTTCAGGTCTTCAATACGTACTCCGACAGAATCCACCATTCGAAAAAAAACCTGATCAATATCAAATAGCAAAGTTAGAATGCGAAACACACTTTGTTCATAATTGTTATCACTAATAAAACCTCTGATCCAGGATTGACAGTTTTCAACTGGCTCTCTGACTAACATTAAAATCCTTGCTTCATTGTTGTAACGGATAAAATTAGCCTGAGCGTAGTGATCTGGGTTGTGAATGTGATAAAAACATAAATGTTTTTTGGCTGTTTGTTTGTTCTTTCCTCTAGTTGCTTTTTCAAAAGCAGCGTGGGCTACTAGTAAAAACGACATGGGGTCGATGCTTTGCATTCCTTCCATGATATTTATTGCCGCACTACAGAAATCATCAGGGTCCACAGAGAGATATTCATTGCGATTTTCACCGAGTGTCGTCATCCCCTCTTTCTCTCCAATATTTGAGTGGTCCTCTCCAAACCTGCTAGGTACAGGTTTTGGATTGCGAGAATCAAATAGTACGGCAAATTCATTTGTGAAATTTTTTGGCAGTTCTCTCCAGCCATCTTTTGAGAGTCTTTCCCAGACTCCTCTGTTGAAGTAGCCAGAAAGATAAATACTTGGCAAGGTTGAAATTTCCGGGTGATTGTCAACTAGGCTATGCAATAGTCCAGTTCCGCTACGACCAAAATGAAGTAGTGCAACTACTTCCGTTGCGAGCTGTGCCGTGTTGGTCTGCTCCACTATCAGGGGATTTATAAAAATTGTTTGGTCTTTCTTGTCAGGTAAAGTAGCAATTGCTTTATTTAGGCTTTCATCGGCCAAGTGAGGTTTGAAACAATCAAGATAGAATTGTTGAAAAGCAAGTTCGTTTATGACTCTAGCAGATCCTCTTATTTCAGGCAGATCAACATTTGTCTGGGAATGCAAAGCCTTGGTAATATATTTCAGGTTGTTCCACACTTCCTCGTAATCGGGATTGATAGCAAGTGCTTCATAATAGCTGGCCTTAGCCTTTTTTAGCATTCCCAATTCGCGATATGCGATGCCAAGATTGAAGTGAGCCTCTGCAAAGTCGGGCTTGAATGAAAGCGCTTTGTTGTAGTTTTCTACTGCTTCGTCATATCTCCTGAATTTGAATAGCACATTGCCAAGATTTGAGTATGACTCTGCGTGGCTCGGATCGCTAGAAAGGGATGCATTGTAGCTTTTTTCAGCTTCTTCCAAATTTCCTTGGGCACTAAGTACTACGCCAAGATTATAGTTTGCCTTTGCAAAGTCTGGCTTGATAGCAAGCGCTTTTTGGTAGTTCGTTGAGGCTTCTTCATTTCTTCTAAGTTTAAAAAAATAGTTTCCGAGTTCATAATAGGCTTTGCAAAGATTGTTCTTGGCTAGTTGATAATCAGGCTTAATGGCAAGGGCTGAAATGTATGTTTCAATTGCATCTTGAAATTGATCCAAATCTATATACACGTTGCCAAGATTATTCAGGGCTTCGGGAAAGTTGGGGTGAGCTTTTAAGGCTTTTGATATTAATTCAGCTGCCTTGTCAATTTTTCCAGACTGATGGTTCAATACGCCCAGCAAATGCAGTGCATCAGGGTTTTTAGGCTCAATTTGTAATATTTCATGATAAACTTTTTCAGCTAGAGAGTGTCTGCCTGCCATATGATGTTGCTGAGCTTTGATCAGGTTTAAGCTTGTTGTTGTTTTTGGTTTGTCTTGCTTCGCTTTTGCCTTCGGTTTCTTTTGAGGGTGTTTTTTTATACTACACATCTTATATTCCGAATTATATTCCGAAACTTCTGACCAGCGATCCAACAACCATATACCAACCGTCAACTAATACAAAAAAGATGATTTTAAAGGGTAGGGCGATTATGATTGGTGGTAACATCATCATGCCCATGCTCATTAATACTGATGCTACAACCATGTCGATAATCAAAAAAGGAACGAATATTAAGAAGCCAATTTCAAAAGCCCGCCTTAATTCACTAAGCATGAAGGCTGGTATTAAGATGCGCAATGGAAAACTTTCACGCACCTCTTGATCAGGAACTTCGGCAATATCTGCAAATAATGCAAGGTCACGTTCGCGTACATATGTCATCATAAATTTTTGTACTGGTTGCACGGACCGATCGAAGGCTTCGAACTCGTCAATTTCCTCATTTATTAGAGGTTGAATTCCTTTATCGTAAGACTCTTGAAAAACCGGCATCATTATGAAAATTGTAATGAATAAGGCTAGGGAAATTAAAACCTGGTTTGGTGGAGTTTGTTGAGTGCCAAGTGCTGTGCGCAGGAAAGAGAGCACTATCACAATGCGTGTAAATGATGTCACCATTATCAGAAGAGATGGAGCAAGAGAAAGTACTGTTATGAGGGCAATTAACTGGACGATTGTGCTAGTTGTGGATCCACCTTGACCAAGATCAAGCGATAAGGACTGTGCCGTTGCATCATTAGAGAGGCCAACAAATATGGTAGTGAAGAGACCGATGGCCAAGGAAGGTAAAATAAAAAGATTACATCGGCTCATTTTAGTCTTTCCTTTCTCGATTTGTGCCTTGCCGTTTAAAGTTTTTTGGCAGGGGAGTTTTATGGTTGGGTTCGCTTACATTATACGCTTCCCCAATATTGGAGCCTGTTACGTCGTCACTTTCGTCTTGGGTAGAGGGTAATATACTTTTTGAAGATGTGATGGAGCTTTCAATCACTAACTCTGATGTTGCTCCCAACAACAACAAGTGTTCCTTTTCATCACGGCGAACCAGAACCATGCGACGTTTGCCATCAATATTTAAGCTTTCTTGTATACCTAAGCGTCGTTTTGTAGAATTTCTTGGATTACTGGGAAGCCCAAATCCAAAACGTCTGGCTGTAACTGCAGCAAGCGCAATTAACGCTAATACGAAGATAAAAGCAAAAACAAATTTTACGTAGTCAGTTAAGTTGAGATCAATACCATCCATAGGCGGTTAACTTTCGTTTTCTTCAAGGCCATAGGCATTAATGGCGCGTTTAGTATTTTCCTCTGTGGAGGTTTGCCTGAGTTTGTTGTACAGGGTAGTTATTTCATTATCTAAGCGGTTGAGGTCTTCAACTATGGTACTGAGAATACCCTGAACTTCCTTGCTTTGTTTTAAATCAGTTATCTCAGCTTTTTTGCAAAGGCTACTGACTTTTTGTTCTAATTTTGAAAGGTCAATGCTCTTATTTTGGGACATCAAACATCTTGCTGTGGCAATTAAAGAAGTAATTTTCTCAGCTTCTTTTAGTATCTTTCCTTTATTTTTTGCACTCATGTTGTTTCCTCAGTTTTGTCGTCATTGCTATTTTCTTGTTTCTGTTGATGATTCAATGGACTTTCTTGCATTACGTCTTCCATGTAAATTGGTGCGTCACCATTGGCTTGGTAAACATATGTCAAGATTTCAGCGACAGCAGCAAAGGCTTTCAGCGGTATTTCACTGTCAATATCGATAACGCTGAGCATTTCAGCAAGATCTGCATCTTCACGAACTTTAATGTCACGATCAAAAGCAATCCTGAGAATTTGCTCTGCTATTTTGCCGCGACCACCAGCAACAATTTTTGGTGCAAACTTGCTTTCAGGGTTATATTCAAGGGCAACAGCAATTGTATCAGCACGCCTGTGGTCCTTGCGATTCAAATTGTTTCCATTTTCATCAGGTAACGCCTTCGCTAGGGCCTCAGTATCATTGTGCTCTTTTTTCGTCAAAATATTCAAACCACCAAGTGCAGCTTGCAATTAATTAATGCAAACAGTTTAAACCCAAACATTCCCAAACTTTATGGTAGTCCAACATATCTAAGATATCGTTAAGGTAAAATTATGGAGTAGGAAAAAAATAAAAGTTTTTAATTTTATGGTTCACATTAAATATTTACCCAATGTTAAGTCTTAAGTTGCCATAATTAACACAGCTAAAGGGTTAGCTTCGATTGGGAACGGGTATAAAAAAATTAAAAGGCGCTTTAACAATGGACTTCAACAAAATGTCACTTTTTGGCATGGTCAAGAAAAAGCTCAATTGGCTTGGCCAGCGTCAAGAAATTTTGGCACAAAATATAGCCAATTCTGATACGCCAAAATATCGTGCCAGTGATCTAAAGCCCTATGACTTTCAGGAATTGGTTCGTAAAGAAGCAAATCAATTAAATATGGTCGCAACTGACGCAAATCACCTGGGGGGCAGGCGTAAGCGTATACGTGATTTTGCATCTTTTGTTGAGCGAAGGCCATTTGAGACTATGCCTAATGGAAACGCTGTGGTTTTGGAGGAGCAAATGGCTAAGATTAATGAAACTCAGGTTAATCACAATTTAATGACGCAACTTTATAAAAAGCATTTGACCTTGATTAAAATGGCTATAGGCAAGTAGTAAAAGCTTACAGATAGGTTTTGGGACAAAGTAAAAAATGGACGATATTTTTAAAACTATTCGGATTTCCTCTGCTGGGATGCGTGCACAGGGTACACGTTTACGTGTCATCTCAGAAAATATTGCAAACGCAGGATCTTTGCCCTCTGCACCTGGTGAACTTCCATATCGACGCAAGGTAATTACCTTTAAAAATAGTCTAGATAGGGCAATGGGCATCGATACAGTTCGTACAAATAGGGTTGTTGAAGATAAGTCGGAATTTGTAAAAAAATTTGATCCCAATCACCCAGCTGCGGATCAAGACGGTTACGTACAGACGCCAAATGTTAATACCTTAATAGAAATGATGGATATGCGAGAAGCGCAACGTTCTTATGAGGCTAATCTTAACGTAATAAAATCGTCGAAAGCTATGCTCAGTAGCACCATCGACGTTCTGCGTCGATAAAACGCTATTTTAAGATAACAGGAGCAAAATATGGCAATCGTTCCCGCACAAACAGCCGCTAATGCCGCTCTAGCTTATGCTAAAGCGCCACAAAGTATAGATGCTGGTCTCAAGACTGGTGACACTCAGTCCAGTCCATTTGCTAATTTACTTAAAGGAGCAGTACAACAGGCTGTCAGTGTACAAAGACAAAGTGAAGCTATTTCTGTAGCAGCTATTGCTGATAATGCAGATATGAGTAAGGTGGTCACAGCAGTAGCCGAGGCAGAGGCAACTTTGCAGGCAGTTACGGTCATCCGTGACAAAATCATCGAAGGCTACAGGGAAATCCTTCGTATGCCAGTATAGGTCAAAATCATGGACGAATTAACTGTCCTTGAAATTGGGCGAGATGCTCTTGTCGTGATTCTTAAAATTTCAGGTCCCATCATGTTGGTAGGGCTGCTTGTAGGAATTGTTATAGCGCTGTTTCAGGCCCTAACGACAATTCAGGAAATGACATTAACTTTCGTTCCTAAAATAATAGCCATATTCATCTCAATTGTTGTTTTTTTGCCATTCATGATTACCACAATAATTGAATTTGCCAATGCCCTTTTCGACAGAGTTTCGAATGTTGGGTAGTAAAAAATGCTTTCAAACATAATTCAGCTCAATCTTTTTGCTTTTTTTATTATCTTTGCACGTATCGGCACAGCTTTTATGCTTATGCCAGGGGTCGGCTCAGGTTATGTTCCAGCTAACATTCGTCTAGTTATAGCACTTGCCTTATCATTTATTTTGACCCCTTTATTGAAGAGTGGCTTACCAGAAATGCCTGGGTCTCAAGTTGACTTGATGTTGTTATTGCTGAGTGAGGTAATAATAGGAATTTTTATAGGTATGGCGGCGCGAATACTGGTTGGTGCTCTTCAGACTGCGGGAACTTTGGTTGCATTGTTTGCTTCTCTTGCAAATGCCTTGATTCGTGATCCCATAGCAGAACAACAAAGCTCATTGATTTCAACTTTTCTAAGTTTGCTGGGCATGGTTTTAATTGTTATTACTGATCTTCATCATCTTTTGATTAGGGGTGTTGTCGAGAGTTATAGTCTTTTTCAGGTTGGTCAGCCATTATTGGTAGGTGACTTTTCAGAGGTGTTAGCACGCCGTGTTGCAGATAGTTTTAAGCTTGGGGTTCAATTAGCCTCTCCGTTTATGCTTGTTGCTCTTGTTTATTATATTGGACTTGGTATTCTTGGGCGTTTAATGCCAGTACTTCCAGTTTTTATTGTTGCCTTGCCTGCACAAATTGTGGGTCAGATTGGTTTCCTCGCCATTATTTTATCGGCGTTAATGATGTACTTTATGAGAAGCTTTGAAGAGTCAATTATTGTTTTCTTGGGGCCTTAAATAAATGGCGGAAGAAGAAAGCTCACAAAAAACAGAAGACCCCACTGAAAAACGCAAGGCAAAGTCAAGGAGGGACGGGGAAGTCCCCCAATCCCAAGAAATTAAGAGCTGGATGTCCTTGCTAGGTGGTGCATTTGCTTTACTTGTGCTGGCGCCGGGTGTTGCAACTGATATACGTCATATCAGCTTCAAGTTTATTGAATCTCCAGAGACAATCTCTCTAGATTTAAAACACTTACAATTTTTATTTGCTGAAGCAATACTTGAAACAGCAATTGCAGTAGCGCCCGTTTTGTTACTTCTTTTGTTACTAGCATTTGTTTCTAATGTTGCTCAAATTGGATTTGTATGGGCGCCGAAGAAGATTGTTCCGGAACTTAAAAAAATTAGCCTTTGGAATGGGCTCAAGCGTATGTTCTCTCTTCAATCAATAATTGAATTCATAAAAGGTATTATGAAATTATCCCTAGTCGCTATTGTTGGGCTGACTGTTTCCGCACCATTTTTGACAGATATGAGTTTGTTTATAGATCGCTCTGTTAGTGATATGCTAGACCGTTTACTTACTATTTCGGTATGGTTTGCTTTAGCTGCGGTGGGTGTCATGACAGCAATTTCTGCCCTCGATTATGCTTATCAAAAGGCTAAAAGTATCAAGCAAATGAAAATGAGCAAGCAAGAGATTAAGGATGAAAATAAACAGTCGGAAGGTGACCCGCATGTCAAAGCTAGAATTCGTCAGATTAGGTCCGAGCGAGCACAGAAAAGAATGATGGCTTCAGTTCCAGATGCTGATGTCATTGTAACTAACCCTACACATTATGCAGTAGCTTTGAAGTATAAAATGGAGGAAATGCAAGCACCGGTTCTTGTTGCTAAAGGTGTTGATGAGTTAGCTTCAAGAATTCGTAATTGTGGCAAAGAAAACGATATACCCATTGTTGAAAACCCACCATTAGCTCGTGCTCTTTTTGCCTCTGTTGAGATCGATGAGGAGGTGCCTGCAGAGCACTACATGGCAGTTGCCGAAGTGATTGGTTACGTTATGCGTATGCGTGGTGAGTTGCCACCATTGCAATCTGGATCTGAACAACAAGTCAATTAATGTGATTAAAGATCGAGGTAATAATTTCTGAACTTAAAAAAAGATACAACCCGAGAAGGGAACTGTAATTATGCAAAGACCAGTCCTGCTAGGATTTTGCCTTGTTTGTGTTTTAGTTCTTGTTGTATTTGGGATACCCAATGCAGTTGATGCCAATACGATTGCTTTAGCAATTCTTGTGGGAGCAGTGCTGTTTGGCTCTTTAATTGTGTTCTATAGGTCCTTTCGAAGTTCATCACTTCGAAAAATCCTTGCTTGCGCTATTGAGAGTAATACCCAACCAGTATTTATTACAAAGGCACCTATAGATATTGAGGAACCATTTATTTTTACCAATCAGGCATTTAAAAAAATGTTTCCAACGCCTAACGGAGTTAAAGGTCTTACTTCGTTCAAAGCCCTTCGCAATTTTTTTGATTTTAACGAGGCGGCATTAGGTGAGTTGGCTCGTTTACAGCAGATGGCTAATACAGGGGTTAGTGGCCATGCCGAGCTCTCAATCAGGGGAGAGAGGGGCAAAAAAGATTGGCTGCATATATCGATCCAGCCTTTTCCTGTGTTAGGCGAGCGTTCCAATTTTGTCTTGTGGCGGGCACAAGATATTACAGCCCAGCATGAGATAGATGAGGCACGACGTTTAGAAGAAAAAACATTTTCTGATTTTCTTGATAACTTGCCGGCTGGATTTTTCTCAGCTGACTCAGACGGTAACATTATTTATGCCAATAACAAGTTTGTTGAGTGGCTGGGTGTTTCTTTTGAGGAATTACGTACTCGTGGTTTGCGCTTTGCTGATTTTGTTGTTGCGGGTAGTCCTGATGCTGCTCTCGGGGGACCTGAGACTGGAGTTAACGGTGATGTTACCTTGCGTGGACCCGGTGGAAGTCTTTTCAAGGCCTGTCTCGTTCAATCTGAACATATAGATGAAAATGATTACATGAACTATAGTCGCTCAGTTTTGCTCAGAGATCTTACCTGGCGCGGTGAGGCGGGTATTCAGGGGCTCCCTACATCTGGGGGATCGGGTAATGCACACAAGTTACGTTGGCTTTTTGATGAGGCCCCTGTAGGTATTGTCTTGCTTGATTTGCAGGGGAATGTAACTGAGGCTAACAGGGCTTTTTTAAAGTTGCGAGGTATACATCAAGATACAGTAATCGGCAGACCATTTAGTGAACAAATAAGTAAGGAAGATCGTGGGGATGTGGCAGCACAGTTATCAAAAGTTGTGATGGGTATTATGCCAGCTTCCCACCTTGAAATACGCATGCCAGCTATTGGTGAACGTGAATTGGTGGCCTCGCTCTATGCCAGTCGTCTTGAGGATGATAGTGGTGAAGTTTCTGGACTTGTATTGCATTTTATTGACACTACAGAACAAAAAAACTTGGAGGTGCAGTTTGCTCAGTCGCAAAAAATGCAAGCAATAGGCCAACTCGCTGGGGGGGTTGCACATGACTTTAATAATCTGCTGACTGCTATGATTGGTTTTTCTGATCTATTGTTATCTCGTCATGGGCCAGATGATCCCTCGTTTTCTGATATTCAGCAGATTAAACAAAATGCTAATAGAGCAACTAATCTTGTGCGCCAGTTGCTTGCATTTTCACGCCAGCAAGAATTGGAACCAGTAGTGATAGATATTACTGAGGCACTGGCTGATCTCTCAAATTTACTTGGCAGACTGATCGGTGAAAATATAGAGCTAGATATTCATCATGACCGGGACCTCTGGCTACTCAGAGTTGATCGTGGACAATTTGATCAGGTTATTATTAATCTTGCTGTTAATGCAAGGGACGCAATGCCGGGTGGCGGAAGTGTTTCTATCCGTACCTTCAACACAAGTGTAAGACATTCTGTACAACGAGGGCATGATGTCATGAAAGCTGGAGACTATGTCCAAATTGAAGTTGAGGATACTGGAACGGGTATTGCAAAAGAAGATCTTTCTCGAATTTTTGAACCGTTTTTTTCAACTAAGGAGGTCGGTGCTGGGACTGGTCTTGGCCTCTCTACTGTATACGGCATCATTCATCAAACAGGTGGATATATTTTTGCGGATAGTGCTCCAGGTGACGGAACGACTTTTACTATCTACCTACCCAGGTATGAGGGGGATGAGGAAGTTACAATTGAGAGTGAGCACACACCTTCTTTCAAATCTGAAGTGGGTAATGTTAACCCGATCAACTCACCAACATTACAAAGTGCTAAAAACAACGAGGGTGATTTGACTGGAGAGGGGACTGTCCTTTTGGTGGAAGATGAAGACGCCGTTCGTATGTTTGGTGCTCGAGCTCTTAAAAACAAAGGATACAATGTGCTTGAGGCAAGCAATGGTGAGGAAGCTCTCGAGGTTATTAATAATGGTTCAGATCAAAAAATTGATTTGATAATTTCTGACGTGGTGATGCCCGGTATGGACGGGCACACTCTAGTCCAGCTGGTACGTCATGAAATGCCAGATATAAAGATTATCCTTATGTCTGGCTACTCAGAGGAAGTTTTTGCCGACAATGTGGAGCGTGATCCGGGAATTCACTTCCTGACCAAACCCTTTAGCCTGAAAGATCTGGCTGGGAAAGTTAAAGATGTTATGCAGGATTAGATGGAAAAATAACTTTGTCGTTTAATTATAAACAAAGATATATTTATATTTTCGTTTTATCTTATTGGACTTTAAGGTTGACATTCAATAATGCGATACTTTTTTCGTTTTTAATGACATTTTTTTTTACGAGTCGCCACCAAATACACCAATATAAGTTTATGATTTATAAATTTTATTTTACTAAAACTACTTGAAACATATAAAGAACATATATTAAATTATATATCAAATTCAATTAGTTAAAAAAAAGACTTGCGCATGAGAACAAATCATGTACATTAGGTAGTAATTGCATCCATTTAAGCCTTGTGAAATAAGGGAGTTAAACTAATGGCAAGTCCTGCACTAAAACTTGTGGAAAAAGAAAGTATGAACAAAGATAAAGCGCTCGACGCTGCACTAGGGCAGATTGAACGTGCCTTTGGCAAGGGATCTGTGATGCGTATGGGACAGCGTGAGATAGTAGAAACGGAGGTAATCTCATCAGGTTCTATCAGTCTGGATCTTGCTTTAGGTATCGGTGGGTTGCCTCGTGGTCGAGTTATTGAAGTTTACGGACCGGAAAGCTCCGGTAAAACAACCTTGGCTCTACATGCGATTGCTGAAGCTCAGAAGCTTGGCGGTACTTGTGCCTTTGTTGATGCAGAACATGCGCTTGACCCTGTATATGCAGAGAAGCTTGGGGTCAATATTGACGAACTGCTTCTTTCTCAGCCGGATGGTGGCGAACAGGCTCTTGAAATTACAGATACTTTAGTGCGTTCAGGCGCTGTAGATGTGCTGGTGGTCGACTCTGTCGCAGCTTTAGTGCCTCGGGCCGAACTCGAGGGTGAAATGGGAGACCATCATGTGGGTTTACAAGCACGGTTGATGAGCCAAGCTTTACGAAAGCTCACGGGCTCTGTTTCCAAATCCAATACCATGGTTATATTTATTAATCAGATTAGGTTAAAGATAGGAGTTATGTTTGGCAATCCAGAAACTACTACGGGTGGTAATGCTTTAAAATTTTACTCTTCTATTCGTATGGAAATACGTCGTATTGGAGCGATTAAGGATCGAGATGAAATTATAGGAAACCAGACTCGTATCAAGGTTGTAAAGAATAAGCTGGCCCCTCCCTTTAAGACGGTTGAATTTGATATAATGTACGGCGAAGGGTTTTCGAAAATTGGTGAATTGGTTGATCTTGGTGTAAAAGCAGGCATTATAGAAAAATCTGGCTCTTGGTTTTCATACGGATCAGAACGTATTGGACAGGGTCGAGAAAATGCAAAGAATTATATGAAAGAAAATCCAGAAGTTGCGACTTCCATTGAAGAAGAAATTCGAAGGCAGTCTGGCCTGATTAATGAGGATCTGCAAGAAGACTTGAACGAAAGTCTTGTATCTGAAGGTAATAATATATCTGAGAAAGTAGTAGATAAATCACTTGAAGAAAGTTTTTGAAAGTAAAGAACCAGCCCTTTTTTGGTAATAAATATCTCGTTCATCAAGGGACGCTTTCAATTAACTGTTTTCTTTTAATATTAAAAACATAGGCTTCTAGAGTGAAGCCTGTGTCTTTTACTGTTCAGGGCTTCTTGACAAGCTCTAGCAAGATCGTACATTTGCAGTTATGAGAACCGTCAATGATATTCGCAAGGCGTTTATAGACTATTTTGTTGCCAATGGTCACTATGCAGTCGACTCGGGCCCTTTAGTGCCTGTGAATGACCCATCGCTGATGTTTACAAATGCAGGAATGGTTCAGTTCAAAAATGTTTTTACAGGAATTGAAACACGGAACTACTCCAAAGCCGTAACATCACAAAAGTGTGTAAGAGCAGGGGGAAAGCATAATGACCTAGAAAATGTAGGCTACACAGCTCGCCATCATACTTTTTTTGAGATGTTAGGTAATTTCTCTTTTGGTGATTATTTCAAAGACGAAGCTATAGAGTTAGCTTGGAATTTTATCACCCGAGAATTAGGTCTTCCAAAGGATAAACTTTTGGCGACAGTCTATGCGGACGATGACGTAGCTTTTGAACTATGGAGGAAAATTGCCGGCTTTACTGAAAGTCGCATTATTCGAATTCCTACTTCTGATAATTTTTGGGCTATGGGTGATACAGGTCCATGTGGCCCGTGTTCTGAAATATTTTATGATCACGGTGAACAGATCGCAGGTGGTCCTCCGGGTGGCCAAGACGAGGATGGCGATAGATTCATTGAAATTTGGAATCTAGTGTTCATGCAATATGAACAACAAACATCTGAAATAAGGGTCGAACTACCTAAGCCCTCCATAGATACTGGGATGGGGCTTGAGCGAATTTCAGCGGTGATTCAAGGTACTCATAACAATTATGATACTGATATGATGCAGGCCCTTATTCAAACTTCTGCAGCGGTTTCTCATACAGACGCGAATGGTGAGCATAAGACGTCCCATCGTGTCATCGCTGATCACCTACGCGCCACTTCTTTTCTAATAGCTGATGGTGTAATGCCTTCTAATGAGGGTAGAGGCTATGTGCTTCGTCGAATCATGCGCCGGGCAATGCGTCATGCTCACCTTATTGGCACAATCGACCCTATGATTTTCAAATTGGTGCCGACCTTAATTTCTCAAATGGGCCAAGCGTTTCCAGAATTAGTGCGAGCAGAAGCCCTGATAAAAGAGACTTTGAAGCTTGAAGAAACAAGATTCAAGGCAACTCTAGATAGAGGGCTGAAGTTGCTTGATGAAGCAACGGCTGATCTACAAGAAGGAGATGAACTAGATGGGGAAACGGCTTTCAAATTATATGACACCTTTGGTTTTCCTTTGGACTTAACACAAGATGCATTACGGAATAAGGCAATGAGTGTTGATGAGGATGGTTTTTGTACAGCTATGGAACGTCAACGCTCCGAAGCACGAGCAGCGTGGTCTGGTTCCGGAGACTCGTTAATGGAGGAAGTTTGGTTTCCAATTAGGGAGAAACAGGGAGCCACGGAATTCTTAGGTTATGAGACAGAAAGTGCAGAAGGCCGGATACTTGCTATCATTGTCAATGGTGAGCAAGTAAATACAGCTACCGTTGATGAGAAGGCTTCAGTTGTTGTTAATCAAACACCTTTTTATGGCGAATCTGGAGGTCAGATTGGAGATAGTGGTGAGATAAGATGTGGCGATGCTCTTTTGAGTGTAGATTGTGCGCAAAAGAAGCTTGGAGACCTACATATACATACTGGAATGATTAGCGGTGGTACTTTTGAGGTTGGTAATGAGGTAACTTTAGAAGTAAACCATCAGCGCCGGTCAGGTTTGCGTGATAATCACTCAGCAACTCATCTACTTCATGCTGCTTTGCGCCGTAAGCTTGGTGACCATGTTACTCAAAAAGGGTCATTAGTATCGCCAGATAGACTGCGGTTTGACATATCACACCCAAAGCCGATTACTGCTGACGAAATAGCTTATGTAGAAGCCGAGGTTAATGCTGAAATTCGAGCTAATTCTAGCGTTACTACTCTGCTTATGACCCCTGATGAGGCGATTGATGCCGGTGCCATGGCTTTGTTTGGTGAAAAATATGGTAATGAAGTTAGGGTCGTTTCCATGGGAGATGGTTATTCGAAGGAGCTCTGTGGTGGTACACATGTTGAGCGTACAGGTGATATAGGTTTATTCAAAATTCTTGGTGAAAGTGCGGTTGCCGCTGGTGTAAGACGAATTGAAGCACTTACTGGTAAATTTGCGCTCGATTATCTTAATGGCCAGGATGACGCTCTGCTCGAGATTGCAAGTGTTTTAAAGTCCTCATCTGGTGAAGTAAGAACTAGAGTTCAGGATTTAATCAACGAAAAAAAGAAAATGGAACGTGAAGTTGTTGATTTGCGTAAGAAACTCGCTGCTACGGGTGGTAATACTTCAGAAGCTAAACCAGCAGTTAAAAAGATTCATGGCATACCATTTGTATCACGGCTAATTAAGGACATGCCTGCTAAGGATTTAAAGGGTTTGGCGGATGAAGTTAAAGAGCAAATAGGAACCGGTGTTGTCGCTTTGACTTCAGTAATTAATGGAAAGGTTTCTCTCGTTGTTGCAGTAACTGATGATTTAACCCACAAAATAAATGCTATAGATCTTGTATGCATGGGGGCTGTAGCTGTGGGGGGTAAAGGTGGCGGGGGAAGACCAGATATGGCTCAAGCGGGTGGCCCAGATGCAAAAAATGCTAACTCCGCTCTTGAAGCGATAGAAAAAGCTCTGTCCAGCTGATAATATCTGACCAAGTGACGGCAACTATGGATGTGCACAAATATATAACAGTCGAATGGCGCTCACCCAGAGTCTTTATGATACTTATGGCCATAGCGATGCCACTATCTTTTTCAACTTGGATGGCATTGATTAACAACTTTGCTGTTGAGCGAGTATTTTTTACTGGAAAAGAAATTGGTATCTTGCAAAGTTTGCGAGAAATTCCAGGATTTTTAGCGTTTGCAGTAGTCTTCTTGTTGCTTTTAATGCGAGAACAAACTCTCGGTTTGGTCGCCTTGTTGTTTCTTGGCATTGGTACCGCAATTACAGGTATGCTACCAACAGCAGTTGGCCTTTACGCAACAACGATACTGATGTCTGTTGGTTTCCATTATTATGAAACTGTTCGCCAATCTCTTGCTTTGCAGTTGGTATCGAAGGAAGAGTCACCACTGTTCCTAGGACAGTTGGTTGCTGTTGGCTCATTCTCAGGCCTAGTTTCACTTTGTCTCATTTGGTTGAGTGTTGATTTGGTTGGCCTTGATATGGAATGGGTTTACTTTCTTGGTGGAAGTTTGACCATTATGATTACTCTGATTTGCTGGAAAGCTTTTCCAAAATTTCCAGAAAAGGTAAGACAGCACCGTAAGGTGTTCCTGCGTAAGAGGTATTGGTTGTATTATTTAATCACCTTTTTATCTGGTGCACGCAGACAAATATTTGTAGTTTTTGCTAACTTCTTGATGGTTGAAAAATTTGATTTTAGTGTCTCTGATATTACATTGTTGCTCCTTGTCAACACAACAATAAACATTTTTATCGCACCCAAAATAGGTAAATTCATTGCAGTTTGTGGTGAGCGACGGGCTCTGACATTTGAATACATCGGATTAATTGGTGTGTTTACAGCATACGCCTTTGTCAATACGGCATGGGTAGCAGTTCTATTATACCTCGTTGATCACATCTTTTTTTCTATGGCGATTGCTATCAAAACATACTTCCAAAAGATTGCAGATCCTGCTGATATTGCAGCACAAGCAGGGGTGGCCTTTTCTATTAATCACATTGCTGCTGTCTTGGTTCCTGTTACTCTCGGGTTTCTCTGGTTGATATCACCCTCAATTGTATTTTTAGTTGGGGCAGGATTAGCATCTGCATCATTAGCCTTGGCATGTCTAATACCAAAAAATCCATCACAAAAAAATATTAGTATAATCAGTGATTATAAGACATTTTTTAGCTTTCCTAGGTAAATCATCCTTGCCCATTAGGCTGCTGCCACTTAGTTTTGAAATAAAGTAATATTTAGCAAAGTGACTACATGGACGCTCTTATTGATAACTATCCAGTTTTGACTGAAGTTAAGGCTTTGGTAGAGAAACTTTTTTCTTGGGTAATGGCTAATGTTTTTGTTGTGGCGCCTCTTTTGCAATTACTTGCGATTGGTATAATCTTTTTAGTCGTTCGCTCTTTGAGTCCTCGGCTTGAGAACTTGATAGACCAGATAAGTATTCCGCTTGGTTATGAGCGATACCTCCAAAATATAATACGTGCTGTGAAACCTCTCACACTACCTGTGTTGTGGATAATCTTGCAGTCGGTTTCAGTCCTTGTAGCAAAGAATACGGGCTGGCCATCACATCTTTTGGAGAGTGCTGTTAGTTTATTGACTGCTTGGATCATAATTCGTCTGGCAAGCTCTTTGGTCGCAGAACCAAGCTGGTCCAGAGCTATAGCGGTTTCCGCTTGGTCATTAGCAGCTCTGGATATTGTTGGTGTGTTGGATCCAACACTGTCCGTTCTTGATAATATGGCTGTTAGTTTTGGTGAGACACGAATATCTGTTCTGGGACTAGGCAAAGCACTTTTGGCACTTGCTGCATTGTTTTGGCTTGCGAGCTTCACCTCATCACTGATAGATCGCCGTATTGCAGGTATGAAAGGCCTAACTCCATCAGTTCAGGTATTATTCAGCAAGTTGTTAAAAATAGCCCTTTATGTAATTGCTTTTGTACTAGCAATGAATACGGTTGGCATAGATTTGACTGCCTTTGCAGTATTCTCAGGTGCAGTTGGCTTAGGTATTGGCTTTGGTTTGCAGAAGGTAGTTTCCAACTTAATAAGTGGAGTTATTTTACTGCTTGATAAGTCTGTGAAGCCGGGGGATGTGATTGCAATCGGTGAAACCTATGGGTGGATTAACTCCTTAAGCGCGCGTTATGTCTCAGTAATTACACGTGATGGAACAGAGCACTTAATACCGAACGAGGAGTTGATTTCTCAGCGGGTTGAAAATTGGTCTTATACGGATCAGTTGATACGCCAAAGACTACCTATTGGAATATCTTATGCATCTGACCTAAGAAAGGCTATTGAGTTGGCTGTTCAAGCTGCAGAAGAACAGGAAAGAGTTCTGGAAGATCCTGCCCCAGTCTGCCATTTGAAGGGTTTTGGCGACAATTCAGTTAATATAGAACTAAGGATATGGCTTCGTGATCCGCGTAGCGGTTTGTCCAACGTTAGGCACGACGTTCTTCTTCGTGTATGGGATCTATTTCAAGAGAATGGAATTGATTTTCCTTTTCCACAACGCGAGCTGCACATCAACAAAACAATACCGGTAAGGATTGAAAGTTGATTCTTTGAGTAGATCGAGTGATCACAAAATAGTTTTTTTGTTGAAAGACTAAGGAATTATTCTTTTACATCAGTAGCTATTTGCATGCGTATGATTTTGTCTGGCTCATTCACCATGCCATTTTGTGGGTTGCCTCTCTTTATTTTTCCAACCACACTCATTCCTTTTGTTACCTTGCCCCAAACAGTATATTTCCCATCTAAGTGAGCCGCGCGTGAGAAAACAATGAAAAATTGCGAGTCTGCACTATTTATGTCGTTAGCTCTTGCCATAGATAAAGTGCCACGAACGTGAGGTTCATCAGAGAATTCAGCATTGATATTTTGACCGCTACCGCCTCTACCTGTGCCGGTGGGGTCACCAGTTTGCGCCATAAAGCCACCAATTACTCTGTGAAAGACGATGCCGTCATAAAACCCTTTACGAACCAGTTCTTTAATTCTGCTAACATGGTTCGGTGCTAAATCAGGCCGCGTTTCCATGACAACTCGTCCATGTTTTGTATCCATGTAAATGGTATTTTCAAGATTTGATGTTGTTTCAGCTTGGCTGTTTGTCATATGTGTAATTATCAGTATTAGAAAAAGAAGGGGTGTATTAAAAGCTTTAGAAAATAACGTATACAACTTTGATATCCTCTTTAATAAAATAAATTAATTTTTGTATTTTTAGCAGGGATCGAACTGGAAATCTTGGGAATTATGGTAATAATTTTGGCTACTTTCACTTTTTTGTTTTATCGAACAGGATTTGCATAGCTAGTTGTTTTAATTTTTTTTTTGAAGTTCACTTAAATTGTCTAGTGCCTTTGAGTACTTCTTGTGGGAGGCTAACGCATACTTGATAAGATTTTTGCGTTTTTCATTTTCTGTTTCGGTCAATACTTCTGTTGTTTCTGTATCTCTAGTGTTTTTAGCGTTTGTTTTTTCTATGCCTAAATACTTTGATTTGTTACCTTTAACAGGATTTAGAAAAATTTGAATAGCTAGTTGGCGCAACTTTTGTTTTTGGTCTTCATTTAAATTGGCTAAAACGTGGGAATTTTCTTCATGGGCAACTAAAGCTTTTTTGATAAGTAATTGACGATTTTTCTCGGCATTTAAACCTTTAGAGGATTTTTGTGAGGATTTATTTGTAGCGATTGTAGATTGCGTGCCTTCATTATTGGTTTTTGCCATACGATTCTTTAAAAAGGCAAAGAAATTCATTTTAGCTTTTTTGTCCATAAAAATAGAGAGAATGGCGTTGGAAAGAACTTTTTTGATCATCGATGGGCTTTCCTGATTTTCCTCTATGATGCTAAACACAATATTAGTCAGAATAGAAGAGTGAAATGTAAAAGTGTATATAGAGGAAAAGAAAGCGATTGTAAGCTATAAAAAATTTGGTTTAGAAGCTGGAACTAATTATGTGCTTGATGATTAAAGGGTTCTTGCGTCAGTTATTTGATACGTCTGTGGCTGCATCGAACCCCGCATTGACGCTGTCTAGTTATTTGCCTAAGCCGCCAAGAGGAAAAACAATTGTCGTTGGTGCTGGTAAGGCTGCGGCTAGTATGGCAAAGGCTGTTGAAGATGCGTGGCAGATAGCTTTGACTGGTCTGGTTGTTACGCGTTATGGGCACGGTTTAGATTGCAAGTTTATAGAAATCGTTGAGGCAGCACATCCTGTACCCGATTTAAAAGGTCGTGATGCAGCTCAGCGCATACTTTCGATGCTTCAGGAGCTTGGCTCTGATGACTTAGCTCTGTGTCTTATTTCAGGTGGTGGTTCGGCATTACTTAGCTTGCCAGCAAAGGGTGTCAGTCTGAAGGACAAGCAAAAAATAAACAGTAAATTACTTAAATCTGGGGCTAGTATTTCTGAAATGAATTGTGTCAGAAAGCACCTTTCGTCTATCAAGGGAGGAAGACTTGCTATGGCTGCGTATCCTGCCAAAGTACTGACTTTAATTATTTCAGATGTTCCCGGTGATGATCTTGCGGTCATTGGTTCTGGGCCAACTGTGGCTGATCCAACCACCCTTGCTGACGCCAGAGCTATAATTGAAAATTATGATATTGATGCTGGTCCAGCAATTTTAAGGGCTTTAGAAAACCCTTTTCTTGAAACACCTAAGCCTGGAGATGAGCGTCTCAAGGGTAATGAAACGCATCTGATAGCAACCCCTCAAATATCCCTTGAGGCAGCTGCAAGGGAAGCAAGGAATGCTGGTTTTAATGCGATTATTTTGAGTGACCGCATTGAAGGAGAGGCTTGTGAAGTCGCTAAAGTAATGGCTGCAATTGCCCTGCAGGTTGTTCGTTACGGACAGCCAGCAGAACGTCCATGCGTTTTATTGTCAGGGGGGGAGACAACGGTGACGGTGCGTGGTAGGGGACGTGGTGGGCGCAATGCTGAATTCTTGCTAGCGCTTGCTGTTGCTCTTGATGGTGAGCCAGGAGTTTCTGCAATTGCATGCGATACAGACGGAATTGACGGAAGTGAAGATAATGCAGGATGTATCATTGGACCAGATACTTTAGAAAGAGCGTCAGCACAAGGTTTGGACCCAGAAAAATTTTTAGCTACAAATGATGCTTACAGCTTTTTTTCCGCACTAGATGATTTGGTCATAAGCGGCCCAACTTTAACTAATGTCAACGATTTTCGGGCTATTGTCGTGAAATAAAACGTTAATATTGTTTGTTTATTAAAAGAGTATAATTTGTGTAGCCAATAGAAAGTATCACTTATGAGACGAAGTCGTAATTCAAAGATAATAGCAACCCTTGGTCCGGCAACTTCGGACGAGAAATCCATCGCTGATTTGTTTTGTGCTGGTGTTGATGTATTCCGCCTGAACTTTTCGCACGGTTCTCACGAGGAGCACCAAATTCGATATAATTTAATTCGAAAAGTTGAAAAAAAATTTAACCGGCCAATTGGCGTTTTGCTTGATTTACAAGGTCCAAAGCTACGACTAGGCAAATTCAAAAATGGCAGAGTTAATCTAAAAACTGGTGAATTTTTTAGGCTTGAGCTCTCTGAGTCTATTGGCAGCGCATCAAGTGCAACTTTGCCGCATCCAGAGATTTTCTCAGCACTTAAACCAGAAATGAAATTACTGTTAGACGATGGAAAAATAGAACTTAGGGTGCAGAAATGCGGTGTCGACTTTGCTGATACCCTAGTTATTATCGGTGGCGAAATTTCTGATTACAAGGGTGTCAATGTACCTAGCGCAACTCTGGATCTATCTCCAATTACTGAAAAAGATCGGAAAGATCTGGCTTTCGGCCTTGAGCTTGGAGTGGATTGGATTGCTCTATCTTTCATTCAGCGCTCAAGTGATGTGATTGAAGCGTTGGACCTTGTCGATGGACGTGCAGGTGTTTTAGCTAAACTGGAGAAGCCCTCTGCAATTGACGATCTTGAGGGTATAGTTGACCTTGCCGATGCAGTAATGGTGGCGCGTGGAGATCTAGGTGTTGAATTAGCACCCGAAGATGTTCCAGCAATACAAAAAAAAGTTTTAAATAGATGCCGTCGTGCTGGGAAACCGGTAGTGGTAGCTACACAAATGCTGGAATCGATGATACATTCTACAACGCCTACTAGAGCGGAATCCTCTGATGTAGCGACAGCTGTTTACGACGGAGCAGATGCAGTAATGCTTTCTGCCGAAACTGCAATTGGAGAATTTCCCATAGAGACAGTTTCTATGATGGATCGCATTGTCAAAAGGGTCGAAATTGACTCACACTATCGTGAGATTACTGATTACAGAAGACGTGAACCTGAAAATACTGCAGCAGATGCAATCACGGCCGCTGCGCGTCAGATAGCGCAGACTGTTTTTGCCGCTGCAATTGTGACATTTAGTACTTCAGGTTCGACAACCATGAGGGCTGCTCGTGAACGACCAACTGTACCAATACTTGGCCTTACACCAAAAAAGTCAATAGCAAGAAGGTTGGCACTAGTTTGGGGAATTCATTCAGTAGTAACACCGGATTTAAAAAGGTTTAATGAAATGGTTGAAGTTGCTGCAGAGGCAGCAATAAATCAAGAATTTGCCTCTGATGATGACTCTATAGTCGTTACTGCTGGTGTGCCTTTTGGCACACCTAACGCGACTAATGTTTTGCGAATAGCCAAGGTTCACTAGCTGCGCCACCGCTATTATGGCACGTGCTTTAATAATTTTTTAATTTTGTTTTATAGGTTTTATTTATGAGCGTACTAGTTACTGGTGCAGCAGGTTTCATCGGATATTCCATTACCAAAGCATTACTTGGAAAAGGGCGGCAAGTAATTGGTGTGGACAATCTCAACGATTACTATGATGTTTCACTTAAGCAGACCCGCCTGAGCGATCTACTCCAACGAACCGGATTTAGTTTTGACCAAATTGATGTTGCTGACAAGGACTCTATTAATGCTCTTTTCCGCACAAACCCAGACATCAGTGAAATTATACATTTGGCCGCCCAACCTGGAGTGCGCTATTCACTTGTCAACCCATATGTCTACACACATAGTAATATTGAAGGTCATTTGGTCTTACTCGAAGCTTCTCGTAACCTAGAAACACTTAAGCACTTCATTTACGCTTCATCATCTTCGGTATATGGAAACTCAACCCAGACGCCGTTTTCTACTGAAAATACAACAGATTTTCCTGTATCTCTATATGCTGCAACCAAAAAGTCTATGGAATTGTTGAGCCACGCCTACGCAGAATTGTATTGTATCCCGCTTACAGGACTGCGTTTTTTTACCGTTTATGGACCTTGGGGTCGGCCTGACATGGCTTATTACTCATTTACGAAAAAAATTTTGGCGGGTGAGACAATCCCAGTATTTAATCATGGGAAGATGCGCCGTGATTTTACTTATATTGACGATATAGTGATGGGTATTTTATCTTGCATGAATAAGCCGCCAACTGAGGACGTCGTTCCACCTCATCGTCTTTATAACATTGGCAATAATAAAAGTGAGAGCCTTATGAAATTCATAAGTGAAATTGAGAGGGCTCTGGGTAAGAAAGCAGAAATTGATTTTCAGCCCATGCAGGCTGGGGATGTGTGGGAAACATCTGCCAACATAGATGCCATGAAAAATGATTTTGGTTACAAACCTACAACCAGTATTAATGTTGGCATTCCACTTTTTGTCGAGTGGTACAAGTCATTCCACTGCATTTAAGTTTTTGCCAATCCTCAACTCTAATCTACTACTAGGGCTACCATGATTACATTTCCTGCTGTACGTCCCGTGCTATTGTTACTTGTCTTGGCGTCTATCTGGAGCTCCTCTTTTGCCGTCATCAAGATTGGCGTTGAGACTCTACCACCTATGACTTTGGCAGCTTTGCGAATTACTTTGGCAGCAATTGTGCTTTACGGATATGCACTATTTAATCAAATGCCTATTCCACGGGACAGTAAATACTGGGTTCTGGCGTTTTTAGTAGGTTTTTTTGGAAATGGTCTACCCTTTACGCTTATCGGTTGGGGTGAACAGGTAATTGATAGTGGCCTTGCTGCTATTTTGATGGCTGTGATGCCTCTGTCAACAGTACTGCTAGTACATGTCTTTAGCTCAGATGAGCGTCTTACGGGGCAAAAACTTGTTGGTATCCTTGTTGGCTTTGGCGGTGTGATTGTATTAGTTGGGCCAGAAACACTTAAATACATGGGGGGAGATGCGCTACGCCAAAGCGCTGTTGCTTGTGGAGCATTTTCCTACGCAATAGCAACAACTATAGCTAAAAACATGATAAGATTACATCCTGCTGTAAGTGGTTCAGGGGTGATGCTCACAGGGGCGTTACAAATGGTTATTCTCTCTTTAACTTGCGATCAACCTTGGTTGCTTGTGCCAAGTATTAAGTCATTGGTGGCTGCGGCTTATCTAGGCCTTTTCCCAACAGCGTTGGCTACTTTTCTATATTTTTATTTACTAAGAATTCGTGGCGCAACTTTTATTTCATTCAACAATTATATAATTCCCGGACTGGGTGTAATTTGGGGTGCGATTTTTTTAAATGAACACGTATCTGTTCAAGAAATGGTTGCTTTAGGCCTTATTCTGAGTGGGATAGCCATTGCTGGTATTAGAGGGCAATCAACCCCCTGAGGTCTTCAATGTTATCTTGGCTCACGAGCAAATTCTCACAAAAATACAATTTTATCTTTAGCGATACTTGATTGTGAAATTCCAAGAAGGACTAATTTTTACCATAGAGCTCCCTTAGACGTTGGCCGTAGATTTCAATGATTTTATGACGTCGAATTTTCATTGACGGTGTTAACATCGTATTAGCGACGCTAAAATCTGATGTGGCAATAATGAAACGTCTAACTTTCTCAATATTTGAGAGGTTTGAGTTGATGGAGTCTATTACATTGGCTAGATCTTTGTAAAAATTTTCATCCTCCGATAGGGTTTGCAGATCGGTAGGTTTGTTGTTTTCTTTTGCCCAATGTTCAACCCAATCTTGTGCAGGAACAATTACAGCAGTTAAGTGAGGTCGCTTGTCACCATAAACCATTGCCTGGGCAATCTCAGGAGCAACTGTCAAGATGCCCTCAATACGTTGTGGGGCAATATTATCACCACCCGAATTTACAATTATATCTTTTTTCCGATCAGTAATCCTGAGGCGTCCCATGTTATCTAAGTGACCAATATCGCCGGTGTGTAACCAACCATCCTGAATGCTGTCAGCTGTTGCCTTCTCATTCATCCAGTAGCCTTGCATGACTAATTCGCCCTTAACCAGAATTTCCCCATCTTCAGCAATTTTAATGGAAACATCAGTCATTGGTGCCCCAACTGTATCAATTTTAATGTTTGAGGGGCGATTAACACTAATAACAGGGGCGGACTCTGTTAGACCATATCCTTGTAAAATTCTCAACCCTAGGGAGAGAAAAAATAAACCAACTTCCGTATTAAGTGGTGCACCACCTGAAACCAATGCTTTTAAGCGGCCTCCAAACTTTTGTTGAACCTTTTTTCTAACCAAAAAAGTAAGCAATATGTCGAGAAAGCCCTCAACCATGTTAAGGCCACCAAATTCAATTCTTTTACGGCCAAGAGCTAAAGTCTTGTTAAATAGTTGTTCTTTCAATCCACCTTGTTTTTTTACATTTGAAGTGATTCGTGAGTGAAGAGTTTCATACAGGCGGGGAACTGCAGTCATTATTGTAGGTCTCGCTTCGAGCATATTTGTTGCGAGAGACTCAGCCTCTGAATAATAAATTTGAGCTCCTATAGAAATGGGGAAAAATTGGCCAGCCGTGTGCTCATATGAGTGAGAAAGTGGTAAAAAAGATAAAAATACTTCATCACCAAGACCGAGCTCCAAAAGCGCATCGTTCGCACCATTACAATTGTGTAAAATAGCACCGTGATGTAGCATAACACCTTTTGGTAAACCGCCAGTACCCGACGTGTAAATGATGCAGGCTGTTTGATCACGCTCTATGAGTCCAGCCTCTGCTACTATACTATAATCAATTGTTGTTACCCTATTGACAATCTCAGTCCAAGAGTGAAGTTTTATGCTTGGATCTTCGATTATATTGATCGGCTCCATAGTAATAATATCATTTATTAGGCCTGATCTTTTTGATGCTGGTATCACCTTTTCAGTAAGCTTGCTGTTTGATACAATAGCTAACATAGAGCCACTGTCTTCTATAATATGGCAATGATCCGCTTCGGTATTGGTAGTGTAAGCGGGTACTGTTATGGCCCCAATTGCCATGATGGCAATGTCTGCTATAAGCCATTCAGGCCTGTTCTCTGAAACTAACAGTACACGTGAGCCTTTCGTAACGCCCAAAGATCTTAGGTCAATTGCTAACTGACAAACTTGGTTAGCTGTATCATTCCACGAAAGTGACTCATATTTACTTTCTTTTTTACTCCACAGAAAAGGTTTGTCTCCATTATGTTTTACCCGATCGAAAAACATTGCGACCAGGTTGGGCCAAGGTTGTTTTTCTGCTGTGACAGATAGTTTCATCGGTTCCTCTGCAAAGCTTGCTCTTTTATGTGATCAGTCTTATATGACTTTAAAGTATGGAGAATTAAATGCCTAATGACAACCTCCCCGAGTGGGATTTAACTGATCTTTATCATGCACCAGACAGTAAGAAATTTGAAGATGATTTAAAATGCGCCGACAAACTTTCACAAGATTTTGCATTACGTTACAAAGGTAATCTTGCCAATTTAAGTGGAGAAGACTTGGGTCAAGCAATTGTGGATTTTGAAGTAATCGCAGAAATCCTTGGTAAGACCATGAGCTTTGCGCAGTTATTGTACGCTGCAGACGTAAGTGATGGTGAGTGTGGACAATTCTATCAAACTACACAAGAACGGGTCACCAATATATCAGGAAAGACACTTTTTTTTCAGTTAGAACTCAATCGATTGGATGAGGAAGTTCTTAAGAGGCAACTTGAGAGTAAGAGTGCATCTCATTACGCATCTTGGATTAGAAATACTCGGGTCTTTCGTGACTTTCAGCTTTCAGATGAACTTGAGAAGTTACTTCATGAAAAATCCGTCACCGGTCGCGCAGCCTGGATCAGACTTTTTGATGAAACTGAGGCCGGCCTCCGCTTTTTGGTTGATGGTAAGGAACTTTGCCTATCTGATGTTCTTAATCTTTTATCAGATTCGAATGCAAACTTGCGAAAGAAGGCCGCAAAAATTCTTGGAAAAGTACTTGAAGAAAATATTAAACTATTTGCCCTGATCATAAATACAATGGCAAAGGATAAAGCTACGGAAGACGCTTGGCGCTCTTATTCTAAGCCCATTTCAGAACGTAATCTATCTAATCAGGTGGAAGATAACGTAGTTGATGCTTTGGTTTCCTCTGTAAAAAGCGCTTATCCAAATTTATCTCACCGCTACTATCGTCTTAAATCACAATGGTTTGGGGTTGATGCTATAAACTATTGGGATCGTAATGCTCCTTTGCCGTATGATGATGATTGCAATTACAGTTGGGACGAAGCACGCAAAACTGTTCTCAATGCTTACGGTGGTTTTGATCAAAAAATGGCTGAAATTGCGGAACAGTTTTTTGAAAATAACTGGATTGATGCTAGTTTGCGTACTGGTAAAAGTTCAGGGGCCTTTTCTCACTCCACAGTGCCTTCAGTTCATCCATATATTTTGATGAATTTTCAAGGCAAAGTTCGTGATGTAATGACATTAGCGCATGAGCTAGGTCACGGTATTCATCAAGTATTGGCGGCTCCTCAAGGCTTGCTCATGTCGGAAACACCATTAACGACTGCTGAAACCGCATCTGTTTTTGGTGAGATGCTCACTTTTCGTTCCTTGCTCGATGGTGAGGATAATCCCGAACGTAGACGCATTTTGTTAGCAGGTAAAGTTGAGGATATGTTGAATACGGTAGTCAGACAGATTGCTTTTCATATTTTTGAGACACGCTTGCATGAGGAACGTTCATCAGGTGAGCTTTCCTCAGAACGTATTTGTGATATTTGGATGGAAGTTCAAAAAGAGAGCTTGGGAAACAATGTAAAATTTGATGATGAATACCGTTCATATTGGGCTTACATCTCCCACTTTATTCATGCGCCATTTTATGTGTATGCCTATGCTTTTGGCGACTGTCTTGTAAATTCTTTATATGAGGTCTTCAAAGGTGGTCACCGAGGTTTTCAGAAAAAATACATAAATATGCTGAGCTTTGGTGGAACCCGACGTCACAATGAACTGCTTGCACCGTTTGGGTTGGATGCTTCTGATCCCAAATTTTGGGATCGGGGTCTCGGTATGATCTCTGAATTTGTTGACGAATTGGAGCAATTTTCAGGTTGAATCAATCATAAACATTTAAAGTTTGAATTTTAGAATACCTTAATTTATCAATTGATGTGACGTCTTTAAGTAATCAATTAAGTTAATATTTAGATAGCAAAAAGCTACGTGGTATTATTGTCTTTACCTCACAAGATTAGTTTTAATCATTAGCGTAATGTGTGACAGGTCACTCAATTATCTGAATTTTAAAAACTCTTCTTCAGAAAGTGGTCACTCAATGTTATCAGCATGATAGCTTTGTGATGAACCTTGTTACTTAATGGGTATCGAATTCAAAATACTTCAAGAAAATTTAATTTTATTTGGGACAAAAAATTAAAAGAACTTTATTTATAAATTCCACAATGTGGAAAGTTCCATTTTTTCACTTTTTTGTAATGCAACACTTGTTATGTTAGATATTAAAAGTTAAATACGCATTGTGTCTGTTTTCTGTAATTTTTATAATAAAGGAAATTGTTAACATGAAGATTGGCATCCCAAAGGAGGGTCAAGGTGAGACACGCGTTGCAGTTTCTCCTGATGTCGTCAAAAAACTTGTTAGCCTTGGCTTTTCAGTAATTATTGAAAAGGATGCTGGTAGCTCCTCATCCTTTAGCGATGACGACTATAGGAAAGCTGGAGCCTCAATATCGAAAAATAGTGCTGGTGCCCTCAAGAATGTTGATCTGATTTTGAAGATTAATTGTCCAACTACTTCCGGTACTCAGAGCGAACTTTCTTTAATAAAAAAAGGCACGCTATTGATTGCCGGTGTTGGCGCTATTTCAAAAAAAAAGGAACTGCAGGCTCTCGCAAAGGCTGGTATTACCACGTTTGATTTGGAGCTTATGCCACGTATTACACGTGCGCAAAGTATGGACATCATATCATCACAATCCAACCTTGCAGGATATAAGGCAGTACTCGATGCGGCTGGTGTATTTGGTAGTGTTTTTCCAATGATGATGACTGCTGCAGGAACTATTGCACCAGCTAGAGCCTTTATCATGGGTGTTGGCGTTGCTGGATTACAAGCAATAGCGACGGCCAAGCGACTTGGTGCCATTGTTTCAGCTACAGATGTTCGTCCAGCAACAAAAGAACAAATAGAAAGTTTGGGCGCAAAGTTCTTGGAAATTGATTCAGAGATGGAAAAAGACGCACAAACGGAGAGTGGCTACGCCAAGCAAATGCCTCCTGAATATTTTAAAAAGCAGAAACAAATTGTATCTGAACACATCAAAAAACAAGACATAGTCATAACAACAGCACTAATCCCCGGTCGTCCTGCACCGGTGCTAATTACAGAGGATATGGTTAAAACTATGAGGCCTGGTTCAGTTATTGTTGATTTGGCTGTTGGAGCTGGTGGAAATTGTCCAATTTCTGAGCAGAATCAAATAGTTGAAAAATATGGAGTAAAGATTATTGGTTTTGACAATTTTCCTGGTCGGTTGCCAAAAGAAGCGAGTAATCTTTTTGCCACTAATCTATTGAATTTTATTACACCACACATCAATAAAGAAACTAATAAACTTGATATCAATTGGAAGGACGAGACAATCACAGGCACATGTATTACAGACAAAGGAAAGGTGGTACACCCTATGCTTCTTGATTCAAAACCGGAAGGGAAAACGGCAGAGAAAGGTGATGGTAAATTGGAAAAAACTAATTTATTGAGTAAGGAGGCGTAGCTATGGACGTTGGTACTATAACGGAAAGTTCGACACAACTAGCAAGTGACGCGGCAAAATTGGCCGAAGATGCGTCCAGGATAGCCACTCAAGCGCTCCAATTAGCTGCTGATCCGGGTAATACTGGTGCTGACTTTCTAACTATGTTTACAGTATTTGTGCTGGCGTGTTTTATAGGGTTTTACGTTGTTTGGAGCGTGACACCGGCACTCCATTCCCCTTTGATGGCACTAACTAACGCCATCTCGTCGGTAATCATAGTCAGTGGCATACTTGCTGCTGGACCGTTGGAGATTGATTTTTCAAAGATTATGGGCTTTATGGCCGTAACTTTAGCATCGATAAACATATTTGGTGGCTTTATTGTCACCAATAGAATGTTGTCTATGTTCAAAAAGAAAAAGAATTAATAAGAGCAATTCATGACTACAGATGCGACAGTATTAGCTTACCTTATTGCCTCAGTACTATTTATTTTGTCTTTGAGGGGGCTTTCATCACCAGAATCATCACGGATGGGCCTCACACTTGGAATTGTAGGAATGGTTATTGCTATCCTTACAACTTTATTGAATCCAAGTGTCGTAAGCTATTCCATGATTATTTTTGGGATTCTTCTAGGTGGTTCCATTGGTACATTTATCGCTTTAAAAATACAGATGACCACATTGCCACAGTTGGTAGCTGCTTTCCATTCTTTGGTTGGTTTGGCAGCTGTGTTTGTTGCAATTTCAGCATTCTACAACCCGGAAGCCTTTGGCATTGGAGTAACTGGAAATATCTCTGGATTATCCTTACTTGAACTTTCTCTTGGCACGGTCATTGGGGCTATTACTTTTTCAGGTTCGGTAATCGCCTTTCTTAAGTTACAGGGGATTATGGGAGGATCTCCTATCATCTTTCAAGGCCAACACAAGTTGAATGCACTGCTTGCTGTAATCGCCTTGATCATGGTTATTCTTCTTGTTCAAGGCCAAGCAGAGTTTGTCTTTTGGTCCTTGATTATACTTTCTTTTATAATTGGTTTTTTACTTATAATCCCAATAGGAGGAGCAGACATGCCAGTTGTGGTATCCATGCTGAACTCCTATTCTGGATGGGCTGCCTGTGGCATAGGTTTTACTCTGTCTAATCAGGCATTAATAATAACTGGTGCATTAGTCGGGTCATCTGGTGCAATTCTCAGTTACATAATGTGTAAGGGTATGAATCGCTCTATTTTTAACGTCTTGCTTGGTGGTTTTGGCGGTGAAACGGCTGTAGCTGAGGTTACTGGAAGAGATGAACGTCCAGTTAAATCTGGTAGCGCAATTGACGCTGCATTCTTAATGAAAAATGCTACTAAAGTTATAATAGTACCAGGTTATGGTATGGCAGTTGCGCAAGCGCAACATGCGCTCAAAGAGATGTGTGACAAGCTGAAACAAGAGGGTGTTGAAGTAGCTTATGCCATACATCCGGTTGCTGGGCGTATGCCAGGACATATGAATGTGCTCTTAGCGGAGGCAAATGTCTCATATGAAGAGGTTTTTGAATTGGAGGAGATAAATCACGAATTTGCCACTTGTGATGTGGCGTTTGTTATTGGGGCGAATGATGTGACTAATCCAGCAGCTAAGACAGATCCGACGAGTGACATTTATGGTATGCCTATTTTTGACCTCGAAAAGGCTGGAACTGTTTTATTTATTAAACGTTCAATGGCTACTGGCTACGCTGGGGTACAAAATGAACTGTTTTACAATGACAAGACCATGATGCTGTTTTCAGATGCTAAGAAAATGACAGAGGAAATAGTTGTTGCATTAGATTGAAGCAGTTTTGTTCCACGATAAATTGGGAATTAAGATTAAACCCAAACTTTATCTTACTGATCTTTAATTGATATAAATGATTAAAATCCTTCACGCTCCAAACGTTTACGTTCTAGTTTACGCCCACGCCTGACTGCTTCCGCTTTTTCGCGTGCTCGGCGTTCAGAGGGTTTTTCAAATGCTCGACGAAGTTTCATTTCACGAAAAACGCCCTCACGTTGTAACTTTTTTTTCAGGACTTTAAGAGCTTGATCGACGTTGTTGTCGCGGACTGTGACTTGCACTGGATTCCCACTCGCTTTCAATAAAATAAATAATTAACGGATTTAAATACTTCTAAAAGAGAGGTCTTTTAACATATACTTTAACGCAAGGGAAGGATTGCATGTATGAATAGTGGAATTATTTATAAATTTTAAGGGTGATTAAAAAAAATGGCAGTTCTGAAAATAGCCCGCATGGGGCATTCTATTTTGCGTACAAAATCTATACCTGTGGCCAGGCCTTTTGGTCAAGAAATACACCGTCTGGTGGAGGATATGATTCATACTTTGAACGACTCAGGTGGAGTTGGATTAGCGGCGCCACAGGTTCATAATCCACTTAGACTTGTAATATTTAAGGTGCCTGCTGCTCAATCTGCACCGGATCGATATAAGGCTGCAGGGCTTGATGAAAACTGCGAAGAAGTGCCACTGACTGTGCTAATCAATCCCGAAATAGAGGTAATTGGTAATACTTATAACCCGGCTTTTGAGGGCTGTTTGTCCCTTCCCGATATGATGGGACTGGTTAACCGTTATAGCCATATCATTTATCGTGGTTTTGGGTTGAATGGGGAACCTATTGAGCGTGAGGCTAGAGACTTTCACGCTCGGGTTGTCCAGCACGAATGTGACCATCTTGACGGTATTCTTTACCCTCAACGCATTTCAGACTTTACTACTTTCGGTTATAGTAAAGAGTTGATGAAAAGTGCTGGACCAGCAGAAAGTGATGAAAGTATAGAGAAACAGCTATGAGCAGAGATAAAAATAAAATTCGAGACCTTTTCTTGTTAGCCATTTTACCGCATGTGGTCTTTGAAGGCTGGAGCGAAGCTGCCATTGCTGCAGGGACTAAAGATCTCGAAAAACGATCTGACTTTGAAAGTAAAATTTTTGAACTTACTTTTCCTGGTGGGCTAAGTGAATTAGCGACACATTTTTCCAACTGGGCTGACCGCTCTATGCTTATTGAAATGGGTAAAATGGATATGGCTTCTTTGAAGATACGAGAGCGTATTTCTACAAGCGTTTGGTGTCGTTTGAAAGTTTTGACTCCACACCGTGAAGCAGTACGTAGCTGTATTGGCTTTCTCTCTTCTCCCTTGTATGCAGGAATAACACTAAAGTGTACATACAATACTGTCAGCGAGATATGGTATGGGATTGGAGATCATAGTACTGATTTTAGCTTTTACTCTAAACGAGCAATTTTAGCCCCTGTTTTAGGTTCAACTATACTTTACTGGCTTGCAGATGAGGGTGATGGTCAAGGTGATTTTCCGGACACTAGGGCATTCTTAGACCGCCGTATTGCGAATGTGTTAAATTTTTTTGGTGCTCGTAATAAGCTTAGAAAAAGTCTCAGCAAATACCCGAAGCCTTTTAAAATTTGCAAACGAATTATTTCTGCAACTACTCGCAACTAGGTCTGTCTTGTTTTTTTTGACAGCCAAGATTAGGTACATAGGAAATTTTTATATAGCGTGAGTGGGTGAGACTTCTTTGGAGAAACACTTTATAAGTTTTTTTGCCTTTGAATTGGAATTAGAAATCTTTTCAATAATTCATCAATAGTTATATTCAAGCAATGATATTAGGCAGAATATCCTTTTCTACTGCCAAAATCTGATCTTTAATTAACAGCTTGCGTTTTTTCAGACGTTGAACCTGAATTTGATCATAACTCCCATTTTTTGTTAGTTGGTCAATTTTGATGTTTGAATCACGATGCTCATTACGTAAATAACGGAGTTTAATTTGTATGCTTTTAAAATTATTCATGATTACAAAAGTAACAATTTTTGTTTAAAAAATCTCAATTTTGTACGCAACCTAAGTTTCGTGGGAAATCAAATACAAGCAATAGAAATGGAAATACGCTCCTCGGTGGGTGATCAAGTTTCTGGACAACATTGAAGATGGTTAGGATATCTGAATAATTTTGATATTTACGGTCTAAAAAAAACTATTTATTAGATAATAAACTTAGCTAATGTTTTTTTACTCAAGATTGAATTGTCTCTGTTGGTTTTTGGTGATCTTACAAGCTCTTATTTTATCTTTTCCCCATTTATAGTCGATTATTGCGGGTTAATTTTAGTTATTTTTGGAAGTCAGGTTTCATTATTAGATTCAGGAAGTGAACTGGAATCTTCGTGAAGACTTAGGCTTTGATTATTTTCAGGTACATTATCAATGTATGTCCTAGCTGTGTGTTCCTCTTTTGATTCAGAGACAGTTGGCGTGTTTATTGTTTCTGGGACGGTGTTAGCATTATTCTTGGGTTTGCGAGTGTTGCCTGCGCGTGCGTGAGCAGTAGAAACTATCTTTTCAAGGTCTTTGGCTGAACACAGCCCTAAGCCCACTGGATTTTGTGCCTTGATGTTAGGTGTATTCCAGTGACTACGATCACGTATTGCATTGATTGTTGGTTTAGTTGTTCCAATAAGCCTGGAAATTTGAGCATCGCTCAGCACGGGATAATTCTTAAGTAGCCACGCAATTGCATCTGGACGATCTTGGCGTTTTGAAACAGGGGTATATCGAGCGCTCTTTTTTTTAGCTACAGGAGTGCGTTTCGGGGCTGGGTTGAGACGAGCGCCGGGATCAGCTTGACAGCGCTCTATTTCTTCTGAGGTCAATTCACCAGCAGAAACTGGGTTCATTCCCTGCATGCCAACAACGACTTCGTCATCGGCAATAGCATTTACTTCCAGTACATGAAGGCCGCAAAAATCGGCAATCTGCTCAAAAGAAAGAGCTGTGTTCTCTACTAGCCATACGGCTGTTGCTTTTGGCATCAGCGGATGAGTCATCGCTTGGTATCCTATATCTGTGTTAAACTACATGCAAAACATGCTCTTTAGAAAACTATTTAAAAAAACTTTTAGTGTATTTCGGAGTTTCAGTAAACGTTTAAGTCACGAGCATTAACTTGCTTTTTTTTGTCCAGAGTTAGCAGTAGCTTGTGCGGATAGGCTATGATGTTAAGGGAGAATATTTAAATAGGAGTTTGCTATCTTTAAAGTTGTTAAGAGTAATTGTATGATCATAAGATGGTGACAAAAATTGCAACTACTAGGATTTCTCAATGGATACTGATGATTTAGAACCCACAGTCGAAAAAGAAAAAATTAAAGATCTTGATATCATGTCCATTGAGGCTTTAAGTGATTATGTTAGAGAACTTGAGAGGGAAATTAGACGAGTGCAAAAGGCTATTAGTGCAAAAAAAGAAGCAAGAAGTAGTGCTGAAAATTTCTTTAATTCTTGACTTGGGGCATATTTGCTAGAAGCATGATTAATCGTGATGTTTCTGGTGCGTGTAGTGCTTAGCTATATTAATTTTGAAGCCTTTAAATTATAATATGTTGGTCCATAGCACGTGTTAAAGGGTTCTATGTCTGCTTTCTAATATTGCTATGGGCCCTTGCTATCGCCAGTATGGTTAGATAATATTGAAATAATATATAATTAAGTTTGACAGGGAAGATCATTTAAGGGTCACTAAATTCTAGTGGCCCTTAATTTATTGTTCGCAGTAATTTGTAAAATTTTGACAATTTTTTTGTTTGAATAATTGGCGTGCATTTTCTTAGAAATTTATTTTCTGGCCTAATTTTCTGTGATTTTCTCAGAAGGTTCTGAGATATAAAAGGTTACTAAAAGTTGCTTCTTTAAAGTGTAATTTTTGCACTTTGATCAATTATTATCTTTTATCGGCAGTATTTTTAAATAGCCATTTTCTTGCGCTCAATAGAAAGTTGTATTTTGCAGATAGCACTTGTTTTTTTGTTACAACAAACTAACCGACCCACTCCCAAAAATGCTTGCCAGTAAACCAAATCAATACAGCAATAATAAACATACATAGTAAACACACTACCACTATATTCATTAGAGTGTAATGAAGTGATGGGCCTTTTCTTTTCATTCTTGCAAATGTTTTCTTTTTAGGTGTTTCTGGGTCTTCCAGATTTTCTTTTGGGTATTTGCTGGGTGGTCGATACTTTTTTTTGCCTGGTCTGTATACGTCAAATTCCTCAGATGTACCTTTTTTGATATCAAAGACTTCGCGTATGACTTTTACATCCTCAATATGCTTTTGCCCTTCTAGATATTTAGCTTCTTCAATAGCTTCATCTTCTTCAGATGCTTGATATTGACTATTTATTTCCCAGCGACCGTTTTGTTTAAATAGTACTTCGTATTGAGTTTTATTTTTCATAACCTGTTGCCGCCTCATAAAAATTACAACCAGAACAGCAACTTTTAGAAGTTAGTCGTTTTTGAGACCTAAACCACTAAACTTTTTATTGAATTTTGCTAATTGTCCGCCACTATCTATAAGTCGGTGCACGCCCGTCCATGCTGGGTGAGTTTTGGGATCAATGTCAAGCTTAATTGTGTCACCCGCTTTACCCCAAGTTGATCGGGTCTTATATGTGCTGTTATCAGTCATCTGGACTGTAATATCGTGATAGTCTGGGTGTATGTCTTTTTTCACTCTAAATGCTCCTAAACAATGACGTTTATATACCCTTACAAGTAGTGCTGTTCAAGACCCATATTTAAGTATCTGTATTAATATGTTATTTTATGTTCTGAAATTATTGAGGAAAAATCCGAAAAGTCATCATCCAAACTGGTGCACATGACTCAAGATATGGCTTGATTTATAATTTGTTCGATTTGGCTTTTTATGAATAAAAGAGAAAAAGTATGATAACTGATGGTAAAATATTTGAGACTATTGCTCAGAAAACACTAGATACAATGTTGGACCGTATAGACAATGATTTGGGTGATGAAATAGATGTGGATTTGAATGCGGGAATACTCAATATTGAGTTTTCAAACGGAGCTCAGTATGTAATTAGTAAGAATGCTCCTAACTGTGAGATTTGGATGTCATCGCCTTTAAGCGGAGCAAGTCATTACTATCTTGAAGATGATCTTAAAACTTGGGTTGACACTCGGAATGGGGAAAAGCTATTTGAAAAACTTGCAGAGGAACTTTCCCGCGGTTCTCTAAAGTCATTCACTTTTTGATGTTTACGGGTCTCTAGGCTAAGTAGTCTCAACATTGGAACCTATGCCACCTGGGGTTACTCCAATGGTGTTGAAAGCATTGGCACAGTTTTTAGATGTAATTATTTCTGTAATCAAAGCGAAATTTGCAGAGATATTTTAGGCGAAAATGTTGCCTAGTATACGGGCCGAAAGCCTCAAAAGTTGATTTTTTTCAAAGAGCAAAGACAAAGACAGGTAATAGCTGTTTCAGATAATGTTCCTAGCAGTACTAAGCGGTAATATTATCTTGTGCAAGCACCGCACCTTAAAACCATACTACAATAAACTACTTTAGCACACAGGTCTCTGCCAAAGATCCAATATTTAGAGGATTTGCATCAGTATTGCCTTTTGTTAACCCGTGCCAATGCTTGCGCTTATCGTTGGGTCATCTTCAACTCAATACGTCGATTTCTTCGATTCGCTACTTCATCTTTAGCTCGATCGAGAGGTCTAAACTCTCCAAAACCCGCTGCTACTAGTCGATTTGCAGAAATTCCCTCATTAATGAGGAATTTTACTACTGAAATTGCGCGGGCCGCAGAAAGTTCCCAGTTAGATGGAAATTTCCAATTTGAAATAGGTATTCCATCCGTGTGTCCGTCAATTCGTAGAATCCAGTCAATATCCTTTGGGATTTGTTTCGTTATTTCTCGTAAAGTAGTTGCTAGTTGTTTCAACTGAACCATGCCGTCTTCGCCTAAATTAGCAGAGGCAGAGGCAAAAAGCACTTCGGATTGGAAAACAAATCTATCGCCAACAACTCTTATACCAGGTTGATTACCAAGGACTTCTCGTAGCCGGCCAAAAAATTCAGATCTATAGCGTGAAAGTTCCTGGACCTTCGTTGCTAGGGCAGAATTTAGTCGCTTCCCCATGGATGAGATTTGTACACCCTGTTCAGTAGCTTTGCGTTCCGCTACTTCTAGTGCCTCGGAAATTCGTGATAATTGTTCTCTCAACACAGCCATTTGACGGTTGGCGAGTGCTACTTGGGCATTGGCGCTTTCAGCAATATTGCGTTCTTTAGCAATGATTGCATCTTTACTGTCAAGCTTTACAGATAGTCCTGTAATTTGTTTTTCCAAATCATCACGCAAAGCCTGAAGGGCGACAATATCATTTTCTAATTTAGTAAGGTTCTGTAGATTTTGCGCAATTTTTTTATTGTTTATCTTAATTTCTTTATGGGCATTAGTGAGCTTGAGTGATAAATCTTTAGATAATTTTTCGGAATCTTCTGCTCTATTACTCATAAACTGTAATGAAGATTTTAGTTCATCACGTGCTAATACTGAAGATTGCAACTCATCAGATAATAGAGAGACACGTTTACGCATATCTTCATTAGCTTTTCTCTCAAGTGATAAAAGGTTACTCATGCTCGAAATCTGTGTCTCCAATTTCTGCAGCGCAGCATTGCGACCAATAAGTGCTTCGCCCAAAAAAAACTGGGCTAAAACGAAAATCATAAGTAAAAAAATAATTACCATCAGTAAAGTTGCAAGCGCATCAACAAAGCCAGGCCAAATATTGGTGTTTCGTTGAGTTCGTTGTGCAAGTGTGGCCATAGCTTACCCCTTGCTGGCAGCAATAGTACGGGCCAAAAGTTTTATTTCAGAGCGAAGTTGTTTAATGGTGTCTTCTCGACCGGTTCCTATTTCTTCAACTAGGCGTGCCATGTAGATATCTAAATTACGTATATGACTACGGGTAGCCTCGTCTATACTGCCACTCGAATTGCTATTGTTCTCGGATAACTGAGCTAAGATTGGCTTCATTTCAAGCTGATTTTCAGCAAGCTTCATCATCAAGGCTTGCTCTGTTCGCATGTGGTCACTCAAAGCCCCTATTTTTTCGCTTACATTCATGAGAGCAGTATTAGCTGAAACACGACTTTCTTCGCCCTTGCTTAGTGTACGTTGAAGCCTCTCAAGGCTCTCGGCTGTTTGTTCAAGTAAAGCCTGAACATATGCTGGAATGGATTGGTCGCTCTCATCTCCGGAAGAGAGTGATCCGCTGGAAAGCCTAGTAAGACTGGACAACCACTCTTCCAAATCGTTGTAAAAGCGATTAAGGGCCTGCCCCGCTTGTAAGTCAAGGAAACCCAGAACTAAAGATCCTGCAAGGCCGAACAAGGAGGAGGAGAAAGCTGTGCCCATTCCAGATAATGGCGCTTCCAAACCAGCCTTTAGGTCTGAAAAAACTGTCGTTGCATCCGCAGTAACACTTAAATTGGCAATGACTGAGCCAATTGAAGCGACAGTTCCTAATAATCCCCAGAACGTTCCAAGAAGTCCAAGAAATATGAGCAGGCCTATTGTGTAGCGAGAAAGATCACGGGACTCATCAAGACGTGAATATATGCCATCTAGGAGTGAGCGCATAGATAGTGTCGAGAGGCTCAAGCGGTTACTGCTATTTTCCCCAAGCATTGTAGCCATTGACGTTAGAAGTTTTGGCGGTCGTGTTTGTGATGAAACAGGCCTATTTTGCCGAAAGTCCTCAATCCATGATACCTCTGGATAAAGCATGATTACTTGACGAAAATTATAAATTATTCCTAAAGCTAGAACGGTCAATATCATGCCATTTAAAGGTCCGTTAGCTAAAAAAGCTCTTTGCAGGGGCACATACAAGAAGCCTGCGACAAGACCAACACCGATTAAGAAAAGAAGCATTCTGAGCAGAAAACGCCTTGGATTGGTCATCGTCTGTAAACTCTTTTAGTATGTTGCAATTTCATGTGCAAATTATCGTTCTGTTACTTTTAAGTCTACTCGGTTTAGAGGCTCCTCTGTTGTTTTATTTCCAAGTGCGCGAACGTCAATACGGGTGCTTCTAACCCCATTTTCAATGAGAAAAGATCGAATGGCCAGCGCTCTCGATAGTGACATTCTTCGTGCTAATGAGGATGATAGAGATGGGCCTCCAGCATAAGCCATAATCTGCAGGCGTTGATTGGTGGTTCCTTTCAGACTTTCAGCAAGAGAAATCAGTGGCTTCTTAGAATTAATTGGAAGTTTTGTTTGGTCTTGGTCAAATGAAACTCTGAGCTTCTTGACAGACCCAGCCGAGCTATCTGTGGGTGTTATGGAAGCTTGTTGTTCAGATGATTTATTTTTTGCTATTGGTTTAGTTGGTGGTGTCGATAACTCCTTTTTACTTATTTTTGGAGCGGCTTTTATCGAGGGTGTTGAGGGTGGATCAGCTTGTTTTAGGTTCTTGACAGGTGCTGGAGCGGGTTTTTCTGTAACTGAGCCAACATTAGCTTGTAATTTTTTTGGTGCCTTAGAAGAAGGGACGGGCTCAGGTTTAGTAGGTTTTGCCGGCAATGAGACTTTCGCAGAAGCAGGGGGAATTTTCTTAGCAGGCTTCGTGGCCGTTAAAGCGATTTTCTTTTTTTGTTTTGATATAACTTTTTTGGGTGCAGGCTCTGCTTTCACTTTTTTGTTTTTCACTGATTTTGATTTAACATTAGCTGGCGGCACATGAAGCACAGACTTGGGTGCCAATTTATTCTTGGATTTTGTTTTTAGTTGTAGTGATGGTGCACCCTTTGCAACTGGCACATGTAGCATGGACCTGGGGGTCTGGTTTCCAGGTCGTAAAAGCTCACGATTACCTTGATTAGGTAAAGTAATATTTCCGAGATTAGAAATTTGGTTACTTCCGCTACCTGATATCACACTTAAATCAACTGTTACATTAGGATGAGTGTGGTCCAACAAGTTGTTGGACTGACTTTGAGCTTTTGTCTGCCCAAGAAAAAAAACAGCTATTACTATGGAAGCCAATTTCACCAAGTTTTCAGGAGATACACTTGAAAATATTTTTTTGTTATGAGTGAAATACATGTGTTTTATCCTGGCCCTGTTTATAATACGACTAAATAATGTTGGTTTTTTTTATTATTACCAGTAGGATAACCAAGCATAGTCTCAGGCACAACTGTTTTACCTTCAATAATTAAGTATTGTTGACATCGGTGCTTCGTAATAATTTTCCTAAAGGAAGATGAATCAGGTCATTCGCCGCCAATATTGAACCACTTTTCATCATTTGTTTCTTACCGCTTATCTCTGTAACATAGCCTCCGGCTTCACGAACTAGAACTATCCCTGCGGCCATATCCCAAGAACTCAAGCCAGTTTCCCAGAAGCCTTCGAAGCGTCCTGCAGCCACATATGCAAGATCCAAAGCCGCAGATCCAAAGCGCCTGACACCGCTTGATACTGCCATCACAGCTTCAAGGTGTCTCAAAAATTCAGGATGGTCACGTGCTCCCTTGAAGGGAATTCCTGTAGCGAAAAGGGACTCACTCATTACGCTCCGCCCAGATACACGAATGCGTCTGTCATTTAAGTGCGCACCTTGGCCCTTTTCAGCCCAAAACATTTCGTCGTGAACTGGCTCGTAAATTACACCAGCAAGCATCTCACCATCACGCTGAAGTCCAAGTGATATAGCAAAATGAGGTAATCCGTGTAAAAAATTAGTAGTACCATCAAGTGGGTCAACAATCCATACATTGGATACATCCTGGCCAATGACCTCTCCAGATTCTTCCATTAAAAAGGAATAGTTGGGCCTAGCCTTTGTTAATACAGAGCGTAGGGTTTTTTCAGCGGTTTTATCTGCTGTGCTTACGAAATCTGCGGGCCCTTTTTTCGAAACCTGTAGATGCTCAACTTCACCAAAGTCACGCAAAAGTTTCCTAGATGCTTTTTGGGCTGCCGTAATCATGACATTAATCAGAGGTGAACGATGGGCCATTTTAATTTTAATCTTTTGCTCGTTCGACGTATGATCCATCATTGGTGTTAATCACCACCGAAGTGCCGGTTCCAACATGAGGTGGGACCTGGGTTTTGACACCATTTTCCAACAAAGCAGGTTTATAGGAAGAAGACGCTGTTTGTCCCTTCACAACTGCATCAGCCTCCACTACTTTTAAAGTAATTTGCTCTGGCAGTTGAACACCAATTGGTTCTTCGTCATTACTCTCTATTATGACAATAATACTTTCTAATAAATAGGGTGCTTGATCATCACTAATCAAATTTTTATCCAAAGTAATTTGTTCATAATTTTCGTTATTCATAAAGGTATAAGTCCCACCCTCTTCGAACAGGAATTGGTACTCTTTTTGTTCAAGGTGGGCACGTTCAACAGTTTCAGAGGACCTAAAGCGTGCATTGAGTTTTGTTCCGTTACGAAGATCACGCAGCTCAACTTGTAAATAGGCTCCACCTTTACCGGGCTGTGTGTGCTGTATCTTTACAGCCCTCCATAATCGGTTTTGGTGTTCAATTACCATGCCAGGTCGTATAGCGTTTCCATTGATTTTCATATTTTTTATCTATGCTGATTGTTGTTTAAAACTTGTTTTAGAAGCTAACAGCTTGCTGTTCGTGAAGCAATGGCAGAGGTATTTTACCCAGGTAGGCTTGCCTCATCAATCAATTGATTAAGGTTCTTGATTGCTACTTGGGGGCCTGCTTTGCAGTTCCAAACCCCTGAAGAAATAGCTAAAAAGTCTACACCTGTCTCAATGATTGTGCGACAGTTATTCATATTGATGCCTCCAATAGCGACTGCAGGCACGGTTGTGTCTTGACACCACCACTTGAGTATTTCTAGTTTTGCATGTGACTTTGGAATTTTTGTGGTTGTCTTGAAAAATGCGCCAAAAGCAACGTAATCTGCTCCTTGCTCGGCGGCTTCCATTGCAAGATGGCGCGAATCATGACAAGTAACGCCAACTATAGCATCCGAGCCGATAGACTTTCGAGCTTCAGCATAACTGACATCATTCTGACCTATGTGTACGCCGTCACATCCGGTATCTGCAGCTAATGCAGGGTCATCATTCAGAAGAAACGTAATACCGCGATCTTGGGTGATTGGTTTAAGGATTTCAATAGCTTTACAAATATTAGCTTTGGGGACATTCTTCAAACGTAATTGAACGCAAGCAACCGAGCCAGCATCAAGGGTAAGCTCTAGTATTCTTGGAAAAGAAGCAAGATCAAGTAGTGGGGGTGTTATTAAATATAGCTGGGTGCGGTTTAGAGAAGTCAATTTATTAAGTTCAATTTTTCTGGCTTCGTCAGCCAAGTGCGGCAAGCCGCAGAGGGTTCTCTCATATCGTAGAGGTCGAGTTCGTCTTCTCGTGTAGTGTAAACAAAGCCACCACGCTGTTTAGCAATGTCTGCCAATTTATTAATTATTTTTGGTTCATTTGATATTCGTACGCCTTTGATACCGTGCCTGAAGGCACCTAATGCCATGCCAGGTTCGTCACCACAATCCAAAATACTCTTAAAACGGGCTTGTGGAAATCTCTCGGCAGCTTTAGCAACAATATCCCTAAATACAGTAGCTCCCATTGTTGCCGCTGCTCCGGGTGGACTGATCAAAGTTACATCTACGTCCACGTCCACTGCAGCTTTCAGTGCTGCTTCAGCGTGTTCTAGACTATAGATAATAATGGCATTATTCATCCAGTATTAAATAAACCTTTGTTGAAGAAAAAACCAGAATAATGCGAATTTTACTTTTAGTTTTTTAAATTGGCCTATCAGCTATACATTCATCATGGCTACTGCAGTATCAGACATGCGGTTTGAGAATCCCCATTCGTTGTCATACCAAGTAAGGATGCGAACGAAATCCCCATTCATAACGCGGGTCTCAGGGGCCGCAAAAAAAGAGCTATAAGAGCTGTGATTATAATCACTAGAAACTAATGGTAGCTCCGTATAACCGAGCACACCCTGAAATCGTTTAGATCCACTGGCTACTTTGACAGCAGCGTTTATTTCATCAATTGTGGTTTTGCGATTGGATTGAAAGCAAAGATCTACTACTGAAACATTTGGAGTTGGTACGCGCATGGATACCCCGTCCAGTTTTCCGTCAAGCTCAGGTAAAACCTGACCAACAGCTCTTGCTGCACCTGTGGTTGCTGGAATCATGTTTAACGAGGCTGCCCGTGCTCGACCCAAGTCTGAGTGCAGGGTATCAACTGTGCGTTGATCTCCGGTGAAAGCATGGACTGTTGTCATAAAACCTTTTTTAATGCCAACAGCTTCATTCAATACCTTGGCAACAGGAGCTAGGCAATTGGTAGTACAAGAAGCATTGGACACTATAGTGTGTTTTGACGTCAACAAGTCTTCGTTAACACCGTACACTATTGTTATGTCAACCCCTGAAGCAGGGGCGGAAATCAGAACCTTTTTAGCACCTGCGTTCAAATGTTCAGCAGCTTTGTCTCGATTTGTAAACTTGCCTGTACATTCATAAACTACGTCAACATCCAAATCAGCCCAGGGAAGGGCAGAGGGATCAGTCTCAGAAGTGATTTGGACATCACCAAGGCCGGCGTTCATGTTATTTTCACTTACATTAATATCTGTGGTTAGGGTGCCGTGAATTGAGTCATACTTTAAAAGATGGGCGTTCGCTTTTGTAGAGCCAAGGTCATTTATGCCGACTACCTTAACGTCATCACGACCGGACTCAATTAAGGCTCGATAGGTCAAGCGACCAATTCGGCCAAAACCATTGATCGCGACACGAACTGACATGATATTACTCCAAACGCCGACTTATCTCCGACCTAAGAGATAAATTGATGGAAAAATTCACAAATAAAAAAACTACATTATCATGTGTAATGTTTTAGACGAACACCCTTGAGGGGGGTAGGTTATATTACCCTATTGAGGGCTTAATACTACTCTTTAGAGCAGGCAAATATAAGTTAATGTATAATTTTTGTTTTGGCACTTGCTGTCTTATTTTCGGACACCTGTTGACGGACTTTGGTTGCAAGGCCTAATGTTCATTATACTATTAATATTTGTAGAGATTTTATATAAATTCACTAAAGTTTCTTTTAGAGAGGTTCCTGAGTGGCAACATTTGAAGAAAAAAAAGACGAGCAAAACAGGTACAAAGTTGCCAATGAGCGCCTGGAGGCAGCATTGTTGAGACTAGAAAAAGTAGTTACTAAGCAGCCTGAACCTAAAAATTCTGAAGATCCCGATCAAATTGCGACCCTAATCACAGAAAACAAAAAGCTTAGGGAAATTAATAACATTATTGATGTGCGCTTGAGTAGAGCTATAAGAAATTTAAAAAATATACTTAAAGAAGCTTAGACTAGAAGCCGATGGCTATTGTAAACATTACACTTAACAAAAGAGAATACCAAGTTGCATGTGATGATGGACAAGAGGAGCATCTGCTACGGCTTGGCAAATACGTTGATAAACGCCTTAATGAGTTAATTGCTGCTGTCGGTCAAGTTGGTGAGGCACGATTATTGGTAATGGTCTCATTGTTGTTAACTGATGAGCTCTCAGATTTATACTCAAAAAAAGAGTCACCCTCTGGTTTTTTGGGCCAACAACATAGTAATAGCAATCAGGAAGAAGTTTGTGTTGCAATGGAAAATTTGGCTGAACGTATTGAAAATATTGCAGCCAGCATCGAAGAGGCGTAGATATATTATATGAACGGTTGCTGTAAGTCTCGTCAGGCCACATTATCCCTGGGGCCAATATCGAAACCGAGGGAGCTGTCCCTGCCGAACCCGTGGGTCCGGTATATGGCGCCCACCTGCTACTGCAGGCCACGGTGGATAAATCGTCAACGACCTTTTGGCTCCGTTCTGTTTTAGTATCTTATATTTGAGGGTAACCTCCAATGTCAGTTGAAATAGATAAGGTCAACCTACGCAGAAAGATAAGGGCAGAGAGATTAATTGCCTTTAGTGAATCTGCTTATGAGGCTTCACAAAAACTTTCTCAAAACATCAATACTCTTTTGAAGACTCAGCTTACACAGAACATAGCAGGCTATTGGGCTGTTGGAAGTGAAATTGACCTCACACCTTTGCTTGGAGATCTGGATCAAAAGGGTTGCATTGTTTCCTTACCGGTTGTTGTAAAAAAAAAATCTCCATTGATTTTTCGGCGTTGGCATCTGGGCGACGAATTGATGGAGGGTCCTTTTAAAACTCTCCAACCAAAACCAACATGCAAAGAAATTACTCCAAATGTTATTTTGGTACCTTTGCTAGCATTCGATGAACAAAAATTTCGCTTGGGTCAAGGTGGAGGTTTTTACGATCGCACGCTTCAAAAACTCAAGAATGTTGACAATAAGGTTGTGTCAATTGGTATTGGTTTTGCTGCGCAACAAGTTAATGCAGTACCTTGTGACAAATTTGACGAACGCCTAGACTTTATTGTAACTGAAGATGGCTATTTTTGATGTGTGTGGTTTTTTTGCAGTGCTGTAAACAAAAAAATGTTTGTAATTAGTAAAAAATTGTAACGTTAAGCATTTGCCAAAAACAAAGTACAACAATAAAACAAACCTAGGAACAAACTATCGGTATGAAAGTTACGAACAGGTGAGGCTCGTAATTGAGGTATAGTTTTTGTTGTCTGAGCGGTAATTGAAGACACTCAGAAACTAATTATGAGAGCACAAAAAAGTAGTGAGCTTCCATGATCCGAAGTCGTTGCAAACAGAACTTGATTTAATGCAAGCGATTTGAAAATTACGGTCCACAGGTGCATTATCAAATAGGACACTATGGGCTTAGCTATTAAAAAGAAAGAAATTCATGAATATTCTTATGTGCGGCGATGTCTTGGGTAAGAGTGGTCGTCGGGCAATACTTGACAATATTGAAAGCCTTCGTTTTCAGCTAAAAACAGATTTTATTATTGTTAACGGCGAAAACGCAGCTCATGGTTTTGGCATTACAGAAAAAATTTGTAAGAGTTTTTATGAAGTTGGAGTTGATGTAATTACAACCGGTAATCATGTGTGGGATCAACGCGAACTCATGAACTATATAGATAGTGATCCAAAACTTCTTCGCCCAATGAACTACCCAAGAGGCACACCGGGTGCTGGTTATGGTATTTTCGAGACGGTCACAGGGAAAACAATTTTGGTGATGAACTTAATGGGGCGTTTGTTTATGGACTCCCTAGATGATCCTTTCCAGGCTGTAGACAGTATGTTGAATAAATTTATTCTGAGTAAGGATGTGGATGCTATTTTCATTGACATACATGCGGAAACAACAAGTGAAAAAATGGCAATGGGTCATTATTGTGATGGGCGGGCATCAGTTGTTGTCGGTACTCATACCCATGTGCCCACAGCCGATGCTCAGGTTTTGATGGGAGGAACTGCCTATCAAACAGACGTTGGTATGTGTGGTGATTATAATTCTGTCATAGGTATGCGCAAAGAGTCGGCAATTGCTCGCTTTACTAAGCAAGTTCCCACTCCAAGGATAGAGCCGATGGATGGTGAAGCGACACTCTGCGGAGTTTTTGTTGAAATTAATGAGAACACAGGATTAGCAGAGTCAATAGAACCAATAAGAATTGGAGGTCGCTTGAGTGGGGCCTTGCCTACATGAGTGCTTCTGGCAGAAATGGCAATGGCTCTATTTCTTGTGCGAATGGTGTGGATGGGGGCTATCATTACTTACTAGTGTTCACTTGGTTCTAAAAGATTAATACAGATGTTGTTTATTGTATGAAACCATAAATTATTAGTTATGAAAACAAATCTAAAAATACTCAGATAAAAACTTTTTTGGGGAAGTCTCCCAAATATTCTATGTGTCTTTGCCTGATTGTTAAAGACCTGCAATACTATTTTTCATAAAAATACAAAATTTATTATGTGTTCACTCAACGTCTGATTTCATGCGTGTTTTTTATAAGTATGTTATGATATTTATTATCTCATCTATTTGATTCTGAACTAACGAGGTTGATGTAAAAAATTATGGCAGGTCACTCAAAATTCAAAAATATAATGCATCGCAAAGGCGCACAAGATGCCAAGCGTGCTAAAATATTTGCAAAGCACATTAGAGAGCTTACTGTCGCAGCTAAATTGGGTTTGCCTGATCCAGACATGAACCCACGCCTTCGTACTGCTATTATGGCTGCCAAGTCAGTTAATATGCCAAAAGATAATATAGATCGCGCCATAAAAAAAGGGGTTGGGGGTGGTGACGATACCAATTTCGACGAGGTTCGTTATGAAGGTTATGGACCGGGCGGTGTCGCTATTATAGTTGAAACACTTACGGATAACAGAAATCGCACGGCTTCCGAAGTTCGTGCAGCCTTCACCAAATATGGAGGTAACCTCGGTGAAACGGGTAGTGTAGGCTTTATGTTTGATCAGGTTGGCCTGGTTAAATTCTCAGCGGCTGCTATCAATGCTGACGAAATGTTTGAGGCAGCCCTCGAAGCAGGAGCAATTGATGTAGAGTCTCTCGATGACATGCACGAGGTCTATTGTAATCCTAATGAGCTGGGGACAGTTCGTGATGCCTTGGAAAAGAAATTTGGTTCTCCCGAGGACGCCTGTTTGGATTGGAGACCGCATACTACAACTGAGCTTGAAGAGGAAAAGGCTGCGACATTAATGAAGTTACTTAATGCGCTTGAGGATAATGATGATGTGCAGCGACTGGCTTCAAACTTTGAAGTCTCTGATGAGATTATGGAACGTCTTAGCAACTGAGGTGCCTTAGCTAAATGAAGGGGCAATTGAAATGAGACTGATCGGGTTTGATCCGGGACTAAGGCAAACCGGTTGGGGGGTCATTGAAATTGAAGGCAATAGAATAATCCACATTGCCAATGGTGTGGTGGCAACAAACAACCAGGCTGACCTTGCGCATCGATTAGTTGAATTACATGATGATTTGTTTGATGTCATCAAATTTTTTTCTCCTGTGGAAGCTGCTGTGGAGGAAACTTTTGTTAATAAGAACCCTAAATCTACACTTAAGCTTGGACAGGCACGTGGAGTTGTATTGTTGGTTCCTGCTAAGGCAGGGTGCTCAGTTACTGAATATTCTCCAAACCTGATAAAGAAGTCTGTTGTTGGAGTTGGGCATGCAGGAAAGGAGCAAGTACAAATGATGATCAAAGTCTTACTTCCAGGTTGTGAAATAGCCAATGCTGATGCTGCTGATGCACTAGCTGTAGCAATCTGTCATGCTCATCATCGCAGTAGTCCCGAATCCTTATTGAAAACTGGAAGTCTTGTTCAATGATCGCTAAATTGACAGGGCTAGTCGATCTAAAAGGTGAGGGCTGGGCCATTATTGATGTTTCTGGCGTTGGCTATTTGGTATTTTGTTCTTCGCGGACGCTTAGCTACTTGGAAAGTGGTGTTATGTCGTCATTGGTTATTGAGACCCATGTGCGCGAAGATCATATCCATCTTTATGGTTTTCTCGAGCAATCCGAGTGTGATTGGTTTAAGTTGTTGACGACGGTGCAGGGGGTCGGTGCAAAGGTAGCACTTGGCATACTCTCAGTAATTGGAGATGAAGAACTTTTTCAAGCTATCATTTCCTCAGATAAAACAACAATTACTCGTGCACCGGGTGTGGGTCCTAAATTGGCTGTTCGGCTATTGACGGAACTCAAAGACAAAGTTGCTATCTTTTCTACTGGCTTGGATGCAGGCCAAGACGGTTCTAATATGGACTTAGTGCAAGTTAATCGTGCAGTCTCAAATACAATTTCAGAGGCCGTTTCCGCTCTTGTTAATTTGGGCTATTCTGCATCTCACTCCCTAACAGCAGTAAACGTAGCAATTGAAAAACTGGATGACAATATAGGACTTGAAGATCTGATAAGGGCCACACTGGCTGAGTTGGCCCCAGTCAAAAAGGATCCGAGTTGATGAATAAAAAAAGAGTGATAAGCCCAGAATCCCACATTGAAGACGTTGCGGACTCTGCTTTACGTCCTCAACATTTGAGTGAGTTTGTTGGTCAGAACCAGTTGTGTGAAAACTTGTCGGTGTTTGTAAAAGCTGCTCGTAAGCGTAACGAAGCCCTAGATCATGTGTTATTTTATGGTCCACCAGGTCTAGGTAAAACCACGCTTGCACAAATTGTTGCACGCGAACTAGGTGTCGGTTTTAGAGCAACGTCAGGTCCCATTATTGCTAAAGCGGGCGACTTGGCCGCAATCTTGACTAACCTTCAACATAATGATGTTTTATTTATTGATGAAATTCATCGTCTTAGCCCGGTGGTTGAAGAAATACTCTACCCAGCCATGGAAGATTTTCAGCTAGATCTTATTATTGGTGAGGGGCCTGCAGCACGTTCAGTTCGTATAGATTTACCGCACTTTACACTTGTAGGTGCAACTACACGATCAGGCTTGATTACAAACCCTTTACGTGAACGCTTTGGTATACCCTTGCGTGTTGTTTTTTATGAGCCTCATGAGCTTGAGAGTATAATCAGTCGTGGAGCAAATCTTCTTGGATTAGAGCTAAGTAAGGATGGTGCCATGGAAATTGCTAAACGCTCTCGTGGTACGCCTCGTGTTGCAGGAAGGCTTTTGCGGAGAGTTAGAGATTTTGCCGTTGTTGATAATACAAAAATAATCGATCAGGGTGCTGCTAATTTGGCATTGAACAAACTAGATGTGGACAAGCTGGGTTTGGATGCTATGGATCGGCGTTACTTAATTTGCATTGCTGACAATTATGGGGGAGGTCCAGTTGGCGTTGAAACTATGGCGGCTGCATTATCAGAACAACGTGACACTATTGAGGAAGTCATCGAGCCTTATTTAATTCAGCAAGGACTACTCATTCGCACCCAGCGGGGACGGGCTCTTACAAGCCAAACATACACCCATCTGGGTATGAAAGCTCCGGTATCGGCAGCTCAACTTGAGCTGATGGAGGAGACACACAATGACTGAGGTTCACGTTTTTCCCCTACGAGTTTACTATGAGGATACAGACGCAGGCGGTATTGTTTATTATGCTAATTATTTAAAATTCGCTGAGCGTGCACGAACTGAGATGTTGCGTGGTCTTGGCATCGAAAGTGGCTGTCTTTTAAATAAAGAGAACATCCTTTTGACAGTAAAAAACTGTCAAGTCGACTATAGAAAATCCGCATACCTCGATGACCCTCTGGAAGTTCATTCAGTCATAACGCATGTTGGTGGTGCTTCCTTGTGCGGTGAACAAAAAATTAAATGTAGAGGTGTTGAGCTTGTCAATATAAATATAAAATTGGCTTGCATCACTTCATATGGAAAAATTGCGCGATTACCAATCAAATTGCGCTCCAAATTCAAAACAATATGTTTAACTTAAGAAAGATAGAATGAGTAAATTATGGAAAACTCGATAATTGATGCTGCCACGCTCAGTGGTTCTGTAAGTGATTTGGATTTCTCTATGTTGTCGCTTTTTATGCGCGCTGACCTTGTCGTTAAGTCTGTAATTGTCATTCTTATTCTGGCTTCGGTTTGGTGTTGGGCAATTATCATTGAAAAGTTGTTGGTTATGAGAAAGCTGAATAAAAAGGCTTCAACTTTTGAGCAAGTTTTCTGGTCTGGGGTTTCACTTGATGAATTGTATATTCGAACTGGAGATCAACCAAAAGATCCAATGACTGCGGTTTTTGTTGCTGCAATGCGGGAATGGGGTCGGGCCGAGGTGCCAAAAGAAGATCGTGTTACAGCAACTGTTAGTTTGAGTGAACGTATTGAGAGGGTGATGCAAATTACTTTGGCACGGGAAGTTGCCCGAGCTGAGAGTTACATGTCTTTTCTTGCTACAACTGGATCGACAGCACCATTCATCGGGCTATTTGGCACTGTATGGGGGATTATGAACTCCTTCCAGTCAATTGCTGTTTCTAAGAACACATCTTTAGCGGTTGTTGCCCCGGGTATTGCCGAGGCCTTGTTTGCGACCGCACTTGGATTACTGGCGGCGATACCTGCTGTCGTGGCCTATAATAAACTGAGTGCAGATCTTGATCGTTACGCTGGACGCTTGGAGGGCTTCTCTAGTGAATTTTCAGCGATCTTGTCACGTCAGCTGGACCGTCGAGTAAAAAAGGAAGGCAAGTAAAAGTATGGCTTTTAACCCGAAGTTTTCTGGAGGCTTTACTGTTGGAAAACGTCAGCGCCGTCAACCAATGAGTGAAATCAACGTTACTCCAATGGTAGATGTGATGCTGGTTTTGCTGGTTATCTTTATGGTTACAGCCCCGATGCTTACAGTAGGTGTTACTGTGGATTTGCCAAAAACCAAGGCAGCAGCTGTCCCTGGTGATGATGAGCCACTTGCAATTTCTATCGATGCAGAAGGCAAAATATTTTTGCAAGAAACACTGCTGGACCTGGAAGGCCTTGTGCCGCGTCTTCTAGCAATAACTGCTAATAATCAGGACGTACGTATTTTTGTGCGGGGTGATAAGACTATCGATTATGGTCGTGTCATGGAGGTTATGGGAACGGTCAATTCAGCAGGCTTTAGGAAAGTAGCTTTGATTACCGAACACATGAGCGGACCATCATTCAAAAAGAGAGCAAAGTAGTCACTCATAATGGGAATTAGCGTTTTTATTTCTGTTTTACTTCACTTGAACATTGTGGCCATAGCATACTTTGGTATTCCATCCTTGCGTCAGGATGTTGCTATAGAAGCCCCAATACAAGTTGAAATAGTGAACGTAGCAGATATAACTAATGCGCCGTCAAAAAAAAATGAACAAGATAAAAAATCAAGCGATAAACAATTAAAAACTGATATTAAAGTCACCGTAAACTCGAGGCCGAAAACAAAAGTAGACGATACCGATAAACAAAAAGATGCTATAGTTGTGCCTGTGCTTGATGTGAAGTCTAAACCCAAGTCCAAACCTAAGCCCAAGCCAATTGTGAAGAAAAAATTGAAAGCACCTGTTGAACTAGTAAAAATTAGACCAAAGCTTAAGCCAAGGCCGCAGAACAATTTTGACTCAGTACTGAGGACAATTGCTGATTTAACAACTCAATCTGCTAAGGGTAAAGTGGCAAAGCCACAAAAGAAAAAAGCTCGTCCTAAGACTTCCTTCGAGGAGCAAATCAATAAAGCTCTAGGAAATGAACAGCGTAGCTTCGATCAGTCCCGGGTAGTGTCTATTAGTGAAATTGATCATGTGCGTCAGCAAATTACCAAATGTTGGAGCCCACCTGCTGGAGCCAAAGATGCTCACAACATGATTATTGAAATTGTCGTCTCAATGAATTTAGATGGAACTGTTCGTGAAGCAAAAATAAATAATAAAGGGTTGCATGCGGATACTTTCTTACGAGCTATGGCTGAAAGTGCTTTACGTGCAGTATTAAACAAACACTGCCAACCCTTTAAACTGCCGCGCGAAAAATTTAATCGATGGAAAACAATGAAGCTTGTATTTAATCCAAAGGAGATGCTTGGCGGATGATAATTCTAAAATGGAGTCAAACTCTGTATTTAAGTGTTTTAACCACCACGATGTTTATTGCCTCAATTCACATGGCATTTTCAGCTGAGCTGCGCATTGACATAACGCAAGGGACCGTTAAACCATTGCCTGTTGCAGTTACAGATTTCATAGGTGATAAAGCTGTTGAGCAGGAATATGGACGAAATATTACGCGGGTAATATCTAACGATCTTGAGCGTTCAGGCTTATTTAAACCTCTTGATAAAAGAGCTTTCATTCAAAGTAAACACACAACAGATACTTTACCAAGGTTTGGGGATTGGCGCATAATTAGCGCACAGGCTTTAGTACAAGGACGTGTCATGCTTGTCGCTGATGGCCGTCTTAGAGTTGAATTTCGTCTATGGGATGTCTTCGCTGAGCAGCAAATGCAGGGGCTTGCTTATTTTACAGCACCAGATAATTGGCGTCGTGTAGCTCATATTGTCTCAGATGCAATTTACAAGAGGATAACAGGAGAAAGTGGCTACTTTGATACCCGCATTGTTTACGTTTCTGAAACAGGACAACAGACACAGAGGACCAAGCGCTTGGCAATAATGGATCAGGATGGAGCAAATCATCAATTCTTGACTGATGGAAGCACCCTCGTTCTGACACCACGCTTTTCTCCCACCTCTCAAGATATTACCTATCTGTCTTATTTCGGAGATAAACCAAGAGTATATATTTTCAACATCGAGACAGGCCATCAAGAGATACTTGGAGATTTCCCGGGAATGACTTTTGCGCCACGTTTCTCGGCTGATGGCAAAAAAGTAATTTTTAGCATGGCAAAGGATGGCAATTCTGAAATATTTACGATGGATATTAAAACCCGAGCTACTGAGCGTCTAACACACCATTCTTCAATTGACACATCACCCAGTTTCTCACCTGATGGTAAATTTATAACGTTTAATTCTGATCGTGGTGGTTCGCAGCAAATTTATGTAATGATGGCAAATGGGAGCAATGTGAAAAGAATTTCCTACGGCAAAGGAAGATATGCTACCCCGGTTTGGTCACCACGCGGGGATTTAATTGCTTTTACAAAATTTACGGGGGGGCGTTTCTACATCGGTGTAATGCGTCCCGATGGTAAAGGTGAAAGATTGTTAGCCGAAGATTTTTTGGTGGAAGCTCCAACATGGGCACCAAATGGGAGAGTATTGATGTTTTTTCGTCAGGGTCGGTCAAATGTAGATGGTAGTGGTGGAAAGTCCAAATTATATTCTATAGATCTGACCGGCCATAATGAGAGACAAGTTATTACTCCATTAGATGGCTCTGATCCGGCTTGGTCACCTTTGATTCCTTAATCTTAGTGGAGTAATTGTTTACAAAGATTGTACTGTTTAGTAAAAAAAGACTTGGATAAAGTGTTTTAACGCTTTATGAAACAAATGTAATAACCTATTTTTTTTTACGCGATTTGCACAAAGGTGGATCGTCTTTATATTTCGCTTCGGCGAGGGAGAAAAATTATGCGATTTAACATCCTTGGCATGATTGCAGCGGTAACTCTTGTTGCAGCATGCGAAACGGCTCCGACGGCTCCGACAAAAAAAGCTGCTAGTGGTTCTGGACTAACCGAAGCGTATTCTTCAAAGACGCCCTCAATGGTTAAAGGTAGCCAGCAAGATCTAGTGGTAAATGTTGGCGATAGGGTATACTTTGATTATGATAAATATAATCTGCAGGCTGAATCTCGGCAGGTTCTTGAAAAGCAGGCTGCCTGGCTCAAAGAGAATGCAACTGTAAAAGTGGTTATTGAAGGACATGCTGATGAGCGTGGCACACGTGAATATAACCTCGCATTAGGTGAACGCCGCGCAAATTCAGTTAAAGATTATCTTCTTGCACTTGGGATTGCCGAGAATCGTATTGATACAATATCTTATGGTAAGGAACGCTCTGTAGCAAAAGGTTCAAACGAAGCAGCCTGGGCGCAAAATCGTCGTTCCGTTACTGTTACGCAATAAGGTAAGCTGTTTAAGAACCCTTCTTAAATGCATAAATTTGATAGGGCGCTTACCGTTTAGGTTTGCGCCCTATTTTATTTATAGGAAAAACAGAAGAAATCCCATTTTTTACTACTACTTTATATACAAAGCCTGGTTCTAGGATCTAAAAGATGTTTCATATGCGAATGTGGCTCCTGGTTGCCCTAGTATTAACTCTTTTCGGGAAAGTGTTTTTAGAACCAAGCTTTGCCCAGACCAGAGATTTGAAACCCATTCTTGATCGCCTTCAGCGTATTGAACGCGATATTAAAACATTGAACATTCAGGTTTCACGTGAAGGTGATGTAAGTAGTGAAATAACTGGGTCATCAGCTGCTGCGCGAGTTGCTGTGAGGTTAATTGATCTTGAAGACGAGCTTAGAGCAACAACAGGCAGGGTAGAAACTGTCTCCCAACAAATCGTAGAAATTGGATTACGACTTGATAAATTAATTACTGACCTTGACTACCGGTTAAGCACTCTTGAGAATGGCGTAACCGGAGCCAAACAAACTATTAAAGCCTCTCCCTCACCAGGTAGTGTTCAACAGGAATTACCTGGAACAAATAAGCCAGGAGTTCTCGGCACCATTACCAAAACAAAAAAAGCAAATATTGTTGTGGAGAATGACGAACAACAATCTGCTTCTGCTCAACCGATGGATATTGAACAAACGTCTGAAACATCAGCCAAAAAAAATAAACCCCTGAATCTCGAAATACTACCTAAGGGAACTCCAGCAGAGCGTTATTCCTTTGCAGTCACTTTGCTGCGCAAAGGGGATTACGAGCAGGCAGAAATAGCATTTAATGAATTTTTGTCTGCACATCCTGGAGATGAACTGATAGATAATGCCCGTTATTGGTTGGCTGAGAGTTATTATGTGCGTGGTCGGTATGTTCAGGCTGCAGAATACTTTATAAGTGGTTATCAGGCTAATGCTTCAGCTGCGAAAGCTCCTGACATGCTTCTGAAACTAGGTATGTCGTTGTCCAAACTGGATAAAAATAAAGATGCATGTGCGTCATTTGCCAAACTACTTGACGATTTTCCAAAAGCATCAAGTAGAATCCTTAAAAAGGTCACACTTGAAAGTAAAAAGATAGGCTGTAAATAGGGCCATGGCCCCCAGAAAAAACAGTAAAACAGGCCCGTTAAGCAATACTGAAGTAGATAGCTTCATGACAAGTGTAGGGCCATTTGAGAACAAACCACATATTGCGGTTGCAGTCTCTGGAGGGGCTGATTCACTTGCCTTAACATTGCTTTGTAATAATTGGGTTAAGAAGCGAGGAGGTAAGTTGAGTGCTATTAGTGTTAACCATGACTTACGTAAAGGTTCTGATGACGAGATTAAGCAGTTGGGTGAATGGCTTGCAGTGCATGCAATTGAGCACATAACACTCAATTGGAAGAGCAAGAAACCTCGAAATGGCCTTCAGGATGCCGCTCGTATAGCACGATATAATCTATTGGAGAGTTGGTGTAGGGAAAATGAAGTTTTTCATCTACTGTTGGGTCATCATCAAGATGACCAAGCGGAGACCTTTCTTTTGCGCTTGGCTCATAAAAGTGGAATTGACGGATTAGCGGGTATGTCTAGTGTTATTGAGAAATCTCATGTACGCTTATTACGTCCTTTGTTGACAATACCAAAAAGTAGGCTTTACGCTACACTTGAAGCCTTAACTCAGCCTTGGCTGGAAGACCCCTCTAATAAAAATGAGGATTTCGAACGCGTTCGTATACGCAACTTATCTCCGAAACTTTCAGAACTTGGGCTAACACGAGAAAAAATTTGCGAAACAGCAGATTGCATTGCACATGCAAGAATTCATCTTGAAGCAGAAGCCTCAAAATTGCTTGCGAAAAGTTGTTACGTTGGCTCGGCAGGTTATGTTTGTTTTGATGCGGCAATACTCTTTTCTGGGCCGAGAGAAATTTTGTTGCGTGCTTTAACTCGTGCTTTGTTGTGTGTTGGGGGAGGGGTCTATCCTCCTCGATTAGTAAAGTTACAGGGTCTTTACAAAAAAATGAGATCAGCACTCAAAAACTCAAATGGATCATGGAAAGGCGCTACTCTTGCAGGATGCAGAATATTACTTACGATCAGTAAATCAGGAGCAATGATCTTTTTACTTTGTCGTGAAGAGCGATCTCTTCCTGAATCTATGAAAATATCGGATAGTTTGATTGCAAACTGGGATAATCGTTTCCAGCTTTATTTGACAGGTCTAAATCTTACAGACAATACAAATCTGAACATACAACCACTTGGGCGTAAAGGCTGGAGTGATCTATGTAGAGAATTCCCCTCAATTATAAATTCCCATGTTCCACATCCTGTTAGTTTTACTTTGCCGACGCTAGTAGATAATCATGGAATCTTGGCTGTTCCAAATTTGAATTATCGCCGTGCAAACATGGTTTTGCACGGCTTGGATTCTATTAGGGCGATTTTTCGTCCTAGACAAACCTTGTCCGGAAGTGGCTTTTCGGTTGCGAAATGAAATTCGATCATTATGTTATATAATATGAAATTATGCTTATTTGTTAGCAATCGTTAGTATCTCGGAGAGGAAGCAATTTTGAATTTTTCCAGAAATTTAGCATTATGGGTTGTTATTGGCCTATTGGTTTTTGCATTATTCAACCTATTCCAAGGGTCATCGTCTCAACGTGAACAACAGTCAGCAATTGCTTTCTCTGACTTCCTTACCTCGGTTGAAAGTAATGAAGTCAGTGATGTAACTATAGTTGGCCAAGCAATCAACGGACACTATCGTGATGGACGTAAGTTCGGCACTTACGCTCCCAATGACCCCGGTTTGGTGGAAAGATTAAGTAAAAAAGGAGTTAGAATTAGCGCCAAGCCTACAGAAGAAGGTGTACCCACTTTTTGGAGTGTCTTAATATCGTGGTTTCCAATGTTACTTCTGATTGGAGTCTGGATTTTTTTCATGCGCCAGATGCAAGGAGGAAGTGGAAAAGCCATGGGATTTGGAAAGTCCAAAGCAAGAATGCTTACCGAAACTGCCGGGCGCGTTACATTTGATGATGTAGCTGGCGTTGAAGAAGCAAAGCAGGAAGTTGAGGAGGTGGTAGAGTTCCTCAAAGATCCACAGCGTTTTCAAAGATTGGGAGGGAAAATTCCTAAAGGGTGCCTATTAGTTGGTCCTCCGGGTACTGGAAAAACCTTGCTAGCCCGTGCAATTGCAGGTGAAGCTAATGTTCCATTTTTTACAATATCTGGCTCTGACTTTGTAGAAATGTTTGTTGGTGTTGGCGCCTCGCGAGTTAGAGACATGTTTGAGCAAGGTAAAAAAAATGCTCCTTGTATAATTTTTATTGATGAATTAGATGCAGTTGGTCGTCACAGAGGAGCCGGTCTTGGTGGGGGTAATGATGAACGTGAACAGACTTTAAATCAATTATTGGTGGAAATGGACGGCTTCGAATCAACCGAAGGAGTAATTCTTGTAGCTGCAACCAATCGACCAGATGTACTTGACCCAGCTTTACTTCGCCCTGGCCGATTTGATCGTCAAGTAACTGTACCTAATCCAGATATTCTGGGTCGTGAAAAAATCCTCAAGGTACATATGAAGAAGGTACCTCTTGCCCCTGACGTTGATGGCCGCACCATTGCTCGTGGGACACCCGGTTTTTCAGGAGCTGATCTTGCCAATCTGGTTAATGAGGCAGCACTTTTGGCTGCTCGTGCATCTAAGCGTGTTGTTACTATGGTTGAATTTGAAGCTGCTAAAGATAAAGTGATGATGGGTACTGAGAGACGTTCAATGGTCATGACAGAAAAAGACAGAGAAGCTACTGCAGTTCATGAAGCAGGTCATGCCATAATAACACTATACATGCCAGAAACTGACCCCTTGCACAAAGTTACAATCATTCCACGAGGAAGAGCTTTAGGTGTTACCATGTCATTGCCTGAACGGGATGTTCTGAGTCACTCTAAAGTGTGGTGTATTTCTCGTTTGGCTATTATGTTTGGAGGTAGAGTTGCTGAGCAGCTCGTTTACGGGGATGAGCACCTCAATACTGGTGCTGGAAGCGATATTCAACAAGCTACAGATATGGCTCGTCGTATGGTTACAGAATATGGTTTTAGCGAAAAGCTGGGGCCCCTTCGTTATAGCGAAAATGAGGAAGAAATTTTTCTAGGTAGGTCTGTCACGCAGCATAAAAATGTCTCAGACTCGACAGCTCAAATGATCGACGATGAAATAAGATCGCTCATAACTGATGCTGAAAAAACAGCCCGCAAAATTCTCATAGAACATCGTAAAGATTTGGATGTAGTAACGAAAAATTTGTTAGAATATGAGACTTTAAGCGGCTCAGAAGTGTTGGCTCTGACCAAGGGTGAAAAGATATTTCGACCTGAAAATGATGACACCTCTGCTGATAGTGGACACACTTCCTCTGTGCCTTCTAGCGGTCCAACAAAAAAAAGAAAGCCTAGGGGTGGTATCGGTAACGTTGAACCACAACCAGGCAACTGAAAAATCCAACTTTTGCGGGATTGGACATTAAGAGTCCTTTGATTCAAGGTATCGTTAATGTAACACCAGATAGTTTCTCTGATGGAGGAGAAACACTCAATACTGAGTTAGCTATCAAACGTGCAATCCTATTAGATAAACAAGGCGCCGATATTCTTGATGTAGGGGGAGAGTCAACGCGCCCAGGTGCAGAACCTGTTTCTGTTGATGCTGAACTATCTCGTGTCATACCCGTAGTAGAGGCCTTAGCAGACAGAGGCCTTTGCGTGTCTGTCGACACCCGAAAGGCTCAGGTCATGAAACTAGCCATCCAGGCTGGTGCTAGTATAGTCAACGATGTCTCAGCCCTAGAGGGGGATCCTGAATCCATGGATGTCATTGCTGCCAGCTCAGCTTCTGTAATTTTGATGCATATGCGGGGACAACCTAAGAATATGCAAAATTCTCCTGTTTACAAAGACGTTGTTGTTGAAGTTCAGGACTATTTATCCTCACGTGTCCAAGCTTGCCAAAGAGCTGGGATAGATAAGAAACGAATAGCCCTTGATCCAGGTATTGGCTTTGGTAAGACATATGAACATAATCTGACACTTTTGAAAAACCTATCTTCATTGACAGTCTTAGGCAGGCCAATAGTGTTAGGGGTCTCTAGAAAGAGTTTCATTGGAAAAATATCAAATGAAAACGACCCACAGAGACGCTTTCCTGGGTCACTATCAGCTGGATTGGCAGGCTTGGCTAGGGGCGTGTCTATACTTCGCGTTCACGATGTATGGGAAACTCGGCAGGCTCTTGATGTCTGGCAATGTATTGAAGAATAGTTCTAAATTAGTAACTATGTAATCAGAATGAATGGAAAAAATGGTATAGGCGTTATAGAGTTTAATTAACTTCTTAATTTGAGAGAGGGTGTCAGTTTTACATTTTAAAATCCAGAATGTTACTTAAAACTGTATATGCATAAGTCTCATCTATTTGCCACAGTATCTGTTTCATCAGTTCAAAATTCATTTTTTATTTGGTTAAAAATTTACCCAATCACCATATGTTACCAACAGTTTCTGCTCTTATTTTTTTGCAGTTATTGCCTATACTTGTCTACTGAGTCTGAAAGTAAAAAGGTAGCAGGTTAAAATTACTCATGTAAGTGCACGCCCGTATAAAAGCACAGATCTTCTTGTTCAAAAATTTTTTGCTTCAGTTTTTACTCTACATTAATGAAAATGCTGGCTACTAGCACTGGTAACAAATTGAAATGAAAAGTTAATTCACTCTGTATCAAAACTACCCTATAAGCGAAAAAATAGTAGGCGTCTGGAATACTTAAATTATGAACAGAAAATTGTTTGGTACTGATGGCATTCGTGGAACAGCAAATGCTGGTTCAATGACAGCTGATACTGCTCTGAAGGTTGGGATGGCTGCAGCAGTTCATTTTACTCGCGGGGATCATCGTCACCGGGTTGTCATAGGAAAAGATACTCGTTTGTCCGGTTATATGATTGAAACTGCTTTAACTTCCGGTTTTATTTCCATGGGAATGGATGTTTTTTTAGTGGGGCCCATGCCCACACCTGCCGTTGCAATGTTAACTCGTTCATTGCGTGCTGACCTCGGTGTAATGATTTCAGCCTCTCATAATCTTTTTCATGATAATGGTATAAAACTTTTTGGACCAGACGGTTTTAAGTTGTCAGATTCCGTTGAGTCAGAAATAGAGCAACGTGTCATAGCTGACATGAGTGGTGACCTTGCCAGTCCAGCCAAGCTTGGTCGGGCTAAGCGGTTAGATGATGCACAAGGGCGTTATACTGAACATGTCAAGAGAACCTTTCCTAAAGGCTTGACGTTAGATGGTATTAAAATTGTTATAGATTGCGCTAATGGAGCAGCATACAAGGTTGCTCCCGAGATTTTGTGGGAACTTGGCGCTGAAGTAATTCCAATTGGCGTAAGTCCTGATGGCTTCAATATTAATTCAAAGTGTGGTTCGACCTGCAGTCAAACCATTTGCGAAGCCGTTATTACCCATGGGGCGGATATTGGGATTTCTCTTGATGGCGATGCCGATAGAATTTTAATTTCTGATGAGCTAGGAAAGCTTGTCGATGGTGACCAGTTGATGGCGTTAGTTGCCCAAAATTGGTTTAGTACAGGGCGGTTACAAGGTGGAGGCGTTGTTGCAACGGTAATGTCCAACTTGGGGTTAGAAAATTATCTTTCTGAAATTGGCCTTAAGTTGGTGAGGACCCAGGTTGGTGACCGTTATGTCGTAGAACACATGCGCCAGTATGGATTTAACATAGGAGGCGAGCAATCGGGACATATTGTGCTAAGTGATTATGGGTCTACTGGTGATGGCCTTGTGGCTGCCCTGCAAATTTTAGCTGTTGTTGTTCAATCAGATAGCCCTGTCAGTAAATCGTGTCGACCTTTTGTACCATTGCCACAACTGCTTCGTAATGTTGCAATTACTGATGGGCGCCTGCTTAATGATGAGGATGTTAGAAAATCTATTGCGGTTGGTGAGGAAAAGCTCTCAGGTACGGGTCGATTATTAATACGTGAATCAGGCACCGAGTCGCTTATCAGGGTAATGGCAGAAGGTCGGGATGAGAAGCTGATAAACAAGGTAGTAAGTGATATAGTAAGTGCCGTTGAGCGAGCAGAAAATTAATAATCTGAATTAAAATAAAAAAACTTAATTCTTTTTTCTTACTTGTTATAAATAAGTTTGTTTTCGTATCTGATGTCCTCAAAGTAGCTAAAGACTTTGTTGGTGTGAACAGTTGCGTTGAATTTTTTATGACTGAACTGGTAAGGTAATTACGTGGTATCTACGTTGTAAACAAGGGCCAATTTTTTGTGTAAATGATTTGTTATATATTTAGCAATAAATTTGCATGGTTTTCTATGACATTATGCCGAATCCGGTTAGCATAGTTGAGTAATATATTGAACTTTTTAATACCCGTGTGTGTCGGGTAACTGGGGTTTAGATATCGTGAAAAGAACCAAAGTGCTTTGGGCACTAATTAAGTCTACGGTTTGTATCACATTTGTAGTTGGACTGTCGTCCTGCGGTGGTGCTTTCAATTCTCAATTATTGCATGAGAGTTTCTGGGCTGGTGGTGCTACCAGTAACAATAGTTCTGCAGAGATAGGCTTGGCTGAGCTTGCAAAAGGTAATTACATTGAGGCCGAAAAACGTTTTCAAACAGCACTAAAAAAGAATCCCCAAGACGTGCATGCTTTGTTAGGACTTGGCATGCTCTATCAAAATAATGGTCTTACCACTCGGGCGCGGCAGATGTATGAGGCGTTGCTGGCTATTAGGCCTGACGACGAAAAACAGTTTATAGTATGGAAAAGCCTAAAAACCCGACCAATATCTGAAATAGCGAGTGTCAATTTGGCGCTTATTGAGAGTGGGGGGATACTGACATCAATGGGTCGTGCTAGCACCTCAGAAAGGCCTGCTGGTTCGCAGCCAATTTCAGGCGCTTCAGTACCAAGTGCCATTACAGCTCGCACTATAGAGAAGGAGTTAAAGCCCCAAGCCTACTCTGATGGCGTTTCAACGCCGCACCTTACAGATGCAGACAGCAACATTGTGTCGCGCTTTAAGACACTTATTGCATTACGTGATCAAGGTTTGCTTACAGACCAAGACTATAATGCTCGTAGGCAAGCAAATATTGGCGCTTTGTTACCGCTGTCATCACCTCCACCAGCCTCTGGGTTAGACCGTCCGGTGCCAAGTACGCAACAGATTTCTGGTCGTTTGCGAGCAATAGCACGAGGACTAGAAATGAGGGCAATCTCAGTAGCACAGCATGCCTCAGAGCGGGCTATGATTCTGGATGCTATGATGCCGTCTGCTCCAATTTCAGTTGCAAACCCAGGCAGGCCACCACAAGGACTTTTAGAGGCTGCAGACAGCGTACGCTTGCTTGAAAAGTTGAGAGAGAGTGGACTGATTACTTCCGATGAATATGCTCGCGAAAGGGCTGCCATCGAAAGACATATTAGTCCAGCGGCCCCAGACATAAAAAATAAGCCTGCTGTGCCCATAACATCTGTCCCTAAGAATAGTGAGAAGCTCTCACAAAAAAAAAGGCGGCAACCTGGCGTACATCTGGCCTCATATAAATCACGTAAGGATGCTGAGCGTGGGTGGGCACAACTACGTCGTGCCCATAAAGTTGAGCTTGCCTCGCTAAAATCTGAAATAATCGAAACAAAACTCGGAGCTAAAGGCGTCTTTTTCCGTCTTAAGGCTGGCCCTCTCATGGGTAAAGTTGCTGCCGAAGCACTATGTAAGCAACTAAAAAAACGTCGTCAATTTTGTGAGGTTACATATATCAACGCAAGCTAGACCAAGATAGCTTTTGTTTATTCTTCAAATAGTACATGAGTTAGAGCTATATCCTGATTTTAACAGGTGTTAGCATACAGAATTTTACATATCTCTTTGATTGGATAGTAGCAGGAAGCTTGTGATGGTTTGACGCTTTTTCTTGTTTAACAATTTTTTTTATTTCATCAATGTTGACGACACAATTCTAACCAAAGTTTATTTCTGGTTGTAGTAAGCGTGTATAATTGTTTGGGAAGGCCATAAAACCTTATTAAAAAAGCTTTTTTATTTTTTAGTTTTAATTAGAAACTTAAAAAGAAGTGTGTTCCAAATTAATAATATAAAATTTTATATATCAATAAACTTACTTTATAGGAGGCGGTGGGAATTCCTCTGCCCCCTTAGGTGAGACTGTGATGATTACACTTGCTCCACTGATGGTCGCCCTTGAGATCTGAATGGTTGCTACCCTATCATTTCGTAAATATGTCATAACACTAATGTCAGAGCGTACTGATGTTATTTCCTGCCAATCGAAGCCAGACATTTCTTGTTTATAGAAGTCAAACATATCGTTTGGACTATGCGATGCTCTTATCACAAGTCGGCCGATCCATGAATCATTGGTGCCAAACACCAGTGTTCTAACCATGTTAAGTTCCGCTTTGACGGGCATTGGCAGGTCAGGAAAGCGAGCAAAAGAAGCTCTAGTAGGCTTGTTATCATCAATTGTTGTTTCGGGTGACATTACTATTCCTGAGCATGCGTTAAGAGCAAACAACAGAAGCAGGGTGAATACAGAGAATCTGTGAACTTTCATTATCATGTTTATTCCAAACGTGCCCTTAGGAGTACTTTACTAAAGCGAATCTATTAGGTAATTCTACAACATTTCAAGCGTGTTTTGCCAGTCACACAAAGGAAAATCGGTCATGGTCCTAAATCTTTTTGTCCAAAGTACCTGCCTTGTTTGAATTGTTTCAATTAATTCATCTTGCAAGCCGTGTTAGACATCTTCATAATAGTAATGATACATACATTTTTATTGTTAAAAATAAATTATCGAAAAAATCGTTTTAAGGTTTGACAGTATGGCCTGTCAGGCCTATAAACCGGCCTCTTCCACTGTTTATAAGTGCTTCATAAAAGTTGGAAGAAAATGCTCTTTGAAATTGTAAATATGGTTTGGAAGGGATGCGCAGGCGGCGGTCTTAGATTAGCGCTTATATATCTAAGACAATCGTTAAAGTGTGCATTCTTTCAAGTTACGTAAAATGTAATACGAAACATGTAAGTTTGTGCACGGGATTGATCTTTGTATTTTCCTCAAAGCTTTTGCAAATGAGGAATTTAACTTGAGAGTTTGATCCTGGCTCAGAACGAACGCTGGCGGCATGCCTAACACATGCAAGTCGAACGAAGGCCCGGAGCTTGCTCCGGTGTCCTTAGTGGCGGACGGGTGAGTAACGCGTGGGAACCTACCTTGGAGCGGGGAATAACTATTGGAAACGATAGCTAATACCGCATACGCCCTTCGGGGGAAAGGCTTCGGCCACTCTAAGACGGTCCCGCGTCTGATTAGCTTGTTGGTAAGGTAACGGCTTACCAAGGCGACGATCAGTAGCTGGTTTGAGAGGATGATCAGCCACACTGGAACTGAGACACGGTCCAGACTCCTACGG
>MDTD01042058.1_pt1 | contig 106068 bp, 103 predicted proteins | sample 811221 | NCBI WGS metagenome assembly MDTD01 (sample SAMN05326646, study PRJNA326480) | marine metagenome | isolation source: seawater | place: Pacific Ocean: South West | collected 2011 | reverse complement strand
TAAAGTTTTAAGCTTTGAGGCAAATTTACCTATAAAATTAAAAAACTTACTAGATAAATTAAAATGAAAAAAAAATATGAATTAATAATTTTTGACTGGGATGGAACATTGATGGATTCAGCCAATAGAATTGTATCATGTATGAAAAAAGCAGCCAATGATAACAACTTTAGAGTGCCAAAAGATAGTGAGATAAAAGAGATGATAGGGCTAAGCTTAGAGCGAACAATTAGTGCATTATTTCAAGGCATTGATAAAAGAAAAATTCAAGCTATAAGTAACTCATATAAAGATTATTGGCAAAGCGATGACATGCCAGGTTCGAAGTTGTTCAATAATGTTGAAAAAACACTTAATTTGCTTTTAAAAGATAAATACCTTTTAGCAATTGCAACTGGAAAAAGTCGTAATGGTTTGAAAAAATCCCTTATTCAGTCTGGACTAGAATCCTTTTTTCATGCAACAAGATGTGCTGATGAAACGAGATCTAAGCCTGATCCGCTTATGATTGAGGAGATAATATTTGAGCTAAACTGCAAAAAAGAAAATGTACTTATGGTGGGCGATACGGCATTTGATATGGAAATGGCAATAAAGGCAGAAATTGATCCGGTGGCTGTCAGCTATGGCGTTCATAGCGAAGAGAGGCTATTACATTCAGGCGCTAAACATATCATGAATGATATATTTCAACTTATTAATTGGTTGGATTAAATTTAGGATAGGAATGAGTAAAAATGAGCGACAAAGAAACTAGTAAGAAAGAGAATTGGGAAAAAGATCTTATCGAGAACTTAGCTTTAGATTCTTTAAAGGAAAGGAGAAGAGCTAGAAGGTGGGGTATTTTTTTTAAAATCCTAACTTTCGGCTACATAGGTATATTTATTTATTTAGCCATGCCAGATAATTTCGATTTTGGACCAAGCGATACCAATAAAAGTCACGTAGCAATTGTGAAGCTGAATGGATTAATAGCTCCAGCCCAGGGTGTAGCAGCAGACACTGTTATAAAAGGATTGAATAAAGCTTTTAAGAATAAAGGCACTAAAGCTGTCATTCTAAAAATTAACAGCCCAGGGGGGTCTCCTGTCCAGTCAAGCTACATTCAAAAAGAAATAAATAGGTTAAAAAATAAATATAAAAATATTCCAATTTATACTGTAGTAGGTGATGTATGTGCTTCTGGAGGATATTATGTTGCATCTGCTACTGACAAAATTTTTGTTAATGAGTCAAGCATCATTGGATCAATAGGTGTATTGATGAATGGATTTGGTTTTTCAGAGGCTTTAACTAATTTAGGAATCGAACGAAGACTTTTAATTTCTGGAGAACATAAAGACATACTTGATCCGTTCAGCCCTATGTCAGATTTTGATAAAAATTATGCAAAAAAATTATTAACAAATCTTCATGAGAATTTTATCGAAGCTGTAAAAGAGGGCAGGGGTGATAGATTATCAAATACTGATATTATTTTTAGCGGATTATTTTGGCCAGGAAAAGAGGCAATTGATTTAGGATTAGCTGACCAGATAGGAAATGTTGGCTATGTAACAAGAGAAGTCATAGGAATTGAAAAAATTATAGATTTTACCGAAACAGAAGACCCATTAGAGCGCTTAGTAAACAGATTAGGGGCATCCATAGCTCAAACTTTCGCTCAATTAACAGGTCTCTCTTTATCACCAAGGATGTAAAAGTAAAAAATTTTGATACAAAATAAGCCAAACAAAATAAAAAACTAAAAAAAGTGATGGAAGAATGCCTGAAATAACAATACAGGTCATTGATGATGAAGTTGGAATAAGAGAGTTATTAGTCTCAACTCTTCGAAGCTCAGGCTATACAGTTGAGCAATCCATGGATGCTCATCATGCTATGGAACAAATTTCAAATGGTATATCTCCAGATCTTATTATATTAGATTGGATGATGCCCGGAATGAATGGATTAGATTTCGCAAAATGGTTAAGAAAAGATAAGCGGTTCAATAGCATCCCAATTATTATGTTGACTGCTAGAGATGATGACGACTATAAAGTATTAGGACTTGAGGCAGGAGTGGATGACTATGTAACAAAGCCATTTTCCACAAGAGAATTATTGGCTCGAATAAAAACAATACTTCGTAGAGTGGGCATTGGTCAAAATGAAAAAATAAAATTAAGCTCTGGGCTTGAAGTAGATCTTAGCCAACATAGAGCAGTCATTTATGATAAATTTATTTCTTTGGGCCCCACCGAATTTAAGCTTCTTTATTTTCTTATAACCCACTCAGACCGAGTCTATACGAGATCTCAAATATTGGACTTTGTGTGGGGCCATAATGTTTACATTGAAGAGAGAACCGTAGATGTTCATATAAGGAGGCTCAGAAAGGCGCTGGAGCCTTTTAATCTTAGTTTCTTAATTCAAACTGTGAGAGGCGTTGGTTATCGTTTCTCAGAAAAAAAAGATAAAGCTATTTGAATAAAAATTTTACTCATGAAATAAAATAATGGTTGGCCACTTGCAATGATAAGTAGATGGATTGAAGAGATATGGCAATTAGTGATTGTACTTATTTTAGGAACAATACTAGGCTTGCTTATCGATCAACTTTTGTTTGTTTTAATAATATTTCTTTTTTTATATATTCTGCGAAATATTTATAAATTGAAGCGCCTTCTAAGATGGCTCGATGATCCTTCTGGAATTGAAATACCATCATATTTTGGGGCCTGGGGTAGTGTCTATGCAAAAGTTGCCCGAATGCGCTCTGGGCATCACTCTCGTGAGCGAAAATTAAATTTAATGCTTGGAGAGTTTCAATCATCAGCGGCGGCACTTCCAGATGTAACCATTACCCTAGGAGAGGATGGTGAAATAAGATGGTTTAATAAAGCAGCAAAAAAGGTATTAAATCTTCGTTCGCCACAGGATATTGGTCAGCCTCTTACAAATTTAATCCGTTTGCCAGAATTAAGGGATTATTTAATTGAAGGCGATTTTAAAAAACCAATTGAAATCTCCATTCCTGGAAACATACATCAAAAATTATCAATAAGAATCACCAATTACGGAAATGGAGAGAAATTGTTATTAGGCCAAGATATGACAGATAGAATTATGGCAGAACAAATCAGACGCGATTTCGTTGGAAATGTTTCTCATGAATTGCGTACGCCCTTAACTGTAATGAGTGGCTTTATCGAGAATATGCAAATAAAAGAGAAAGAGATTCCTGCAGAATGGAAAAATCCATTAGAAAAAATTTCAAATCAAACTCAAAGAATGAAGTCAATCGTTGAAGATCTTCTTCTTTTGACAAAGTTAGAAAATGCTACTTTAGATAAGAACTCGCCTATTATTCGTATGGTCGATTTACTAGAAAATATTAATGCTGAAGGGGCTATATTAAATAATAAAAACTTAGAAATAGATATTGAAATAAAAACAGAGGCAAATTTAAAGGGTGATTTTGGTCTTTTACATAGCGCTTTCACTAATCTTTTGACTAATGCGATTTTTCATACACCAGAAAATGGAAAAATAAAAATTAGTTGGGTAAAGCAATCAGATAACTTCGTTCTTTCAATTGAAGATTCCGGCGAGGGTATTTCTTCCGAGCATATTCCAAGGCTTACAGAAAGGTTCTACAGAGTAGATATTGGTAGGTCTAGGGATACCGGTGGCACAGGTTTAGGTTTAGCGATAGTAAAACAGATACTTCAAAAACACGATGCAACACTTAAAATTAAAAGCTCAATAGGAAAAGGTAGTATATTTTCATGTGTTTTTCCAAAAAAACGAGGTGTCTTTGACAAAAATTGATAAAAGATTATGTATACTGTTAAAAGAAATAAGTAATAAGAAATAGGAAGCCAAAAATGGATAATTCTGAAATTACTCAACATTATTCTCAGCAATTTAATGCAGACCTAGAGGAGATTAGAGCAAACGTTTTGGCCATGGGTGGGCTGGTAGAGCGGCAATTGGAAAATGCTATAGAAGCCCTAAGGTCCTCTGAAAATGATCTAGCTGATACAGTTGTAGCAAATGATTACAAAGTAAATGCTTTTGATGTTGATATTGATGAACGGTGTACTAACATATTAGCGCTACGACAACCAACTGCAAGTGATCTTCGGCTTGTATTGACTGTAATTAAAACAACTGCAGATTTAGAGCGGATCGGAGATGAAGCAAAACGTATATCTCGTTTAGCGCTTCAAAATATTTCGAGCGATCCTGGAAATCTATATTTGAGAATTGAGGATTTAGGTGAGCGAGTTCGCACGATGTTACATAGGGCATTGGATTCTTTCGCCAGAATGGATGTGGAGGGCGCGATTGCCGTTGCCCATAAGGATAAAAAAATAGATAGGCTTTATGAGAGCATTATGCGCCAGAGTATTACTTATATGATGGAGGATCCCAGATCGATTCCTTTATTTATGAATATAATCTGGTCTGCGAGGGCGCTCGAAAGAATTGGAGATCGTTGTTGTAATATTTGCGAATATGTTATTTACTTTGTCAAAGGCAAAGATGTAAGGCATATAAGCCTTGAGCAAATACAAAAAGAGTTTGGCGAGTAGCTGGCTGCGTATAATCTATACAAAAATTATATTAGTATTTGATCTGGTTTAGAGTGACTTAAAAATTCTAATGGACTTGCACTATAGGCGTATGCCCCTGACTGCAACACGACTATTTGATCGCCAATTTCTGCTTTCCCAATTTCTACCTTTGATCCTAAAATATCTAAAGATGTGCATAGTGGGCCTACAATATTTACCGTTTCTCTTTGGCCTTTATGTATTTTTTTTGAATTATATAAGGGAAAGTTTTTCCTTATTATTTGACCCAAATTTCCGCTGGCAGCAAGATGGTGATGCATACCTCCATCTGTCACTAAATAAATTTCACCCCTTGATATTTTTTTATCTATAATTGTACAAACATATATGCCGGCGGAACCAACTAAGTATCTCCCTAATTCCAATATAACTTCAGATTTTGGAAAATCCTTCTTCCATTTCTTATATAGATCTGAAAAACTATTACCAATCATTTTGATATCTAAATCACTTTCACCAAGAAAATAAGGGATCCCAAAACCACCCCCTATGTTAAGTGATTCGACTTCGACTGATGAATTTATTGCAAGTTTTTTTGCTAAATTGAAGCAATTAGATATCATTTCCGTTAGGCGTGTTTCAGATAAACTTTGAGAGCCACTGTAAATATGAAAGCCCCTAAAGTGAATATTTTTATTTTGTATAAAATCCAATAAAGTGGGAACATCCTCCGCGTCAATACCAAAAGGGCTTGATCCTCCACCCATTTCAATACCATATGATTTTAATTCAAAATTTGGATTAATTCTAAATGCTATTTTTGGCATCTCATTTGTTTTTTCCCCAATTTCTATGCACCTTTTCAATTCGTTAATCGATTCAATATTAACTGTTACTTTATTTTTTATAGCACACTCAAGTTCAAAAGGTCTTTTGCCTGGCCCGGCAAATGTAATATTGCCGGAATTCATTCCCGCATTTAAGGCAATTTCTAATTCTCCCTTTGAGGCCACGTCCATCCCATCGACTAACTTTGAAATATAACTTAATAAAGGAGGAAATGGATTTGCCTTAAGGGCATAATGAATTTTCATATCATTAGGAAAATTATCTCTAATGTTTTTAATATAATGAGAGACCTTCTCTTTATCATAAATAAAAAGGGGGGTTGTGATTTTCTTTCTTAGAATATTGCTTACCAGCTCATTGCCAATAACTAATTCATCATTTTTTGTCTTGTGGTTAAAAACTAACATATCTTTTGAAAGTAATTTTTATATTCATCTAGAAGCCCCTTTCGATCAATTTTTCCATTTTGATTTGTAGGCAGGAAATCACAAATTTTTATATGTTTGGGGACCATATAATTTGGTAATTTCTTTAAACAGTATTCATGAATTTCAATCGAGGAGCAATTTCCCGTCACCAATAGTATAATACCTTGGCCAAGTGATAGGTGAGGGACCCCAAAAGCAACTGCTTGATTTACATTTTTTAATTCATAAGCTGCTTTTTCAATTTCGCTCGGACTTACACGATAGCCTGAGGTTTTAATCATATCGTCTTTTCTTTCCATGAAAAATATAAAACCATCTTTATCCTTATAAACTAGATCTCCAGACCATGCAGCAGACTTAATATTTTTTTTATCTTGAAAAATAGGGCGAAATTTTATTTCAGTTTCCTTCGGTTTGTTCCAGTACCCACTGGTTACAAGGGCCCCATAATGCACTAATTCTCCAATTTCATAGGGCTTACATTCCTCACCATGCTCATTAATTATCGATACTTTAACATTTTGAATCGGCTTTCCTATTGAATTTGGATGGGTGTCTATCATATCCGGATCGAGATATGTTGTCCGAAAAGCTTCGGTAAAGCCATACATAAGGAATATCTTTGTTGAGGGAAGTTGTTTGCGAAAATTTTTTATGCTCTCTAAATTCATTGAAGCACCTGAATTTGTAATAAATCGAAGTGTGTTATGGATACTATCTGGCCAATTTTTACCGCATAGCTGATTCCAGATATGAGGCACTGCAGCTAATCCAGTAACTTTATATTTAATCATTTGATCGATTAATATTTTTGGTAAAAGGTACTCAGATAAAATAACTGATGCTCCAATATAAAAAGCACTAGTTATTTGATTAAAACCATAATCAAAGGAAAGTGGAAGAATCGCTAAAATTTTGTCATTTGAGCTCAAATTTAAATAATCTGCTACTATTGTTGCGCCATCAATAAAATTTTTATGCGAGATAAGAACCCCCTTGGGCATGCCAGTACTTCCTGATGTATAAAAAATTGCCGCTAAATCTTCTGGTTCTTTTATCTCGTCACTCTTGTTGTAACTTTGATTTATATTTTTAAAAATTTTATCAATATGAAGAATATTAAGTTTTAAATTATCTTTGCAAAATTCTGATATGTTCCGATCAAAATATTCATTTGTGATAACTAATGATGGAGAACAATCATCTAAAATATATTTTATTTGATTCTCTCTCAGAGTAGGATTTATTGGAACAAAGATCGCGCCAGTAAGCGATACCGAGAAAGTCAAAACTACAGCATCTGGGTTTTTTGGAAGATAAATGGCCACTCTATCTCCAGGTTTAATTTTATAGCGATCTAATAAAAAATTTCGATATTTCTTTATTTTTACCCATAATTCTGAATAAGTAATTATTTTGTCTTGAAATACTATTGCATTTCTTTGTGGATATTTTTTTGCTGCGTTTTTTGCAATATCGTGAATATATGTATTCATGTCTTTTATTTATAGAAGAAAAATAATAATGAACAAGCCAAGAATGATTCTATAAATAACAAATGGCCACATTCCAATTTTCTCGATAAGCTTTAAAAAAAAATGAATTGAAAAAAAGGCAAAAAATGCTGACAAGGCTGTTGAGGTAACAAACATTCCCCAGCTGGTTATTATTTCAGAATTAATGTTTTTTGAAATTATAAAAAAAAAGGCCCCAAAGATAGTTGGAATAGCGAGAAGGAAAGAAAACCTTGATGCTGCATCTCTAGTGAGCCCTAAAGCAAGCCCAGCGGTAATTGTAATACCGGATCGAGAAGTTCCAGGTATCAAAGCTAATACTTGCGATAAACCGATCAGAAAGGCATCTAGTAATCTTATGTCTGTTAGGTTTCTCTTTTTGCTTGATTTTATATCTACAATTCCAAGCAAGATACCAAAACCTATTGTTGCATAGGCGATGATAGAAGCTGACCGAAATTCATCTTCAATTATTTTATGCAAAAAGAATCCTGCAGCCACAATAGGAATGGTGGCTAAAATTATTGCCCAGCCAAGTTTTCCGCTATGTTCTTTTTTTGATTTTCTATTTTTTAAGGATTTAATCCAATCAGTTAGTATAAATTGAATTTCATTTTTAAAATAAATCAGTATCGCTAACAAAGAGCCAAAATGAACTGCGACGTCGATATATAACCTTTGGTCCTTGAATCCAAAAATAAGAGGGAATAGAACTAGGTGTCCAGAGCTTGATACTGGAATGAATTCTGTAATTCCCTGCACTATAGCCAATAAGAAGATTTCAAATATATCCAATTACTTTAATCTCATTTTATTTTTACAAATCAAAATAGGAAATTTTTGGTTCAATGAGTGTATCAGACCAAGCTATGCTGCTGTAAATTCCTTGAAAGACAAAAAAAGATAAGATGCTAACTTTGCTTGCTGTAATTCTTTCTCCAAATACACCAGAACCAAAGCATTTTTGTCTTGCTTCAAATTGAGTCCAAAATTTACAAAATATATCCTCATCGAAATTGCTATTTGCTAATTTCTGATAAATGTTTTTATCGAAAACTCTTTTTGCTATTTTTCTTCGATCTAATTTACTGTTGCATTTTTCAAGATCTATGCCAACTCTACAATCACGTGATATTGCCAATAAAACCCAATTATCAGTATGGCTTAAATTAAAATTTAACTTGATGCCTTGATTTGCCAAGGCTGGCTTGCCATTTTTTTGATGCTTTATAATAACTTCTTCTGGGGGAAGATCTAAATATTTTATTAATATATTTCGCAAAATTGATCGAGATATGCAAAAATTATTCTTTAACCTTTTGTCAGAAAATTTTTCAAGGCGCATTAATTCATCTGTGGATAGATTTTTTATTTTACATTTATGGGAATTTAAGTCAGCTCTCCATATATGAATGTTGCTTCCCAATTTAGGTAAATTAAAGGACTGCTCCCATTTCGGTTTTTTTATATTTTTCACAAGTTAATCTTACAGCATCCTTTGTATCGAAATAAATAAATTGTATATATTTTAAATAAAAAACGAAATATGACTGATATCAAAATAAAAAGGCGTAGTAATAATATTGTAAAACAACCCTCTCTAGGGCTGCCAAATTTTTTAGAAAAAATTTTCTACAATAGGGGTGTTACATGCAAATCTGATATAGATTTACAGCTCAAATCATTAATCCCTATATCCAGTTTGTATAATTCGATAAATGCTGCAAAAGTTATTGCAGATTTCCTTTCAGATAATAAAAAAATATTAATTATTGGAGATTTTGATGCAGATGGAGCGAGCAGTTGTACGCTTGCGATTTTAGCGATAAAGGCAATGGGCTATAACAATATTGATTTTCTTATTCCCAATAGGTTCGAATTTGGCTATGGCTTAACCTCTGAGATTGTTGAGCAAGCAAAGAAAAAATCTCCTGACTTGATAATTACCGTGGATAATGGAATATCAAGTATTGATGGTGTAAATACGGCAAATAAAGCCGGTATTAAGGTGATAATCACAGATCATCATTTACCAGGAAAACAGCTTCCGGAGGCTTCTGTAATTGTAAATCCAAACCAAAAAAATGATGCATTTAAATCAAAATCATTAGCTGGTGTGGGCGTAATTTTTTATGTAATGACAGCCCTGAAGAAAGAATTAATAAAAAGAGGGTGGTTTGATAGGAAAGAAATTAAAGTTCCAGACATATCAGATTTTTTAGACCTTGTTGCCCTTGGTACGATTGCCGACCTTGTTCCCTTAGATACAAATAATAGAATACTCGTAAAGTATGGGTTAAATCTTATTAAAATTGGTAAAGCGCGCCCAGGAATATTGGCGCTACTCAAAATATCAAGTCGCAATTTTAAAAAAATATCAGCTGATGATATTGGATTTGCAATAGCTCCGCGTTTAAATGCTGCTGGCCGTTTAGCAAGTATGTCTCTTGGTATCCAATGCCTTCTTGCTGATGACTATGATGAAGCTCTGCAATTTGCCGTAAAGCTCGATGCCCTAAATAGAGATAGAAAAGAAATAGAAAAACATATGAAAAATAAATCAGAAGAAATTTTAAAAAATTTTCAATTCTCGAAAGAAGATATTCCATGGGGAATTTGCTTATTTCAGGAAAGTTGGCATCAAGGTGTGATTGGAATCTTAGCGTCAAGAGTAAAGGAGCGTTATCACAGACCTACAATAATATTTGCACCTGGGGATAACAATCAGCTTAAGGGTTCAGCTCGCTCAATTAATGGTTTTCATATAAAAAACGCTTTAGATCAACTGGCAATATTATACCCCGAACTTTTACAAAAATATGGGGGCCATGCAATGGCCGCTGGAATGACTATCAATAAAAAAAATTATGATAAATTTTCTAAAGCCTTCGATACAATTACGAAATCATTCCTAGCGGAAGAGGAGATTGATCCTTATGTATTATCTGATGGGCCTTTACCTATAGATCAAATAAGCCTTGAAACAGCCTCAATAATAGAAAATCTGGGCCCATGGGGACAGGCTTTTAAAGAGCCACTTTTTGATGATACTTTCATAATAAGTGATTGCAAGAAATTAAAAGAGCAACATTGGAAATTGTTATTGAAGCATGAATCTAGCTCCCAATTATTTAATGCCATTGCCTTTAATATGGTGAATGATTGGCCAAAGCTTCCTGAAAAAGCTCGATTTGTATTTAAACTTAAAATAAACGAGTGGGACAATAAAAATACCCTTCAATTATTCGTAGAGCACATTGATATAAATAATGAAATTTAAGAAAGAAAAACAAGAAGGATATGCTGAAAGGCCAAATAAGTCAGCTGAAAAAAGAATTTATCAAAAAACTTTTTCGCTAATTGAAAGGGCAGCCAAGCTAAACAATAATGAATTAGAAAAATTGGGTTTTGATCAGAATGAAATTTTAGAAATTTCTTCCATAAGGTCTATAAAGTCATTAAGCGCCAAAAAAAGGCAATTAAAATTTTGCGTAAAGAACCTATCAAAAAAAGACTTAGGGCCCTTAGAAATCTATATAGAAAATAAACAAAATCAGAGCTTAAAATTTAATCAACTAGATAAAAAGCTACAAATAAATTGTGATAATTTAATTGAATTTGGCGATAAGGAGCTTTCAAACTTAATAAAAATATTTCCTAATATTGATAGGCAACAGGCAAGAACCCTTATTCGTAATGCAAAGAATAAATCGGAAGAAAAAAGTCGCCTGGGAAGACAGCGCTTGTTGGCGTATTTAAAAAAAATAATGCAATGAGGTTCTGCAGTATAGATTAATGATGTTTGTGTTTGCCGTGCTTATGATTATGATGTTTGTGCTTATTGTCCTTTTCAGTAGATTTTACGGAAAGATCTCTGACTTTCATATCAAAAAACTGTTTTTCACCATTATCGAATACTAAATTTATACCTATAGTTTTATTTTTCATTAAAGGTTCTTTTAGGCCAATAATCATTAAATGAAAAGAATTAGACTCTAGCAAAGTATATCCTTTTGCAGGAATTAATATTTTTGGCACTAATCTCATTTTCATAATGCCTTCAGCTTTTGAATGTGAATGCAATTCAATTGCTTCAGCTTCGCTAGTATCAGCTGAAATTAAATTGATATCTACCGAACTGTGATTATGTAGCATCATATAAGCCGCGGTGTTTTTAGATGTGGGAGGCACAAGTGCTACATGAGGATCTATTATGTGCATCGTGTTACTGGAACCATACGCCAAATTTGACAGCAAGATCAGCAAAGCAGGATAAAGCACATTTAAAATCTTCATAAGACATCTCCTACAGTTAACTTCAGAAGGCGTATTATAGGCCCATTTGACCTGGACACAGCTTTTTAATGGGCTTACCTAATATATAATTATGCGCATAATATATATTATGTTAAATTATAGAAATACTAAATTAACATTCTCCTTGGAAAAAATTAGTATTTATGAAATATTCACTACTCCGCCCAGGTATGTACACAAGGTACATATTTAGACTGCGGTTTATTTTTTACATAAAGACGGGGACCCTCATGAAAAAAATGTTAAAGCAAGTCGGTCAAGGTATGACTGAATACATAATCATTGTTGCTCTAATTGCTGTAGCGGCTATAGGTATTTATGGTTTTTTCGGGGATACGATACGCGGTCAAATGGGAGTTATGACCGAAGAATTAGCCGGTAAAGAAGCTGATAGATCAGGCGTCAACACAGCGGCATCTGCTGCAAAAACAGAGGGATCTACAGCGAAAGGTTTAGGTAATTACGAAAAATAAGACTGAGAGCAAAGGCTGGTTTATTGCAAATGTCGGATATAACCGACACAAAGAAAAGATCAAAAGTCCATACTGGATCAGTACCCTGCCCCCTGTTGAAACAGAGGGGCCAGGCTATAGTGTTCATTTTACTTGTTACAGTAGCAGCAGTTTTTTTGGGTTTATCGATGATAAACATGGGAATACTAACCAGCGACAAGATGCAAATGCAAAATGCTGCAGACGCCACGGCTTATAGCATTTCTACACTTGAAGCAAGAGATTTAAATTTTACCGCCTACACTAATAGAGCGATGGTGTCTAATGAAGTAGCAATTGGTCAAATGGTGGGTTTAATGTCCTGGGCCGCCATGGGTAATTCAACACCAGGGTTTTTGAATATGTACTTTTCTCCACTTTATCCTGTACCGGTGGTTGGGCAAGTTATTGCAGCTTTGGTAAATAGCTTAAGAGGCGTTTTTGGAACTATAAAAAACGCAATAGTGCGACCATTCACACAAGTTGGTACAAAATTTATACCTTATTTTAATAAAGCATATAGTGTTTCACAGCGCTTTATGCATCTTGCGACACTTTATTTTAGTGGAATGACCCTTTTCGATATAATTGACGCAAATGCGGATGATACTCAAATGTCATTATTTGGTTACCTTATGTTAGCCAGGCATATGAATACTTATTTTGGTGATTTAGATGTCAGAAAAAAGTACGATACTTTTGTGACTTCTTACAGGCAAGATAATGACTGGAATAAAGCATCCAAGTTTAATATCCCCCACTTGATTTCTAGGCCTCCGAGTAGCGATGCACAAAAAGAGGGAATGTCGCGATTAGCGGCTCTGATAAATGGCTCAAGAGATCCTTTCAGCATAAACAGAGATTGCAGTAAGCATCCGGTTCTTTCCCCCATCTGTAACAAAAAAAAGGGTGGATGGGCTATCCCTCTATTTCCACCAATCTCATTCCACCCACCAGATGTTCGAATAAGAATACCTTTTGTTGGGACTTTTTGTATATTTTGTGTTGATGTCGATTTTTCTCTAAATTTAGAGAGAAAAGGTGGCTCTGATCTTCGCTACACAACAAAGAAAAAAAATGAGCAGCATTACATATGGACCGCGGCAGATATGACTGGCATGGCGGCAAAATTGAGTGTCAGCGTTATTATTGCTCAAGTTAAATTACCCATTCCCAACATTCGCGCCGACTTACCTTTCGGCATTGGCGCTGCACAAACTGCAAAACCTTTAGACCAGATAAAGCCATATCCAGTTGACAAAACACTCTGGCCTGATTCATTAGGTGGTAAGGTAGCAAAAAAAGCGTACGGCAATAGTTTAAAAATATTGCCTGTATCATGGGCTTGGCCCTCTCCTGCTCCGGGAGAAGGTAGTGCCTCATTTTCCGCAAGTAGGAATAATATAAACAAAGGATATGGTGGGTTGCCTAGGTATAATGATACAAAAAGAGGCGCGGATCCAATAAAAATAAGTAAAGATTTGAAATTTGGGTTTGAAGCACCCTACCTTCTCATAGCTTTAGAAAAAAAAATGGATAACGTTAGCCAAGCAGATTCAACAGGTCGCTTCAAGCTCATTCCTAATGCTGCAGCAGATAAAATAACCGCCATAGGTAAATCAGAGGTTTATTTTGCAAGGCCAAATGATCTTTTTTATTATTCACGGAATGATGGAGCAAAAGAATTAGCTAATGGTTTCAATCCCTATTGGGAGGCGCGCTTGGTGGATACAAGTTATTTAGATCGAACCTCAGCACTAGCTATACAACAGGGGCAACCATGGCTCCCAAGTGACGTAACATTAATACTTACTCAACTCCAAAAATTACTGAGTTTTATAAAATGAGTAATCCAATTTCATTAGAAAAAGGCCAATCAATGTCGGAATTTGTCATTGCCGCCTCCTTTGTACTAATTCCTCTATTTATCATAGTTCCAACAGTCGGAAAATACATTGACATGAAACAAGCTGCAGTAAGCTCTGCTAGATATGCTACTTGGGAATATTCAGCTCATTATGTCGACCTCAGAGACCAGCCTGCTGGCTTCTCTGCAATAAATTCGCGTCAATTACCAAAAAAGTCTCATTTGCAAGTTGCTAAAGAGGCTGAACGTCGCTTTTATTCGGACACAAGTATTAAAATAAATACAGATAAGGATAAAACTGGGTATAAGTCCGATCAAAAAAATTACCTATGGACTTACCATAATGGTCTCCCTATGTATTCGGGAGATGCGATAATTTCAGGGAAGGGTTCGTCCCCTACTCCAGATAAATTAAAGGTTTTAAATGGTTTATTGGGTATTGTTGGAACAGGTTTAAATTACATTGCTTCTGCTTTTAATGCTTTGGGAATACCTGCTGGTTTTAATGCAATGAATCCGGATGGAAATATTTCTATTGATGGGCTCTACTCTGCAAAAGTAAAATTACCAGTAGAGCCTGCCCCCAACTATACAACCCTAAAAGAAAATAATAGAGCGCCCCTTTTTGGTAAAAAGTTAGAAATTAAGATGCTTGCAAAATCAGGGCTTCTTACTGAAACTTGGGGTGCAGGTGGAAAATCTCATACGATTTATCAAGCCGGTGGTTTGGTCCCCACCACACTGATAGGTGCAATCTTTAATAAACCACCATTAGATACCCTTGTGACAATAGCCAGTACTGTACTTCTTGCGCCAGAGCTTGATGGAAGCAGCTTAAAGTGGGGATATCCTGTTTTTCCGAGGGCCGATGAAAAAATTATGGATCAGGTTCCCATCGGCGCAATAGACGGCGATACTCGAAAATTGGATTGCTCGGGGCAATATTGTGAACAGTAGATTAATCAATTATCCGTTTTTCATCCTTTTATTCATTCCTTTGAGTGGGTACTGTAGTGACTTTCCCGGACCTCCAAAAGCTAATCTTTACCAGGTCACAGAATCAACAACATCACTCGGACTTAAACTTCAAATAAGAAAGTTTGAGACAGATATGGAAATTGACTCTGTCCTTAATTTTTACCGAAATATCTGGAAAGATAAATACGCTGAATCAAAAATGCCCCCATGGAATATGATTGGAATCCGCGAAGGTGATGAATATTGGAACGTACAGATACAAGAAGCCTCTGGACGTGGCTCGTGGGGATATTTAAGTAAAAGTGACCTACCAGAGTTATTAGATAAAAAAACATTTAAAATGCCTTCAGGCAAAAATTTTCCAATGATGAGCGGCAGTGTCGTTTTAGACGATCAAGTTAGCAAAGATCCTGGAAGAACTGGAAGAGTGCTACTCATAAAAAATAATTTTACCCCAAAAACAAATCACAACTATTACCGAAATTATTTTGTCCGTAAAGGATGGGAGATTGTTATGGATCAGCAAGTAAAACCACGAGGAAGTGGTTTTGCTATTTATGCTCGTAAAGGTTCGAAGACGATCACTTTAACGATAGGAGAATTAGATGGCTCAACTTCAGTGGTAGCGAACGAAGTCAAAAGAGGCTTATTAAGGTGAAGAAATATCAAAAAGGTCAATCAATGGTAGAGTATGTTGTGATAATCGGAGCGCTAAGCGCTGCTCTTATTTTGCCTGGATTGGGCTCCATCGGTCTATCGCCCACTGATAAGGATTCAGTTTTAGAGGGATTTTCAAATAAACATAGAGGCCACGGCTTTGCGATGTCACTTTCTGAGATACCGGAAACAGATAGCCTTGCAGAATTAGCTGCTTATTACGAACGGTTAGGAAAATACCCTGAACTCAGTCCACAATTAAAATCTGGAAGTCAAAAACTTGGACAATTCTCGAACAGACTGACTGAAATGGGTAATTTTGTAAAAAAAGTGAACCCAAATAAAATCAAGTTTCCTCCTAAATTGCCTAGCACTCCATCATTACCGTCATTTCCGTGATATAAGGGTATACAGACTTATGAAGCAATCATTTTACAGAGGAATAAAATAGTGTCGGGCAAAAAAACCGTTTCTCTCATGGCGATTGCTCTTGCTCTTGGGCTTATCGGTGCCGGTCTTGCAATGTTGTATTTAAAAGCTCGCGAAGCAGATCTAATTGAAGCACTTAAACCCAAGAGTGCTCCAATTTCGGTTGTTGTTGCGAGCAGAAACCTCTTAAAGGGCGATGTTCTTGACTCGTCAACACTTGCTATAAGATCTATTCCTGAAGAGTATGTTGATAATAATGCAATACGGCCTGGTGAATTCGATAAATTTCAAGGCGAAAAAATAATACAAAATCTGGATAAAGGTAGACCCTTACTTCGAAGCTACATAGCGCGCGAATATCCCCTAGATTTTTCTGACACAATCAAACAAAAACGTCGTGCCATGACGATCCAGATAGATGAAACAAATTCTCAATCTGGGCTTATGAGGCCTGGGAACAAAGTAGATATTTTTGTAAATCTACCCCCTACTGCAAATATTGGCACGAATACGAAAGGTAATCAGGTAATGCCAGTGTTAGAAAATGTTGAAGTGCTTGCAACTGGTCGTGATACGGCAAAAGATTATGAAGAAAAGGTTCGTATACTTCGTGGAGGCCGAATGGTAAAGCCTGATGAAAATTACACCACTATCACCTTAAATGTTACGCCAAAAGAAGGTGCTCTTTTGACTATCGCTCAAGAGAAAGGTGAATTATTAGCTCTTCTAAGAAATAGAAAAGATACAAGTGGCTCGGGGTTCACTCGAGTTGGCACCGATACGATTCAATCAAATGCTACAGCATTGGCAGCTGCGGCAATTGCTCGAGAAAATGCGAAACCTATAGGGACAAAACTTACGGTTGATAAAGACGGTAATGTCGTCACAGCTGATGGCACTGTATTGAAAGGTGCAAAATTAAATAAAGATGGAAAAATAGTTTTATCTGATGGAACTATAGTTGATCCAAAAAATGTTGTTATTGGTGCTGATGGTAAGGTAATGACCAAAGATGGAAAGGCCCTAGCTGGTGTGAGTGCAACGAAAGGATTGTCTGGCTTAAAAATGGATGCAAATGGCAATGTAGTCACAGATGATGGAATTGTTATACCTGGAGCAAAACTAAACAAAGAGGGAAAACTTGTTCTAGCGAATGGAACTGTTGTAGATCCAAAAAATATTACGATCGCTGCAGATGGGACAATGCGAACAAAAGATGGCAAATTAATTTTATCTGATGGTTCGATTGTTGATCCAAAAGATGTGACCATAAATGCAGATGGTACCGTCACAACGAAAGATGGAAAAGTTCTTAAAAAATTAACTGCTGGAAGGATAGCTGGCGCCCTAAGAACAGATGAAAATGGGAACATCGTCACAGCCAGCGGTGCGATTATTAAGGGTGCAACCTTAAGGCCTGATGGAAAATTAAAACTTGCGGATGGAACAATTGTTGATCCGAATCAAATTGTTGTTAATTCAGATGGCTCTATTACAACAAAAGATGGAAAAATAATACAAGGACTTATAGCAGATACAAGTTCTGCTAGCGGTATAGGCTATGAAGTTGACTACATTGTTGGTGGTGTCAGCGAAGATGGTGTCGCAACCGTGAAAAAGGTTCCAGTGGTTGAATAGTCGGAGATATTATGAATATTAATAAAAGGGTCAATTATTTTTTTCTATTATCTTTTCTTGTATTTTCTCTTATAAGTTCAACTCCGGTAATTGCAGATATTTATAAGTTGTATATAGGCGATATGAAGATGTTGCAATTAGGGAAAATAAAAAGGGTTGCGGTAGGAAATGGAAAGCTTTTAAGTACATCTATTCTTGACAATGGATCACTACTTATTCTTGCTGAAGCAGTTGGCGACACAGAAATGAAAGTTTGGCTCGAAACAGGTGAAGTAGTTACTCATCAATTTTATATAACCAAAAATAATTCCAATAGAACTTCTGCAGAGGCTGCATCAGCGTTAAGAAATATTCCTGGCATCAATACAAGGAGGGTTGGGAAAAATATTGTTGTTGAGGGAGTGACAAGTGAAGTTACAGCAAAAATGATCGAAACGGTCGCAGCCAAATACAAAGATATTATAAATCTCACTGTAAAGCTCAATCTCAATGATATTGTTAAAATGATCCAAGAGCTTCCTAACCTAAAAGTAACAGTTAAAAAATTAGGTAACTTTGCAATAATTACTGGCTCTGTTGATTCAAATGGAAAAGCAGCCCTAGAGTCAATGAAAGCAATCTTCCCTGAAATCGTTGATCTCACATTAGAAAATAAAGTACTTATAGAACCGATGGTTTATATGAATGTGCAGATAACAGAGTTTAATACAAATGCATTACAAAATTTAGGAATTAATTGGAGTAATAGTTTTTCTGGTCCGTCTGTAGGAGTATATAAGGACTTTAGTCAAACCGGGGATCCAACTCTAAGCTCCTTTTTTAATCAAACTGGCACAACAGCTCTAAAAGGTTCAGGTATAACTGCTGCACAAACTGCAAATTACTTTGGAATTGCAACACTTATTACTTCAACAATTAATTTGGCCGTTTCTAATGGAGATGCACTAATACTTGCCTCCCCCACCCTGAGCGCGAAAAGTGGTGGTACTGCAAAATTCTTATCAGGAGGTCAAGTACCTGTTCCGGTTCCTGGGCCGGATGGAGCAACAACCATAGAGTATAAAGATTATGGTATTTCTCTTGATATAGAACCTAAAGCTGGAGTCACTGGCAATATAACTGCAAAAGTTCGCACAGAGGTAAGCTCACTCGATCAAGCGGTGGCCTTTAACAATACGCCAGGATTTAGAAATAGATCTGCTGAAACAGAAGTAAACTTACGCGATGGTGAAACGCTTGTTATAAGTGGATTAGTAAATCGTGATTTGGGAAATGATCTCTCCCAATTAAAATTTTTAGGCGACATACCAATTTTAGGAGAACTTTTCAAATCGACCAATTTTAGGAATAAACGAAGTGATTTAGTTATCTTTATAACACCATATATTTTCGATGCTAATAGTGAAGAAAATAAGAATCAACTAAAAAAAGCAGCAGAGCTAAGAGATGAATTTTTAAAAACCATAGATAAAGATTCGGAGATTTTAGATTAATGTTCGATGTAATTATTATTACTGATAAAGGAAAAACAACTAGCCGAGTTCGTTGTAATATAAAACATTGCTCAATCGGTAAATCTAGAGATAATTTGGTTCCAATAAGAGGATGGCGCATCGCCCCTATTCACTGTCGTATAGAAATGACCGATAAAGGTATTTACGTAGAAGATACTAGTGAGGGCATAGGAACTACAGTTAACGGAGAAAAAATAACATATTATGGTCCCCTTCGAAGCGCTGACACCATCGAAATTGGCAATTACGAATTTAAGGTTGGTCAATCATCTGGAGATGAAATTAATGACACTATTCCACATATGGGGGAACAAGAAGATATAAGCGATAAAGAATGGAGTGTCGAAACATTTGTAGGTCAAGCAATAAAAGCAGATACGCCTGAACAAAAAGAAGAAAGTTTGGGAAAACAAAGACTTTATCTATGGAGAAATAGAATTCACCAAGAGGTTCTTCGAATGATGGATCTGAGGAGGACAGATGTTGGAGGAATGGACGAAGATGAATTAAGGATGAAAGTTCAAGAGATGATTAATGAGGTCATGGAAGGCCTTGATAGCCAGCTACCTGAAGATATCGACAAAAATCACCTAAAAGAAGAAGTTTTAAATGAAGCCGTGGGTCTTGGACCATTAGAAGAACTTTTATCTGATGATGATGTTACTGAAATAATGGTAAATGCTTATGATGATATCTATATTGAAAAGAAAGGAAGGTTGATCAACAGTAGTGTCGCTTTTAGTTCTGATACAGCAGTTATGTCAGCGATAGAAAGAATAGTTTCTCCTCTTGGTCGAAGAATAGATGAGAGCTCTCCAATGGTAGATGCCCGACTAAAAGATGGATCACGTGTTAATGCAATTATACCTCCTTTAGCGCTCAGAGGCCCCTGTCTTACTATACGAAAATTTGCGAAATCAAAACTAACAGATGAGGATCTAGTTGGATTTGGATCTATAAATCAAAATATGGTAAAGCTTTTAAAAACTGCAGTTGAGCAAAGAATGAATATTGTAATTTCTGGTGGCACCGGCTCTGGAAAAACAACACTTTTGAATATTTTGTCAAATTTTATACCAGATAATGACAGAATTATTACAGTAGAGGATGCCGCTGAATTGAAATTATCACAGCCTCACTTAGTATCACTTGAGTCAAGGCCGCCCAATTTAGAGGGAAAGGGGGCAATACCAATTCGAGATCTTGTAAAAAATTGCCTTCGCATGAGGCCAGATAGGATTGTTGTTGGCGAATGTAGAGGTGGCGAGGCTCTCGATATGCTGCAAGCAATGAATACAGGCCATGATGGCTCCTTAACTACAGCTCATGCAAATACCCCCAGGGATGTAATGTCTCGTTTAGAAGTAATGGTCATGATGTCTGGCATTGATCTTCCAGAAAGAGCCATAAGAGAACAAATTTCGTCCGCTGTAAATATAGTTGTTCAACAATCCCGGCTTGCTGATGGCTCAAGGAAAGTAACACATATTTCAGAAATAACAGGCATGGAAGGTGATGTAATTCAATTAAATGATATCTTTTTATACAAACAAGAAGGGTTTGATAATGATGGTAAAGTAATCGGGGAGTTTGTCTCTACTGGTCAAGTACCTACTTTCTATGAAGCATTAAGGGATAGAGGAATTCCGGTCGATATGAGCATTTTCTCATGATGAATAATTTATTGGATAGTGCGTCATTTACAACTGAAAGTCTATTTTGGATTTCAATCATTATAATTTTTTTAGCTGCCTTTATAGCTGGGTATTTATCCGTAAAAAATGGACGTAAGTTTTATGGAGAATATGAGGAAGTATTTAAAGATACCGCTACTACAAACATGGAAGACATGTTTTTATTTTTCGATCCTCAGCGTCTTTTCCTATTTAACATAGTAGCATTAATAATCTTTCCTACAATCACGTTACTTCTCTTTGGTGGAATATCAGCAATAGTAGTATTTTTCATATTGCTTGTTGGGCCATTTCAAATTTATAAAGGCATGCGAAAGCGAAGATTGAAGGCATTTGAACGTCAACTTCCAGAGGCTTTAACTATGGTTTCAGGTAGCTTAGCTGCTGGCGCAAGTTTAAATATGGCAATGGAGGCGCTTATAAAAGATCAGCCAGCCCCATTATCACAAGAGTTTATGTTGTTTATTCGAGAACAAAGAATCGGAGTTGAATTTGAACATTCTTTACGTGAAATGGAGCGAAGGTTGCCTATTCCTGATTTTATTATGTTTACAGCTGCTTTAAGGATATCACGTGAGATAGGAGGCAATTTAGGAGAAACTTTAGACACCCTTGCTGAAACCTTGAGAAGGAAAGCCACTATGGAGGGAAAAATAGAATCACTTACCGCTCAAGGACGAATGCAAGGATATGTAATGACTGCCCTACCTATTTTTCTTGGAATAATTTTATATTTCTTAGAACCCGAGGCCATGGGCATGCTGTTTACGACACCAGCTGGATGGGGAACTGTAACACTTATTTTTGTCATGGAAGTAATAGGCTATGTGTTTATAAAAAAAGTTACAAATATAAATGTGTAAATTATGGAAATAGTCTACCTTACTGCAATAATACTTTTTGGCTTCAGTATATTTTTTTGGGTTCTTTTTTTTAATTCTATAAACGTTGCTGTAGAGGAAGGTGACAGGGAATATATGGACCCCCTGCCCCCAATGTTGAAAATCATTTGGCCATTAGTAGTATTGATTACAAATACCATTTTACCCCTATATTCAAATAGCTATTTAGATAAATTAGAAAAAAAACTACAAAACACTGGAGTGAGTTATGTACTAGATGCCGAACAGTTTGTAGCAATTCGTTATGTGGGAGCAATAGTAACTTTAGTTCTTGGTACGGTTGTTACCTTATCTCTTCAGGCAGATCACAGTGGTTTAATTCTACTCACTTCAAGCTTTGTTGGCTTTATGTTTCCATTGATTTGGTTATCCGATGCAAGAAAAAGAAGGGAAATTGAAGTAATTAGAACCTTACCGGTATATCTTGATTTCATAACAATGGCTGTTGAGGCTGGGCTTAACTTGTCGGGCGCCCTTCAACAAGCAATGAAAAAAGGTCCAGATGGGGCCCTAAAAATTGAGTTTAGTATATTGATGAGAGATCTTAGATCTGGTGTCACAAGAAGCGATGCGCTTCAACGAATGTCTGATAGATTAAATATTGCAGATGTGACTAGTTTTGTAAATTCTATGATTCAGGCAGAAAGAATGGGTGCAAGTATGGCAAAAACACTAAGGTTACAATCTGAACAAAGGAGAAATGAGCGATTCCAAAGAGCAGAAAAACAGGCAATGCAAGCCCCAGTAAAGCTTATATTTCCTTTGATTGTTTTTATTTTTCCGGTAACTTTTATGATTTTGGCTTTTCCAATAGTCATGAAATTTCTCAATCAGTAGTATGATTCTGGGTAGGCTTGTTTTTTTTAATAATCATAATGAGAAAATCGCTGATCTTGGTTTAATTAGCTTGACTCAGACACCATTAGAGCGCGCAAAAGGTCTTTTGAAAAAGAAAAATTTAGAAAATAATGAAGGTTTATGGATCAATCCCTGCAACTCAATACATACTTTAGGAATGAAATTTCCAATTGATCTTATTTTTTTTAATTCAGAGCTAAAAGTAATAAGATTAAAGAAATCTGTAAAACCGAAACGATTTTCAATTTGCCTCAAAGCGAAGTCTATTTTAGAAATAAAAAATTGTATGTTGGATGAACTTAAGATAAGTGAGGGTTGTTATGCAAAATGGAATCCATACAAATAAAATTTTAATACTAATTTCCTTCATTTTATTTTTATCAGGGTGTAATACTAATCCTAATAAAGAGAACGTTGATACAAAAAATAATTTAATTTTAGAAAGAAAAGAAGCGGCTAATGCTTACGCAAACAAGGACTATAAAAAAGCATTACCATTATATAAAGCACTGATAAAGAAAATTCCCAATGATGCCCTTTTATGGCACAGGCTCGGTAATATCCATGCAAGAGAAAATAGGCCCAATGAGGCTATAAGCGCATATCGAAAGGCTGTTAGTTTTGAACCAAAACTTTCAGTAGCTTGGCACAATATGGGAATACTTGAATTAAGGAAAGCTGCAAATAGTTTTACTCAAATGCTTCAAACAATCCAAACAAATGATCCTTTGCGTCCAAGAGCTTTAAAATATTCAGAGGGAATAATTAATTTACTTTCCAATGATGGCCCATAAAAAATAAAAAATGAAAAAAAATACTAAGAAATTTCATCATCAAAAAGGCCAAGCAATGGTAGAGACACTCATTATTCTTTTTGTTACTTTTTTACTACTTTTAGGCATCATACAATTTGCTTTTATTTATAATGCAAAAACAACACTCAATTATGCTACGTTTGAGGGTGCAAGAGCAGGAGCGCTTAATTATGGTGACAAGCAGTCTATAGAATATGCTATAGCAAGAGGGCTAGCTCCATTGTATACATCTATTAAAGTTTCAGATGGACGACTTCGCCGTGTAACAAAGGTGCAATCTGCTAGAGATAGAGCCTATGAGGAACTTACACAAGGTGAATTTGCATGTATAGAGAGAATAAATCCACCCTCCTCTGCATTTACTAGCAGTGGTCATGGCGTACCAGATCCTACTGGCTTATTCCCAGGAGAAAAGCTTATACCAAATGATCACTTATTATATAGATCTGCGATAGCAAAAAATGGTCTCTCAGTCCAAGATGCAAACTTATTAAAGATAAGAGTAACTTACTGTTATCCTATGTATGTCCCAATTATTTCTACAACAATTAAAAGATTAATGGGTCTTGAAAAAGACTCTGTCTCAAGAGTGGCTGTTGGACAATCAGAGGGTAGCCCTACTTATAATACATTGATACCGAAGGGCAATTTTCATAAAAATTGTTATAGCAAAAACCGATTTCCAATAGTTTCTCAAGCAATTATTCGTATGCAAACGCCAGTAAGGAATGATGAAACTCGGCCCTTTGCGAAAAATTGTGATTAATTTATATTTGATTTGATATATTTGGATAAATATTTTTTTCAAATCTAATAAAAGGGTAATTTTTGAAAAATTTTTTTATTGACTTTTTTCAAGTAACAAATCCAGGCCTCGTTAGAGATAACAATGAGGATAGTATACTTGTTGATAAAGTAAATAATATTGCTATTTTAGCTGACGGTGTTGGTGGGCATGAAAGTGGAGAGATAGCTAGCTCTGAAACAGTAAATTATCTAAAAAAAGTCTTAAATGAAACAATTAATGCACTAGGAAATACTGACAATATCAATTGGGAGCTTCTGCATAACTTTCTAGAGGAAGGAATAATCCAATGCCATAAAAAAATACAGGAACTAGCTAGCAAAAATCCTGAAAATAAAGGAATGGGGACAACACTAGTTTTCTTGATTTTTATTGAAGATCATATATTTTATGGCCATGTTGGCGACTCTAGACTGTATCGATATAAAAATAAAAAATTAATTCAATTAACAAAAGATCACAGCCTTTATCAGCAGATGAAAGATGAGGGGCAAAGATACACTGAAGAAGAAATAAATAATGTACCTAAAAATATTATTACTCAAGCAATAGGTATTACCGATACTGTAAAGCCTGAATTAGTTCATGAAATTTTATCTGATCAAGAGATCTTTCTACTATGCTCAGATGGACTAAGTGACATGGTTAGTGATGCAGAAATAAAAAAAATTATATCCTCTGAACAGGATATTAATATAGTCGGAGAAAATTTACTAGAAGCTGCATTATCAGCTGGCGGGAGAGATAATGTATCAATAATTTTAGCGAAATCAGAAGTCGGCAAGAAGAAAAATAATTGGGGTAGATTCTTTAAAAGATAAAATTAGAAACTTTTTATTTTTTTTAAAAAATTTTCCCTATCCTCTGAATCTTCGATATGTCTTGCCAAGTTCGCAAAAAGAATATCTTTTCCTGAAAAATTTTTTAATTCTCTATCAATTAGTTTTTTTGCTAGTGGTCCAATATAAAAAGCAAATTCTTTTGTAATATTCATTAGATTTTCTTCGCTTATATGCTTAGAAATAGAAATAGAGCTTATAGCGCTTCTTTCAGTGCTCTTCTCCAGGGTTGCTTCTCGTTCTTGAGTTTTCTTCGCTTTTCGAAGAAATTCAATTTTCTCATTTTGGTCAGGAATATTTTCTGCCAATTTATTTATTAACTCATCTACAGAATGACTAATACCAGATGATTTTTTTATCAAAATGCTAGCCATTGGGCCTACATAAGAAGCAAGGCCTTGCTCAAGCTCATTCAGTAATTGATCTGACCATGTTGGATTAAGTGAAATATCATGTTCTTCGATTAATGGTCGTTTTGATATTACTGTTTCTGATAATGACTGAGCTGCTCCACCTAAAGACTCTAATTTTGAATTATTATTTTGATAATCCTCAATTGCTCTCAAAAAAACCTCTGCATTTTGAAATCTTTTATCAGGATCCTTGTTCAGTACTTTTCTAATAATATCCTGTAAATCTTTGTTTATATTGTTTTTATTTTGAAAAACTTCATCTAGAAAAGCATCAATCTCTTTTGTATAAAGCTCTTCTGTTGTTGGCTTGTTCCCACTCAAAATTTCAAGGAGCACCATGCCTGTGCTGTAAAGATCGGCTCTTAGGTCAACCGCCTTTCCGCGTAATCCCTCGGGACTCATATAACTCGGTGTTCCGACCATGTTTCCTGCAACAGTCAAATCTGATTCTTTTATATGGGCAACACCGAAATCTGCTAATTTTACTCCCCCATTGTCCAAAAGGATTATATTTGCAGGCTTTATATCTCTATGAATTACATCATACTTATGAGCTAAAGAAAGAGCTTTTAATATCTCCATCATAATATGAAGAGCCTCATTTTCGGAAAAATTATGTCCAGATCCAAGGAAAAACTTTAATTCTTCTCCCTGCACATATTCCATAACTATAAAATCTTGACCCTTTTCATTTCCTAACTCATAAACGGCAACGATATTCGGATGCATGCATCGAGCAGCAGCTTGAGCTTCTCTCCGAAATCTCTCCCTAAACGCTTTTCCTTCATTACTCTCCATTAAATGCGGATGCAAAACCTTTATTGCAACAATTCGATTTATATCGGGATCATGAGCTTGATAAACCACACCCATGGCGCCTCTCCCAAGTACGGTTTTGATTTCATATTTCCCTAAAAAAGATGGATCTTCCGACATGGTTAATCGCCTAACATTTTCATTGCATTTACCAAGCTTCTCTGCATTCTATTAAAGGAGCGAGCCATAGTAGAAATTTCATCCTTACCTTTTATTGATAATTCTGGTAAATCTAAAGTGCCCATACTTACCTCATCTGCATGCTTTGCCATACTTGTGACAGGTTTAATTACAAATCGATTAAAAAGTATATTGAAAGCCAAGCCAATTAAAACAAATACACCAAGCAGTATCGCCATAAATGTTATAAATTCTTGCTCAGCCCGCTCTGCTGATAAAATCTTTGGCACGGATACTACTTGAGCGCCAATTGGCTCACTTTTAGCAATTTTAATAGGTCGACTAAGATAAAGAATTGATCCATTTGGTGTCTCTCTTTCACCTATCCATTCTTCAGCATCTGAATTTAATCTAAACCACTCAATAATGTCAGCTTCCCATCCGGTTGCTTTATCAATAGGATTTATTGGATTAAGTGCTGCTTCTCTGTATACGAAATTAGGATACTTTTTTTGTAGGTTTTTAATATACTTTGAGGCTGCATATGCAGGGCCAGATTGCTCAATGTATTCATCAGATTCGACTTGATCTAAAAGCGGCCTTATTTCTTGGACTGTATAATTACGTATGGCTAAGGCACTTTCCATAATTACCGAAGCTGTCCCCAACACCTCTTCCCTTGCATTCTTTGTCAAAACGTCATAGGAAATGAATCCAGCGATTATAATTCCGAAAATACTAGTTATAATGAGCACCAAATTAAATTTAAGTCTTAAGCTCATTTTTATGACCTCATTCAAAGTAGAATTAAAACAGGTTTCAGCTCTCAGAATTTTACTAACATGTGTAATTCTAATACCATTACTGTCTATTATTTCAATAAGTATAATTTACAATCATCTATCAAGCATCGATCAGAATATTTTTATTATTTGTGCCAATGAAAGTACTTATGAGTTTCAAAGCTGTGCAAACAAAGTTCTATATAATTATTTTGCTGATTCTCAATGGATATCTAAACAGTTCATTCTATACCAATCAGTGGCCTTATTTATAACTCTGTTTGCATGTTATAATAAGGTATCTTCTCCTTTTATCCAATCTACTATAATTGGATTAATTTCTTCTGGCGCTCTTGGGTACATATTCACTCCAGGTAGATTAATAGCAGTTTCGGCACTCGTGGGCTGCCTATTTGGAGGTCTTATTGCAAAGTATCTCATAGACAAAAAATAGTCTAAAATTCACCGCTTTTAAGTATTCCCCTTACTTTTTCTAAACCCTTTTCCATATTAATTTTAATTTCACTTAAATCAGATTGCTCATTAATTCCTGCGGCCCAATTTACAACTAGTGAAATATTAACGTAACAAAGCTCTAATTCTAAGGCGAGGCTTGCCTCGGGCATACCTGTCATGCCCACTATATCGCATCCATCTTGAAATAATCTATTAATTTCAGCTTGGCTCTCTAATCTTGGTCCTTGGGTTGCACCATAAGTGCCCCCAAAAATAATTTTAATTTCAGCTAATTCTGCTGCATATCTTATTTTTTTTATTAAATCTGAGCAATATGGCTCTGTAAAATTAATATAAGGCTTAAATTTTTCATTTTGATCATAGAAAGTATGCTCTCTGCCATTTGTATAATCGATAATTTGATCGGGTAAAACTATCTCACCGGGGGCCATTAAGCTGGTAATACCTCCGACAGTATTCACGCTAATAATTTTGTTCACACCAATCTGGTTTAAAGCCCAAATATTTGCCCGGTAATTAATTTTATGGGGTAAATATTGATGATTTATTCCATGTCTCTGCAAAAAGATAATTTCTAATCCATCGAGATTACCAGAAATAAGTGGGGCCGAAGGTTGGCCATATGGCGTATCAATAAATTTTTCATTTTTCTTATCAATAAAATCCCCATTCAAAAAAGCAGAGCCGCCAATTACACCGATTCTGTTCACAAATTTTTTCCTTTTTTACAAATATTTTTTGCTAAAGTATTTGCTTTTTCCCATCTACTATCAGCTTTAAGTTCTTTAATATTAATAGAATTTTTTGCATACATTTTTTCATATTTTATTTTTGCAATACTCTTTTCATATTTCATTCTTTGAGCTACTTCTTTTGCCGCCTTCGTATCATTACAAATTAATACCATGTCACAACCTGATTTTAATGCGAACTCTGACCTCTCCAATAAATTTCCTATGCCATCAGCGGCATGCATACTCAAGTCATCACTGAATACGATTCCCTCAAATTTAAGTTGATTTCGAAGTATATCAATGAGCCAATATTTTGAAAAAGAGGCCAGATTTTCGTCGCATTTTTTATAAATTATATGAGCTGGCATTATCCCTTCGATGTTTGAATCTATTAGGTCTTTAAAGGCAGATAAATCGTTTAAAAAAATTTCATTTTCTAATCTCAAATCTACAGGAAGATTGTAATGTGAATCTTCACTGACAGCACCATGGCCAGGAAAATGCTTTCCTACACTCGCCATACCGGCCTCGCGTGCTCCAAATACCCAACTCCTACTTAAATCAGAGACAATATCTTTTGTGTCCCCAAATGATCTATTACCTATTACCTCCGATATACCATAGTCAATATCAACAACAGGCGCAAAACTAAAGTCAACACCAATACAACAAAGTTCAGATGCCATGAGCCACGCTAGTTCTCTAGTAACTTGACAAGCAGATTTAATATTCTTTTCGCAAAATTTTAAAATATCGCCAGGTGCAGGCAAGGCAGTAAAGTCTGTCTTAAATCTTTGTACGCGACCACCTTCCTGATCAATAGCAACAAGAAGCCTAGGTGTTTTTAATTTTGAAATTTCTGATATTAATTCACATATTTGCTTATAAGATTTAAAGTTTCTTTCAAAAAGAATAACACCACCAATGAGAGTGTGTTTCAAAAGATCCCTTTCATAATTGCTAAGATGATCCCCCTCAATCCCTATAAATAATGGTCTATTCATTAATCATTTCCAAATTAAGCGGTAATCAAAACAGAAGTTCCATTTTCTACAATTTGAAATAAAATTAGCAGGTCTTTATTACGCATCCGTATACACCCATGTGATCCAGGTTTCCCAATAATTTCCTCATCTGGGGTTCCATGAATATAAATAAATCTTCTAAGCGAATCTTGTTTTCCTCCTCTATTGAACCCACTTTCTAAGCCGGTTAGCCAAAGAATTCGAGTTAAAATCCAATCTCTCTCTGGAAAACGCTCTGCTAAATCCTTTGTGTAAATTAGATCCAATGGCCGACGACCAACAAAGACTCTATTTATTGGTTCTCCATCACCGATTTTTACTTTTATTTTGTGCTCTCCAAGTGGTGTGCATCCTGATCCCAATGCTTGGCCTGCTCCATTTTTCGAAGATGAAATAGGAAATGAGAAAATTTGCTCATTTTTTTTAAAAACAATTAATTTTTGATTAGAAATATTTATTTTTACAGTGATATTTTTTTTTTCATTTTTCATTTTCTTAACGTTGAAAGAAAGCAAGTGACTCTACGTGAGCTGTATGAGGAAACATATCCATAACGCCTGCCTTTTTTAACTTATATCCATGATTTTCGGTCAAAATTTTTGCATCTTGAGCTAATGTGCTTGGATAACATGAAACATAAAGAATCTCTTTAGCACCAATATCTGGTAAAGCATTTATAACTCTCATTGCACCACTCCTTGGTGGATCGATTAATACTTTATTATAGTTTTTTAAGTTGAAATCTAATAAGCTTTGCTTGTAAAGGTCAACTTGAAGAAAATTTACATTTTTTATATTATTATTTCTTGCATTAAATTCTGCTCGTTTTACTAGGCCTTCGTCACCTTCGATACCACATAAAAACCGCGAGCGCTGAGCTAATGCCAATGAAAAGTTTCCAACCCCACAAAAAAGATCAAGAACTAAATCATCTTTTTTAGGGTCTAATAAATCTATTGCTCTAGTAACCATCTTTCTATTTATATAATTATTAATTTGAGTAAAGTCACCAGGCAGAAAATTCAATTTTAGAGTCTGTCCAGGAAGCTCATAATATAAATCTATTTTCTTATTTAGAGCTTGAATTGAATTTGGGCCACCAGTTTGAATATAGGGTATTACTTTATATTTTTTACCAAATTCAATTAATAGTTTCTCATCAACAGTGTTTAATTTTTCCAATATACGAAAATTAAGAATGCAGCTGGAGTCATCCATAATCACTTCAATTTGCGGTATTTTATCCTTGATGCTCAAACTTTCTATTAGTTTGCTTAATTCTGGTAATAAATTACCAACTTTAGGATGTAAAATATGGCACATATCAACATCTGCTATAAAGCTACTTCTACGCTCCCTAAAACCAACTAAAACTTTATTCTTTTTCTGCACCCACTTCACACCTAAACGTGCTTTACGCCGATATCCCCATACATTTTCATTAGTTATCGGGGGCAAAATGATCTCTGGACTTATGTTTGCTCTATTTTTTAACTCATCGAGTAAAATTTTTTGTTTTGAATAAATTTGAGACTGAAAATTTAGATGTTGAAGATTGCAACCACCACAGTTCTCATAAAAATTACATTGTGGTTTAATTCTTTTGGACGATGGATTTATTATATCTGTAGCTAAACCCTCATCATATTGATTTTTTTTTCTTAAATATTTAAAAAATATTTTCTCTCCAGGTAGGCCTCCATGAATATATGTTATTTTATTATTTATGATAGCTACGCCACGACAATCGTTAGATAGAGATTCTATATATGCTTCGTATTTTTTATCACTGAAAGCTGCTTTATGTCTTCGTCGGCTCATTTTACGAATGCCCTAGTGAGGATAAATTCTTAGTTCGATGAAAAAATACCCGTTGAAAGATATCGATCTCCACGATCACATATAATTGATACGATGATTGAATTTTCAATCTTCTCATTCAATTCAAGGCATGCTGCTACATTACAACCAGCTGATAATCCACAAAAAATTCCTTCTTCAAGCGCTAAAAGGCGAGAAGTTTTTTCAGCTAATTTTTGGCTTATACTCATTTCGCTATTTACAACAGAGGCATCAAAGATTTTTGGTAGATAGTTATTGGGCCATCTTTTTATCCCAGGGATATTTGAGCCCTTCTCCGGTTTAACACCAATTATTTTTATGTCTTCTTTTTTTTCTTTTAGATATCTACCAACTCCAGTAATCGTACCTGTTGTACCCATCGAGCTTACAAAATGTGTTATTTTCCCACTTGTTTCATTCCAGATTTCAGGGCCAGTAGTCTCATAGTGAGCAAGCATGTTGTCATTATTATCGAATTGGTTGATCAGTCTACCTTCTCCTTTCTTTTTCATTAATAAAGCTAAATCCCTGGCGCCCTCCATATCCTTTTCCTTATCGGTAATTATTAATTCCGCACCATAAGCTATCATTGTGCTCCTTCTTTCCTCGCTTAAGCCCTCTGGCATGATTAAAATTAATTTATAGCCTTTCAAGGCTGCAACCATAGCAAGGGCAATTCCAGTATTCCCGCTAGTTGCCTCTATAAGGGTATCTCCAGGTTTAATCTCGCCTCTTGTTTCAGCTTTTTCAATCATTGATAGCGCAGCGCGATCCTTTACTGATCCAGCTGGATTGTTTCCCTCCAGCTTCACAAAAATTGAATTACTTGTTTTGCCAGGCAGGTTATTTAGTTTTACTAATGGCGTTTTTCCAATTAGATCTTTTATATTTTTATAATTCATAAATAAATAAAACCATTCCCAATAAAAATTAAGAAACTAAATAATTTGAATTTTATTTTTCATATCCTCAACTGCCTTATGGAGGCCATGAAAAACTGCCCTTGATATAATTGAATGTCCAATATTGAATTCTATAATTCCAGGAATAGTCGCTATTGTTTTTACATTATGATAATCTAAACCGTGACCAGCATTAACTTGTAGGCCAAGTTCATTTCCAAGCTCGACTGCTTTTGAAATTTCCATTAATTCCTTTTTTAGGTTTTCTTTGTTTTTTGCATTAGCGTAATGTCCAGTATGAATTTCTATAACTGGCACACCAATTTGAAAAGCTGCTTCAATCTGTTTTTTATCTGCATCTATAAATAAAGAAACACGAATACCTGATTCTTTTAGCTCGTGACAAAAATCTTTATAAAAGTCAATTTTTTGTAAAAGATCTAGGCCGCCCTCAGTTGTCAATTCCTCTCTCTTTTCAGGCACAATACAAACATCATCTGGGCTAATTTTTTTTGAAAAAGATAACATTTCTGGTGTTGCTGCCATCTCTAAATTTAATTTTGTCTGTAATGATTCATTAATAGAATTTACATCTTTCTCTTGTATGTGCCGTCGATCTTCTCGAAGATGAAGAGTAATTGAATCTGCACCTGCTTGCTCGGCAATTAATGCTGCTTGTGTAGGATCTGGATAACGAGTTCCTCTGGCTTCCCTCAATGTAGCAACGTGATCGATGTTAACGCCTAAAAGCCGCTCATAATTATTATTTTCTTTAGCCATAATTACTTTTTTCCATCTTTTTGTACTTTTTTATTTTTTCTTTTATACGTTTCTAAATAATTCACGACTCTTAAGTTTCTTACCACCAAGATGATAAGCCAAAACCTTTCTCATAAGAATAAGGGACTGATGCCTTTGCCTATTATTTACAAATTCTCCCTTAGCTAACGCCAAAAGAGTACTTCCATCGATATTATCTTTATTTACTCTAGTCAAAGTCGGTCCCTCTGTTATCTCATAACAGTATTCTTTCATAGGGTCAATGGCTACCTTGTCTTGATCAACAGACAGCTGCATACCCAAACCCAATTCATCAAGTAAGCCAATTTCAAAACGCCTGAGGGCCTCTTGCAATTTATTCTTGTCATTTTTTGCCTCGACAAGATCTTGCATACATGCGGAGTAAATAGGAAATAACTGATTATGACTTTCACCTCTATCAGAAAGCTTTAATAACAACTCATTTATATATAAGCCACAAAAAAGTGATTGTCCATATAATTTTTCAATTGAAGCCGCGGGCTCTAAAGCTGTAACTGTGGGAAGCTCTCCCCTTCCCCTCCAGGCAATTAGTAGTGGAGAAAATGGCTGCAATAACCCCTGTCTTAAGGTTTTCTTATTTATCACTCCTTTTGCAAGCAGACAAATCCTTCCATAATCTCTTGTTAAGCACTCAACGATAAGGCTACTCTCTCTAAATCGTCGACTATGTATAATATAAGCAGGTTGAAGTTTAAACAGATTCATAATTCATCAGAATAACCTAATTGCTTTATAAAATTTTCATTACTTGACCAACTCTTTCTTACCTTTATCCAAATATCTAAATGTATTCTCAAGTCAAAAAATATTGACATTTGTTTTCGTGCGGCAATAGCGACTTCTTTTAACGCACTTCCTTTTGACCCTAATATTATTCGTCTTTGATTTTCTTTTTCTACCCATATTAATGCTCCAATTATAATTTTTCCATTACTCTCTTTGAAGCTCTCTATCTCAACCGAGATAGCATATGGAATTTCTTGATTATAACGACGGAATAATTGCTCTCTTAAAAATTCTGCTGCAAAAAAATGACTTGATTTGTCACTCAATTGATTTTTTGGAAAAAGCAAAAAATCATGTTTCATGTTTCTTTGCACTATCTTTTCAAGATCTTTTATACCCGTGCCCTTTTGTGCTGATATGGGCAATACGTCCAAAAATGAATACTTTGAAGAAATCTCGGAAATAAAAGGGAGTAATTTTTCCTTTGGAGTTGCAGTATCTGTCTTATTTACAGCAAGTAAACAAGGTATCTTATTATCTGACACCAAACGTAAAACTTTTTCGTCCTCCTTATTCCATATAAGAGCCTGACAGACAAAAATAATTAAATCTATCCCCTGTAGGGATGATATTGCTACCTTATTTAAATACTTATTCAGTGCTTTTTCGCCACGCTCATGGATCCCGGGAGTATCAATATAAACAATTTGAGATGTATCTGTTGTTTTGACTCCAAGAATACGATGCCTTGTGGTTTGTGGCTTATGAGAAGTAATAACAATTTTTTGCCCTAATAGACAATTAAGTAATGTTGACTTACCAACATTTGGCCTACCAATTAAAGCCGTATATCCAGACAATATTTTTACGGGTCTAGATTTCCCCACTTGAATTAGCCCCTTCCAAGTATTTGATAAAAGAATGAGCTGCCTTTTGTTCTGCCTTTCGGCGGCTATCTCCTTTCCCTTCTGAATCCCAATTTATAGAAGATACTTTGCATTTTACATAAAATTCTTGCTGATGACTTTCCCCTTCAATTTTAATAACTTCATATATAGGCAGCTCTAAACCTTTTTTCTGAAGTAATTCTTGTAATTTTGTTTTAGGATCTTTTTGTTGTAGGATTAAATTTGGATTTGATAATTTTTCCATTAAAAGTTTCTTAATAAGTGTTCCAGCTGCATCTAATCCACCGTCTAAATAAACTGCTCCGATAATTGCTTCTACAGTATCCGCTATAATAGAGTCTCGATTCTGACCTCCACTCTTCAGCTCGCCCTGACCTAAAATAATCACGTCACTTAGTTCTAGTTTTCTACCAATATCTGCTAATGAATCCTTCCTTACAAGATAAGATCTCATGCGGCTCAGTTGACCTTCATCTACTTTTTCTTCCTTTTTGAAAAGAAATTCTGCTACCTGAAATCCTAAAATAGCATCACCTAAAAACTCCATTCTTTCATTATTTTTTACGCTAGCGCTTCGATGAGTGATGGCTTGATTTAATAATTCAATATCATTGAAATGATAACCTAGGGCATTTTGAAGTTTATCTATCATTTTTTTTTAAATTAATTTATCAAATTTCCAATTCTGTTCCATGCAACAATTCCAGGTCTTTCCCAATCGAGGCTAAACCAAATTAAAAATGCCTTACCAACCAAATTTTTTTCTGGAACCAAACCCCAACATCTTCCGTCGTTGCTATCATCTCGATTATCTCCCACCATGAGATAAAATCCATCGGGTATTGTAACAATACGAGATTCTAAAAATTGACATGATGCACTTAAATTTGGAGACATTGGATTTAAAAGTATTGGGTGCTTTATGCCTTCAAGATTTTCAATGCCCCTTAATGATCCTAAAGCTCTCATTCCTGAACCTTCAGGAATATATCTAGTAAGTGACTCAATTAACATGGGTTTATCATTAATAAAAAGTGTTTTATCTTTGTAACTTACTTTATCTCCTGGTAAACCAACAACCCTTTTTATGTAATCCAACCTTTCATCAATAGGCCAACGAAACACAACAACATCCCCTCTAGCAGGAAGATTTATATTTAAAATTTTTCTTTTCGTTACAGGCATTCGAATACCATAGGTGTACTTATTTACCAAAATAAAATCACCAATTAAAAGATTTGGCATCATCGACCCAGATGGAATTCGAAATGGTTCGATCAAAAATGCTCTTAATAAAAGTACGGCAAGAAAAATAGGGAAAAATGATCTTGCAAAATCAACATAATATGGTAACTCATCTCCTTTTTTTTTCTTTCCGGCAATAATTCGATATGAAAACCATATTATTCCGCTAACTATTGTTCCAACAGCTAATGCTTGCTCTATACCAAATTGACTGATAATCCAGATAAGTATTCCGAAGAAGCCGATTAAAATAAATGGCTGTAAGCTTTTTTCCATGACCTTATACCTATTTATCCTTTGCTACCTGCAGAACAGCTAGAAAAGCTTCTTGAGGGATTTCTACTTTTCCAACTTGCTTCATTCTCTTTTTTCCAGCTTTTTGTTTTTCTAACAATTTTCTCTTTCGGGTAGCATCTCCACCATAACACTTCGCAGTTACGTTTTTCCTTAGAGCCTTTACAGTCGATCTTGCTATCACTTTACTGCCAATTACTGCTTGTATTGCCACTTCAAACATTTGTCGTGGAATAATATCTCTCATTTTGTCTGTCAATTCTCGTCCTCTTTTTTCAGCTTGTTCCCTATGAACTATTATTGATAGAGCATCAACTTGTTCACCATTAATCAAGATATCGAGTTTTATGAGATTATTCGGTTCAAATTTAATAAATTCATATTCCAATGAGGCATAACCTCTGCTAACTGACTTTAACCGATCAAAAAAATCTAAAACTACCTCATTCATTGGTAATAAATAAGTTACTTGTACCTGCCCACCAAGATATTGTATGTTTTTTTGCATGCCTCTTTTTTCTGTACATAATGACAAGACATTTCCTAAATAATTCTGCGGAACCAGAATATTTGCTTCGATTATTGGCTCCCTTATACTTTTAAATTTATTTGGTTCAGGCAAAGAGCTTGGATTATCAATAATAACAATAGAACCTGTATTCATCTCCACCTCATAGATTACTGTAGGAGCTGTAGTAATAAGATCTAACTTGTATTCACGCTCGAGACGCTCTTGAATAATTTCCAAATGAAGCATACCAAGAAATCCACATCGAAACCCAAAACCAAGGGCTTGCGAGGTTTCAGGTTCAAATTGTAAAGCGGCATCATTTAATTTTAATTTTTGAAGGGCATCTCTAAACGTCTCATAATCATCGGAACTTACTGGATATAGTCCCGCAAATACACGTGGCCGCATCTCCTGAAAGCCTGGTAATGATTTTTCTGCTTTGTTGTTTTCTAAAGTAATGGTATCTCCAACTGGTGCACCATCAAGATCCTTTATTCCGGCTATAATAAACCCAACCTCTCCAGGCCCTAAATCTGATTTTTTTTTCATTTTTGGGCAAAATACACCTACCTTCTCTACTTGATATGTTCGCTGAAGAGACATAACAAACATTTTATCTTTTGCTTTTATTTCTCCATTTACAACTCTTATTAGTGAAATCACGCCAACATATGGGTCAAACCATGAATCAATAATTAAGGCCTGCAAAGGCTTATCTCTCTCTCCAATTGGAGGAGGTATTTTTTCTATAAGCGACTCAATTAAATCTTTTATTCCTATTCCTGTTTTTGCACTTACATGAACCGCTTCTGAAGCGTCAAGGCCAATAATTTCTTCAATTTCCTTAGTAACGCGAATTGGTTCCGCGGACGGTAAATCTATTTTATTTAAAACGGTTATTACCTCAATTCCCTGCTCAATTGCTGTATAACAATTAGCAACGCTCTGTGCCTCTACTCCTTGAGCCGCATCAACAACTAGCAATGCTCCCTCACATGCAGCTAGAGATCTAGAAACCTCATAGGAAAAATCAACATGTCCAGGAGTATCGATAAAGTTTAATTGATAGATTTCACCATTTTTTGCTTCATACTCTAAATGTACAGATTGGGCCTTTATGGTAATGCCTCGTTCTCGCTCTATATCCATGGAATCTAATACTTGGTCTTCCATTTCTCTTTCACTTAGACCTCCACATAGCTGTATGAATCTGTCAGCAATTGTAGATTTCCCATGATCTATATGAGCAATGATTGAGAAGTTTCGGATATGAGTCAAATTAGTCATAAAAATTTACGGTCAGATATTAAAAAAAGAGCCCCTTATTAGGAGGCTCTGTTTTAGAGTAAAAACAAAAGCTAGTATAACGGATTGCTTGGTGGGCCGAAATATTTTTGAACTTTTTTAGGGTCAATTTCACCATGTAGGACAACTTGACCATTTATTTCTATAACAGGAATAAATTTACCATGCTTACGAAAAGCAACAAGATTAGTATCTATATCAATCCATTTTATGACTTCAAAAATTTTAGGCCAATGAAATTGGAGCAATTTCAGTAATGATTCACAAAGCTCACATTCAGCCTTTATGTAGCAATTTATATCATTATCGGTCATTTTTTAAATGCAATAAATATAGGCTTATCATATCTTAGTATTAGTACAGCAACAGATTTTTTCTCTCTAGAGCTTTGTAATAATTCTGAAAGGTGGGTTGCATCTTTTACAACTCTTTGATCAAACATTTTAACTACATCCCCTCTTCTAAAGCCTGATCTTTTTCCTGCTCCTGATGATACCTGTGTAATTAAAGCCCCTCCTGTTTTTAAACCACTCCTTTTTCTTGAGACTGCTGTCATATCGGTTATAGTGAGACCTAATTTTTCTACGATATTTGATTTGGATTTACTTTTTTTCTTTTTGTACGAGGCCTTTTTCTCACCAGGGAGCTTAGCAATTCTAATAGAAAAATTTTTCTTTTCACCGTTCCTTAAAACCTCTAATTGCGCTTTTTCTTCAACCCTTGTTGCTCCAACAATAGGTGGGAGTTCTCCAGAATTATAAATTTTTACTCCGTTGAAAGAAGTGATTATGTCACCAACCTTTAATCCAATTTCAGAAGCTGGCGTATTGGGGAGAACTTGTGCGACGAGAGCACCATTTGGCTGCTCTAGTCCAAATGATTCCGCCAAATCGCGGTTTACATCCTGTATCAAAACCCCAAGATAGCCCCTTGAAACTTTGCCATTATCTTTAATCTGTTGGGCAACATTGACTGCCAATTCAATTGGAATAGCAAAACTTAGGCCCATAAAGCCACCTGTTCGGCTATAAATCTGAGAATTAATGCCAACAACTTCCCCTCGCATATTAAACAAGGGTCCTCCAGAATTTCCTGGATTGATTGCTACATCTGTTTGAATGAAAGATACATAGTTTTCACTTGGAAGATTCCGTCCTTTTGCCGAAACTATACCAGCCGTCACAGAATGATCGAATCCAAAAGGAGAGCCTATAGCAAGCACCCATTCGCCCACCTCTAGTGAATTACTTTTTCCTATTTTTACTTTTGGCAAGTTTTTTGCATCAATTTTTATTAATGCAATATCGCTACCTCTATCACTACCAATAATTTTTGCATCGAAAGATCTTTTGTCGCTTAATCTAACTTCAATTTTATCGGCTCCGTGCACGACATGGTGATTGGTAAGGATAAATCCATCATTGGAGATAATAAATCCGGAACCAAGTGACTGGGAACGATTGTCTGGACGGTTAGGCATGCGCTCATCAAAAAACTTTTTAAATAAGTCATCAAAAGGTACTGAACCGGAATCTCCCGGAAAATCAAATTGCTCTCTCAAACCTTGCTGGTTTGGCTGCATGGATTGTTTTGTACTGATATTTACTACAGCTGAGCTATTTACAGATGCCAATTCCGTAAAGTTTGGCAAAGATTGCGCTAGCAAACCAAATGAATACAAGAACATGGAAGTGAAACAAAGGCTATACACATAATTCTTTAATTTGAACATCATTTTTTTCCATTTAAAAAATAAATTACAAGACTATTTTTAATTTTGAGTAGTTTCATATTTACAGATCTATAATCAAAGCTTCATTTTTTATTTTAATAATTTTTACGGCCCTACTGATTTCTTGATTTCTCGATTTCAAAGTAGACTCTGTTATTCTAAATCCAATTAACAAACCAACAATACAGAAAAGAATACTCAATAGATCTTCACTAAAGGACAATAAGCCAGATTTACCAATAAATGCCCCAAATAAAGCGCCTAACAATAATCCAACTAAAGGTACCGCATATAAAATAAAGGAGGAAAATCTCAAAAATGATTCGTCTATCCCTATAACAATTTCTGAGCCAACAGCGGGAATTGATTTAAGATTACCGATTGGAAGTTTTAACTTTCTATCAGATCTCTTGGAAAAAAATTTACCAATTAATGATGTACCACAACCTGCCTCCACTTTGCAGGAATTACACCCAATTTTTTCATCGGTCACAATTAACAAGAAATCTTCTATTACTTCAACAACTTTTGCAGATTGTTCTATCATTTTCGTAACATGTATTTAATTTTTTAACTTATTCTCATGGAGTACGTTCAACTTAATATCATTAGCGCCTTTCACAGAAGAAATTGTGTCTATAAGTTGTTGTCCATTTGACTCTAAAAATATCCAACGATTTTTCTCTAGCGGTTTTTCTCTGCCTTCTTGTGCAAACTTTTTCTCACCAAGTGCGACTTCCATTGAGCTAACAGATGGAGCTGATAATTTTGGAGTCATTACAAATGTCTCTGGTGATAACGATTCAACCTTCGATTCAATTATAAGAGGTGCTACCGTTAAGGCTAATGCAGCGACTGATGCTGCTAAGGCGGATCCGAAGAATAAGTTGGTTTTATTAAGCTTATATTTAAATTTTTTCAATTTTATCTGGTCATTCTCTATGGATTTTGAAACTTTTTTTAATATCCCTGAGGTGTCAATGAGAGTCTCTTGGTCGTTCTTCAAATGCCTACTTACTTCCGAAAAATGCAATAGTTGTTCTCTGTAGTAATCGTTTTGACATACCTGCCGGAGCACTGCTGCCTGCTCATCTGCAGATAATTCACCATCGAGTAGAGCTGACAATGTTTCTTGGCTAATTTCCTTTGGGTTTTCATTCATATTTACGACCTCAAAAGCGGCTTTAATTTCTTATCAATTGCCTCCCTGGCTCTAAAAATTCTGGACCTTACTGTTCCCACGGGGCAGTCCATTACCTCTGCAATCTCTTCATAGCTTAGACCTTCAAACTCTCTTAAACTAAGAGCTGTTCTTAAGTCCTCAGGCAACTCATCTAATGCGAGCTTCAATGCTTCCGCTACTTGCTCTCGCATAGCTAAATTCTCTGGAGTATCCTGCTCCTTTAATTTAAATCCAATATCACTCTGTTCTGCGACTTCTGCCTCGATATCCTCTTTTGGCGGTCTTCTGGACGCTGTCGCTAAGTGATTTTTTGCTGTATTTATCGTAACTCGATACAGCCATGTATAAAAAGCACTATCTCCCCTAAAATTTGGCAGTGCCCGATAAGCTTTTATAAAAGCTTCTTGTGTCACGTCAAGCACTTCTGCTGGATCTCGTACATACCTGGCTACTAAATTAGCCACTTTCTGTTGATATTTGAGTACCAATTTATCAAAAGCCTTCTTATTGCCTTTTTTTACCTGTTCGATAAGCGCCTGATCTGTTGCCTTATTTGATGCCACTTAGATCTGCCTATTTCCAATAGTTAAAGCAAATCCAGTTTTATAGACAATGTGACCCATAACAAGTTCACAAAATTTCAGATAAAATTTAAATTTCACAAAATTGTTAAATAGATCTAGGTAAACCATAGATTTCAATGTTCATTTCCGATTATAGTGTTATCTGGACCTTACTTTAACATTCTGGGCCTTTTTGTGCCTTAACCAAAAAATAATTAATGCAAGAGCAAATTTTATCTACACTACATGGAAAATCCACTCAGTAAAAACTTCGATGTTTTGATCGTTGGAAGCGGAGCAGCCGGCTTAAGTATGGCTCTTAGGTTACCTGATGAGCTTAACTGCGCAATAGTTTCTAAAAGGAATCTCTCCGAAGGAAACACCCTCTACGCGCAAGGGGGAATTTCTGCAGTATTAGATCCTACTGACTCATTGGAAAGTCATGTTGCCGATACCTTGAAAGCAGGAGCTGGTTTATGTGAAGAGGAAATAGTGAGAGAAGTCGTAAAAAATGGGCCAGATAGCATAAAATGGCTTCAATCAAATGGAATGAAGTTCACGAAAAACAAAGATGATAAAAATAATAAATTTCATCTTACCCGTGAGGGGGGGCACAGTTGTCGACGCGTAGCGCATGCCGCTGATGCTACGGGGCAAGTTTTAGAAAATACACTCGTTGACAAAGTCCTTTCTAAAAAAAATATTAAGATATTCGAAAATCACATTGCCGTTGATCTTGTAGTTGAAGATGTGACCTCAACAAAAAGAAGATGCAGTGGAGCATACCTATTAGACTTAAATAATGACTCCATACGGACAATCGAAGCGAAGTGTGTAGTTATTGCTACAGGTGGTGCGAGTAAAGTTTATCTTTTTACCAGCAATCCCGATGTCGCAACAGGCGACGGAATAGCTATGGCATGGAGAGCAGGTTGTAGAGCAGGAAATATGGAATTTATACAATTTCATCCTACTTGTCTTTATCATCCAAAAGCAAAATCTTTCCTTATCAGCGAGGCTGTAAGAGGGGAAGGAGGATATCTTCTATTGCCCAATGGTAATCGCTTCATGCAGCATTATGATGATAGAGCAGAGCTTGCGCCTCGGGATATTGTTGCGAGAGCTATTGATTATGAGATGAAACGTTTAGGAAGTGATAACCTTTATTTAGATATTAGTCATAAATCAAGATCCTTTATCGAGAAACATTTTCCAAATATTTATAAAAGATGCTCTGAGCTAGGATTTGATATGTCGAAAGAGCCCCTACCTATTGTGCCTGCAGCCCATTATACGTGCGGTGGTATAGTTGTAGACAGCAATGGTGAAAGTGATATCCCTGGTTTATATGTGATCGGGGAAGCAGCATATACTGGCCTTCATGGCGCTAATCGAATGGCAAGTAATTCCCTATTGGAATGTTTAGTGTACAGTGACCTAGCTGTAAAGCACATAATAAAAAATTTAAACAATATTCCCTCTCCCACAAACCTACCAATATGGGACGATAGTAGAGTAACTGACTCTGATGAGGAGGTTGTGGTGTCGCATAATTGGGACGAGGTAAGAAGATTAATGTGGGATTATGTAGGGATAGTTAGAAGCAATAAGAGACTTGCTAGAGCAAAAAGTAGGATTGATCTACTTAAAAGTGAAATTCAAGAATACTATGGAAATTTTCATGTAACAAATGATCTATTAGAGCTAAGAAATTTAGTTGAAGTCGCAAATTTAATTATTCAGTCTGCCCAGAAAAGAAAAGAAAGTAGAGGTTTACATTATAATATCGATTACCCTAAATTAAGTGAAAAGAAGACTGGACCAACCCTACTTATCCCTCATAATTACATAAAAAAGAAATAATTATTTTGCATGCGAAAATAGCTCATAAAAATTTTTATTTGTATTTTTTATTACTTTATCAATAGAGATGTTTTTTAATTCTGCAATGGCAGACGCCACATGAATCAATAATTCGGGGCTATTTGCTTTCCCCCTATGCGGCACCGGTGCTAAATAAGGTGAGTCTGTTTCGATCAATAATCTTTCCATTGGAATACGTTTTGCCACATCCCTTAAATTTTGCGCATTTTTAAAGGTCACAATACCTGAGAAAGATATATAAAAACCCAAATCAAGTGCCGCTTTTGCCATTTCCCAGGTTTCGGTAAAACAATGCATAACACCCCCGATTTCAGAGGCCCCCTCTTCCTCTAAAATTTTTATAGTATCCTCCCTGGCATCTCGTGTATGGATGATCAAGGGCTTACTACTTAACTTTGCTGCTTCAATATGCATACGAAATCGTTCTTTCTGCCAAAGAATATCTCCATCTGTCCTGTAGTAATCTAATCCAGTTTCACCTATTGCTACATTTTTTTTATGATTTGCTAAACTTACAAGCTCATCTACTGTCGATTCCCGTCTATTTTTATCGCAAGGATGAATTCCAACTGATACTGATATATTTGGGAAATCCTCAACCAATTTTAGCATTTCCGTGTATGAGTCCAAATCAACAGATACGCAAAGCATATGAGTCACGCCTGTAGCGGAAATTTTTTCTATAAGCTTTGAAAAGCTATTTTCATAATTCTTTAAATCCATTAGATCTAAATGGCAATGTGAATCGACAAGCATTATAGTTTAACCTGGTTTACTTATGGGCCTTGTTATCTCTAGCCAATCAATGATAATTTTTTCTAGAGTCATCTCAAAATTCAAATTATAGTGCATTTGTTTCTTTATTTGAAAAATCGTATCCAAGAACTGAAACAATTTTTCAATATTTAGATCATTGCATATAGAAAAGAGCTCTACTTTTGAATCATTAAAAAACAACTTTGCAGGATTATTTGTATTTTTTAATTTAATAAAGTCACAAATTATTTTAGCGATATCATCAAATAAATATTTTTGCTCCAATTCTTTCAGCGTCTTTATAGCTTCAATCGGATTTATTTTCCTTGCTTTTAACCCAGAAAAAATTGAAATAGTAGATTTACTAGATTTTAGTCCGCCATTTTCATAAAGCTCAATTGCCTTTAATGGTAGCCCTCCACTTAATGAAATCAAACTTTTAACATCAGAGTTACTTACGTACTGCGTTAACCAAGAGCTGGCCATGGAATCTTTTACCAACTGAAAGGAAAGTTTTTGACATCGACTAATTACTGTTGATGGGAGAATATGTGGGCTAGAGGATATCAGTATGAATATACAGGAGGGTGTCGGTTCTTCTAAGGTTTTTAATAATGCATTGAGGCCTGATTTATTCAAAAAATCAATTAAATTTATAATAAAAACTCTTTTTCCAGAATCCTGGGCTTTCAAAGATGTTCGATCAATCATATTTCGAACAGATTCTACTTTAATATTTTTATTCTCACCATCTGGCTCCAACCAAAAAATATCTGGATGTGAATGATTGAGCGCTAATCTACATGAATTACATTTTAAACATGGTTGCTGGTTGATTATGTCTGTCTCACAAATTAAAGCCAATGACATCCTAAAAGCAAAAGTTTTTTTTCCTAACCCGCTTGGCCCAGAAAGAAGAATGGCATGCGGAAGCCTCCTATTTTCCCTAAATTTTTTAAATTTAGCCCAATTATCATTGTGCCATGGATATAATTCAATTTGATTATTTTGAATCTTCATTAATAAAATTTTTTACTATAATGGATATATCATTTTTTACATTTTCAAGACTTCTTGATGAATCGACTATTTTTACTCTAAATGGATCAAATTTTGCTATATCTAAATACCCTTTTCGAACTTTTTGAAAGAAATTTATATCTTCACTTTCGAACCTATCTAAAATTTTTCGATTTTGTATTCGATCAAATCCTTGCTCAACAGATAAATCTAATAGCAAAGTTAAATCTGGCTCTAGGGATTTATCAATCCACTTATAGAGACTTTTAATCCTGCTATGCTCAATCCCTCTTCCTTCTCCTTGATACGCATATGAAGCATCTATAAAACGATCACATATTACCCAAGTTCCATTACTTAGAGCTGGATGGATAACTCTCTCTAGATGCTCAGCTCTTGCGGCAAACAAAAGAAGTAACTCGGCATCACTTGACATGCCAATTTTTCTTGTATTAAGCAAAAGCTCTCTGATTTCCTCACCTAGTTCGGTACCGCCCGGTTCCCTCGTTTGAATAAAAGGTATTTTTGAATCTTGAATAATTGAAATAATCTGAGAAATGCATGTAGTCTTTCCCGCTCCCTCAATTCCTTCGATTGTAATAAACTTACCTTTCATTTTTTTAATTGATACTTCCTTACGGCCCTATTGTGTTGCTTTAATGTTTCAGAAAAAATATGAGATCCATCTCCTTTCGAAACAAAATATAATTCTTTTCCTGCTTTTGGGTTTAAAGCAGCATTTATTGAGGCCCTCCCCGGCATACAAATAGGAGTTGGCGTTAAACCTTTATTAACATATGTATTATATGGATTTTTCTCGCGAAGGTCTTTTCGACGAATATTTCCCTTGTAATTATCCCCCATTCCATAAATAACAGTTGGATCAGTTTGTAGTTTCATTTTCAAACCAAGCCTTCTCATGAATACACCTGAGATAATTTCCCTTTCAGAAGGTAAAGAAGTTTCCTTTTCAATTATTGATGCCAAGATGAGAGCCTCGTATTTTGTTTTGATATTTATATTTTTATTTTTTCTAGCTTCCCATGCCATATTTAACTGTTGATCCATTTTTTTATATGCCCTTTTTAATATATCAACATCGCTTGTCTCTTTAGAAAAGAAATACGTATCTGGAAAAAACCTTCCTTCAGGATGCACGTTTGTGTATCCAAGCATATTCATTATTTCTTCGCTATTCAAATTCTTTAGATCTTGCCTAATTTTGGGATTTTTCCTAATTAATTTTACAATTTGCCGAAAAGTCCATCCCTCTGGAAAAGTTATTGAATAATAAATAACTTTCCCATTTATAATAGAATCGAAAAATGCAATGGGAGTCAATCCTGAGAATAAATTATATTCTCCAGCCTGAATTTTTCTGTCTAAATTATTCATTCGACCATACCAACTAAAATAACCGACATTAGATATAATGTTATTACTATTTAATCTATCGGTGAGCTGCCTCAGGGTAAGGCCGGGTTCAATATTTATACGCATACCATTCTCAGGTAATAGCATTGGCGTTTTTAAAAACTTTTGATAATCAGACCACAGCCAGCCGATGGCTATAATAGAAAAAAATAGAAAAAGTCCAATAAATCGAGATATTAGAAACTTCCAGTTAAAGTAAAGCAATTTTGCTGTGCCTCTTTTAAAAAATGGTTGCTCTCTATCGAAAAATCATAGTCATATTCATCTATACTTTTTGCTTGCCGTATACCTAATAGAGAGTTTGTTAAAAAAAGATTATCAGCATCAAAAATTTGCTCCTTATTTATTTTTTTTATTATCAAATCAAAGCCATTTTTTTTGAGGAAATCTATAAAAAATCGCCTTACTGCGCCATCAACGCCGCAGCTTTCAAGGCTTGGTGTAAAAAACTTTTTATTTTTTTTCAAAAAAATATTGCTACTCGTACCTTCAATTACAAATTGATCGGTATCACACATTAAGCCTTCGTCGATTTCATCTCTTAACTCTCGACGAGCGAGAACTTGCTCCAATCGGTTTAAATGTTTCACGCCAGCTAAAAAGGGTTGCTTACTAAGACATATCTTGCACCATTGGACTCTCAAGCCTTCAAGGTTGTTGTAAATATCTGCTTCAGGCCAAGGATAAATTGACATATATCTGTTTGATTTATTTTGATATGGTCTAGAGTATCCACGAGCACCGCCTCCACTACTTATAATTATCTTAAGCACTGCTCTCGAATAACCATTTGCCAGTTTTTGCGCTTCCTCTTGTAATTTTATTGGATCAAATTTATCAAGGCCAAGAGTTTCACAGCCATTTAAAAGTCTCTCTACATGATAGTTCCATAGGCATAACGCGCCATGACTCACTGCAATGGTTTCAAAAACTCCATCGCCATAGTGAAATGCTCTATCTTGAAAAAGATCTGAACTAAGTTGATATCCGTTTAAAAATAGCTTCTCAGCCATATCTTATCGAACTCTTAAGTTATATGCCTATTCTGAGAAACGACGAAAGACAAGTGTTCCATTGGTGCCACCAAATCCAAATGAATTTGATATTGCTATGTTAAACGCTTTTTCCCTTGCTGTATGAGGAACATAATCAAGATCACAATCTTCGCTTGGATTATCTAAATTTATTGTAGGCGGCATTATTTGGTTATATAGAGACAACACTGTAAAAAGTGCTTCAGCCCCGCCTGCAGCTCCCAACATATGGCCCGTCATCGATTTTGTTGAACTTACAGCAAGTTTGTAAGCGTGGTCGCCAAAAGCCTTCTTTACAGCCTGAGTCTCTGCCAAATCACCCGCAGGTGTAGATGTTCCGTGGGCGTTAATGTATCCAACTTCTTCTGGATTTGTTTCAGCGTCATCGAGTGCTTGCAACATACATTCAGCAGCCCCCTCACCATTTGGGGATGGAGAGGTCATATGAAATGCATCAGAATTCATTGCAGAGCCAGCGAGTTCCGCGTAGATCTTTGCTCCCCGTTTCTTTGCATGCTCCAATTCCTCAAGCATTAAAATCCCAGCGCCATCACTTAAAACGAATCCATCTCGATCTTTATCCCATGGTCGACTTGCTGCTTTAGGATCGTCGTTTCTAGTAGATAAAGCTCGTGCTGCCGCAAAACCGCCTAATCCAGTCGGTGAAGTTGCCATTTCAGCACCACCAGCAACCATGGCGTCGACTGTTCCATATTGAATCATTCTCATCGCGTCGCCGATGTTGTGCGCACCTGTACTGCATGCAGAGACAATAGAAATATTAGGTCCTCGTAAACCATGCATGATCGATAGATTGCCAGCTACCATGTTAATAATATTTGCTGGAACGAAAAATGGTGATATTTTTCTTGGACCAGCATTTAAGTAATTTCCATATCCTGTCTCTATGCCAGTAACACCACCAATGCCTGAGCCAATCGCAACACCAATTCTTCTTGAATTCTCTTCATTTACCTCAAAACCACTATCTTTAATTGCCTGAACGCCAGCAGCAATACCATAATGAATGAAGGCATCCATCTTTCTCGCTTCTTTTTTAGATATATATTTTTCAACATCGAAGCCATATATCGGGCCCCCGAATCTAACGCTAAAGGGTTCGATATCGAAATGAGTTATAGGCTGAATTCCGCTATTGCCATCGACTATATTTTTCCAACCTGAGCTTACATCTTGGCCAACTGGAGCCACTAAGCCAAGACCGGTAATTACCACCCTTCTTTCAGATTTGGACATCAAGGACTTCCCAACCAGACGGTCTGATTTTATGAATCAACGAACCTTAACCAATTTAATTAAGTTGTTTCGCAATTTTGTACAACTACTTGTTTAGTTCTAATCTCAACTATTAGCATTGATGTAATCAATAGCTTGTTGAACGGTAGTTATTTTTTCGGCTTCCTCATCAGGAATTTCTGTTTCAAATTCCTCTTCCAGAGCCATAACCAGCTCAACGGTGTCTAAAGAGTCAGCACCAAGATCGTCGACAAATGATGCCTCATTGGTAACCTCTTCCTCTTTTACACCGAGTTGCTCAACAACGATCTTTTTCACACGTTCTTCGATAGCGCTCATATCAATATTTTCCTCCGGCTGTTCGTGGAACCTTTGTTACACGATGACGCCGTATTGTATGCGTAAAATGCTTGCCTTCATAGGGCTTTTGTTTGGAATCAAAATATATATTTCTAAATAAAAATCAATATTTTATTATATATACTTCAAGTCATATACATGCCACCATTCACATGAATTGTCTCGCCGGTTATGTAACCAGCACCGTCAGATGCCAGGAAAGCCGCAGCTGAAGCTATTTCGGCAGTCGAGCCCAGTCTACCTAAAGGTATAGCTGAAAGCAGCTTTTCTCTCTGCAATTCTGGTAATTCATTTGTCATATCGGTTGCTATAAAACCCGGAGCAATACAATTTACAGTTATTCCTCTTGAACCCACCTCTTTTGCTAGCGATTTTGTAAATCCAATCATACCCGCTTTTGCTGCAGCATAATTGGTTTGACCAGCATTCCCACTTAACCCAACAACTGAAGATATATTAATTATCCTACCGCCTTTATTTTTTATCATTGGCCTTAAAAATGCTGATGTTAATCTGTAAATCGAAGATAAATTCGTATTTATAACTGAATCCCAATCCTCACTTTTCATTCGCAAAAATAGGCTATCTCGAGTTATACCTGCATTATTAACTAATATACTAACGGCACCAAACTCACTACTAACCTCTTCTTTAAAATTTTCCACTGACTTGTCACTTCCTATATCAAGCATAAATCCTTTACCAGAGTATCCCCTATCATTGAAATTGCTTGTAATAGAATCTGCACCATTATTCGAAGTTGCTGTACCAATTACCATTATACCTTTACTACCAAAGTGTTCAGCAATGGCCTTCCCAATACCACGGCTGGCGCCAGTCACGATTGCTATTTTGTTATCAGACATTTGTTGACTCCAACGCTTTACTTAATGACTCATCATCATTTACCGAGATTGCTAATAAGCTTTTATCTATTCGCTTACAAAGACCACTTAACACTTTTCCTGGCCCAAACTCCAAAACAATGGTGATACCCCTCGCTGACATTTTTTTTATAGTATCAGACCAGCGGACTGGGCTGCATAATTGATTTTTTAATAAAATTTTTATTTGCTCTTGATCTTCTGTGCTCTCTGAATTTACGTTATGTAATACATTTATTTTTGGTTTAAAGAATGTAAATTCTTGTAATTTTTTATATAGATTGTCTGAAGCTTCAACCATTAAAGAACAATGAGATGGTACACTTACGTCTAAGAAAATTGATTTTCTTGCTCCAGCTTCCTTTGCTAAATCGACCGCCCGATTTATTGCATCAACATTTCCCGCTATTACGATTTGACCTGGGGAATTATAATTAACCGACTCTACTACTTGCCCTTCTGAGGCTTTTCCACATATTTCTTCAACCTTTTGATCATCTAGACCTAAAATCGCTGCCATTGCGCCTTCTCCAGGTAAGACAGCTTTCTGCATGAATTTTCCACGAAACAAAACTAACTGTAACGCGTCTTCGAACTTTATAGCTCCAGATGCAACAAGAGCCGAATATTCTCCTAAACTGTGACCCGCCATCAAATCTGGAGATGCTCCACCAGATTGAACCCAAAGTCTCCAAATGGTTACTCCAGCAGTCAGCATAATAGGTTGAGTATTTAAAGTATCGTTCAAGCTCTCTTTTGAGCCAGATTGACAAATACCCCAAAGGTCGAGCTTTACTACTTCAGATGCCTCGTCAAAGGTTTCCTTCACAAGATTAGATTGTTTAGCTAATTCTGAGAGCATACCTAGTGATTGTGATCCCTGACCAGGAAAAGTGATTGCAAAGTTACTCATATTTTTATCTCAAAACTTTAATAGAACCGAGCCCCAGGTGAAACCTCCACCAAATGCTTCAAGAAGGAGGACCTCATGCTCTCTTATTCGACCATCTCTTACTGCGGTATCTAAGGCTAGAGGAACTGATGCCGCGGAGGTATTTCCATGCTGATCGACAGTTACAACAACTCTATCCATACTCATACTCAATTTTTTTGCAGTGGCATTAATGATCCTTATATTTGCTTGGTGTGGGACTAGCCAATCGACATTTCCCTTCTCCATGCCATTAGCGTCAAGTGTTTCATCGACGATTCGACCTAGAGTATTTACGGCAACTTTAAATACTTCATTTCCACGCATCTGAATATGTCTTGGGACATTTGCTTCAATGTCTCTTTCATAAAAACCACCAGCTATATTTCCTGGCGCATGTAACAAATTTTCATAAGAGCCATCCGCATGGAGATGAGAAGATAGAATTCCTGGCTCGCGAGATGGCTCTAAAACCACCGCACCAGCACCATCACCGAATAATACGCACGTGTCTCTATCAGTCCAATCAACTAATCTTGATATCGTCTCTGCTCCTAAAACTAGAGCACACTTATGACTTCCAGATTTTATAAATTTTTCAGCTGTTGCTAAACCATAAATAAAACCCGTGCAAACTGCTTGGATATCAAATGCTGTGCATCCTTGAATTCCAAGCCTAGCTTGCAGCAAACAGGCCGTGCTTGGAAATATTTTATCGGGACTGGTTGTGGCTAGTATTATTAAATCAATATCTGATGGTTTTTTGCCAGCTGCCTCAAGCGCATTAAAAGCAGCTTTTTCTGCTAAATCACATGTAGACTCACCTTCACTCACTACGTGTCTCTTTTCGATACCAGTCCTTTCTTTTATCCATTGATCGCTGGTATCAACCATTTTTTCTAAATCAAAATTAGTAATTACATTTTTAGGAAGATAGCTCCCTGTTCCGGTTATGTGAGCATAAATCATTCTGAACTCACTCCACTTTCCAAATGGATTCCCACTTTTTCTGAGATTCGATTCGCAACATCAGCTAAAACTTCTTTTTTTGCCATTTTTAACGCATTTTCAAAAGAAAGTGAATCAGCATTTCCATGGCTTTTTACCACAACACCCTGAAGTCCAAGCAAACTTGCCCCATTATACCTTCTAGGATCAATTCTCCTTCGGAGTGCATTTATTGCAGGCATAGCTAAAATTGCTGTTATTTTTGATAAAAGATTTTTATTTAATTCTGCGCGCAGATATGTACTAATCATCTTTGCCAGGCCTTCACTTGTTTTTAAAGATATATTACCAACAAATCCATCAGCAACAACAATATCTAAATTTTTCTTTAAATAAATATCATCGCCTTCTACAAATCCAATGTAGTTTAAATCACTTTTCTCCAAATATTTATTCGCTAATTGCACTTCCTCTATTCCCTTATTATCCTCTTCTCCTATGTTAAGCAGGCCTATAGTTGGTCTCTCTAAGTTTTCGATAGCCGCAACTAGCTCAGACCCCATAACAGCGAATTGGAAAAGATGATCAGCGGTTGAATTAATATTTGCCCCCAAATCTAACATCCAGGTTCTACCATCAACCGATGGAATTGCCGTACAAATAGCTGGACGATCAATGAGTGGCATTGTTTTTAAAACAAAGCGAGCAGTCGCCATCAATGCGCCTGTATTGCCTGCACTTACACATGCATCTGCTTTTCCGCTTTTTACCAAATCAATAGCCACACGCATAGAAGAGTCTTTTTTTTGCCTCAAAGCGCTTGAAGGGGCTTCATTCATTTCTACTTTTTGAGACGCATGAATTATTTCAAGGCGATCATCCATCAAATAATCTTTTAAATGCGACCTAATTTCTGTTTCGTTACCGACAAGGATAGCTTTTGAGTCAAGATTTTTATTTAAAAAACTTTTGGCAGCAGGAACCACTACCGCGGGCCCGATATCACCACCCATTGAATCAAGAGCCAATGTAATTTTATTTTTCACGCTAAGGGGATCTTAACTTGCCATCTTCTGTGAATTAAGGGATGAATAATATTATTTTTCTATAACTTTTCGACCACGATAAAAACCATCTGGACTAATTCGATGTCTCAAGTGTGTCTCACCAGAGGTAGGGTCGATTGTCAAAGCCTCAGTCTTCAGGCCATCGTGTGCGCGACGCATGCCACGCTTTGAGGGAGTTTTACGATTTTTCTGCACTGCCATAATTGGCCTCCTAAAAACTTACTTTTTTATTTGTCTCTTATTTTTCATATTTGCCAAAACGGCAAATGGACTTTCTTTTGTATCCAATAAGTCTTTTACTCTAAACTTCTCCAAGCTTACCGAACAATCTTGCTCCTCGTGTTTCGGTGCTGAAGGGAGTGACAATATTAGCTCATCTTCTATGATATCCATAGGTATAATTAATTCTGTACTGATAAGCAAAGGCTCATAGTTTCGGGGTAAACTTTTAGATTCTTGAACTGTCCTTACTGGGGAGAGTCGAAATGATAGTTCAATGAAATGATCCATATCCTCCATACATCTTTGACACTTCAACTTTAATTTTGCAGAAATATCCCCACTAATGATTAATCTTTTTTTACCATCTAAACCAAAACTCACATTATAATTAGCACTCGTATCTTTTTTTGCGAGTAACGTAACGAGCCTAGGCAAATCCTTCAGTTGCACACTACCCGAAAACGACTTGGAATGCTCACACAAGCTTTTAAGTTCTGCTTGCTGTAGAAGCTGTGACATCATAATGCCGTAATTATATGAAAAATCGAATAATTTATCAATATCCAAAAAAATAATTGAGTATATTTTAAGCTTTTATCCAATGCGCAGATTTTGTTTGGAAAATCTAACCTCCTACTACAGCTAACAAAACTCCTGCAGCCACTGCAGAACCAATAACTCCAGCTACATTAGGACCCATTGCATGCATTAGAAGAAAATTGTGATGATTGGCCTCTAGGCCTACTTTATTAACTACACGAGCAGCCATTGGAACTGCGGATACGCCAGCAGCCCCAATGAGCGGATTCACCTTTCCTCCTGAAATTTTGTACATTATTTTTCCCATTAGCACGCCAGACGCTGTACCAATGCAAAAGGCTACTGCTCCTAAAGCTAGAATACCTAGGGTTTCAATACTTAAAAATTTATCTGCTTGGAGCTTAGCCCCTACGGCAAGGCCAAGAATAATTGTGACTACATTGATAATTTCATTCTGAGCCGCCTTGCTCAATCTATCAACAACTCCAGACTCTCTTAACAAGTTACCAAATGTTAGCATTCCAATAAGTGGTGCGGCCGAGGGTAAAAATAGTAGGCAAAGTAATAGAATGGATAGCGGGAATAAAATTTTCTCCAACTTGCTCACGGGTCTTAATTGAGACATTTCAACCATTCGTTCTTTTTCTGAAGTTAGTAGCCTCATTATTGGTGGTTGAATAATTGGAACAAGGGCCATGTATGAGTATGCAGCAACAGCAATTGCACCTAACAGATCAGGAGAAAGTTTTGAGGCAAGAAAAATAGCTGTCGGTCCATCGGCACCGCCAATAATAGCAATTGCTGCCGCATCAGCCATGGTAAAATTAAATCCAGGAAAGCTATTTAACGCAAGAGCCCCCAATAGGGTAGCAAAAATTCCAAATTGAGCGGCTGCTCCAAGAAGCACAGTTCTCGGCATAGCAATTAATGCGCTAAAATCGGTAAGCGCGCCAACTCCCATAAAAATTAATAAAGGTGCTATTCCATTAGCAACGGCAGAATCATAAAATATTTCGAGCATTCCTCGCTCATAACCCAAACTTTCTGCTAATTGAGTACCATTAGCAATTTGTTCAAATGAAGCATCTTTCCATATCGAACGAATTGATTCGACATCAGTGTTTAACACCAATGCAAGCATCTCCAAATGTAATTGATTACCCTCTATCAATAATTGCCCTACAGCATCCTCAGCCAAACCCGCGACAGGTATGTTAGCTAAAATGCATCCAAAACCTATTGGTAAAAGAAGAAGTGGCTCAAAGCCTTTTCTTATAGCAAGAAAAATCAAAAAAGCTCCCACAAAAATCATTAAAGATTGATTCCATGCTAAATTAGCAATTCCCATGGAATCCCAAAGAGCTATAAATCCATAATCCATTGTTTTATCCTAAGTAAGACCTAATAAAGTATCGCCAACTTGCACAACATCACCCTCTTTCACTGAAATAGCCTGAATAACACCATCAATCGTTGCTCTTACCTCGGTCTCCATTTTCATCGCTTCTAAAATCATAACTACTTCCCCGGATGATATTTTTTGCCCCAGAGAAACATTTACTTTAAATATGTTTCCAGATAGAGGAGCTAATATAGTTTTAGTTTCTTTATTCTTATTACTATTCAGAACTAATTGCTCTGAGGGTTTTGGTAGGATTTTAGTTATGGACCCTTCAGGTGCAACGGTCACACTAAAACTTTTATTATCGATAATTACGTCATATGTTTCAGATAGAGATCCTTTTGAATAATTTTTATTATTATCTCTTTGATCATCTAATGAAAATTTTGGTTCAAATGCCGACTGATCACCACGATTCTTCAAAAACTTTAATCCGATTTGAGGAAACAAAGCATAAATTAATACATCATCAATTTCATTTGTAGAAATATTTATATTAAATTTTTGTGCTATATCCTTGAACTCAGACTTTAAATCATTAAGTTCATTTTCAATCAAATCAGCAGGTCTGCAGGTAATCGGTTCCTCTCCATCTGATAAGACTATGTTTTGCAGATCTTTATTTACCGGGGAGGGAGTAGCGCCATATTCACCTTTTAGAACGCCAGCAGTCTCTTTTGACATATTTTTATACCTCTCTCCAGCCAAAACATTTAATACAGCTTGAGTGCCAACAATTTGTGACGTTGGCGTGACAAGGGGTATATAACCCAAATCTTGGCGAACCTTTGGTATTTCTTTTAAAACATCGTCTAACTTATCTGCAGCATTTTGCTCTTTCAGCTGGTTTTCCATATTAGTAAGCATTCCTCCCGGCACTTGGGAGACTAAAATTCTTGAGTCAACACCTTTGAGCGAGCCTTCAAATTTTTCATATTTGAATCTTATAGATCTAAAGTATGCAGCAATTTCTTCCAATAATCCCAGATCTAATTGTGTGTCGCGCTCAGTCTCTCTCATAATGGCAACAACTGATTCTGTCGCTGAATGTCCATATGTCATTGACATTGAAGAGATAGACGTATCAACGCCATCAATACCAGCTTCGGCTGCTTTTACAATGGTTGCGGTACTTAAACCAGTAGTGGCATGAGCGTGGAGAAAAATTGGAAGATTTACTGTCTTTTTAAGCTTTTGAATGAGATCAAAAGCCCTATAAGGTGTTAGCAACCCTGCCATATCTTTAATACATAGAGAATGGCAGCCAAGATCTTCTAGGCCTTTTCCCATATTCAACCAATACTCTAAATTATGGACAGGGCTGGTAGTGTATGAAAGAGTGCCTTGAGCATGTTTGTCAACTTTTATCGTCGCCTGAATCGCAGTCTCAAGATTTCTCAAATCATTCATGGCATCAAATATTCTAAAAATATCCATTCCATTAGTTGCGGCCCTTTCTACAAACTTTTCAACAACATCATCAGCATAATGCCTATAACCCAGGATATTTTGACCTCTAAGAAGCATTTGCATTGGCGTATTAGGAATCGCTTTTTTTAATTCTCTTAATCTTTCCCATGGATCTTCTCCGAGGTATCTAATGCATGCATCAAATGTTGCACCTCCCCACGTTTCAAGAGAGCGGTAACCAACTTGATCTAATTTATTAGCAATTGGCAACATGTCTTCTAACCGAAGTCTGGTTGCAAAGAGAGATTGATGGGCGTCCCGAAGGACCACATCGGTAATAGCAAGTTTATTATTATCCATATACTGTTTTTTAAAAAACCGAGGAAAAGATTTTAATTTTGCGAACGAAAACGAGAAACAGCAGCGGTTATTGCTGCAACGATTTCTTCATCTAAATCGCTACTTTCGTCTTCTAATCTAATTTTTTGATTATTTTTTTGTTTCTCCAAAATACCACCTTTACTAAAAAATAACGAAATAAAATACATTACTTTCATTGTAAAAATTAAAATTAAAAGAAAAATAAAAACAATTCCCATGCCAAGTAACATAAGCTCTAAACCCGACAGAACGACATCTGAATTCATGGCTGCCCCCATTTCTATTGAGTCATGCAAACCACCACATGTAATATCTATAAAAATTCTATACACTGCAGAGATTAAGTGAATCAAACTAACATTAGAAGACTGATTATTGTATTCAACCTAATCATGCAAATATTATTCTAATCATCACTCTTAATTTATAATTTTATCGAGAAAATTATTAATTTGCTGTACTTTATAACTTCTTTTTAAGCGTAAATAGATGTAAGCCTCGGATCTTTTTAGATATTTTTATTAAAAAACCAATGAAAAGATGCTAGAGATATATAAAACCTCTCTGATAGACTGTATTTGTTTCTAAAATATATAATAAGTGAAATATATGAGTAAAACCTTAATATTATCTTCAACGTCACCATTTAGAAAATCATTATTGGAAAGACTTAAGATTTCTTTTGAAATTGCATCCCCAAATATTGATGAATCAGTAAATGATTTTAATGATCCAGAACAAGTTGTTGAAACACTTGCTATGAAGAAAGCTTTAAAAGTCGCTAGCAATTATAAAAATAGCTTGATAATAGGATGTGACCAATTGGCTTTTTATGATGATAAAGTAATTGGGAAACCCGGCAATAAAGATAAAGCGATAAAATATTTATCCCTTTTATCTGGTAAAACCATAAATTTCTTCACTGGATTATGTCTTTTAAATACTGAAACAAATAAGTATCAAAAAAAAGTAGAAAGGTTTGACGTTACTTTTAAAAATCTAAAAGTTAATCAAATCAAGCGTTACGTTGAACTGGAAAAACCTTACTTTTGCACAGGGGGCTTTAAATCGGAGGGGCTAGGCATATGTCTTATTAAGGAAATGAGCGGCAGTGATCCAACATCCTTAATTGGACTTCCACTCATAAGCTTAATAGAAATGCTTGAAAATGAGAATATTGAGGTTCCATAGCAGTCCGTATTTTTAAAATATCTAAAAAAAGTCCCTTAAAAAGCTAATATTGATATTTTTGTCTTCACCTAATTCAAACCCATCTACCACTAGAGATGCAGAGGAGAAATCATGCAACTCAGTATACCCATTTGTGGTAACAACAATATTATTTATATTCGCCCCATAGGCAGATTTTACTCCATTTTCAGAATCTTCGAACGCTATAACTGTTTGTGGATTCAATTTCATTTTTTCAAGTACCCACATATAAATATCTGGTGCAGGTTTTTTATAGGGCACAACATCACCAGCTCCTATTACTTCGAACCAATCAAGTGAATCTTTGCCAAGAGTATTTTCAAGCAATGCAATAACATTATCAGGTGTCGTTGTTGTGGCAATGGCTAATCTTATATTTTTTTGTATTGCATCGCGTAAAAGATTTTCAACTCCAGGGCGAAGGGGTATTATTCCCTCCTCCATCATCTTTTTATAGTAACTTGTTTTAATTTTATGGAGCTTCAAAATAAACTCATCTTCATCAGAAGCAAAATCCTCTTCTTTATTTGCTTCTTTTATATATCTTTTTATGCGTTCTTTTCCGCCTGTCGTTGTAAGAAGGTCGCCATAGGTATTTATATCCCAGTTCCACATTAATCCCGCTTCTTCAAAAGCTTTATTAAATGCTAGCCTGTGACCATCTCGCTCTGTATCGGCAAGCGTCCCATCAACATCAAAGATAAGCGCTTCTATTTTTTCCATTCGAAACCTCTTAAAATTGGGTAAAATAAAAATTTTAAAAAATATTTTTAATTTTAACCCTTCATAGATCATATGAAAACTTATAAACTCTACTAAAATAAGTTAGATATATAAATTCATAAAAAAATGCCATCTATAAATTATCGTGGGCGATTTGCTCCATCACCAACTGGTAATCTCCACATTGGATCACTCGTTACTGCTATGGCAAGTTTTTTAGAAGCTCGTGTTAGAAATGGAAAATGGCTATTAAGGATTGATGATATTGACCCTTCTCGTGTAAAAAAGGGCTACGTAGAAAATCAAATTAAAAAATTGGAGGAATTAGGTTTCGAATGGGACGAAGGTATTGATTATCAAAGCACAAATAATGAATATTATAAAAATGCAATAAATCAATTGAAAGAAGAAAATAAAATCTACTTCTGTCAGTGCTCACGCAAGATAATTAAAATGAAAAGTAAAAAGATAAAAAATAATTATGTCTATCCCGGGCTGTGCAAAAACTTAAATTTAAAATATTCAAAAAATCGAAGCATTAGGGTAAAAACAAATGATGATGAGATAATATTCAAAGACGAAATTTATGGAAGTTTTTGTCAAAATCTAAATAAAAATATCGGAGATTTTTTACTAAAACGATCCGATGGAGTTTACTCTTATCAGCTTGCTGTTGTTGTTGATGATAATAAATCAAGGATAACAAATGTGGTTAGAGGGTCCGATTTACTGGAATCGACAGCTAGGCAAATTTATTTACAAAAATTATTAAACTTCAAACAACCTAAATATCTCCATATACCAATTGTAAAAGATGGACAAGGAATGAAAATAAGTAAAAGTTCAAAAAATGAAACTCTTAAAAAAAGCAGCCCCATAAATACTCTTCGATTGGCATGGCATTATCTCAATCAACCTGAACCAAATTTTTTTCATGAGGCCTCATTGGATGAATTTTGGATTTGGGCTATTGAAAATTGGGACTTAAATTTAGTTCGGAATAAATTAACAAATGCGAGATAAAAATATTTATAAAATGATTGGTGGGTCTGGGGTGCTTAAGCAACTTGTGGATAGTTTTTATGATGAAATGGATAAATATGGTAAGGTAGAAACAATACGAAATCTACACCCCGCAGATTTGCAGGATTCAAAGGAAAAATTATTTCTTTTCCTCTCTGGGTGGTTTGGTGGTCCAGATTTATATGTAAAGAAATTCGGTCATCCAAGACTTAAAAGAAGACATATGCCCTTTAAAATTGGTATTGAGGAAGCCGATCAATGGATGTTTTGCATGGAGAAATCCATCCAAAAGCTTGATTTAGATCATTCCCTAAGAAAACACCTTCTGGAGATTTTTAGAAGAATGGCAAATCATCTTATCAACGATGGAACAAAAATTGATTTCCCAAGTAGAAATTACAATAAATAGATATCGTAACTATATGAAATTTATGGTGCCCGGAGCCGGAATCGAACCGGCACGGTCGCAATGACCGGCGGATTTTAAGTCCGCTGCGTCTACCAATTCCGCCACCCGGGCTAATGATGGAATGATATTTTTTAATCTTTTTTTTAGTATCCAGATCAAATTGTACCTGTGTGATGAGTTGCTTGCATCATCCTGTGAGACAATATACCGCTTTTTTTAATTTATAAGTCTTTATAGTGGCATCTTTATTTCAACCAATTATTCCGAATAAACCAGGGAAACCTACCGCATGGGCAGGCTTGAGAGGGCCATCATTAGCATTAGCTTTAGCAAATGCAGCTTTAAGAGAAAATCAGCTTTTCTTTGTTATTACAGATGATGCAAGGCACGCGGTAAAATTGGAAGAAGAGTTAAAATTTTTTTTGGGTAATAATGGTCATGAAGTAGCTATTTTCCCTGATTGGGAGACTCTTCCATATGATGTATTTTCACCCCTTCCAGAGTTAATTTCCGAGAGACTGTCGATTTTAAATAAGGTTTCGAGTTTAAATCGAGGAATCATACTTTGTTCTACTGCTAATCTAATTCAAAAAATTTGTCCGAAGGTTTTTGTAAATGCTCATAGTTTTGAATTAAGTATTGGTCAAAAAATTAATTTTAATGAATTTTTAAAAAAAATTGAACAGGCCGGATACCGAGCAGTATCACAAGTTTTTTCACATGGAGAATTTGCTGTTAGAGGGGCCTTAATTGATATTTTTCCCATGGGTGCTAATGATCCAATAAGAATTGATTTATTTGATGATGAAATAGAATCGATTCGAGTTTTTAGCGCTGACACTCAATTAACAAAAAATAAAATTTCAGAGTTCTCCATTTTACCTGCTAACGAATTTCCTCTTGATTCTAAATCAATAACAAATTTTAGGAAAAATTGGAGAGGTTTTTTTTCAGGCAACCCAAAGCAAAGTTTAATTTATAAGAATATCAGTGAAAATAGTATCCCAGGAGGGATAGAGTATTATTTGCCGCTATTCTTTGAAAAAACCGAATCTTTTTTTGACTATTTGCAGAAAAAAGCAATTGTTGTAACTAGCGAATCTTTTTATGAGAATCTAAAAAAGCATAGAGAATACATAGAAAATCGATATGAGCAGAGAAGGCATGATATCGAACGGCCCATCCTTCCTCCAAGTGAGATATATTACAATGAACAGCAAATAGTAAAATTTTTAAATAGTTTTCCTCAGATAACATATGACCAATTTAAAGATGAAAAATATGATAATTTCGAAATAAGCATTCTTCCTAATTTTTTAAAAAAAGAAAAATTTGCTGGAAATTTAGAGCAGTTAAAAAGTTTTATTAAGTCTTCTGAAAGAAAATATCTATTTATCGCTGATACGCCAGGAAGAAGAGAGTTTCTAATTGAGTCACTTCATAAAATATCAATATTTCCGGAAAAAATTGAAACCTGGTCCTCTTTTTTAAAAAAAGAAAAAGGATTGTTCATTACAATAGCTCCATTTGAAGTTGGATTTTCTATAAAAAATCCAAACATAACGGTCATTCCCGAAAACATCATATTTGGACAAAAAGTAAGGCAGAAGAAAAGGAAATCTAAAGCAATCGATGCGGAAAGCATCATTAAAAATCTCGCAGAATTGCAATTAGGTGCCCCAGTCGTTCATGAGGAACATGGCGTTGGTAGGTTTATTGGGCTTCAAGCATTAAAGGTAAATAATATTTTTGCCGAATACCTTACACTCGAATATGCTCAAAACGATAAATTATATGTGCCAGTAGCATCGCTGCATTTAGTTGGAAGATATACCGGAGCATCCCCTGAAAAAGCGCCATTGCATAGATTGGGTAGTGATCAATGGGAAAAAGCTCGAAGTAAAGCTGCGAAAAAAGTAAGAGATATAGCCGCAGAATTACTCGATATTTACTCCAGAAGGGAATTAAAAGGTGGATATGGATTTCCTGCACCAGGAGACGACTACAGTCAATTTGCAAATGATTTTGAATATGAAGAAACCTTTGACCAAAGAGATGCTATTGAATCTGTTATTGACGACATGACTAATCATAAGGCAATGGATCGTGTTATTTGTGGCGATGTTGGATTTGGAAAAACAGAAGTTGCTATGAGGGCCTCTTTTATAGCAGCAAATTCTTACAAACAAGTTGCGATTTTAGTCCCAACAACATTGCTTGCGCAGCAGCATTTTTTAACATTTCGTGATAGGTTTGCAAATTGGCCTTTTAAAATTGAAAGCATTTCCCGATTTCAGTCACCAATTGAAACAAAAGAGATAAGGGAAAAACTTTCTCAAGGAAAAATTGATATTTTAATAGGCACGCATAAAATCCTTAATCAAGAGTTTATTTTTAAAGATTTGGGGTTATTAGTTATAGATGAGGAACATAGGTTTGGAGTGCGTCAAAAAGAAAAACTCAAATCATTAAAATCAGAAGTCGATATACTAACTCTTACTGCCACTCCAATCCCTCGCACCCTCAATATGTCTATGGCTGGGATGAGAGACTTATCTATAATATCAACGCCCCCTGCCGCACGTCATCCAATAAAAACTTTCTTATGTGAATGGAATGATATTCAAATAAAAGAAGCCTGTGAGAGAGAAATAAGCCGCGGCGGTCAAATCTTCTTTCTGCATAACGACATAAAGACTATTTTAAAAATTTCTGATAAGTTGAAAAAACTTATAAAAAACGTAAAAGTAGGAGTTGCTCATGGAAAAATGAGGAAAAAAGAGCTAGAAACAGTTATGAAAGATTTCTACCATCAAAAATTTAATCTACTTTTATCAACCACCATAATTGAATCAGGTATAGACATACCCTCAGCTAATACAATAATTATCGATCGAGCAGATAAATTTGGTTTAGCTCAATTACATCAATTACGAGGCCGAGTCGGTCGCTCTCATCATAGAGCTTATGCTTATCTGCTTTGTCCGCAGAGAAACTCACTTACCGCTGATGCTAAAAAGCGGCTGGAAGCGATTGAGTCGCTTGAAGAATTAGGCTCAGGATTTACGTTAGCGACACATGATCTTGAGATAAGGGGAGCTGGAGAATTATTAGGAGACGAGCAAAGTGGACAAATTCATGAAATAGGTTTTTCATTGTACATAGAAATGTTAAACCAAACTGTTGAGGCAATAAAAGCTGGCAAAGAGCCGAACTTAAAAAAATCCATAAATAATGGCACTGAAATAGATTTGCAATTTCCTGCTTTTATTCCTGATGACTACATACCAGATGTTCACATCCGATTGATGCAATACAAAAAGATAAGCTCAATAGATTCGATGGAGAGTTTAGATCAAATAAAAATTGAAATGATAGACCGATTTGGTTTATTACCCGATTTTGCAAAAAATCTATTTGAGCTTCAAAAGCTCAAATTTACAGTGAGCAACCTCGGATTGAGAAAGATTGAAATTGGCCCGAATGGGGGCCGGATAATATTTAATAAAGACCCTTTTATCAATACAAATGAATTAATCAAATTAATAAAAGATGAACCTGATATATACTCAATGGACGGACCAGAAAAGCTGAAATTCAATATGAAATCAACCAATTTTCAAGCTAGACTGAAAATTGCTGAAAAAATTATTCATGCGCTTGCTCCAATTCAGTGAAACAGATATTTTGAAAATGATTGTTTAAATATGAAAGAATTCTCTAAAATGAAGAATAAATTAAAAAAAAATAAACTATTAATTTTTATTTTACTATTTAGTTTTAGTATTTCATGTATTGGCGAGCAAAAAAAACAAAATATTGGGGGTGATCAATTTGATAAGGAATTAGCTCGCGAACTTGAGAGGGAGCTTGAAGCCGAAATACGTGAAGAATCGATGAATGAGGTAAATGAAAAATCATATCTTTTCCAGGCACCTTATGATGTCGAATTTTTGCTTTTTGAGCGCCCTGCTCTAAAAATTAGGGATGATATGGAAATTTGGCCAGTAATAAAGAATTATCCAGATTTTGATTTAGCAAAAGGAGAATTAAATATACCAAATTCAGAGGGATCAAAAATTATACTCTTACCAGAGACAGAGTATGAGTTAAACAAAATTATGCCTATTTTAAAGAAGAGAGGATTTATTGTTCACAGTCATCAAATGTGGAGACAAGACATTGAAGGAAGAAAAAGCAAGGCATGGTATAGAGTTGGCACAAATCGCCTTGATGGAATTATTCGAATTAGCAAGGGAAGATACCTTCATTTGGATGCTGATTTGATACTTGATTCAAATCAAGAGATGACTCAAAAAAACGCATTTGACGAAAATTTAATAGATACTAATTCAAATCAGTTTGATCTATATGAGCCTGAAAAAGAAAATTCAATTCAAAGAATAAAGCTTCATAGAAAAATGCGTGGTGGAGAAATCCATTACATAGATCATCCTAAGATTGGAGTCCTAATAAGATCAAATAAAGTTTTGACGCAAATAAAACCAACAAAGACTGATAAAGAGATAAATAACTTGGGTAAAGATTCTATAAAAGTAGAAAAAAATCTCGAACAAAAGAATAAAAAAAATAAGAAAAGTCTACCGAGCCTTTTGCCCGATCCTAGTTAATTTCGTGTTTCGAAAGAGCCCTCAAGAAATATTCCCGAGGGCTTTTCATAAATGGCGTCCCGTAGGGGAGTCGAACCCCTGTAACCAGCGTGAAAGGCTGGGATCCTAGGCCTCTAGATGAACGGGACAGAAACCGTTTTCAAACATTTGGTGGAGCCAGGCGGGATCGAACCGCCGACCTCAACACTGCCAGTGTTGCGCTCTCCCAGCTGAGCTATGGCCCCTATAAAAGGCGCGTATATTATGGCAGGCTCTTTTTTTTGTCCAGCCTAGTTATCCACCAATTAATGGTCTAATCTATTAAATCTTAGAAAAACCCATATATTAACTTTTTAATTATAACATTATGACTCAGATTCTACCCACGAGTCTCTAAGAGAGACTATTTTATTAAATACCGGCAATCCATCGACAGAATCCTCTATATCTCGACAAAAATAGCCCTCTCGTTCAAATTGAAATCTTTCTCCTGGTTTTGAATCAAAAAGAGACTGTTCTAATTTGCATTCTCTCATAACAAGAAGTGAATTGGGATTAAGTTCATTTAAAAAATCGTCGCTCTTTCCTGGAACAGGAACACTGAATAGCTTGTCATAAAGCCTCACTACTGCTGATTTTTTTTGGGACGCCGATACCCAATGAATAACGCCTCGGACTTTGCGCCCCTCTGGGTTCTTTCCCAGGGTTTCTGGGTCATATGAACAATGAATTTCAATTATTTCATCATTTTTATCTCTTATGATCTTTTCTGCTTTTATCACATAAGCATTCCTAAGTCTCACCTCTCCACCAAGAACTAAACGTTTAAATTTTTTATTTGCTGTCTCTCTGAAATCATTTCTTTCAATAAATATTTCCCTTTGAAAAGGTAATTCCCTCTCTCCCAAAGACTCAAACTTGGGATGATTTGGTGCAATAAGTTTTTCGACTTCATTTTTTGAAAAGTTTGAAATAATTACTTTCAAGGGATTAAGAACAGCCATGCGTCTTGATACAGTAGAATCAAGGTCTGACCGAATAACACTTTCTAATTGTTCGTATTCAACAATGCTATCAGCCCTTGTAACGCCGATCATAATACAAAAATCTTTTATAGACTTTGATGTATATCCACGTCGGCGTAATCCAGCTAAGGTTGGCATTCTTGGGTCATCCCAACCGCTGACATTTCCATTATCTACCAATTGCGAAAGTTTTCGTTTGCTCATAACCGTATATTTTAAATTTAATCGAGCAAACTCCATCTGAATGGGCTGTTTTTTTACATCTAAGTTACTTATAACCCAGTCATACAATGGTCGATGATCCTCAAACTCAAGAGTACAAATAGAATGTGTAACCCCCTCAATGACATCGGATACTGGATGACAAAAATCATACATAGGAAAAATACACCAGTTTTTTCCGGTCTGATGGTGAGCGGTTTTCTTTATTCGGTATAAAGTCGGATCTCTTAAATTCATATTCGGTGAGCTCATATCTATTTTTGCTCTCAGCGTTTTACTCCCATCAGAAAAATCCCCCGATCGCATCTTTTGAAAAAGTTTTAAGTTTTCTTCAACGCTTCTTTCTCTATTTGGGCTATCTATCCCCTTTTCTGTAAGGGTACCTCGATAATTTTTTATCTCTTCAAATGATAAATCACACACATATGCTTTATTTTTTTTTATTAGCTTAATTGCATACTCATATAATTGTTCAAAATAATTAGATGCAAAACATAAATTCGACCACTTATAACCCAACCATTCGACATCTTTTTTTATTGCCTCAACAAAGCTCTTATTTTCTGTATCTGGATTTGTATCATCAAATCTGAGATTGGTAAGCCCCTTAAATTCCTGACCCAGTTGAAAATTTAGAACAATTGATTTCGCATGGCCTATGTGTAAAAAACCATTTGGCTCAGGGGGAAATCGGGTAATTACTTCACTAACCTTTTTGTTTTTTAAATCTGAATAAATTTTCTGCTGAATGAAATTTTTCATTTTTTGTTTATTTTCACTCATAATTATTCTCATAAATAAATTGCATAGCTCTTTTTATTCGACGCAAAGTTGCCTCTTTTCCTACTAAGGATAAAACAAGGCTTAAATCAGGGGATGCCTTTCCGCCAGTTATTGCTATCCTTACAGGGAAAGCAACTTTTCCATACTTCACACCCAATTTTTCTGCACTATTTTTAATAGCATCTAAAATTAAATCATCTCTCCATTTCTCTAAACCCTGAAGCCTCTCTAAAATATCGCTGAAATACTCATAAACCTGTTTTGAATATGCCTTCTTTGTCGATTCCTGATTAAAGTCATATGGATCGAAATAGAAAAATTCAATAATTTCAGTAAGATCTATAAGTGTGGTAGCCCTTTCGCGTTGGATTTTTATTAAATCAGCTAAAACTGGTTTAACTGGTATTTTAATATTTTTTTTCTGGAAATGAGAAATAACAAGATCAGATAATTCAGAAATATTTTTATTTTTTATATGCTCAGAATTCAACCAATTGAGTTTATCTTCATTAAAGGACGAAGCAGAATTATTAATTGAATCGAATGAAAATTTTGCAATCATTTCTTCTATCGAAAAAATCTCTTGATCTCCATGTGACCAGCCTAGTCTAACGAGATTATTTAGAATAGCATCTGGCAAATAGCCTCTCTTTTTATACTCCATTACACCTGCTGCACCATGTCTTTTGGATAATCGTTCTCCATTTTTTCCAAGAATCATTGGCAAATGCGCAAACTCTGGAATATTCCAATTAAGTGCAGAATATAAATTTATTTGCCTTGGGGTATTGTTAATATGATCGTCTCCTCGAATTATATGAGTTATATCCATATCATGATCATCAACCACTACAGTTAAATTATATGTTGGAGATCCATCAGTTCTGCGAATTATTAAATCATCCAGTTCTTGATTATTGAATTTAATTTTTCCTTTCACTAAATCCTGAAATTCAACATCGCCAAATTCCGGATTTTTAAATCTCACCACATGAGGCTCTCCCCTATCACAATCTATATTTCGACATCTGCCATCATATTTTGGCTTAATGTTTTTCATTATTTGAGAATTTCTTAGTTGATCCAATCGCTCTGTTGAACAATTACATCGATAAGCTAAATTATTACTTATCAGATTTTCTATCACTTCATTGTATCGATCAAATCTTTGGGTTTGATAAAAAGGACCCTCATCATAATCAAGTCCAAGCCAGTCCATGCTCTCAAGAATCGCGTTTATTGAAATATCAGAAGAGCGCTCTCTATCCGTATCTTCTATTCGAAGAATAAACTTTCCATTATTTTTTCGAGCATAAAGCCATGAAAACAGCGCAGTTCTAGCACCTCCGATATGTAAAGTGCCAGTGGGACTCGGTGCAAATCTTGTTTTTATCATAATAATCTGAACTTTATTTTTTTCATAAATTATTTTATCAATAAAATTGATTTTTTTCAGACTTATGAAACTTTATAAATCCAATAACTTATAAATAAAAGGCGTTGCGAGTTTTTATTGAAAAGATAAATTACCTTTTTAAATCGCTAATTTAACAATCACTTCCTCTGCTTTTTTTGCCGACTCCACAAAATCAGGCATTTGATCAAAATTTAAATACCTATATATTTCTGGTGCCATGACGTCGATGCTGTTAGCAAATCGCATATACTCCTCGACAGAAGGGATTCTGCCTAAAATTGCTGCTACAGATGCAAGTTCGGCAGAAGCTAAAAAAACATCTGCTCCTTTTCCTAATCTATTTGGAAAGTTTCTTGTTGACGTAGAAACTGCTGTGGAGTTCTCTGCTATCCTTGCTTGATTCCCCATACAAAGAGAGCAGCCTGGCATTTCTATTCTAGCACCAGCATCTGAAAAAATTTGGTAGTAACCTTCATCCGTCAGTTGCTGCTTATCCATCTTTGTTGGCGGTGCAATCCATAATCTTGTCGGAATTGATTTACTAGACATTTTCAAAAGCTTACCTGCTGCTCTAAAATGACCTATATTTGTCATACAGGAGCCAATAAAAACCTCATCAATTGCTCGTTCTGCAACCTCTGATAGCTTCTTTATATCATCCGGATCATTAGGGCATGCCAAAAGTGGTTCAGTTATGTTTGAAATGTTTATTTCAATAATTTCTGCATATTCAGCATTTTTATCAGCCTTCAGTAATTTAGGATTTTTTATCCACTGTTCCATGGCTTGAGCCCTTCTCTCAAGCGTTCTTGCATCCTCGTAGCCCTGATCTATCATCCAACGAAGCATCACAATATTTGATTTTAGGTAATCTGAAATAGATTTCTCTGAAAGCTCGATTGTACAACCTCCTGCCGATCTCTCCGCTGACGCATCAGAAAGCTCAAAGGCTTGTTCTACAGTAAGATTAGGTAGTCCTTGTATTTCTAATATTCTTCCATTGTAAACATTCTTTTTTCCCTTTTTATCAAGAGTAAGTAAGCCTCTATTTTTTGCCTCATAAGGTATTGCGTTTACTAAATCTCTTAGAGTAATACCTGGTTGCATCTCACCAGTAAATTTAACCAATACCGACTCTGGCATGTCCAATGGAATGACGCCCAATGCTGCTCCAAATGCTACAAGACCAGAGCCAGCTGGAAACGAAATGCCTAGTGGAAAACGAGTGTGAGAATCGCCGCCAGTTCCTACCTGATCAGGAAGGAGCATTCTATTTAACCATGAATGTATGACCCCATCCCCAGGCCGAAGGGAAACACCCCCTCGTGTTTTGATAAAATCTGGTAGTGTGTGTTGAGTTTTTACATCCACAGGTTTTGGGTAGGCTGCGGTATGACAAAACGACTGTAAAACAAAATCTGTTGAAAAACCCAGGCATGCAAGCTCCTTAAGCTCATCGCGAGTCATTGGTCCGGTTGTGTCCTGTGAACCCACCGTACTCATACGTGGTTCACAATATGTTCCTGGCCTAATGCCATCCACACCACATGCCTTGCCAACCATTTTCTGAGCTAAAGTAAAACCTTTTTTAGATTTTTTTGGACTGCTAGGAATCCTAAAAACTTTACTATGTTTTAGATTGAGCGAGTCCCGAGCTTTTAGTGTCAAAGATCGTCCAATAATTAAGGGAATTCTGCCGCCGGCCTTTACCTCATCAAGTAAAATATCAGTTTTTAAATTGAATTTTGAAATAACGTTCCCGTTTTGACTTTCTATTATTCCAGCGTATGGCCTAACGGTGATAACTTGACCGGTGTTTATTTTTTCGACTGAACATTCTATCGGTAAAGCACCGGAATCTTCTACAGTATTAAAAAAAATAGGGGCAATCTTTCCACCAATTACAACTCCTCCTGAGCGTTTATTCGGAACATGTGGGATATCTTTTCCTATGTGCCATAAAACTGAATTAGTAGCTGATTTTCTTGATGAGCCGGTTCCTATAACATCTCCGGCATAAACAATTGGTAACCCCTCTTTCTTTAATTCATTAAGACTAGAAATTGGGCCTATTTCACCCTCTTTATCGGGAAAAATGCCCTCGCGTTTCATTTTCAACATGGCCTGTGCATGTAGAGGTATATCTGGGCGGGACCAAGCATCTTGTGCCGGAGAGAGATCATCAGTATTAGTTTCACCAGGAACCTTGAATACCATTAATTTTATTTCACTTGGAAGATCTGATTTTTTTAAAAACCATTCAGCATCTGCCCATGATTGCAAAACTGCAATCGCATTTTCATTACCTTGTTTAGCTTTTTCCTCAACATCATAGAATGCGTCAAACATTAATAGTGTATTTTTCAATTGATCTGCGGCTATCTCTCCCAATTCGCTATCGTCTAAAAGCTCTATCAATGGCTGTATGTTGTATCCACCCAACATAGTGCCTAATAATTTGATTGCTTTTTTCTTTGTAACAAAGGGGCATTTTGTCTTATTCAGCGCTATTGCTGAGAGAAATCCAGCTTTGATATAAGCAGCATCATCGACGCCCGGGGGAACTCGATTTGTAAGCAAATCGACCAAAAAATTCTTTTTTTCGCCTTTAGATTCCGAAAGCAGAGCAACAATTTCGTCCATTTGCTGAGCGTTTAAAGGCAAAGGTGGCACATTTTGTAGCGCACGATTATCTATATGTTTTTGATAATTATCGAAAAAAGACATTTCTTTATCCAAAAAATAGAATTCTACTTCGGTTAATTTGAGTAATAATTATAGGACTAATAATTATATTCGTAAAATTGATACTTTTCATATTATTTATGATATTTTTGCATATATGGACCTTATCTTAGCTAAGTCTTTTCTTAATGTAGCAGAAATCGGATCAATTTCTGAGGCAGCAAACCGCCTAAATATTACACAATCAGCATTATCGAGAAGAATCCAACAATATGAAGACCAGCTGGGTGCGAAATTGATAGCAAGAAGTCGAAAAGGAATTGAACTAACAGAAATAGGTAAACTTGCAATACATGAATGTGAAAAAATAATTAATATTCATGAAAAACTTGTAGAATCAATTTCTCTGCAACAAGGACTGGAAAATGGCATAGTAAGAATTGGCGGAGGCGCTACTGCTGTTTCACATATACTTCCTTCAACCATTGCAATATTTCAAAAAAAATACCCAAAAATCCTTTTCCAGTTGAAAGAGGCTGGAAGTGCTGAAGTTGCAAGAGATGTAAATAATGGTCATATAGAGCTTGGAATCGTAACGCTTCCGCTTAATGAAAAAGATTTAGTGATAGAACATACTTTAATTGATGATATTGTTCTTATCTGCAGAAAAGGGCATCCACTAACAAAATATAAAGAAATAAGCGTCAATGATTTAGAAAATTTTTCTTTTGTCGGTTTTGATGCAGAAACAGCCTTACGCAATATAATAGATAACGAAGCTCGAAAAGCTGGCTTAGAAATAAAAATAGTAATGGAATTGAGATCCATTCCATCAATTCTTCAAATGGTAATTACAACAGGTAGTCTTGCATTTGTTAGTCGTTTAGCAATAAAAGAAAATAATTTAATAAAAGAAGTACCAATAACAAATTTAAAAATAAAACGAAAATTAGCCCTTATTTCGAAAAAAAACTCAAATTTATCAATGCCGAGTCAAGCATTCTTAGACAAATTAAAAAAGTTTTTAATAAATTAATTATCGATTTGCTTTTTCCAAGCCTAGTAAAATGTCTGATTTAATGTCATCAATGTCTTCTAAACCAACGGAAAGTCTTACTAGGCCAGGAGTAATACCTGATTCTTGAAGTTCAGCGTCATTTAAACGATGGTGAGTAGTTGTTTGAGGATGAGTAATGCTTGTTTTAACATCACCAAAGTTTGCGGTTATAGAAATCATAGAGAGTGAATCCATAAATTTCCATGCTATTTCTTGATCTCCTCTAATATTAAAACTTAAAATTCCACCGAAGTCGTACTGCTGTCTTTTTGCTAAATTATGCTGTGGATGAGTCTCAAGACCTGGATAGTATACTTTTTCAATAAGACTTTGCTCCGATAACCATTTCGAAAGTTCATTGGCTGATTTTGAATGAGCCTTCATTCTTAAATCCAAAGTTTCAAGGCCTTTTAAAAATATCCAAGCATTGAAAGGGCTCATACTTGGACCGGTAGATCGAAGTAAATTATATATTTTTTCTCCAACTAAATCCTGACTACCCACAACAGCCCCGCCAAGAGCCCTACCTTGACCGTCTATGTATTTAGTAGCCGAATGAATAACAATATCAGCACCGTATTTTATAGGTTGCTGTAAAGCTGAGGTGCATAGACAATTATCGACGATTAAAATACAGTTCCTGGAGTGAGCTAAGTCTGCTAATTCTTTTATATCACACATTAATGTAAGAGGATTTGAGGGTGTTTCCACAAATAATATTTTTGTATTCTTGCGAATTTGAGACTCCCAAGAAGAAATGTCATCAATATCAACAAAACTAGATTCTATTCCAAATCTATTTAAATGATTTTTAAAAAAATTTAATGTTGTCCCGAAAATATTTTTACATGCTAAGATATGATCTCCTTGGCCTAATAAAGCAAGGCATGTAATAGCTATTGCTGACATTCCAGAAGCTGTTGCAACACAGCAATCCCCTTCTTCCATTGAAGCAAGACGATTTTGAAAACTTTCTACGGTTGGATTTGAAAATCTAGTATAAATATTCCCATCTTTTTCACCCAAAAAACAATCAGCAGCGTCTTTGGCAGTTTCAAATGTAAAGCTCGACGTTGCAAATATAGGTTCAGAGTGCTCTAACTCATCCGATGCCTTATGGCCACTTCGGATGGCTCTTGTTTTTACATTCCAATTTTTATCAAAGTTTTTCACTTCTTTATCTCCACAAAAAAACCCGCGATTTCTAGCCAAAGCGGGTTTTCTGCTTTAGCTGTATTTTTTGAGCGCCCGCAATCGGATTCAAATCGGCGCTTATTTATAAGGTTAAACTTAGATCAATAATGAGTCAAGACTAGAGCAACATTAATTTTTATTATGTAAACCAACGACATTATTATAATTATTATCATCTATAGATAATGCACCATTATTTCGCTTCGCTTCCAGTGCTTGTAAATACTCGGATGTAACATCGCCCGTGACGTATTCTCCATTAAAAACTGATGTATCAAATCTATCTACATGAGTTTTTCCTTTCTTTTGAACTGCATCAATTAAATCCTCTAGATCTTGATAAACTAGTGCGTCCGCTCCAATTAACTCTCCTACCTCTTTGTCAGTTCTGTTATATGCAATAAGTTCAGCAGCGGCAGGCATATCTATACCATAGACATTTGGAAATCTAACCGCCGGTGCCGCAGATGCAAAAAAAACTTTTTTTGCCCCTGCTAATCGTGCCATTTCTACTATTTGCCTTGAAGTAGTTCCTCGCACTATAGAGTCATCAACTAAAAGAACATTTTTTCCCTTAAATTCAATATCAATTGGATTTAATTTTTGACGTACTGACTTTTTGCGTGTTTGTTGGCCAGGCATAATGAAAGTTCTACCAATATACCGATTTTTTATGAAACCCTCTGTATACCTTATTCCTAAATTTTCAGCCAAACTCATTGCCGAAGTCCTACTTGTATCAGGTATAGGAATCACTACATCTATTTTTTCTGTTTTCATCAATGTGCGCTGTATTTTTTTTGCTAATTTCTTTCCCATTCTTAGTCGCGCCTTATGAACAAAAATATCATCTATAACAGAATCGGGTCTTGCGAAATAAACAAACTCAAATAAGCAAGGGGATTTTTTTACTTTTTTTGCACATTGCTGATTGTGTAGCTCTCCCTTTTCGGTGAAAACAACAGCTTCTCCTGGCTCTATATCTCTAACTCTATCAAACCCCAAAGCATCAAAGGCTACACTCTCAGAGGCTACCATATACTCATTTTTTGAATCAGATTTACGGACTCCAAATATTATTGGCCTAATTCCATTGGGGTCTCGAAATGCAATAACCCCATATCCAGGAATCATTGCTATGACTGCATACCCACCTTTGCATCTTTTGTGAACACCCTCGATTGCCTTGAAGATATCTTTATGATTGATTTGCAAGGAAAGAGAGTTTTTCATCAATTCGTGGGCAAAAACATTTAATAAAATTTCAGAATCTGAATTTGTATTTATATGCCTTTGATCTTGACGAAATAGTTCCTCCTTAATTTCTTCGGCATTAATTAAGTTTCCATTATGAGCAAGACAAATACCATATGGTGAATTCACATAAAAAGGCTGTGCTTCAGCAGAAGAAAACAATCCGGCAGTAGGGTATCTGACATGGCCGATTCCCATTTTTCCTTTTAGGGAAATCATATGCTCATTATCAAAAACATCTCTTGCTAATCCCTTTTCTTTGCGAAGATGCAATATGCCATTATCACTGGTCATTATTCCCGCAGCATCTTGCCCCCTATGCTGAAGAACTTGGAGAGCATCATATAGCGATTGATTTACAGGTGAATTGCTTACAATTCCTACAATTCCACACATCTTTATAAAACCTCTGTTTATTAACCTATTCAGTCATATTGAAAAATATCAACAATATCATTAGGAAGGTAGCCTCTAAGCCACAAAGCAGCATCTTCAAAGTAAATAATCATACTTGAATTTTCCCACCAATCCTCCTGTGGAATTGTTGTCAAACCGGCCAAAAGAACAAAAATTGATACTATTATAATTCCACGGAAAATCCCAAAAAAAATTCCTATCACTCTGTCCATCCCTGACATACCACTTTTGTCAACAAGCCTAATTAAAATAAAAGAAACAAACCTTCCGACTATGAGTGATAAAATAAGTAATAAAATAAAAGCCAAGCCCAATCTAACTGTTATAGAATCAATATATGGCTGAAATTGTAAAGCTAAATCCCTAAAAAAAATCCAACTAATCCAAAATGCCAGCACCCAGACAGATAAAGAAAAGGCCTCTTTTATGAAACCTCGCATTAATCCAATTATTGCCGAAATTCCAATTATTGCTATTAATAAATAATCAAACCAGGTCAATATAAGTGTCTGTTCCATGATTATGTGTCAGCAAGATTCATTAAAATAGGTTACTCCATAAAATGAAAAATCTATACTATTTTTAATTCTATTTAAACCTAACAACTTTTCCTTTTGTGCCAGAAATATTATCAACCCTTTTCAATAAATTATTAGCTTTTTCTTCACTTATCATAGGGCCAACAATAACACGATATAAATCTTTCCCTTTTATATTTATAAGTTCTGCTTCAGGAACTTGGAAACCACTATTTCTCAATTTTTCAATAACCCGATCAGCATTCATTTTTTTTGAAAAACTTCCAACTTTTATGGACCATGCGGTTAATCCTAACTTAGTTTCTGCTGAATTTAACTCACTTTTATTAATTTCTTTTATCTTATTATTTTCTCTCTTAGATTCATTAATTAATGAGTCCTTTTCTTGCCCCTTTTTATTACCTTCAAGAGATTTTATTGAGATAACTTCATTGTTAATTAAGGAAGAAGAAAAATCTTTGTCTTTAGGGGGAATTGGCATCTCTTGCATCGACCCCTCTTGGCTACTTGAATCCTCAAAAAACACAGGAATAAGTATCACGCCAAGCGCAGTAAGAACTGCGGCGCCTATAAGGCGTTTTTTCAGCTCTTCATTCATAGAACCTCCAAATTACGGTCGATCATATTATATCCTTAATCACTTCATTCGACTAAAGAATTATTCATCCAATCCATAGTTTTTCCAACGGTCACAAAAGAGCCAAAAACAAGCACAATATCATTATTTTGGGCAGAATTTTCTACCTGAGTAAGGCATAGATCAATATCTTTCCAAGTATTTATTTTATTTGATTCAATATCCGGCATTCTGGCAAGTAACTCTTTTTCTGATGCTCCGCGCCCTAAGTTTCCTAAATCTAATAAATTCCATTGTGTAATAACACTTGAAGCATACAAAAGCATTTCACGAATTGGCTTATCTTTATATATTCCGATGACTGCATAAACATCACCTTTAATATCTTCTTTTTTCAATTGATTAACTAATTCTTTTGTAGCTTCAAAATTATGAGCAACATCCAATACCCATCTACAATTTCTTTGATAGATATCAAAACGACCCTTCAATATTAAATTCTTCAAGCCTGATTCGATTTGCTGCTTATTTACCCTGTAGATTTCTGGCAAAAAGCTCATTGCCTTTAAACAAGCAGCAGCATTTTGTATTTGAAAGGCCCCTTTCAGGGAAGGCTTTGGTAAATTTTTGAAAGATTGTCCTTCACTATACCAATCCCAATCTAACTGATTCTCGGAGAAAAAATAATCAGAATCTACCCGACTTAATCTAGCACCTATAAAGTTTGCTCTTTTTTCAATTGAACTTGGCATTTCTGGAGAAGCGAAAATAACGGGTTTATTGGCTCTCATAATGCCAGCTTTTTCCTCTCCAATTTGCTCAGTAGAGTTTCCTAACCAATCAGTATGATCTAATCCAATTGTAGTGATTAATGATATATCAGCATCGATTATATTAACTGCATCTAATCGGCCGCCCAATCCAATCTCAAGAATTGCTATATCAAGATTAGCTTTCGAAAATATCAATATTGCCGCCAAAGTCCCAAATTCAAAAAAGGATAGTGGGATCGATCCTCTGGCCTCTTCAATCTCTGAGAAAGCTAAACAAATATCATCTGATTCGCAATTACGACGATTTATTTTTATTCGCTCGTTATAATATTGTAAATGAGGTGAAGTATATGTGCCTATATTATAAGAAGCTTCATTTAAAATGGATTCTAATATTGCTGTACAAGATCCCTTTCCATTTGTTCCGGCTATCGATATTATTTTTTTTGCCGGAGATGGTTTTCCGAGCTCACCCCAAACTTTTCGAATGCGATTTAACCCCAACTCAATACCTTTCGGATATATTGTTGATTGCCACTCTAGCCAATCATTAAGATTTTTTTTTCCCAAGTTTTTACTCACAAGAGACTTTATAAGGCTTATTATAGAAAAAACTATGTAGTAGGATTTTTCTGTATCATAGAAAGAATATTAAATATTCGATTACGCATCTCTCGTCTGTCAATTATCATATCGATTGCACCCTTTTCCAAAAGAAACTCAGACCGCTGAAAGCCCTCGGGTAGAGTTTCTCGAACAGTTTGTTCAATTACTCTTGGGCCTGCAAATCCTATTAGAGCATTCGGCTCAGCAATATTAATATCTCCCAGCATAGCAAGACTTGCAGAGACTCCCCCCATTGTAGGGTCAGTCATAACCGAAATAAATGGCAATCCATAATCAGCCATTTTATTCAATGATGCAGATGTTTTGGCCATTTGCATAAGAGAGAAAAGTGATTCTTGCATTCTGGCGCCACCACTAGCAGAAAAACATACAAGCGGTGCTCTTATAGCAATTGCAGCATCGACAGCTCGAACGAAACGTTCACCAACCACTGACCCCATTGAACCGCCCATAAATGAGAATTCGAAAGCACAGACAATAAGTTCTTTTCCTTTCAAACGACCACGCATAACTACAATTGCATCTTTTTCACCAGTCGCTTTTTGAGCTATTGAAATGCGTTCACGGTATTTTTTACTGTCTTTAAATTTAAGCGGGTCAGAAGATTCCAACTCTGATGCTATTTCCTCTCGTCCATCAGGATCTAAAAATATATTCAATCGATATCTAGCATTGATTCTATTATGGTGAGAACATTTAGGGCATACATCAACATTTCTTTCCATTTCAGCTTTATATAAAACTGACGAACAACTCGGACATTTTGTCCATAGTCCCTCTGGAACAGCTTTCTTTTTTGAGCCGCCCGCAGTTCGAATACTGCTCGGCATGAGTTTTTCAAACCAACTCATATTGATCCGATCCTTACTTTTGTAAAAGTAAACTATGTTAACAGTTATTTAGATCCAGCGCGTTTCGCATACTTTTTAATAATTTACCCACATTTTTATGGATCACAGCTGGATTTTCTATAGATTCTTCTACCAAAGAAACTAATGCACTACCGACAATTACTGCGTCAGAAATTTTACCAATCGCGGCGGCAGTTTCCGCATCTTTAATTCCAAATCCTACACCTACAGGTAAATTGGTCATTTCTCTTATCAAATCAAGTTTTTTGGAAGCTTCAGCGATATCAAGACTTGCAGCGCCCGTTACTCCCTTCAAAGAAACATAGTAAACAAAACCACTAGCGGACTCAGTTAATTTTTTTATTCTTTCAGCTGAGCTTGTGGGGGCAAGTAAATATATTGGGTCTAAATTATTCTCACGAAGCTCTGAAATAAAGTCACCTCCCTCTTCTGGAGGCAAATCAACAGTTAAAATTCCATCAATACCTGCTTTATTACATTTCTCTGAAAAAGTTTTATAGCCCATTGCTTCAATTGGATTGAAGTATCCCATTAAAACAAGTGGTGTCTCTTGATTCTTATCACGAAACTCTTTCACCATACCAAAAATATCATTAATCGACGTATTATTTTTTAACGCTCTTTCACTTGCTCGTTGAATTATTGGGCCATCAGCCATTGGATCTGAAAATGGTACGCCTATTTCGATAATGTCAGCTCCATTTTCGACAAGGGTATGCAATAGAGGAACTGTTTGGTTTCTATCCGGGTCACCTGCGGTTATAAAAGGTATCAATGCTGTCTTTTTTTGCTTTTTCAGCTCTGATAACTTTCTTGATATTCGAGTCACAAATTCAGCCCTTCAGTCGCCGCAACTGTATTCATATCTTTATCACCGCGACCTGATAAATTTATGAGTATCGTTTGGTCGCGATCCATTTTTTTTGCTAAATCCATAGCATAAGCAATAGCGTGACTTGTTTCTAATGCAGGCATTATTCCCTCGCTTCGAGTTAGTTTATGAAAAGCTTTTAACGCGTCTTCATCAGTAACAGCGACGTAGTTTGCCCTTCCTGAATCTTTAAGCCAAGCATGTTCAGGACCAACACCGGGGTAATCTAAACCTGCTGATATTGAGTGTGTTTCAGTTATTTGACCATTCATGTCTTCGATTAAGTATGTTCGGTTGCCATGCAGAACTCCAGGCTTTCCTGCACAAAGCGGGGCGGCATGTTTTCCTGAATCTAGTCCATCCCCAGCAGCCTCCACTCCATAGATCGCTACATCGTGATCGTTTAAAAAAGGATGGAATAGACCAATTGCATTGGACCCTCCTCCTACACATGCTACCAATGCATCAGGTAACTTTCCTGTCATCTCGAGCATCTGACTTCTGGACTCTCTTCCGATAATAGCTTGAAAATCTCTTACCATTGTCGGGTATGGATGAGGTCCCGCTACTGTTCCAATGATGTAAAAAGTATTGTCTACGTAACTCACCCAGTCTCTCATTGCTTCATTCAGTGCGTCTTTAAGAGTCTTTGATCCTGAAGAAACAGCTCTAACTTCTGCGCCCAAAAGTTTCATCCTGTAAACATTCGCCTCTTGGCGAACAATATCGACCTCTCCCATGTAAACGATGCACTCCAATCCAAGTCTCGCTGCAACTGTTGCTGTTGCGACGCCATGTTGGCCGGCTCCCGTTTCCGCAATAATACGAGTCTTACCCATTCGCTTCGCTAACAGGGCTTGACCTATGCTGTTGTTAATTTTATGTGCGCCAGTATGATTAAGGTCTTCTCTTTTTAGATAAATTTTTGCACCACCCATTTCAGTACTCAAGCGTTCTGCATAGTATATTGGGGTCGGGCGACCCACAAAATGTTGTAAATCTGCATCTAGCTCAGCCAGAAAATTTGGATCGGCCATGTACTTCTCATATGCTAATCTCAACTCATCTACTGGCTCCATCAGAGTTTCGGCTATAAAAGTACCGCCATAGGGCCCAAAATGACCGTTACTGCTCGGAATTTTATCAGATTTCATTAAATGTTTTCTCCACTGCTTACTGCGTCCATAAAGCGCGCTATTTTTTTTGAATCTTTTATTCCTGGTGATGATTCAACTCCACCACTCACGTCCACTGCGAAGGGCTTTACTGTTTTAATTGCTTCAGAGACATTTTGAACATTAAGACCCCCTGCTAATATACTTCTTTTTGCTATATCGGGGGGAATAACACTCCAGTCAAATGTCGTACCTGTACCTCCATGCAGATCAGGATTGAAGGTATCAAAAAGTAAGCCTCTGGCATTATTATACGATGAAGCAACCTTTTCTAAATTTAAATCTGGTCCAACTTTTATTGCCTTAATCCAAGGTCGATTATATTGCATACAGGTCTCTGCATTCTCATTTCCATGAAATTGAAGTGAATCAATTCGAACATTTTCTAAGACTCTTGTAATAAAACTGTTCTCTGCATCAACAAACAATCCAACAATTGACACAAAAGGAGGCACGAAGTTAGAAATTTCGATTGCTTTCTTGATATCAACATATCGAGGACTAGGCTCATAAAAAACAAAGCCAAGTGCGTCCACACCCTGCTCAATGGCAGATACTGCATCCTTTTCTCTTGTTATCCCGCAAATTTTTACTCGAGTTCTCATAGAGCTCTATTATGAATGAATTATCTGAAAAATTATGAGAAATATTTAGCTTTAGTCTAATTCAATTACCTTATCTATTTAAGGAGTTAATTACCATTCATCCCACGAAAAAGGGAAACCTTCCTCTCTTTGTGGTAGATCGTAAGGTGGTGGATACTCTACATGCTGGAAATACAGACCCTGAGGCGGTGCTGTAACGCCACCACGAGACCTATTATGATACTCTAAAACTTGCTTTGCCCAATTGACTCTCTTTTCTTTTTTTCCGATCTCGACTAAAACTCCCGTTATGTTTCTTACCATATGCTGTAAAAAAGCATTTGCATGAAATTGTAAAATAACAAACTCAGCCTTTCTTTTGATCTTAATTGAATGAATTATGCGAATAGGGCTTTTTGCTTGACACCCGGCGGCGCGAAAACTAGAAAAATCATGTTCTCCTTCTATTTTCTCTGCCGCTTCTTGCATCAAATCAATTTGTAATTTTTGATGAATCCACGTTGCTCTATTTTGAAGTAATGCACTTCTCATTTTACGATTAAATATTAAATATTGATATTTTCTGCTTATCGCAGAAAACCGAGCATGAAATTCATTGTCAACGAAAGATACCCAAATTACATTTACGTCGAGTGGCAAGTTAGCATTAATTCCAAGTAGCCAATTTCTCTCTGTTCTTTTGGATTCAGTATCAAAATGAACAACCTGACCTTTACCATGAACACAGGCATCTGTGCGTCCAGCGCATATTACTGTTATTGGATGATTTGCTACTTTTGATAAAGCAGTTTCAACTTCATCTTGTATTGTTCTTACGTCTTTACTTTGGGATTGCCAGCCATGAAATTGACTACCATCATACTCAATCCCCATTGCTACTCTCATAAAGCAACCTCATCAATTAATTATTCAAGAGAGAGAAAGGTTATCTCAAGGCGCTTAGTTGATATTTTATGCATCAAATGCTTTTGAGAAGTGAATTGGCTTTTTGTTTTTCCTCATCAGATCCCTCTTCTAAAAGCCCTTTTAAAATACCTCTTGCTCCATCCACATCGCCCATTTCAATATATATTTTTGCTAATTCAATTTTTGACTCATTAATTGGATTATTTTTTGATACATCAGAGGTTTGATATTGATCCAAATTTTCATCATTAAATGTTTCATCTAAATTAATTGGTGCATCTAGTGCAAATTCTTTATTATTCAATGAGCTTATATCTAAATTTTTTTCAGTGATATTTTCATCACTAGACCCAAGATCAGCAACTAGAATATTAAGGGGCTCATCTTGATAAAATTGCTCATTATTAGCCTCAATCTGTTTTTCCAATTCCTCAAACTTTTTTTCAAGTCTCATTCTTGCCATATTATCTTTATGAGAATCAGCTGAATTTTGCTCTTGAGGTATACTATTCGATGTACCATTTTCTCTTGGAGATTGACTTGAAGAAGAGTCAGACAATAAACCTTTTGCCTTTAATTCTCCCTCTAGGATTGTCTGTATGTCTCTATTTTTGATATTACTTTGTAATTTTTCTAATTGATTTCCCTGATTGTTGATTAAGGATTGGATATCTTCTAATTGCTTGTGAAGGCTAATAAGCTCATTAAAGATTGCTCTGGGTGAATGTATTCTATTTTCATCACTCTGATAGCCATAATTTGATTTAAAGCCCTCTGTATCAATATTCTTTTCAATTACTTTTTGTTTATAATTTTCGGTTTGATAGTTTAGATAAGGATTCATTCTTTTCTTAATTTTATTCGATGATAACTCATTTTTAGAAACATTAGTTTTTCCCCTCTTACTGCTCTTTACTAAAATTAAAATAATTAAAATCGAGGCAATGATAAGAGGCCACTGAGGAACGTTTTTATTTAAAATATTATATCTATCTTTTATTTCATCAAAGATTTGATAAATATTTTTTGGTTTAATTTTTTCATTTTCATTTTCTTTTTTATTATTTTGTTTTATTGGCTCTTTAATTTCATTCCTTGATTTATTATTTAAAAATTCATTGTTGGGCTTTTCCTTATTTTTTTTTGTTAACCCAATCTCATTATTAATTGAATTTTTTTCATCTAATGGGATTTTTTCTTTTAAATTTTCAACAGAAGATAGTTCCTCTGCATTTTGAGAAAACGATTCAAATTTTTGAGAATTAACTTTTTCATTTTTAATGGATGCTTCTATTTGATTTTTTGAATCCTTAAATGCTTCACTATATATATCTTCCTTATCTATTACCTCTTTTCTTCCTGATATATCTTTGTCCATCTCTTTTTGAAGAGAGATATTATTTTCTCTTAATGGTGTAGTACTATCAATTGTTACAAATTCCTTTTCTATACTTTCAGTATTAGTTATATTTTTCGATTTTAAGGAATTTTGCTCTCTTCTTATCTGCTCTTTTTGGGATTCCCATTTTAATTGTTGTTCTCGAAAAATTATTACAGCACTTTCTTTGGAAATCTGAAAGATTTCCTCGGAATTGGGAATTTTAAGAATTGCATTTTTCTTTAAAAAATTTAAATTTCCATCAATAAACGCATCCGGATTAATATTTTTTAGGGCCAAAAGCATCTGTTCAACTGAAGCACCTTTTGGCCGTAAGCTGTTAGCTATACTCCATGTTGTTTCATTGGGCTTTGCTGGACCATAAATACTACGATCAGAAATATTAGTTTTTTCTCGACTATTAAGTTTATTGTTTTCCAAAATAGTGGGCGTGCGTTCAGTGATGATTAATTTAGAATCGGCGATCGTAGGCATGCTTGTTACAGTTACAAGTAGGTAAAGTATTAAATTTAACACTAACCTATTTAACATGAACACAACCTCCTAAAATTTCTAAAAATTTTTTATTAATATAATTCTTACTATATATTAAGTTTAATTTAATACCAATAAAGAGTAGATCTATATTTTTAGCAAGAGAAGACTATATAGATTTTAATAAAATTAATAGCATCCTTCGTATTGGCTCTGCTGCGCCCCAAAGTAATTGGTCGCCTACAGTAAAAACATTTAGATATTCTTCACCCAACTTCATTTTTCTGATCCTGCCCACAGGAATATCAAGTGTACCGCTTACTTTTGCAGGATTTAACTCATTTAAAGAGATCTCTTTTTTGTTTGGAATTAATTTAACCCATGGATTTGATTCAATAATTATTTGATTGACGTCCTCCAAAGAGATACTTTTCGACAACTTTATTGTAAGTGCCTGACTATGGCATCTCATCGCGCCTATGCGAACACATGTTCCATCAATTGGTATTGGCCTCTCTGAGAAATCTAATATCTTATTTGTCTCTACAGATGCTTTCCACTCTTCTTTCGATTGACCAGTATCAGTTTCTGAATCAATCCAGGGTAGTAAAGATCCCGCTAATGGAGCAGAAAAATTTTCTGTTGGAAAAGTTCCTGAAAGCATTGTTTTTGTAATTTTATGATCAATTTCAAGAATTTCTGAATTAGGATTAATAAGTAAATCCGAAACGGAATCTTTCAATTCTCCCATCTGTAACAGGAGCTCCCTCATATTCTTTGCACCCGCTCCTGATGCGGCTTGGTATGTCATCGCACTGACCCATTCAACTAAATTAGTTTTAAATAAGCCGCCAACAGCCATTAACATTAAACTAACGGTACAATTTCCACCAATAAAGTCCTTCTTGCCTTCCTCAATAGCTTTATCAATAACCTCTCGATTTATTGGATCTAAAGCAATCACAGAGGTTTTTCGCATTCTCAGCACCGAAGAAGCATCGATCCAATAACCGTCCCAATCCATTTTTCTTAATTCACTAAAAACTTTTCTCGTATAATCGCCTCCCTGACAAGTAACAATAATATCCATTTCTGATAATAGATTTAAGTCGTAAGCATCTTTAAGTTTTGATGTATTTTTTCCTATTTTTGGACCATCCTTTCCAATTTGCGAAGTCGTAAAAAAGCTCAATTCTTGAATCTTCTCGAAGTCTTTTTCATCGCGCATGCGGTTAAGCAAAACAGAGCCCACCATACCGCGCCATCCAATAAAGCCTACTTTTTTCATTTCTTTGGTTTTCTCAATTAAGTTAATGCTGCAATAACGGCATCACCCATCTCTTCACAACCTACCTCGTTCATACCCGGTGACATAATATCTGGAGTTCTAAATCCATTATCTAATACCTTATTTACTGCTAGTTCTAATTTTTTTGCTAAATGTTCCTCATCAAAACCATATCGAAGCATCATAGATATAGAGAGTATAGTGGCTAGAGGGTTTGCTTTATTTTTTCCGGCTATATCAGGAGCCGAACCATGAATCGGTTCATACATTCCCTGGCCTTTCTCGTTCATCGAAGCAGATCCAAGCATACCAATAGAGCCAGTGAGCATTGCCGCACAATCAGACAAAATATCTCCAAATAAATTTGTTGTCAGAATAACATCAAACTGTTTTGGTTTTTTTACTAATTGCATTGCTGCATTATCTACATACATATGTGAAAGCTTAATTTCGGGAAATTCATCTTTCATTATTTTACTGACTATTTCTCGCCATAGTTCGGTGCTCTCCAGGACATTAGCCTTATCAACTGAGCATATTATCTTTTTTCGCTTCATAGCAATTTTGCCAGCTATTCTTGCTATTCTGGATATTTCACTTTCTGTGTAACTTAATGTATTAAACCCTCTTTTTGTACCATCAGGCTGTTTCTCAATACCGCGGGGCTTTCCAAAATAAATACCAGAGGTAAGCTCTCTTACAATCATTAAATCTAATCCAGAGACAATTTCAGTTTTTAACGTAGATGCGTTAATTAATTGAGGTGACAAAACTGCAGGGCGGAGGTTAGAAAATAAATTTAACTCAGATCTCAACCCCAAAAGACCCCTCTCTGGCCTATCGGAAATTGGAAGATCTTCCCATTTTGCTCCACCAACAGCGCCTAATAAAATTGCATCAGCATTTTTTGCCATTTCTAGTGTTATCTCTGGAAGAGGCGTTCCTAATACGTCATATGCAGAACCCCCTATTAGGCCCTCATCCATTTCTAATGCCAGTCCATCTGAAACCAACTTATCGAGCACTTTGGTTGCTTCATTTACAACCTCTGGACCTATGCCATCTCCTGGAAGAACAAGTATTTTTTTCGTCATATATATTTACTCATTTTTGTAGCAAATCAGAAAAGCCATGGGGTTTCTTTTTTACGACGAGCCTCATATGCCTTAATTTTTTCTGTATGCTGCAAAGTTAAACCAATATCGTCCAAACCCTCAATAAGACAATGTTTTCTAAACTCGTCAACATCAAAAGATATTTTGCTATTTTCAGAAAGTTGTAATACTTGATTAGTCAAGTCTACTTTTATTTTTAAAGCGTTCTCCTCTGTTGCTTTTTCAAATAATTCATCAATTATTTTATTTTCTAAAATTATTGGCAAAACGCCATTTTTAAAAATATTATTAAAAAAAATCTCCGCAAAACTTGGTGCAATTATTACCCTAAAACCATAATCCTCCAAAGCCCAAGGAGCATGTTCTCTTGATGAGCCGCAACCAAAATTATCACGTGTTAAAAGTATACTCGCATTAACATATCTAGGATCATTTAGAACAAATTCCTTATTTACTTCTCTTTTTGAATTATCTTTCCCCGGTTCTCCAGTATCAAGATAACGCCAATCATCAAATAGATTAGGGCCAAAGCCAGACCTCTTTATAGATTTAAGAAATTGTTTTGGTATTATCGCATCAGTATCGATATTTGATCTATCGAGAGGACAAACGATTCCAGAAAAATTTTTAAATTTTTTCATTTCTATAAATCTCTTATATCAATAAAATGACCCGCGACTGCTGCCGCGGCTGCCATTGCTGGGCTTACTAAATGTGTTCTTCCTCCTTGTCCTTGCCTCCCCTCAAAGTTTCTATTAGAGGTTGAGGCGCATCTTTCACCATTTTCCAATCGATCAGCATTCATTGCTAAACACATTGAGCAACCCGGTTCTCGCCATTCAAAACCAGCCTCCACAAATATCGCATCTAAGCCTTCTTCTTCTGCTTGTTGCTTCACTAAACCCGAACCTGGAACTACTAAGGCCTGAGTGATTTTTTTTGAAACTCGCCTACCTTTAGCCACTTGCGCTGCGGATCTTAAATCTTCAATTCTGGAATTAGTACAAGATCCAATAAAAACCTTATCAATTTGAATATCTCGAATAGGCGTGTTAGCTTTTAAATCCATATACTCTAATGCTCGTCTCATTCCATTTGCCTTGATTTCATCAAATTCAATATCTGGATTGGGAACATTTTCATCAATTGCAACTACCATTTCGGGTGATGTGCCCCAGGTCACCTGTGGCTTTATTTCTTCTGCTGAAATCTTTATGACCTTATCGAAAACTGCATCTGCGTCAGAATTGAGTGTTTTCCAAAATTTTACAGCTTCATCCCAGTTTTTACCCCTTGGTGCATATGGTCTGCCTTTTACATAATTTATGGTTTTATCGTCAACGCCAACAAAGCCAGCCCTCGCACCAGCCTCAATTGCCATATTGCAAATCGTCATCCTTCCCTCAATCGACAGTTCTCTTATGCCTGAACCTGCAAATTCAATTGCAAAGCCGGTGCCTCCTGCTGTGCCAATTTTTCCTATAACTGCTAAAACAATATCTTTAGCTGAAACGCCAGGTCCAGTATTTCCATCAATCTCAATCAACATTGATTTAGATTTTTTTTGGATGAGACATTGTGTTGCTAACACATGCTCAACTTCGGATGTCCCAATACCGTGAGCTAATGCCCCGAAAGCTCCATGTGTAGAAGTATGAGAATCTCCACAAACAACGGTCATACCTGGCAATGTTGCTCCCTGTTCTGGTCCTACAATATGCACTATGCCCTGTCTTCTGTCCCCCATTTTGAATTCGGTTATTCCAAAATCAGAGCAATTTTTATCCAACGTTTCGACCTGAATTCTAGAGATCGGGTCTAAAATCCCATTTACGCCGCTTGCCCGCTCTCGTTTCAAAGTTGGAACATTATGGTCGGGAACAGCTAAATTTGTGTCTAATCGCCAGGGCTTTCTACCAGACAAACGCAAGCCCTCAAAGGCTTGGGGCGATGTGACCTCATGAACCAATTGCCTGTCGATATAGAGCAAACAAGTTCCATCACTTCCCTCGTGCACTAGGTGAGATTCCCACAATTTGTCATATAAAGTTTTTGCCATAAAAAAAATCCAAAAATTCATGACTTTTATAAGATTAGCGTTTATTATCAATAACAACAATTCATATTAATTATATTTCATATTCCTATAGGTTATCAATGGATATTTCACTCCTCCAAGCCTTTAAGGCTGTTGCAGAAAAGGGCTCATTCTCAAATGCAGCCTCAGAGCTTTTCATTACCCAACCAGCCATAAGTAAGCGTATAAAACAATTAGAGGAAGAGCTTGGTTTAAGCTTGTTCGATCGAATCGGCCGAAATATTTATCTAACTGACTCGGGACAAGCCCTCCTCCCAAAAGCAAGACAGCTAATATTAGATGCCAATGAGATTGCGGCAAGTTTAAAAAATCTTAGCAATGACGTTAAAGGCAAATTAGTAATGAGTACTAGTCATCATATTGGCCTTCATCGACTCTCCGGTCCACTAGAAAAATTTATCGAAACATATCCAAACGTAGATTTGGATATACGATTTCTTGACTCCGAAGCAGCATGTAAGGCCGTTGAAGTTGGAGACATCGAGTTAGCTATAGCAACTCTTCCTCCCTCTCCTTCAGCTAATCTCACAATGAGAAATATTTGGAGTGATTCACTTGTTTTTATGATTTCGAAAAAAAATAAATTAGCTAATAAGTCTAATGTAAAATTCAGTGAGCTTTTAAAAGAGCCCACTGTTTTGCCAAGTAGCAATACTTACACTCGGCGTATTTTAGAGGATGAGGTCAAAAAGAATAACCTGTCTTTAAATATTGCTATGGAAACAAATTATCTTGAAACACTACAGATGTTAGCCGCTACAGGGGTTGGCTGGAGTCTATTACCAAAAACCCTACTTAATGAAAATGTAGCTACCGTTGATGTATTGAATGTAGATTTATCCAGAAAATTAGGATCTGTTGTGCATAAAAGACGTACATTATCTAATGCGGCATCTGCTATGTTATCAATTTGCGCAACTTACATTACGAAAATTTAATTTTAAATAGTTTTTGGCATAGAGCCATCATTTGGTTCCTGTTTTCGAAAACCCTCTACCCAAGATAGCAATACTGGCACTAAAAATAATACTAACAATGTAGAAAAACCAATGCCAAAGGAGATTGAAATAGCCATTGGTATTAAAAATTGAGCTTGCAGCGAAGTTTCAAAAAGTAGGGGAAGAAGTCCAGCAATGGTCGTAAGTGAGGTAAGCAATACGGCTCTTAACCGCAAACAACATGCTTGAATTATTGCGTCATTTATTAATAATCCTTTCTTGCGAAGACTTTTATAAAAAACGACTAAAATTATAGAATCATTCACAACTACTCCCGATAAAGCAAACAATCCGAACATTGACAAAATGGTCGGAGTTACATCCATAACATAGTGGCCTAAAAGGGCGCCAACTAAACCAAACGGAATAATGGCCATTATTATTAAGGGCCAACTATACGAGCCGAAGACCCAAGCAAGAACAATATAAATCATAGCCAGCGCAAAAAATGCTCCATATTTCATATCTTCCAATGTTTCTTTTTGATCTTCAGCGCGGCCAGTAAATTTCCAACTGATGTCATATTTCTCTTCTAATTCCGGCAGAATTTGTTGCCTCAATTGAGATCTGATTTTATTTGAATTCGATACTCTGTTATCCACATCGGCATAGACGGTTACTGCCAACTCACCGTCAGAATGTCTCAGTGCCTGAAATCCTCTTCTCTCCTTTAGGTCAACAACAGATTGCATTGAAACAGTTTTTCCATTTTTTAAGAATAAATTAAAGTCATCCAATGCGGTTAAACGATAGCGCTCATTGTCTGGTAAGCTTACTCTTACTTCAATTTCTTCATCGCTATCGTTAAAAATCTGTGTTAAGTATCCATCAAATGATCCTTTAAATTGCTTGCCGACCTCATCGACAGTAAGCCCCAGTGATTGGCCCAAGGCATTTAAACTAAATACCAATTGCTGTTGGCCATAAGGCATGTCATCTTCAACCGATTTTGTTCCTGGAATCGTATTGATTGCCTGTGATAAATCTAAAGCTGCTTTTTTTAAGCTTTCTGTAGATCCACCGCTTAATTTCACTTCTATATTACGACCCGGATGCCCTCCTTTTCTAACAGCTGTAACAAAATACTCCAGACCCGGTGGAGAATTAATTTTTGATTCCCAAGTTTGAATAAATTCTTCATTCGTTACAGTACGAGAATCGCTTGGAACTAATTCTACAAAAACTGAAGTAAATTGATCTCCCGTTTTGGTTTTTCTAGCGTTGGCATAATAGCCCAGACTGTCTGATAACGTAGATATTCTAAGTAAATTTCCACCAAAAGACTCATTCGTTGAGTGCAAGGCTTTTTCTATTTCTTGTCCAAATTTTTCTACTTTTTCTGGAGGTGTGCCCGCAACAAAGGCAGCTGTAGCCACAATAATATTTTCTGGAACATTTGGAAAAAACGAAAAGCCAATTCTATCACTTTTTAATAAGCCATAAATGAGGACAACCGATGCGAGTGCGATTGCCACTGTTGATAATCTGTTATTGATTGACCAATTTACGGCACTTCGAAATTTATTATCTCGAAAGTGATCGAAACCACGCTGCCACTTTGTTCGAAATCCTATTTTTTTATTAAGGCTCTCTTTCTTAAAACTTTGACGGAGATGTCCAGGTAAAATAAAAAAACATTCTATTAACGATGCTATTATCACACAAACAATTACGAATGGGATATCGCCCAAAAATTTTCCTATTATTCCCGAGATTGCAAATAATGGAATAAATGCCGCTATTGTTGTTAAGGAGGAAGATAAAACAGGGGCCAGCATTCTTCTAGCGCCCCTTTCGGCTGCTTGAGAAGAATTTTCACCTGAATTAAATTGCGCTAGAGCATCCTCTCCTACAACTATTGCATCATCAACTATTATTCCGAGGGCCATAATGAGCGCAAATAGGGAAATCATGTTTATACTTCCGCCAGCAATGTAAATTATCGCTAGTGTTGCCATAAAGGATACGGGAATCCCAATTGTTACCCATAAAGCAACCCTACCATTTAAAAATAAAAATAATATTGCCACTACAAGCACAAGGCCACCAAGACCATTTTTCACAAGCAAATTAATACGGTCTTTAATCAAAGTCCAACTGGCGTCATATACAACTAAATTGATTTCAGGTGGAAGCTTATTTTTTGATTTACTGACCCAATCCTCTAAGATTTTTGCTGATTTGAGCGAATCTGCTGATGCTGAACGCTCCAAAATCATTTCAACTGCTGGCTTTTCTCTATAATGAACTTTTACCAAATTTGGGCGAGCACGGCGCTCAACAGTAGCTATATCTCTCACCCTGATCAGCTTTCCCTCGCTGTTTGCTATAAGGGGTATCTGCTCAAAACCAACTTCACTGCGCCGCTGACTAATAGTCCGAATTTCTCTTATCACATCATCTCTGCCAATTGTCCCAGCAGGTAGATCTTTTGAGGCTGTTGCAATTTTTTTACTTATTTCTGAGAGGGGCATCGCAAGTTCCTCGAGCGCCTTCTGTGGTACTTGAATGAGAATCTCTTCTTCTGGCAATCCACTAATTTTTATTCTTGCAATGCCTTTCTCAGAGAGCTCCCGCTCAATTTGGTGAACTATGGGCCTTATCTCACTTAGATCTTTGGGGCCAAAAATTAGCATGCGAGCAATTTGCTCATATTTAATGGCATGACTTATTAAAGGTTCATCTGAGCTTTTAGGTAAGTTTCTGACACTATTAACAAGCTCTTCCGTTCGAGTAGTTGCGGCACTCATATCAGTGCCTTCTGGAAATTCGAGGCTAATCACGCTCACCCCTTGACCAGAAGTAGAAGACATTTTTTTTAGGCCATCTACATTCCTTAATGCATATTCAATTGGTTGAGTTAAAGATGTCTCTACATCTTCAGCAGAAGCACCATCCCATATCGTATGGACAGTTACTACCTCAACTGCAAAACTTGGAAAAAACTGCACATTAAGTTTGCTTAAGCCCCATGCGCCAAAAAGAATCATAATCGCCATTAATAAATTAGATGCGACTCTATGCTGAGCAAAGATAGCAATAAGATCTCTTCTGGGTCCTGGTGACATGTTATTTAACCGAGGATTCTCTTACCAAAAGTCCATCGACGGCATTAGGTAATTGGGTGGTGATAATTTTTTCTCCAGTTTTCAGATCCGGACTTTTAACTATCACTCGTGTCTCACTATCATCGATACGTATTTCTCCAACACGATCAACAAGCAGGCTTCTAATTCTATTTTTGCTATCAATTTTATATATTTTATTACTGCCATATATGGCCTCTTGAGGCAGAGAAACTGCATTTTGTAATTCGGGCAAAATTAAATCGAGTTTTACAAACCGACCTTGATGAAGGTAATTATCAATTACTTGAATTTCAAATATACCCTCAGCTCCCCCACTTCCTTCGGCAATTAAACCAGAAAGGCTCCTAAGTTTTGCCGAGACCTTAGTCCCATCTAATTGTCCCTCCACTCGTAAAACTTTACCATCCTTTATAGAATTCTGTATCAGTGATAAAAATCTATTAGGAATCTGTGCTCTCACAATCATCGCAGAGGTATCATATATTTCCAGCAGCGGATCACCTACTCGAACCCGTTGGCCGGGAGATATAAATAATTTTGCAACTCTTCCATCAAATGGTGCTCGTATTGTACAACGATCTAGTTCTAATTTAGCCTGGTCGTATGAAGCCCTCAATCTCATTTTTATTGCCATAAGTTCCGCTATTCGCGCTTTATGGTTTAATATCGATTTCTCATGATTTTCAAATACTATAGCTTGTCGTTCCGCTGTTGCTTGAGAATTATCTAACGCAGATTGAGAAATAACATTTTTTTTTGCTAAACCCGAAAATCTCTTAGCTTCTTTTTTTGTGAGTTCAAGAAGACGTCTTTCCTTAGGTAGAGATTTCAAATTAGATTGATGACGAATATTTTCTGACGAAATTTTAGCATCAATTTCTTTCAATCGTGCCTCTCTTTCCTGTAACCTTAATTTTGCTTCATTCTCATCTAGCTTTACTAAAATTTGATTTTTTTTAAAACCATCTCCCTCAATAACTCTGATCTCAAAAATATCCGTGGCAGAGCTGGACTTTAATTCGGAAGCCCAAAGTGATGACACTTTTCCATATAACTTTATGGAGGGAGAATGAGATTTTTTTGTAATCTCTTCTGCGCTTACTAACCAAGCTTTCTCGATAAATTCAACAGACTTTGCTTTCGGCTTTGTTGCAATAAGGACCATAGCAATGCTCACAGCAAAAAGAATAATAATTAAAGGCAAAAATTGCTTTAAATTAGGCTTAATTCTTTTCATATTCATTCGCATCATTTTTATTAAGAACTCAAAAAATTGAAAATGTTCACTAATTCTATAACTTTTATGGACTTTCAGTGGAATCTGCCACAAATTGCCACGCAATAATACCGCCTAGAAGTGCAACAGCACTCGATATTGCAAAAGTCTCTCCAGGGCCAACTGCATCCCATAAAAAGCCACTTCCCAGGGCGCCAAGCGCTCCCCCTGCGCCAAAACTTAGGCTTGAATATAGGGCTTGACCCCTCCCTTGTAAGCGTCCTTGAAAATATTGATTCACTAAATGTATCGCTGCCGCATGAAAAGTACCAAATGTGGCTGCATGCAAAAGCTGTGCAAATAGTAAAGCGAAAAGAGAATCAGAGAGATACCCAATGAATACCCATCTTACTGATGCTAGCATTAAACTTACTGCTAGGACTTTTTGAGCTCCCCATATATTCAAAAGTTTATACATGACTATAAACATTATAACTTCGGCAAAAACTCCCAAAGCCCATAATTGCCCTATTGATGATTTACTATAACCAATATCCTCCAAATGAATAGAGAAAAAGGCATAGTATGGTCCATGGCTAAATTGCATAAGAAAAACAGTAATAAAAAAAGCAATAATCACAGGTTTTTTTAAAACGTATCTCAATCCATGGCTATTATCTCGAATATCTCTCTTACACGGATCATTTATGCATAAAGAGCTAACCCAAAGGCTAAAAAAAATTAAAATAACTGCAGATAAAATTACCTCTGTGCCAAATTTATCAACAAAATAACCAAGAGCAATTACTGTAAATATAAAGCCAATTGAGCCCCAAACTCTTATTCGAGCATAGCGAGCAGCCCTGTCTTTTAAATATGAAAATGTAACGACCTCAAACTGCGGTAAAGAGGCATTCCAAAAAAAACTATAGAGCGTCATGACGAGAGCTATAGCCCAAAAACTATAGGAATAGAACATTGCAGCAAAAACAATTATTGAAAGCAGCGAAGCGATTCTTACTATCACCATTCGCCGTTCAAGATGATCGCCTAGCCAGCCCCAAATATTGGGAGCAATAATTTTAGTTGCCATTAAAATGGCCAATAGTTGCCCAATTTCTAAAGCATTAAATCCCCTACTTTGCAGGAACAAACCCCAATAAGGTACAAGCGCACCCAGTACAGCGAAATAAAAAAAATAGAATGATGAAAGTCGCCAATAAGGCATAATTTTTTTATCCTTATTCACAAATTTTTAAAGAAAAATTATAGAAATAAAAAGTTCTAATTTTTGATGTCAGATGGAATATCCGGGGTGTCAGATTGAATATGCCCATTTTGACCCCTTTGGCGTAATGCATGATCCAAAAGAACTATCGCCAACATCGCCTCGCAAATTGGTACAGCGCGAATTCCTACGCATGGATCATGTCTGCCCTTAGTTGCAATTTCAGTGCTCTGGCCTTTTTCATTCACTGTTTTTGCTTCCAGTCTTATACTTGAAGTGGGCTTAAACGCTACTCTCGCGATTATATCCTGACCACTAGAAATTCCTCCAAGAGTACCGCCAGCATTATTTGATAAAAAACCATCTGTGGAAATCTGATCTCGATGTTCAGTTCCTTTTTGAGTAACACTCTTAAAGCCAGACCCAATCTCCACCCCTTTTGTTGCATTGATGCTCATTAAAGCATGAGCAATATCTGCGTCTAATCTATCAAAAACTGGCTCCCCCCATCCTGGTCTCATTCCTCGTGCTATAACAGCAATTTCTGCACCAATTGAATCTCCTGATTTTCTCAGCGCGTCCATATATTTCTCTAATTCATGAACTTGGTCACGATCTGGCCAAAAAAATGGATTATCCTCTATCGACATCCAATCAAATCCCTTTGGTCTTATTTCTCCTAAAGCTGATAAATAGCCATTAATTCTTGTATTAAAAATTACGTTTAAACATTTCTTAGCAACAGCTCCTGCAGCAACCCTCATTGCAGTCTCTCTTGCAGAGGACCTTCCCCCACCTCGATAATCGCGCATTCCATATTTTTGTAAATATGTATAATCTGCATGCCCGGGACGAAATTTGTTTTTTATATCGCCATAATCTTTGGATCGTTGATCAATATTTTTAATAAGTAGTCCTATTGGAGTGCCTGTCGTTTTTCCTTCAAATACACCAGAGAGTATCTCTACCTCGTCGGGCTCTCGTCTCTGGGTTGTGTGGCGGGTTTTTCCGGGCCGGCGGCGATCTAGGTCAACCTGAATATCAGGCTCAGATAGCTCCACTCCAGGTGGACAACCATCTATAACGCAACCAATGGCGGGGCCATGACTTTCGCCAAAAGATGTAACAGTAAATATTTTACCTATTGTGTTTCCAGACATAATTATTATTGTAACAGTGCTCTTATATAAAAACTAACTTATAAAAACACTATTTGAGCCAGTTGTTTACCCTCTTAATATCCTCTTCTCCTAGAACTCCCACTGATTGAAATAAACTGAGCGTATGGAGAATATAGTCATATTTCGATTGAGCATAGTCCTTCCTGACACGGAAGAGATCGCGTTGACTATTTAAAACATCGACCAATGATCGGGTTCCAACCTCAAAGCCCGCCTCAGTGGCCTCAAGAGCTGCAATTGCAGATTTTTCCGTTGCCTCAAAAGCCTTCACGGTGCTTATACTTGATTGGATTCCAAGAAATGACTCCCTCACTTTCCGTTTTATTAGGCGCTCTTCCTTTTCGAGCATCTCCCTTGCTGCTTCGTATCTAAAGCTCGCCTGCCTGTATGCTGTTTCTGTTTTTCCTCCACTGAAAAGGGGGACCGTGAGTTCAATACTTATGGCTGCAGTATCTTTATCACTACCTTTATTTTCCTCAATTCTTGTTTTTCCAACAGAGCCTACTAAATCAAGAGTAGGGAAATGGCCAGCTTTTTGAATTTTCATATCTTTATATGCTAGCTCTCTCTCAAAACGGGAAACTAAAATACTTGGATTATTTTTCATGGCTGTTTTAATCCAATAATCTATATTCTTTGGTTCTGGCTCAATCAATGGAATCTTGTCACTTAATTGCGCTATTTTTCCATCCGTGTCTTTTACGATTTCTCTCATTTCCTCAATAGAATTATCATATTTATTTTGAGCGACGATTAAATTAGCTTTCGATCTATCATATCTAGACTGCGCCTCGTAAACGCTGGTAATTGCTACCAAACCTACATTAAATCTCTCTTTTTCTTGTTGTAATTGTTTAAAAATGGCGCGCTCTTCTTTTTCTAAGAACATCAAATCATCCTGCTTAGAAAGAACTTTAAAATAAACTTTAGCCAAACGTAGGATCAAAGCATGTCTCGCAACCTTGAGCTGTTCCTCTGACTTTTTTACTTGGGTTTTACTTTTTTGAAAAAGTATCAGGCGATCCTGTCTGAAAAGAGGTTGCCTCACAGTTAATGTAGCAGTGCTTGATGTATATTTTGTTAATCCCGTTGAGAGCGTTGGTGATGATTTTATATCGTTATGCGTATAAGAGTAATCACCGCTCAATTTGATATTAGGCAGAAGATCAGAAAGTGCTAAATTTTCAGCCTCAGAGTCTGCTTTTTGAGTTGCCTCTGCAGCTCGAATGAGAGGGTCATTCTTTGTAGCCTCATTAAATAGCGTCAATAAATCTTTCGCGCCACTAGAAGCAGAAAAAATAACTGCGATAAATAAAACGCCTACTTTCTTTTTTTTCACATGAATATACCCAAATTGCACCTTCATATTCTATATCACATTGGTGGTACAAGTAACTGTGGGTCAATGCGATGTTGTCTTAAATTTATCCTCCAATCCAAATGTGGCCCCGTTGACCTACCAGTAGAGCCAATCTTTCCTATGATTTGTCCTTTTTTAATAAATTGTCCATTTTTTACTGTAATTTGACTAAGGTGCAAAAAAGCCGATGAAAGTCTATAGCCATGATCAATTATTAAGGTATTACCTGAGAAAAAGTTATTTGCCTGTACTAACGTGACTACTCCATCAGCAGGTGCAACTATAGGAGTTCCTACCTCGCCAATAATATCAATCCCATAATGAGGACGCCTTGGTTTTCCATTTAAAATTCTTTGACTGCCATAAACTCCAGAAATAAATCCTTTTACTGGCCACATAAAACCAGAATTAAAGTATTCTTGATTAATACTTATTGACCGCGCATTCTTTATTTGTTGTATTTCGGTAGAAATTTGTTTCAGATCTTCTTTTGTAGTGGGTGAAACTTTCTTAGGTGGCAATCCATTAATTTTCTGAATATTGTATTTTCTTTTTTTTATTTTTAAAAACTGTTCTTTTATTTCTCCCTTTGCATTTTTATATCTTATGATCGATATTTTTGGTGCATCTCTTCCAAATCCCAACAAAAATAAACCGGACCCAGTCACTCTTAATTTTTCGTCATCTTGCCATATCTCAAGACCCTTAGCGCCACTGCCAATCGCAAAACCGCCCTGAATAAAATTACCTTCGATATTGAATTCTGACATCGCCTGGATAGAAAAAAGACCAATGCCCAGAGCAAATATAAGTCTAAGCCGTATTGAATTAAAAGCCATAGAGCTTGATACTCCTATCATGCAAATTTCTAAAAATTTAACCTTACGCTCAAATACCTACTCTTGGGCAGAATTGCTGCAAATGATAACTCGCTATCGTAGAGAATTAATTAGCGCAAATCTTGTAGCCATTTTTGGTGCATTAGTATCAGTACCAATTCCATTACTGATTCCCCTTCTAGTTGACGAAGTATTACTTGAACAGCCTGGTGCCTCGGTTGCATTCATGCAAAATATATTTCCCTTATCGTGGCATGGACCTGTCCTATATCTCAGCGCCATACTTGCTTTAACGTTGGTACTACGATTTTTTACACTCATTTTCAATGTATGGCAAACAAAAGAATTCACAAACATCTCGAAAGATATGATTTACCGAATTAGAAGAGATCTTTTATTGCGACTACAGCGATTTTCTATGTCTGACTATGAGACTCTGGGCAGCAGCACAGTAGCATCCCATTTAGTGACAGACCTTGATGACATCGATGAATTTGTTAGCCAAACAACTAGTAAATTTATAGTCGCAGTTTTAAGTGTTATCGGAACCGCAATAGTGTTGCTTTGGATGCACTGGCAATTAGCTTTATTTATTTTACTTCTCAATCCTATTGTAATTTATTTCACTACTGCTTTTGGAAGAAAAGTAAAAAGACTGAAACAAAGAGAAAATAAATCCTATCAAGCTTTTCAAGAGGCTCTATCAGAAACTCTCGATTCTATTCAAGAAGTAAGGGCAGCAAATCGAGAAGGCTATTATATAAAAAATGTAATCAGTTCAGCTGGAAAAATTAGAGATGATTCTGCGAACTTTACTTGGAAATCTGATGCAGCAAACCGCCTCTCATTGATGGTATTTCTTTTTGGATTTGACATTTTTAGGATTCTATCGATGGTCATGGTCCTTTATTCGGATCTTACGATAGGCGAAATGCTCGCGGTTTTTGCATATCTATGGTTTATGATGGCACCAGTTCAGGAAATATTAAACATACAATATGCATATCATAGTGCTCGGGCAGCGCTTGGCAGAATAAATCAATTAATGAATGTAAGCCTAGAGCCGTCATTTCCGCATCAAAAAAATCCATTTAAAGGAGAGACCTCCAGCATACAACTAAAAAATATTTATTTTTCTTATGATGGTGAAATGTCTGTATTAAATGGACTAAATCTAAACATCAATGCTGGAGAAAAGATAGCTCTTGTAGGTGCAAGTGGTGGAGGCAAAACCACCTTGGTTCAAATCTTACTTGGATTATATCAACCACAAAGTGGTGAAATCTGCTTTGATGGAATTTCGGTAGAAAAAATTGGACTTGACATAGTTAGAGATAATGTTGCCACTGTTCTACAGAATCCATCTTTGTTTAATGACTCTGTGAGGGAGAATTTAACCTTAGGCCGCAAATTTACCGATGATCAAATATGGAATGCACTTTCCGTTGCTCAGCTCTCTGAGATAATAAAAAACTTGCCAAAAAAATTAGATACGTTAATTGGACGAAATGGTATCCGTTTATCAGGCGGCCAACGTCAGAGGCTGGCGGTAGCTAGGTTAGTTTTAAGTGATCCAAAAATAGTAATTTTGGATGAAGCTACCTCTGCGCTCGACACAAATACTGAATATAATTTACACCAAGCCTTGAAAGAATTTTTAAAAGGAAAAACAACAATAATAGTTGCTCATCGGTTAAGTGCAGTAAAACAAGCTGATAAAGTTTTTGTTTTCGAGAATGGTCAAATTGTTGAGAATGGTTCTCATGCACAACTTATAGATAATAATGGATTGTACGCAAGCCTTTATCGCCAAGACAAAACAGGAAAATTATTGTAATTGCAGATTGAAAATAGCTAAAAAAATATATAAATTAAAGCCTCTTGGCCAATAAATTTATAATTCCGTAGAAATATTTTCAAGTAATTAGGTGTAACGATGCCATATTTTATATATTACGTTGATATCAATCCATCCAATAACGTAAAAACTCTTGAGTACATAGATACAATTAATAATTATAAAGAAGCAAGAGCAATTGCCAGAGAAAAAAGATCTGAATTAAGTAAAGCTTCCGGTCGGGAGTGTCGGATGATTTTTGCAAAAAACGATATCGAAGCAGAAAAGCTTTTGAGTGCGCCAAGAGAAGAAAGAGTCATTGGAGAAGACTAAGTTTTTGTTACTGATATAGCGCAAGATATGCTCTTATATGTAATTCACTTATATAGCCTACTTTTGCAAATTTTATATCGCCCTCTTTACCAATTATAAAAAAAGAAGGGACGCCTTTCACATTCCAATCTTTTTTTATTTTCCCTGATGTGTCTAAAATAACCGGTATCTCTCGGCCCTTTATATATTCTTTTATCTCAGCCTTGCTTCCCGAGTCAATTGCAATGGAAAGAACCTGATAATCATTAGATATATTTTTTATATTTTGGAAAGTAAAACTACAAATTTTGCACCAAGTTGCCCAAAAATAAACTAATGTTGGAGAATCAGTAAGCTCTTCAGAGGATAAGTAGTTTCCATTTACACCAATACCGCTAATAGGGGGCGCTTTTCCAGTAGGAAGATCTCTTTGTTGCCAAAGATTTAAAAAAAAATATAATATAATAAATATAAGAAAAAACTTTACCCAGCCAAATTTTTTTGTTCTGAATATATTTCGATTGAACATAAGCTAAATTTGCTTCCATACTAATATCATATTATCCGCAGGCATATTAATCTTATCTTTTAAAAAAATTTTGTTTTTCGCGCCAATACCTTCTAGCCATTCAATATCTCTTACACCCATTCCTGGATCTCTTATTTTTAATGCCTTATCAAATTCCATATTACTATCTGCTGTATATTTACCGTCGATATTGAAAGGTCCGTATAAAAGAAATTCATTTTCAGGTAATAATACTTTTGATATCCCAGTGAACATCGAATGGATATTTTCTTTTGACATAATATGAGCAGTATTTGCACTAAATACTATATCGTAGGAGTTTTTAGGCCATGCATCTTTGCTAACATCAAGTTTCATTGGAGGTAAAATATTATCTAGTTTTGAATAGTCTATCCATGCCTTTATTCCAGTATGATTTTCTGCCTTATCACTAGTCTGCCAAGTTATGGATGGAAACTTTGAAGCAAAGTATGCAGCATGTTGCCCGGTGCCACTTCCTATCTCAAGAAGATGTTTTTTGCCGTAAAGGTAATTTTTCAAAATCGATAAAATTGGTTTTTTATTCTGCTCACAAGATTCACTAAAATATTGATCGATCATCGAATTAAGCACCACAACATTTTTTATACTTCTTCCCGCTTCCACAAGAACAGATGCTATTTCTACCAATTTTAGGCTCTTTATTTCGCTGAGTTATGGGCTTCGGAATATTTCCATCAACATAAAACCAATCTCCTTTATACTTTTTAAATTGACTTATTTCTTGGTGAACTTTTAGTTCATCCTCTTCTTTATACTTGGCAGTAAATTCAATAAAACCTATCGTATCATTTTGCTGCCCGCCCTCAACTTTTAAAATTTTAAGTCCTAGCCATGTAGATTTTTTAGCCCAGGTGTTAGTTGCATTTCTATCAAAATCGTCCCTCGATCTTGGATGCAATGTCTGACCTAAATAGTCTATTGCTCCTACGACATATGCGCAATATCTTGACCGCATGAGTGCTTCAGCCGTGAGGGGCTTATCGTTATATTTGATAAACGGCTCACAGCACTGCTCGTATGGTTTATTGGATGAACAGAAACAGTTTTCCATTATTCAGGATATCCAAAAATTTTAAATATCAATTATATATTTCTATCTTGATTTTATCTTCTCTATTATCCGATGGCTTATCTTTTGAAAGATTCTTTTTTTTATGCCTTTAATGATCACATATTTAACTATTCTTCGAATCATCTTTACTCTCTTTTATTTCTTTTTCGCTTTTTATTTAGCGGTATCGTTATTTTCCGAATTTTTTGCTACTTCCGCCTTTACTTCCTCTTTTTTTTGCTCTTGTTTTTTTATTTCCGTATTTGTTTCTGCTTTTGCTTCCTGTTCTTGTTCTTGCTCCTGCTTCTGTTCCTGTTCCTGTTCCTGTTCCTGTTCCTGTTCTTCCTCTGCTTCTTCCTCTTCTTCTTCCATTTCAATTCCCTCTACAACTCTTCCTATAAAATCATACATAATGAGATTTTTTCCAAATTTACCTTCATTTTTCTTTAAGCCCTCTTCAAGGGTCATATTCTCAAAGGCATAATGTAATGGTTCATCCTCTTCAATTTTATCTTCCATAATATAAATCTCAACCTCATCATCAAACCAATCTTCCATGGTGAACTTTTTTGGCTCTTCAAGTTTTGTAAAAATTACCTCTCTGAGGCCCATATCGAGGGTAAATTTTTGCCCCGGTTTTAAGTTTTCAATAGTAATAATGTCATCTTCATCCATAAGATTTCCCCTCAGCTAATATTCTTTTCCTTTGTGTGTGTTCTAAAGAAAGACCTAATGTGATTTTCCTTTTAATGCTCCGACCATTCCCTCCACAGTCTCTTTCGCATCACCAAATATCAAAGACGTATTCTCTTGATAAAATAAAAGATTATCTACCCCGGAATAGCCCGGTCTCATGGAACGTTTTAAGAAATATACTTGCTTTGCCTTTCCAGCCTCAAGTATCGGCATGCCATAAATTGGACTAGTTTCATTTGTTCGTGCTGCTGGATTAACAACATCGTTAGCGCCCACTATGAGCGCTACATCGGTTGAAGAAAATTCAGAATTTATCTCATCCATTTCAAGAGCGCTCTCGTAAGGAATATCTGCCTCAGCCAACAGAACATTCATATGGCCGGGCATCCGACCTGCCACAGGATGTATTCCAAACTTTACCTCTACTCCGTTTTTTTCGAGTAATTCATAAAGCTCCTTCAGTGCATATTGAGCTTGTGCGACTGCCATGCCATATCCTGGGACAATAATAACTCTGTTGGCATCCTCCATCCAAAATATTGCGTCTTCGACTGAAGCAGCCTTTACACCTTTATCAGCTGCAACAGCAGTTGCGCTATCATCATTAGCTGAATCACTTCCAAAGCCACCAAATACAACATTTATAATTGACCGGTTCATTGCCTTACACATGATGTAAGATAAAATAGCGCCGGAGAAACCTACGAGAGCTCCTACAATTATTAGTAAATTATTGGATAGGGTAAATCCAGTAGCAGCTGCTGCCCAACCTGAATAGCTATTCAACATTGATATTATCACCGGCATATCTGCTCCACCGATTGGAATAATGAGAGTCACGCCAAGAATAAAAGATAATGTTGTCATTAAAATAAGTGAAATTAGCGATCCTGTAATCGCAAAATGTGTGGCTAGGGCGATTATTGATAATGCAAGAAAACCGTTTAAGAGGTGTTGGCCTTGAAAATTAACTGGTGCGCCGGAAACCAATCCCTGTAATTTTGTAAAAGCGATTACAGATCCACTAAAGGTGATGGCTCCTATAACGATTCCAGCTGAAAGTTCTCCCATCAAAACTGTATTTAGTGTGCCTGCCATATCCCGATTAAGAAATGTTCCAATAGCGACAAGAACAGCCGCCATTCCAACAAAACTGTGTAAAGCAGCAACTAATTGTGGCATATCAGTCATTGCGACACGCATAGCTAGGAAGCTTCCAATTATTGCTCCCGCAACAAGCCCCGCTAGAATAAATGAATATGACTGGATATCAGCCCCTAATAACGTAGCCAATACAGCAATAACCATCCCTGCGATGCCATAAAAGTTACCTTTTCGAGCCGTAGAAGGATGAGTTAATCCTTTGAGAGACATAACAAAAAGAATTGCTGAAATAAGATAAGCAATCGCTTGTTGATTAGATGTAAGGTCTATCATATTTCTATTTCTTCTTCTTTTTAAACATTGAAAGCATACGATTAGTGACTAAAAATCCTCCAAAGACATTTATCGAAGCCAAAAGTACAGCAAAAAAACCCATTATTTCAGCATACGAATTCACATCATTTATTCCACTGACTAGTAAAGCTCCAATAATAACGATTCCGGATATGGCATTTGTTAGAGCCACCAAAGGCGTATGTAAAGCCGGTGTGACACCCCAAATTACGAAATATCCAATAAAGCAGGCTAGAACAAATACATAAAGCGCGATCAATGTTTCAGTCATAAGTAAAATCCTATTTCAAGTAATTTTAATCTGTGCTGATGAAGTAATTTCATCATCATCAAGATTTTTTATCTTTAAAATATCCGATGAAGAATCAATCATTATGGATAATAAGTTGCTAATATTTTTCGCAAAAAAGGAACTCGCATCTGTTGGCATCATTGATGGGTAATTAGTGTGCCCAATAATAAATACGCCATGTTTTCGAATAACTTCATTTGGTTTAGATAAACGACAATTACCTCCATTACCTGCCGCCATATCAACTATTACCGACCCCTGTCTCATCGACATAACCATATCTTCTGTTATTAGTTCAGGAGCAGGCCTGCATGGAATTAATGCAGTTGAGATTATAATACTTGCTTTTGCTATCTCTTCTGCTAAAAAATTTTGTTGCTGTTTCTTTATATCTTCTGATAGTTCTCTAGCATAGCCTCCATCTCCCGATCCAGATTCACCGATATCAATAGCAATTGGCTTTGCTCCCAGAGACTCTATTTGTTCTTTTGTTTCTGGGCGAACATCGTAAGCATAAACATCGCCACCTAATCGCCTAGCTGTGGCAATTGCTTGCAATCCTGCCACACCAGCCCCAAGCACAATAATTCTTGCAGGCTTCGCTGAACCAGCAGAAGTCATCATCATTGGGAAAAATCTTCCAAAATGGTTTGCGGCCTCTATAACAGCCCGATAACCCGCAATATTTGCCTGTGATGACAGTATATCCATTGACTGTGCGCGAGATATTCTGGGAATTTTCTCCAGAGCTATCATCGATATATTTTTTTCAGCCATTTTTTGATGAATATCTTCAGTCTTACAGTATTCCAATTGACCTATAAAAATACTGTTTTCTTTCATACCTTCAATTTCACCCAAACTCGGCTTAGAAATTTTCACAACCAAGTCGCAGCTTAGTGCATCTACAGATTCACCTATAGTCGCCCCAATATTTTCATACTCTATATCATCAAAATTTGCGCCATTGCCGGCCCCTGCTTCAATGATCACATTAAATCCAATAGAGACAAGAGTTTTTGCAACATCTGGTGTGATTGCAACTCTTAATTCTTGGCTATTTTTTTCCTTGGGAACTCCAATTTTCATAAGCGCTGGTCTCTTTAGGTTTATAATAATACTCTCTATAATGCATAAAAATACGGTTCACTTCCAAATGTTATAAGAAACTTACTTTTATTTTTAAGTTTAGTATAACTATCACTCAATACTAACCAAAAAAATTCAATTGAACCCATACTTCTATTGTTACAATTGAAAAAAATTTCAAAGAAGCAGAAATTGTATTAAACAAAAAAGACCTAAAATAAAGAGGCTTAGTGAATTTTCATTCATTTTTATTTTATGTTTTATAAAAATTTATAAAAAATGAAGGCTTAGTGAATCAGCACTAAGCCTTTTTTTGGTCGGAGCGAAAGGATTTGAACCTTCGACCCCCTCAACCCCATTGAGGTGCGCTACCAAGCTGCGCTACGCTCCGAAATAAAAATTGAAAAAGCC
>MDTD01103124.1_pt1 | contig 106107 bp, 111 predicted proteins | sample 811221 | NCBI WGS metagenome assembly MDTD01 (sample SAMN05326646, study PRJNA326480) | marine metagenome | isolation source: seawater | place: Pacific Ocean: South West | collected 2011 | reverse complement strand
GTTCTGGCCCAAAGTGATGGCGATCGGCGCCGGCACCGCGCTTCTGCCGGCGCCGGAGCGGGCGGTCGCGGAAACGGTCCGCATGTTCCTCTGCCGCTACGGCCGCCCCGCGGCGGCACCGCCCGCGCGCCGGGCATAGCCTGCGACCGGAGAGCCGCAATGCGCAAAACCGCCTGCCTGCCCGTCGCCCTGTCCGCCACCTCCCTGTCCGCCACCTCCCTGTTCGCCGCCGCCGCCCTGTTCGCCGCCGCCCTTGTCCTCCTGCCGCCGGCGACCGGCAGCCGCGCGGAGAGCGCGCTGCAGGCCGCCCCTGCGGGCTGGTCCCTGAAAGGCGTAGTGCTGCTCAGCCGCCATGGCCTGCGCGGCCCAACGAAGCCGGTGCGCTGCGACGGCAGCCCGCCCGCAACCTGCCTGGACGCCTATGCGGAACGGCCATGGCCGGACCTGCAGGTCAGCGCCGGCCATCTGACCCTGCCGGGCTACCAGCGCGCGGCCACCCTGGGCCGCTTCTATCGCGACCAGTATGCAGCGGCCGGATTGCTGCCGGCGGCCGGCTGCCCCGACCGGGATGCCCTCGCCTTCCGCGCCGATACCGACGAGCGCACGATCATGACCGCCGGCGCGGTGATGGATGGCATGTTCCCGGGCTGCGCGCTGCGGCCGGTCGCCATCGAGCCGCAGCTGTTCAGGTCGCCCGCCTGCGGCATCGACCGCCAGGCGGCCCTGGGCGCGGCACAGGGCGTGGCCGGCGGTTCCTGGGCGGCACTGGCGCAGGGGGCGCTGCGCGGGCCGCTGGCGGCGATGGACCGGGTGCTGGGCAGGTTCGATGCGGCGGCCTGCGCCGCGCACGGCGCCACCGCTCCCTGCACCCTGGCGACGATCCCGTTCGCGGCCGGCACGCAGGGGCCGATCGGCATTGCCGGGCCGCTGTCGGAGCAGTTCCTGATGCAGTATGGCGGCGGCCTGTCGGGCGATGCCGTGGCCTGGGGCCGCCTGCCGGCGGCCACCGGCCTGCCGCTGGCGGCGGCGGTGGGCCATGTGAACGCCATCCATGCCGCCAGCATCGGCCATGCCTTAATGGCGCCCGACCGGGCGGCGAAGCTCGGATCGCTGCCGCTGCACCGGATCCGCGCGGCGCTGCAGGCGCTGGCGGCGGGCCGGGGTCCGGCCTTCACCTTCCTGGCCGGACACGACACCACGATCCTGGCCGTCGCCGGCCTGCTGGGCCTGGACTGGCAGCTGGAAAGCTATGCCCCGCTGCAGGTGCCGCCGGGCGCCGGCCTGGCCTTTGAGCTGTGGCTGCCGCCGGCCGATCCCGCGACGAAGGCGCAGGGCGAGCCGGTGGTTCGGCTGGTCTTCATGGCCCAGACCATCGCGCAGCTGCACAGCAATGCCGCGCTGGACCCAGGCAACCCTCCGGCATCCGAGATGCTGTCCATCGCACGCTGCGGCGGCGGACCGGAAAGCAGCCAGGGGGCGATGCCGATGGCATGCCCCCTGGCTGCTTTCCGGCGGATCGCGGCCGCCACGATCGACGGGGCCTGCCTCGGCCTCGCCGCCGCGGACAAGTAGGGTGGGAAGGCCGGTCGCAGAACCTCAGGCCGGGGAGACTCAGGCCGGGGAGACTCAGGCCGGGGGGCCTCAGGCCGCCGCGACCTTGTCCACCGCCGGCCGGCGGCGCACCAGTGCCTCGAAATCCTCGATCAGCTGGCGGCAGACGGCGCCCGGCGTGAAACTGTAGGGGCCGATCTCGCGGACCGGGGTGACCTCCACGGCGGTGCCGGTCAGGAAGCATTCGTCGAAGTCCGCCATCTCCTCCGGCATGATCGCCCGCTCGACGATCTGGTAGCCGCGCTGACGGGCCAGGTCGATGGCGGTGCGGCGGGTGATGCCGTCCAGGAAGCAGTCCGGCTTCGGCGTATGGATCTCCTTGCCCTTCACGAAGAAGATGTTGGCGCCGGTCGCCTCCGCCACCTGGCCGCGCCAGTCCAGCATCAGCGCATCCTCGAAACCCTCGGATTCCGCCTGGTGCTTGGACAGGGTGCAGATCATGTACAGGCCGGCGGCCTTCGACTGGGTCGGGGCGGTTTTCGGATCGGGCCGGTGCCATTTGGAGATCTGCAGCCGCAGGCCGCGCATCTTCGCCTCCGGCGTGAAGTAGCTCGGCCAGACCCAGCAGGCGATCGCCAGGTGGATGGTGTTCTTCTGCGCCGACACCCCCATCATCTCCGCCCCGCGCCACGCCACCGGCCGGACATAGCCGTCGACGATGTTGTTCGCCTTCACCACCGCGCGGGTCGCCTCGTCCAGCTCCGCGACCGTCAGCGGCAGCTTGAAGCCCAGCAGCTCTGCGGAACGGGCGAGCCGCTCGCTGTGCTCGGTCAGCTTGAACACCTCGCCGTCATAGACCCGCTCGCCCTCGAACACGGCGCTTGCATAATGCAGGCCGTGGGTCAGAACATGCAGATTGGCGCTGGAAGCGGGGACGATCGTCCCGTCGAGCCAGATCTGGCCGTACTGCTTGTCAAAGTCAATTTCGGTCATTTTTTGGCGTTCCCACGTTCGAAAATTTCGCGACCATGGGTGGTGGTATAACATTGTGATGAATATACGTCAATATGGCTGACCTAAATTCTGGCCGGGCGGAGTCCCGCCGGTGACCGCGCAGACTGAGCCGGCGCGGCGCGGCAAGACAGCCCCCGCGCCCGAGACGCCGGCCTTCACCGAGACCCAGCTGCGGCAGGTCGTGGAACTGATCTTCTACGCCTATCGCGACTTCACCGGCCGCGCGGACGCGGTGCTGGCCGATTCCGACATGGGCCGCGCGCACCATCGGGCGCTGCACTTCATCGGCCGCAATCCCGGCATCACCGTCGCCGAGCTGCTGGCGATCCTGCGCATCACCAAGCAGAGCCTGGCCCGCGTGCTGAACGACCTGATCGCCCGCGGCTATGTCGTGCAGGAGCGCGGCCGCACCGACCGGCGGCAGCGGCGGATGCGGCTCAGCGACAGCGGCGAGGCCCTGATCCGCGAGGTCTCCGCCGCGCAGCAGGCCCTGGTGGCGGAAGCCCTCGCCGCCGGCGGGCCGGAGGCACCGGCGATGCTGCGCACCGTGCTGGGCCGGCTGATCGCGCCGAAGGACCGCGCGGCGATCCTGCAGGCGATCTACGGGCCGGAACGCGACCGGCGGGATCCGCCATGACGGAGGATGTGGCCGCCGATGCCCGCCACCTGCTGGTCGTCGACGACGACCGGCGGCTGCGCGACCTGCTGAGGCGCTTCCTGCTGGAGCAGGGCTACCGGGTCACCACGGCGGTGGACGCCGAGGACGGGCTGGCGCGGATGAACGGCATGGCCTTCGACATGCTGGTGGTCGACGTCATGCTGCCAAACCAGTCCGGCCTCGACTTCGTGGCGCAGATCCGCCGCACCAGCCAGGTGCCGGTGCTGATGCTGACCGCCCTGGGCGATCCCTCGGAACGGATCCGCGGCCTGGAGGCCGGCGCCGACGATTATCTGGCGAAGCCGTTCGAGCCGCGGGAGCTGCTGTTGCGGATCGAGGCGATCCTGCGCCGGTCGGAACAGGCGCAGACCGGCAGCCGAGAGATCCGCTACGGCGCGTTCGTGTTCGACCCGGTGCGCGGCCTGCTGAGCCGCGACGGCAAGCCGATGGGCCTGACCTCCTCGGAGGTGGCGCTGCTGCGGATCTTCACCGCCAGCCCCGGCCTGACCATCAGCCGGGCGGAACTGGCGGAGCGCACAGGCACCTCGGAGGGCCGCGCCATCGACGTGCAGATCACCCGCCTGCGCCGGAAGATCGAGGCCGACCCGAAGAATCCCCGCTTCCTGCAGACCGTCTGGGGAGAGGGCTATGTCTTCTGGGCCGACTGATCCGAGCCGCATGACCTGCCGCGCCTGACCATGTTCCGCTGGATCAAGCAGTTCCTGCCGCGGGGCCTGTTCGGCCGATCGCTGATGCTGATGCTGACGCCGATCGTGGTGGTGCAGATCGTCACCGCCATCGTCTTCTACCAGGCCCATTGGGAAACCGTGTCGCGGCGCCTGGCGCTCGGCCTGGCGGGCGAGATCGCCTTCCTGGTCGAGGCGCGGCAGTACCGCAACGAGCCGCTGAACGAGGCGGAGATCTATGACATGGCGATCCGCAACATGCATATCGAGGCGGTGTTCCTGCCCGGCGCCCGCCTGCCGCAGGAACGCCAGGAGATCCGCTTCTACTCGATCCTGGACAACATGCTGGCTTTGGCCCTGAGCGAACGGCTGAGCCTGCCGCGGCAGTTCGACACCCGCCGCGACGACGGCCTGGTGGAGGTCCTGGTACAGCTGGAGAACGGCGTTCTGCGGGTGCGCACGCAGGACAAGCGCGTCTTCTCCACCACCACCTATGTCGTGATCCTGTGGATGGTCGGCACCTCGCTGATCCTGATGACCATCGCCGTGCTGTTCCTGCGCAACCAGGTGCGGCCGCTGCGGCGCCTGGCCTCCGCGGCGGAGGCGTTCGGCAAGGGACGCGAGGACCCGCCGGTGCATCCCGCCGGCTCCACCGAGGTACGCCAGGCGGCGGCGGCCTTCCTCGACATGCAGGAGCGCATTCGCCGCCACCTGTCGCAGCGCACGGACATGCTCGCCGGCGTCAGCCACGACCTGCGCACCCCGCTGACCCGGATGAAACTGCAGCTGGCCCTGATGGGCGACAGCGAGGATATCGAGGCCCTGCAGCGCGACGTCGAGGAGATGGAGCGGATGGTCTCCGGCTATCTCGACTTCGCCCGCGGCGAAGAGGGCGAACGCATCGAGGAGGTCGATCTGGGCCGCATGCTGGACGACCTGGCGCGGATCTCCGCCGGAAGGCCGGGCGCCGGCCATGGCGCCGCGCGCAGCATCGCCGTCAGCCACGATCCGGACCTGCTGCTGCCGCTGCGGGCCGGCGCGATGCGCCGCTGCCTGGAGAACCTGGTGCAGAACGCGCTGCGCCACGGCAACCGGGTCGCGATCACCGCACGCCGCAACGATGCCGCCATCGACATCAGCATCGACGATGACGGCCCGGGCATCCCGGAGGCACAGAGAGAGGCGGTGTTCCGGCCCTTCTTCCGCCTGGACCGGGCGCGCAACCCGGATACCGGCGGGGTCGGTCTGGGCCTGACCATCGCGCGCGACGTGGTGCGCAGCCATGGCGGCGAGATCCACCTGGAAACGGCACCGCAGGGTGGCCTGCGGGTGGCGATCCGCCTGCCGGTCTGAGCGCGGGGCGGAAGCGCCGCCGGCTCAGGCGGCGGGCCGGTGCGCCAGGACGTTCACCAGCCGGCCGAACGGATCGCGCACGAAGAACCGCCGCACGCCCCAGGGCTCGTCCGCCGGACCGTATTCCACGGCGATGCCGGCGGGGCGCATCCGCCGCAGGGCCTCGTCCAGGTCGTCCACCTCCACCGACAGGTCGGGCACCGGCGTGCCGGAACCGCCCTCGGACATGAAGCTCGCCTGGACATCCATCCGTTCGCCGGAGCCGTAGGTGGCGATCCAGCCCAGGTCCATCAGCACGTCCAGGCCAAGGATTTCGCCATAGAAGGCCCGTGCCGCCGCCGGGTCGGCGGTGGCGATGTTCGCGACGATACGCCGGACCTTCATGGCGCCACGGCCGTCAGTAGAGCCGGCCGCCGTTGGGCACGCTGCGCTCCGGCTGCACCAGCACGACATTGCCTTCGGCATCGGGAAAGCCGAGCACCAGGATCTCCGACATCAGCGGGCCGATCTGCCGCGGCGGGAAGTTGACCACCGCCGCAACCTGGCGCCCGACCAGGCCCTCCATGTCATAGAGCGTGGTGATCTGGGCCGAGCTCTTCTTCACGCCGATCTCCGGGCCCAGGTCGACCTGCAGGCGGTAAGCCGGCTTGCGCGCCTCCGGAAACGGCTCCGCGGCCACGATCGTGCCCACCCGCACATCCACCTTCAGGAAATCGTCGATCGAGATCCTCGCCCCGTCGCCGTCGGCCATGACATCCCTCCCCCGCAGCCCTTGATTGCCCGCCCGCGCACCCGCCCACGCACCCGCCCGCGCAGCCGTGCCGAAACGATCGCACGGCCCGGAAGGTCCGGGCCGCGCGCTGGGGTAGCAGGTTCGGCGGCCCAGGTCAGCCCCGGGCCGTCGGATGTTCAGCAATCGCGGGGTGGCGGCAGGGTCAGCCCTTGCCCTTGCCTTTGCTCTGGTCGGCCAGCTGGCGGAACTCCTCCATGCTGTCCATCACCCGGCGGTTGACGATCTCGAAGGCTTCGCTCTGCGACTTGGAGGCCAGCTCCGCCAGCTCGCGCATGTTCAGGAGCGCCTTCTCGAAGGCGATTTTCATCAATTCCGCCTGGCGGCCGGCATTGGCTTCCGGCGTATCGGCGCTGACGGCGTCGCGCATCAGGCCCTGCATCTGCTCGACATGCTCGCGCAGGATGTCCTGCTGCCGCTGCGCCAGGGCCTGGAAGCCCTCTGCCGCAACCTTGTTGGCCTGCACCAGCGCCTCGATGTTCTTGCGCTGCGCCTCCATCAGGGAGGTGGCATCGAAGCCGGGCACCCGCATGTCGCCCATCATCTTCTCGAAATCGAAGAACTTGGTCATGTCGAAATCGGCTGCGCCGGCTTTGCCCGATTTGCTTGCTGCCATTTCCGTCTCCATCTGTCTGGGGCGGGCGCGCTGCCGCCCGGAAAAGTCTGGTTCGAAGTACGACGCCCGCCCTCTGCGACGGGCGCCGGCAGTCAATACGCTTCCGCCGCCTCCGGCCCGGGGGCCGGCCGGCGGCGCAGGCCGCGGTCGAAACGCTCCAGCATCGGCAGCCAGCGGGTCAGCAGGCGGTCCAGCGCGGCCATGGTGCCGCCCATGTCGGGGCTGTCGTCGCGTGACCAGGCCCGGAATGCAGCCAGATAGATGGCCCCCACCGCCTTGCGGCGCATGGCACCGGCAAGGCCGTCGCCGGACAGGCCCGCCGCCGCCAGGATCGCGTCCAGGCTGCGGCGCAGCGGCCCCGCCGCCAGACAGAGGCCGGACAGCGGATCGCGGCCGGCACCGCGGGCAATCGCCAGGACGCCGTCGCGATGCTGCTGCAGGCTGTCGAACCGCGCCATGATGGCGGAGAACAGCCGGTCGCGCAGCGGCTCATCCGCCAGGCCGGCGGCGCCTTCCTGGGCCATCTGGTCGAGCATGGCGGCGTCGACGCGCGCCATATAGGCCGCGACCAGCGCGGTCTTCGAGGGATAGTGCGGAAACAGCTCCGAGAGCTTCATCGGTGTGGCCGCAGCGATATCGGCCAGGCTCAGGCCGTCCCAGCCCAGCTGGCCCGCAAGGCGCAACGCAGCATCGACGGGATCCGGCGACGAGGCGGCCCGCTTGCGGCTGCCCGCCCGGCTGCCCCCCGGGCTGCCTGAGCGGCCGCCCGGCCGGCCATTACCGCCGGCCGGCGCCTCGGCCTGCGGCCCGCCGGCCGCCTTGCTGCTGGGTCGTCGCGCCATTCCTGCCACCCCTGTCGGCTTGCCCGCAGGTCCCGGCCGGTCCGTCAAATGAACCGACCGGACGTTTGAACCTAACAGCTATGTGGCCCTGCGACAGGGATTTTCCACCGATCCGATGCGGCCCAATCGCCGCACGTCCGATCGCCGGGCGCCCGATCGCCGCCGCGGCGCGGCGCGGTTCAGCCAGCCAGCTCGCGCGAACGGCGGGCGGCGGCGGCGATGGCGGCGCGCAGCAGGTCCGGCATGGCGCCCTCGGCCCGCAACACGTCGAGCGCCGCGGCGGTGGTGCCGCCCGGGCTGGTGACCTGCTCCCGTAGCCGGGCGGGATCCTCGCCGCTCTCCAGGATCAGGGCGCCGGCGCCGGCGACGGTATGGCGCGCCAGCCGGTCCGCCAGGTCCTGCGGCAGGCCGGCGGCGATACCGGCGTCGCGCATGCTCTCCGCCAGCAGGAAGACATAGGCCGGACCGGAGCCGGAGACGGCGGTCACCGCGTCCATCAGCGCCTCATCCTCCAGCCAGGCGACCTCCCCCATCGCCTGCAGCAGGCCGTCGCACAGGGTGCGGTGCGCGTCGGTGACCGCCGCGTTGGGGCAGGCCACGGTGATGCCGCGGCCGATCGCCCCGGGGGTGTTGGGCATCGTCCGGACGATCGCCGCCTCTGCACCGAACAGCTTCTCGAAACTGGCGATCGTTCGGCCGGCGGCGATCGACAGGAACACCGCCCGCCCGGCATGGTCGGTATAGGCCGATGCGGCGGCGTCCATGACCTGCGGCTTCACGGCCAGCACGACGGCGTCCGGCGGCCGGCCGGGATCAAGGTCCTCTGCGGACCCGACCACCGCGACACCCAGGTCGCTGGCCCGCTTCGCCTGGGGCTCGCCCGGCTCCACGACCTGTATGGCAGCCGGGGCGATGCCGCGGTGCAGCCAGCCGCGCAGCAGCGCGACCCCCATATTGCCGCAGCCGACCAGGATGAGGTTCGGATCCGCCATCGGTCAGGCCCGCCACCCGGGATGCCGGACCGGCAAGGCGGCGCTCATGCCTCCCCCACCGGTTCCAGGAGCGCCGCGGCGAGGCTGTCTTCCGGCGACTTGCCGCCCCAGACCACGTACTGGAAGGAGGGGTAGAAGCGCTCGCTCTCGTTCAGGCCGATCTCGACCAGGTCCTGGATCTGCTCGGCCGTGGCGCCGCCGGTGCCGCGCAGCAGCAGGCTGTGGCGGAACAGGATCACGCCCTCCCCCGGCCAGATGTCGAAATGACCGACCGAGACCTTCTCGTTGATCATGGCGAGCAGGCCGTGCACCTCCCGACGCTTCGCGGTGGGCACCTTCATGTCGAAGCAGCAGCAGAACTGCAGGGCGTCGAGTTCGTGCCGCCAGGAGAACCAGAGCTGGTATTCGGAGAACTGCCCGCCCACGCCGACGGTGAGGTCATCCTCACCCTGCCGGTCGAAAGGCCATTCCTGATCGACCACAAGCTGTTCGACCACATCCATCGGATGCGGACGGAATCGCAGATATTCGTGCTCGATGTCCGTCATTGCGTAAGACCTCCCGACCGGCGGCGTTAGGCATGGCAGGTGCAGGACCATGCAACAAAGGATCCTGCCCGTCCCTGCCGGCCGCGGCCCCTCCGGATGGGGGCAATGAACCGGCTAGGCACGCGACATATTGGATCCATCGCTGATTTGCACCATAGATTTAGGCTAGGCGGAGCATCGCTGCAGCGCAAGAGAAGCATCGGTGTCAGGCCCGTTGCAGACGCTTCCGGCATCAGAGGCCGAAGACGCGCCCGCGAATGTCCAGCATGGACGGGCGCTTGCGGGCGCCGGGGCATCGCTGCCCCGAAGCCGCGGGGGTGCAAGGGACCGCGGGAGGCCCGGCGGGGCAACCCGGCCGGCCGGCTCGAATCGCAGTGTCGAGGCTGCGGAGGCTGCGCCTCAGCGGTTGCGGCCGGCGCGCCGGAAGTTGCCGGGCTGACCTGACCGCCGCCCCGACTGCCGATCCGACTGCCGCCCCGGCCGCCGTGCGGGCGAGGCCGCGCCGGCCGCCGCACCGCCGCCTGCCGCCAGCGCCTGCTCCAGTTCGGCGACCCGCGCCGACAGGGCCGCGATCCGCTCCTGCGCCGCTGTGGCGGCGGCCATCGCGGCATCGACCTCCTCCCGCGTGGCGAACGCCATCTCGGAGGCCCAGCGCTCCATGCGCGACCGCATGAGCACCTCCATCTCCTCCTTCACCGACTGTGCCGTGCCCATCGCGCCGCTGGCGAGTCGGGCGAGATCGTCGAACAGGGGATTGCGGGTCTGCATCTGCCACTCCTTCGGAAGCCGGGTGGATTGCGGGGCGGAACCGGGCCGACCGCCGCCGCCGGCCGCGCCCACCTTGGGGGGGCTGCGCGACCGGCGCCATCCCGGCGCTTGTATTGCGTTTCGCGCCGCGTCATAACACGCCCGCTATGGACGCGTCCCCGGCCGGCATTCCCTTTCCGTATATCGATCCGGTCGCCCTGCAGATCGGGCCCCTGGCCATTCGCTGGTATGCGCTCGCCTATATCGCGGGCATCGTCATCGCCTGGCGGGTCATGGTGCGCCTCGCGAAGGGCTCCGGCGGCCGGGTCACACCGGCGCAGGTCGACGACTTCCTGATCTGGGGCACGATCGGCGTCGTGCTTGGCGGCCGGCTCGGCTATGTCCTGTTCTACCAGCCCGGCTACTACCTGTCGCATCCGCTGGATGCCCTGGCGCTGTGGCATGGCGGCATGTCGTTCCACGGCGGCCTGGTCGGCGTGGTGGCCGCAGTGCTGGCGTTCTGCCATTTCCGCAAGGTGCCGCTGCTCTGCTTCACCGACATGCTGGCGCTGGTTGCGCCGATCGGCATCTTCTTCGGCCGCATCGCCAATTTCATCAACGGCGAGCTCTACGGCAGGGTCACCGGCAGCGACTGGGGCATGGTTTTTCCCGGCGGCGGCCCCCTGCCCCGCCATCCCAGCCAGCTCTACGAGGCGGCGCTGGAAGGGGTGCTGCTGTTCGTCCTGCTGCTCATCCTGCGCCTCGCCCTGGCACGCCGCTTCGGCGACGGCGTGATGACCGGTCTGTTCCTGATCGGCTATGCCCTGGCGCGGATGGTCGCGGAACTGTTCCGCGAACCCGATGCCTTCCTCGGCTTCATCGTCGGCGGTGTCACCATGGGGCAGATCCTCTCCCTGCCGATGCTGCTGGTCGGCATCGGCGTACTGGTGATCGGCCTGCGCCGCCGGCCGGCCGCAGAGGGGGGACCGGCCGCGGCACGGGATACCGGCGGAGCCGGCTGATGACTTCGCCCCCCGCCTTCGCCCCGCCCGCCACCGCGCTCGGGCACGGCGAAACCCCGCCCGCGGCGTCCGAGGCAGCCTCCCTGACCGGCCTGCGTGCGCGGATCCGGGCCGACGGGCCGGTCACCGTCGCCGCCTTCATGGCAGAGGCGCTGCTGCATCCCCGCCATGGCTACTACACGCAGGGCGACGGGATCGGCGCCGATGGGGATTTCGTCACGGCGCCGGAAATCTCGCAGATGTTCGGCGAGCTGCTCGGCCTGTGGTGCATCGACACCTGGCACCGGCTGGGCGCGCCCGCCCCCTTCGCACTGGTGGAGCTGGGGCCCGGCCGCGGCACCCTGATGGCCGACCTCCTGCGCACCGCGCGCCTGGATGCCGCCTTCGCCGACGCCCTGCGCCCGGTGCTGGTGGAGGCCAGCCCCGCCCTGCGCGCGCGACAGGCCGCGCGCATCGCCCATCCCGGCGCCACCTGGGTCGCCGACCTGGAGGCGCTGCCGCCATTGCCGGCCCTGGTCCTGGCCAACGAGTTCGTCGATGCCCTGCCGGTGCACCAACTGGTGCGGCTCGGCGATGGCTGGCATGAGCGCCTGGTCGGCCTCGATCCCGCCGGCGCCCTGCGCTTCGAGGCGGCGGCCGACCCGTTCCCGGAGCGGCCCCCGCCCGCGCCATCGCTGCCCGCGGCGGCGGCCGGCACCGTGCTGGAGCTGCGGCCGGCAGCCGACGCACTCGTCGCGCGCCTGGCGGAGGCGATCCTGGGCCGCGGCGGCGCCGCGCTGATCGTCGACTATGGCAGCACCGGCGCACCGCTGCGCGACACCCTGCAGGCAGTGCGCCGCCACCGGCGGGCGGAGGTGCTGTCCGCGCCCGGCAGCGCCGACCTGACCGCCCATGTCGATTTCACCGCGCTGGCCGGCGCCGCGCGCGCCGCCGGCTGCGCCATCGCGGGACCGGAAACGCAGGGCGGCTTCCTGCAGCGCCTCGGCCTGGGCCTGCGGGCGCAGCGCCTGGCCGCCGCCCGTCCCGACCAGGCGGAAGCGATCGCCGCCGCCGCGCGCCGGCTCGCCGACCCGGCAGAAATGGGCGCGCTGTTCAAGGCGCTGGCGATCCTGCCGCCCGGCACAGCGGCCTGCGCCGGCTTCGACGGGGTGGCAGGATGACGGCCCCCGTCCTGACCGCGCCGGCACTGGCGGCCGCCGGCCTGCCGCATGGTTTCCTGGGCCGCCGCGGGGGTGTTTCCGGCGGCATCTATGCCTCCCTGAACTGCGGCCAGGGCTCCGACGACGATCCCGCCTGCGTCGCCGAGAACCGGCGCCGTGCGCTGGCCGCTTCGGGCCTGTCCGGCGCGGCCCTGCAGACGGTCTACCAGGTGCACGGGGCGGAGGTCGTCACCCTGGACGGGCCGCTGCCGGAGGGAACCGAACGACCCAGGGCCGATGCCATGGCGACCCGGCAGCCCGGGCTGGCCCTGGGCATCCTCACCGCCGATTGCGTGCCGCTGCTGTTCGCCGACCCGCAGGCCGGGGTGGTTGCGGCCGCCCATGCCGGCTGGCGCGGCACCCTGGCCGGGGTGGCGGAGGCGACCCTGGCGGCGATGGAGCGGCTGGGCGCGCGGCGGACGGCGATCCTGGCCGCGATCGGGCCGGCGATCGGGCCGGCCAGCTACGAGGTCGGTCCGGACTTCCCCGCCCCGTTCCTGGATGCCGATCCGGCAGCCGACCGGTTCTTCCGGCCCGCCCAGCGGGTCGGACCGATGGGACGGCACTGGCTGTTCGACCTGACCGGCTATCTTGCCGCCCGCCTGCGGGCCGCCGGGACCGGCACGGTGGAGGATATGGCCCGCGACACCTTGACCGACGAAGGCGGCTATTTCAGCCATCGCCGCGGCACCCTGCGCGGCGCCCCGGACTATGGCCGGCAGATCGCGCTGATCGGGCTGCCGGACGGTCCGGCCGGCAGCGGCTCTTGAATGCGCGGCCGGCCATGCCCCATCTGGTGATCTTCGTCCTGCTCTGCCTTCTCGGACTCATCGCAAGCTGTGCCCTCACCTGATTCCGCGTTCCCGGCCGCGCTGCAGCCGGCCCTGCCGCGGACGGCCATGCTGCGGCTGACCCGTCTGCTGCTGGGCGGCCTGGCGGTCTGCCTTGCCCTGACGGCATGCCAGCCCCTGCCGCGCCCCTTCCAGCCTGACGACAAGCGGGTCTCCGCCGCCTATCTGCGCGCCCTGGTCGCCAATTCGCTGTTCATCGTGGAGCCGCTGGCCGGCGTGCCGCAGGAACCGGGCGAGGCTTTCGCCACCGCGCTTGCCGACGAACTGCAGCGCAACGAGGTGCCGGCGACGGCGCGCCATGTCAGCGGCGGCCGCCCGGCGGCGGCGATCGCCGCGACGGTGACCGCGCAGCCGCCGCCCGGCACGACCGGGCCGCTGCAGATCGACTATCGGATGATTGCGGTGGACGGCAGCGCGAGCGAGGCCGCCCGCGACGAACTGACCGTCGCGGCCGATGCCTTCCGGTCCGCCGACCCGGCGCTGATGGCGAGCCTGGCGCAGCGCGGCGCGCGGCGCCTGATGGATACCGTCTTCCGCCGCGCGCGGCCGCAGAAGGACCCGGCGCCGGAAGCGCCGAAGGCGGCGCCGACGGCCCGCTTCTTCGTCTTCGACGTCTCCGGCGCGCCGGGCGACGGCAATGCCGCGCTGGCGCGCTCGATGAAGCGCATCCTGGCCGCGTCGGGCGTGCCGTTCGCGCCGGAGATGACCGCCGAGGCCTATATCCTGGCCGGCGCCGTGGCGATGAAGGCGGCCGGGCAAGGGCAGGAACAGGTGACCATCGACTGGACCCTGTTCGCCCCGGACGGGGAAGAGATCGGCACCGTCACGGTCGAGAACCTGGTCCCGAAGGGCAGCCTCGACGGCGCCTGGGGGCCGATCGCCGACGCCGCCTCGACCGGCAGTGCGGAAGGCATGATCCAGCTGATCAATGCGGTGCTGAACTCGCTGCCGGCCGCGCCGCAGGCGGCGCCGGCAGAGCAGCCGGAAGAGGCGCCGGGATGACACGGGGCCGCATGCCTGGCCCGCCGCCGGATGCGGCGTTGCGCACCGCCGGGGGCATTGGTAGATTGCCGGCCGTCCGGAGTTCTGTCCCCTTCCGGGCTCCTGCCGGGGCCGGAGCCGGGACAGCCCGGGCATCCTTTCCCTGTCGTCCTTCGCCCCGCCCGCGGCACCGACGGCGGCGCATTCCCGACCGGTCGGACATCCCCGGCGGGACCGGCGCTGCAGCCTCGTGAACACGCGCCGGAATGCCGCACCCGCCGGCGAAGGCGCAGATCCAGTCCGAACAGCAGAACTGGGCCTCATGCCGATCCCGACCGAACGCACATGAAGATCCTCGCCGGCAACAGCAACCGCCCCCTGGCAGAGGCGATCTCCGCCTATCTCGGGGTGCCGCTCACCAAGGCGAGCGTCCGCCGCTTCTCGGACATGGAAGTGTTCGTGGAGGTGCAGGAGAATGTCCGCGGCGAGGACGTGTTCATCATCCAGAGCACCTCCTATCCGGCGAACGACAACCTGATGGAGCTGCTGGTCTGCATGGACGCGCTGCGGCGCTCCTCCGCCCGGCGGATTACTGCGGTCATCCCCTATTTCGGCTATGCGCGGCAGGACCGGAAGCCGGGGCCGCGCACGCCGATCTCGGCAAAGCTGGTCGCCAACCTGGTCACCGTCGCCGGCGCCAACCGGGTGCTGACCCTGGACCTGCATGCCGGCCAGATCCAGGGCTTCTTCGACATCCCCACCGACAACCTGTTCGCCGCGCCGGTGATCGTGCGCGACATCAAGGAGCGGCTGGACCGCGACAGCCTGATGATCGTGTCGCCCGATGTCGGCGGCGTGGTGCGGGCACGCGCCATCGCCCGGCGCCTTGACGCCGATCTGGCGATCGTGGATAAGCGCCGCGAACGGGCTGGCGTGTCCGAGGTGATGAACATCATCGGCGAAGTCGAAGGCCGCCACTGCATCCTGGTCGACGATATCGTCGATTCCGCCGGGACGCTGTGCAACGCCGCCAACGCGCTGATGGAGAAGGGTGCCCGGTCGGTCTCCGCTTATGTGACCCATGGCGTGCTGTCCGGCGGTGCCGTGTCGCGCGTCGCTTCCTCCGCGCTGGAGGAGCTGGTCACGACGGATTCCATCCTGGCGACCGAGGCGGTGCGGGTCTCCCGCAATATCCGCCAGATCACCATCGCCCCGCTGATCGGCGAGGCGATGAAACGGATCTCGGAAGAGAGTTCGGTCTCCAGCCTGTTCGACTGAGGCGGCATGGGCCTGCGCACCGGCAGCGGTGCGCCGGATCATGCCGGTTTTGCATGAACCGCCGGTCGGCGTTTGCGGCACCCCTGGAGGCCGGCGCCGGCACGGCATGGCAGGAGAAACCGACGATGTCTGAAGCAGCACCGATGGCTGCGCAGCCGCGCTCGAAGACCGGCAAGGGGACCGCCCGGGCGCTGCGCCGCGAGGACCGCCTTCCGGCGGTGATCTACGGCGACAAGAAGGACCCGGTCTCGATCTCCGTCGCGTTCCGCGACGTGCAGAAGATGATCGAGCAGGGCAATGTGAACAACCAGATCTACGCGATCGAGGTGTCGGGCACCAAACAGGTGGTCCTGGCGCGCGACGTGCAGCTCGACCCGGTGACCGACTGGCCGATCCATGTCGATTTCCTGCGGGTGGGCGCGACCTCCCGCGTGACGGTCCAGGTGCCGGTGCACTTCCTGAACCACGAGAAGAGCCCCGGCCTGAAGCGCGGCGGCGTGCTGAACGTGGTCCGGCACGAGCTGGACCTGTACTGCCCGGCCATGTCGATCCCGCACCAGATCGACATCGACCTGTCGAAGTACGAGATCGGCGACAGCATCCACATCTCGGCGGTGAACCTGCCGGACCGCGTGGAGCCGACGATCACAGACCGCGACTTCACCATCGCCACCATCGCCGCGCCGAGCGTGATGCCGGAGAGCGACGGGGACGAGGAGGCTGCCGAGGCACCTGCGAAGGAGCGCGAGGAGGACGACGAGGACTGATCCGCACGGATCGGTCTGTCACGGATCGCTCTGCAGACCTGACGCACCGGCCGGCGCACGGCATCCCCTGCTGCGCGCCGGCCGGATCGTCGTGGCCATCCTGTCCCGCCCCCGGAAGCCTCGCCAATGCTGCTGTTCGTCGGCCTGGGCAATCCCGGGCGCAAGCATGAGACCGACCGCCACAATATCGGCTTCATGGCCGTCGAGGCGATCGCGGCAATGCACGGCTTCGGTCCCTGGCGCGGCCGCTTCCAGGGCCAGGCCGCGGAAGGCCAGCTGGGCGGGGCGAAGGTGCTGGCGCTGAAACCCGAGACCTACATGAACCGCTCCGGCCAGTCGGTGGGGGAAGCGGTGCGCTTCTACAAACTCGCCGCGGATGCCGTCTTCGTCTTCCACGACGAGCTGGACCTGGCGCCGGGGAAGATCCGCGCCCGGCTGGGCGGCGGGCTGGCCGGCCATAACGGTCTGCGCTCCATCGCCCCCGTGATCGGCCCGGATTTCTGGCGGGTCCGCATGGGGATCGGTCATCCCGGCGACAAGGCGAAGGTGATGGGCCATGTCCTGGGCAGCTTCTCCAAGAGCGACCGGGACTGGCTGGACCCGGTGCTGGATGCGGTCGCCGATGCCGCGCCGCTGCTCGCCGCCGGCGACGGCCCCGCCTTCATGTCGCGGGTTGCGCTGAAGGCGCCCCCGCCTGCAGCGGCGAAGGCGCCGGACGGCGCAAAACAAGAGGATCGCCCCTGATGGGCTTCAAATGCGGCATCGTCGGCCTGCCCAATGTCGGCAAGTCGACCCTGTTCAATGCGCTGACCCAGACCGCGGCGGCGCAGGCGGCGAACTATCCGTTCTGCACCATCGAGCCCAATACCGGACAGGTCGCTGTCCCCGACCCGCGCCTGCAGAAGCTGGCCGGCATCGCCCATTCCAAGGAGGTGGTGCCGACGCAGATGACCTTCGTCGACATTGCCGGGCTGGTGCGGGGCGCCGCCAGCGGGGAAGGGCTGGGCAACCAGTTCCTGGCCCATATCCGCGAGGTCGACGCGATCTGCCACGTGCTGCGCTGCTTCGAGGATGACGACATCACCCATGTCGACGGCCGGATCGACCCCGTCGCCGATGCGGAGACGGTGGAGACCGAGCTGATGCTCGCCGACATGGAAAGCCTGGAGAAGCGGGTGCCGCAGCAGGTCAAGCGCGCCCGCGGCGGCGAGGAGGAGGCGAAGGCCCTTCTCGCCGTGATGGAGAAGACCCTGGCCCACCTGCAGACCGGCGCCCCGGCCCGCACCCTCGAGATCTCGGCGGAGGAACGGCCGCTGTTCCGGCAGCTGCAGATGATCACCGCCAAGCCGGTGCTCTATGTCTGCAATGTCAGCGAGGGCGAGGCCGCCACCGGCAATGCCCATACCGCGAAGGTGGCGGAGAAGGCGCAGGCCGAGGGCGCGGCCATGGTGGTGATCTCCGCCGCGATCGAGGCGGAGGTGGCGCTGCTGGAGGATCCGGAGGAGCGCGAGGCCTTCCTCGCCGACCTGAACCTGGAGGAGCCGGGGCTGGACCGGCTGATCCGCGCCGGCTACGGCCTGCTGGGCCTGATCACCTTCTTCACCGCCGGCCCGAAGGAGGCCCGCGCCTGGACGGTGCGCGAAGGCGCCAGCGCGCCGCAGTCCGCCGGCGTGATCCACACCGATTTCGAGAAGGGCTTCATCCGGGCCGAGACCATCGACTATGACAGCTATGTGAGCCTGGGCGGCGAGGCCGGCGCCCGCGACGCCGGCAAGCTGCGCCTGGAGGGGCGCGACTATGTCGTCAAGGACGGCGACGTGATGCACTTCCGCTTCAACACCTGAGGACCGAAGCCCGACCCGGCCACAGCCAGCTTCAGTCGAAGCGCGGCGGCTCCCGCATCGGGGCCCGCGGCGGCAGGGCAAGCGCCATGCCACCCAGCGGCGCAATCAAGGCGCGGATTTCCGCGGCGAGGTTACGCCGCGGTTCCCGGGTCGTGGTGTCGCGATCCTTGTCTGTCATTCCCGACCTCTTCAGAAGATCTGCTGCGGCAGCCAGAGCGCGATGGCGGGGAACAGGACGATCAGGAACAGGCCGGTCAGCTCGACCACCGTATAGGGGCCGACCGACCAGTAGATGTCCTTCATGGTGACCCCCGGCGGCGCGACCGATCTGAGGTAGAACAGGTTGAAGCCGAACGGCGGGGGCATGTAGCTGATCTCCATCATCACGACGAAGAGGATGCCGAACCAGACCTCGTCGAAGCCGTGCGCGGCGACCAGCGGCAGGAACACCGGCAGGGTGATCAGCATGATCCCCACCGGGTCCAGCACCATCCCCAGCAGGAACAGCACGAACATCATGAAGGCGAGCGCGCCCCACTTGCCGCCGGGGATCTGCTCGGTGATGCCGGTGATGAAGCTTTCCGCCCCCATCGCCGTATAGGCGGTGGAATAGGCATGGGCGGCGAAGACGATCCAGGCGATCAGGGTGGTGAGCCGGAAGGTGCGCTGCACCGACACCGTGATCACGCCCCAGCTGAGCCTGCGGTTCACCGCGCTGGCGACCAGGGCGCCGAACACGCCGACGGCCGCCGCCTCGGTCACCGTGGCGAAGCCGCCGAAGATCGCGCCCAGCACGATGAAGATGATGAAGACCGGCAACAGCACGGCCGACAGGGCGCGCAGCTTCTCCCCCCAGTCGGCGCGCTCCTCCTTCGGCATCGCCGGGCCCAGATGCGGCTGGAACCAGCAGCGGATGCCGATATACAGCGACACCAGCAGGAACAGCAGCAGCCCCGGGCCGACGCCCGCGGCGAAGAGCTGGCCGACGGATACCTCCGAAATCAGGGCGTAGAGCACCATCAGGATCGACGGCGGGATCAGGATCCCCCAGCCGCCGCCGGCATTGATCGCGCCCAGCGCCAGGCGCTTGTCGTAGCCGCGCTTCAGCATCTGCGGCAGGGCGATGGTGCCCATGGTCACCACCGCGGCACCGGATATCCCCGACATCGCCGCGAAGATGGTGCAGATGCCGACGGTGCCGATCGCCAGGCCGCCGCGCACGCCGCCCCACCACAGGTGCATCATGCGGTACAGGTCGTGCGCCACGCCGGACCGTTCCAGCAGCATCGCCATGAAGACGTAGAGCGGGATCGCGATCAGGGACGAGGTCTCCATCAGGTCCCACATCTTCGAGGCGATCAGATAGAAGGCGATCGGCCCCTGCTCGAAGTACAGGAAGATCACCGACAGCCCGCCGAGCACGAAGGCCAGCGGCACGCCCAGCATGATGAACAGGAACAAGAGGCCGAAGAACAGCAGGGTCAGCAGTTCGATGGACAGGGCATCGGCCATCAGTCCGCCTCCCCGCCTTCGAGGCGGGCACGAGCGCCGTCGCCGGCGCGCCCCCGCTCTTCCGGGTCGTCGCGCAGCGGCCCGAACGCGGCCTCGTCCACCGGCCGGCCAGCCAGGATCATGATGTCGGCGATCAGCTTCACGATGCCCTGCAGGAACAACAGCACCGCGGCGACCACGATCAGCGATTTGGACGGCCAGACCGGCATCCGCCAGGTGGTGTCGTAGCTGACCTCCAGCCGGGAGACGGCGTCATAGGCCATCGACCAGCTCTCCACGATCAGGATCCCCAGGAACAGGAAGAACAGGAAAGAGGTGGCGATATCCACCGCAGCCTTCCGCCGGGCGGAGAAGTTCCCGTAGAACAGGTCCACGTTCACATGGTCGCGGCGGGCCAGCAGATAGCCGCCGCCGATGATCGCATAGACGCCGAAGATCAGTTTCGAGGTCTGCGCCGACCAGGAGATCGGCGCCTCCTGCACGTAGCGCATGACCACGTCGCCGAGCAGCAGGACGAACAGGATCAGCACGACATAGCTGACCCAGCGCCCGATGAAGGCATTGATGCCGGTCACCGCGCGCGCGAAGGCGGTCACAGCGCCCATTCAGGTCACCATCGATGTCGGAGGACAGGGTGCAGAAGGGGGACGCCGGCGCAGGCCCGGCCTGCGCCGGCGGCGCGCCGTTCAGACGGGGTAGCCGAGCACCTTCATGAAGGCCACCAGCATGTCCACGCCCTTTTCCGCGTTGCCGCCCTTGGCGCGTTCCTCGTCGAGGATCGCCTTCGTCGCCTTGGCGAAACCCTCCAGGACCGCCGGCGGGAAGTCGGCCACGACGACGTCGTTCTCCGCGACACCCTTCGCCAGCGCGACCTGCTCCTTGTACTGGTACTCGTTCGTGCGCTTCCAGAAGCGCATCTCCAGCAGGTCCAGGAATTCCCGCCGCAGATCCTCCGGCAGGGCGTTCAGGGCATCGAGATTGTAGATGATGACGTCGGAGGCCAGGCCCATGGTGGGCTTCATGTGGAACTTCGCCACCTCCCACAGGCTCATCGAATCCGCGCCCTGCGCCGCGCCCCAATGGGCGCCGTCGACGACGCCGCTGGCGAGGCTCTGGTACAGCTCCGGCCCGGCGATGTACTGGGTGGAGGCGCCCGCCGCCTCCAGGTATTTCTGGTAGCTGCCGGAGGAGCGCAGCTTCAGCTTGGTGAAGTCGTCGACGGTGGCGACCTCCTTCGCGACCACCAGTTCGGTCGGGTAGACCTTCTCCGACCGGGTGGCCACACCGTGCTTCGCAAGGTCCTCGTTGAACATGGCCTCGAAGCCCATGTTCTTCAGGAAGTGGGAGAACTCCCAGGGCTGGCGGAAGGTGCCCGGCACGCCGAGCGCCAGGCCGGCCGTCGGCGCCTCGCCCAGGATGTAGCCGGGGGAGATGGTGCCCGCCTCGACCACGCCGCGGCGCACGATGTTGAAGATCTCGCCGCCCTTCGCGAACTCGCCGGCACCGAACAGCTGCAGCTCGAAGCGGCCGCCGGTATTCTCCTTCAGTTCCTCGGCGATGATCGCCAGGCTGTCGCCGTAGGACGCAGACGCCTTCGGCCAGTGCGACTGCACCTTCCAGGTCACCTCGGCCGCCGCGCGGGCGCTGCCGATCACCATCGGCGCGGCGACCAAAGCCGCGCCGCCGACCAGCGCCCCGCGGCGGGTGAAAGCTCCCTTGCCGGACGCACCAGTGCCTTTGCTGGAACCCATCGTACGATCCTCCCTTTTATTTTCTTGCCTCGGTCCGGTCTCTCCGGTGCCGGGCACGACTTTTTTTGTGTCGCCCTTCGATTGTAGAGGAAGCGGTCCCGTCGATCCACGCCGCCCGGCCGGCCCGGCGGGCGGCCGCCTGTTCGATACCGAAATCCTGCCGCCACAGCCCTGCCACGACCGGTGCTCACATGGCATGCTGTGGACAGCCGATGCTGACCGCACGCGGACGACCGGAGGATGAGGCGCATGGACGACAAGCAGGCACAAAGGAAGCCGCGCGGCACAGGACAGGCGACGCCAAGGCACGGGCGGAAGCTTCCTGCCGGAGATTTGGACCGGGTGGCCGCGGCTGACGGCATGTCCGACGCGAGCAACCAGATCGAGTTCTTTTCCCGCTGACCTGCCGCCGCCCTGCCGCCACCTTGCCGTCGGGGAATGTCCGATGCTGCTGCGCCATGAGATCGCGATCGAGGCACCCGCCTCTGCGGGCCCGCCATTCTTCGCCGCGATGGACGAGAACTACCTGCGCTGGCATCCCGATCACCTGCTGTTCGAGTGGCGGCAGGGACGGGGGCTGGAGATCGGCGTGCGGTTCTATTTCGAGGAGCGGATCGGCGGCCATCTCCTGAAGAAGGAGGTGGAATTCACCGAGATCGTGCCGGACCGCCTGATCCGCTTCGTGCCGACCGGCTTCCTGCTGCGCCTGTTCATTCCCTGGATCAGCTTCGAGTTCCTGGCCGATCGGCCCGGCCGCTTCCGCTTCCGGCAATCCATCCCCATTTGCATCGGCCCTCTTGGCGCGCGGCTGAACCGTCGGGATTTCGATGCCGTCCGCCGGCACATGGCGGAAGAGGGAGAGAACCTGAAGGCGATCCTGGAGACCGGCCGCCCCGTGCATGTCCGGCCTGACCGCCCGGTCACCGGAGGCATGGCCACCGCCAACGGGCATTGAACCGGCGCCATCCCGGACCGGGGCCCCGGCTGCCGCATCGGGTCGCGGAAATCCCGGATGATCATGAAATCCAATAAGGCGCTATAGGGAATTCGTGACTTCTAGCGCTCCCCGTTTCCGCCTATCGCTGGGGACGCGGCAGACGAATGCCGCGGGCCCGCCACCGACGGGACGGCCGCCGGCTCTGCGTGCCGGTCGCGCCGGATCGCTCCGGGCACGGCCCGCCTGCGCCGGACCCGGGTCCGCGCGCGATCCGCACGGAACCTGAACCGATGGCAGAGATCACCTCCGATGTGCCGGCGAAGAAGTATCGTCCGCCCGCTGCCGCGTCGCGGCTGATCGGGCCGCGCCTGGAACGGAGGATCAACCAGGCGACGATCCGCTCGGGGCTCGTCCGGTCGATCGTCTCCTTCGCGATCCTGCCGCTGATCCCGCGCCTTGGGTTGCGGATCAACTATTCCGACGACGATTTCTGGGTCGAAGTGCCGCACAGCCGGCTCAACCGCAATTCCTACGGCACCATCGGCGGCGCGGCGCTGCTCGCCAACCTGGAGCTGGCGGCAGGCTGCTACCTGTTCATGCGGACGGACGGCGAATACCGGATCGTCTGCCGCAACGTTGCCTACCGGTTCATGCTGCCATCGACCAACGGCCTGCATTTCCGCGTGGAGCCGGCGGGGGAGGATCTCGATGCGTCGATCGCCTCGGGCGAGCCCTTCAATGCCGATGTGAAGGTCGTCGTCTACAGCCGCGGCGACCGCCGCGGCGAGAAGGGGCGCCGGATCGGCCGGGGCGAGATGCGCTTCCACCTCTGGCCGATCTGAGGGCATCCCGTGCGCAGCATCCTGCCGGCCGTTTTCCTGGCCTGCTCCTGGTTCTGGTGCATCGGCGGGTTCTTCCCGGTGATCCTGCGGCAGGAGTTCGGCGACGCCGCCTTTCCCTACTTCGCCGCCTTCAACATCCTGGGGGCCGCGGCGTTCGGCTTCGTCTGGAACGAGGCACGCCGTGCCGCCTTCCTGCGTCGGATGGCGACCGCCGCCAGCCTGTTCTCCGCCGTCGTCGTCGTTTTCCAGGCCTGGTTCATCCTGTGGGTCTGCATGCTGATCGGTGCGGTCTGGCCGCTGGCCGTCTTCGTTGCCATGCTGGCGCTCACGGCGACGGTCCGGCGCCGGGCCGCCGGTGTTGCGCTGGGCCTGCTGGCGGCCACGGCGGCCCTGTTCGCCTATGTCGCGGCACAGCCTGCACCCGACATGCCGCCGGTTGCCGCGGTCCAACCGTTCGTGCACCAGATCCTGCCGCTTGCGCTCGGCTTTTTCCTCGCACCCTATTTCGACCTGACCTTTCACGAGGCCTATCGCGCCAGTCCCCGCCCCCGCCTGACCTTCGCGCTGGGCCTCGGCGGGCTGTTCGGCGCCTTCCTGGCGGGCATGTATGTCGCGACGCCGACCCTGGCTGCGCTGGCGAGCGGCGCACCGGAGGTCACGCCGGCGCTGGCGGCGATGATCGCGCTGCTGGCGGCACAGACCGGCTTTACCGCGGCACTGCACCTTGTGCCGGCCGGCGGCCTGCAGCGGCCCGGCCGGCGGGCGACAGGCGCCGCACTGATCGCGGTCACTGTCCCGCTGGGTGCGTCATTGGTCTGGCCCGAGGCGCTCTATCCGCTCGGCGTCGTGATCTACAAGAACCTCGTCTTCGTGATCGGCGGCCTGTTCCCACTGGTCCTGCTGTTCGCCGGGGCGCGCCGGCTGGGCCTGGCTACGGCAGCTTTCATCACGCCCTGCTATGCCCTCGGCTTCCTGGTGGGCGGTGACTTCGCGCCCCTGCTCTCTGTTGCCATGGCAGCCCTGGCGGCGGCTCTGGCGATGGCCTGGGCGGCCCGGCGGCGCCTGCCGGCGGTCAGGGACGCCCGGACCCTGAGCCGATGACGGCGCCGACCAGGCAGATGCCCGGCCGTCACGTCGACCCGCGGCGGTCGTTCTGGGTGCTGGGCTATGTTGCGCCGGCGATCGCGCCCCTGCTGCTGGCCCTGCACTGGCTGGGCGCGCCGTCCGCCATCCTGGCGATCGCGCCGCTGGTCCTGCTGTTCGGCGTCGCGCCTGTCCTGGACCAGCTCGTCGGGCGCGACCTGCGCAACGTGCCGCCAGACGCCATCGCGCAACTGGAAGCCGACCCGTTCTACAAGCGACTGCTCTACGGGACCGTCGCGGCCTATGCCATGGGCGTGGTCGCGGCCTGCGCACTGGCCGCCAGCCCGTCCTTCTCGATCGCAGACCAGGTGCTGTTCGCCATCGGCATCGGCTTCACCCATTCGCTGATCGTGCTGGTGGCCCATGAACTGGGCCATTCCGCCGCATCGCGGGACCAGCATGTCGCGCAGCTCGCACTGATGCTGATGGCCTACGGTCATTTCGGTGTGGAACACAATCGCGGTCACCACGTGAAGATCGCAACGCCGGACGATCCGGCAAGCTCCCGCTTCAACGAAAGCATCTACGCCTTCGCGCTGCGCGAGATCCCGGGCACCGTCGCCGGCGCGATCGGGGCGGAGCGCAGGCGCCTGCGGCGGCGGGGGGCCGGATGGTGGTCGCCCGGCAACGTGCTGCTGCAGAACTGGTCCGGTTCGGCCCTCTTCGCCGGGTTGCTGGCCTGGGCCTTCGGCTGGCCGGTCCTGGTCTTCTACGCACTGCACTGCGCGACCGTCTGGTTCTCGATCACGATGGCAAACTACACCGCCCACTACGGCCTTCTGCGGCGTGAGGTGGATGGCCGGCCGGAACCCTGCCGCGCGGACCATTCATGGAGTTCGAGTTTCCTGGTCTCAAACCTCCTGTTCCTGAACCTGCAGCGCCACGCCGATCACCACATGCATGCGCGACGCCCCTTCCAGACGCTTGCGCATCGTGGCGACACGCCCGACCTGCCCGCCGGCATTCCCGGGCTGTTCTGCCTGATGCTTGTCCCGCCGCTGTGGTTCCGGGTGATGAACCCGCGCCTTCTGGCCCATGTCGGCCACGACATGACCCGGATCAATACCGGTCCCTTGCGGGAGTCGCCCGGCACCCGGCCGGTCCCGCAAACGTAGCGGTCCGCCCGCAAGGCGGCAGGGCCGCGCCCTCTGCCGCACCATCGTTGACATCATCCCCCCGTCCACGCCTGATTCGACGCGCCGAGAACAACGTGGACGCGTGGATGAAAGATCGTTTGGAAGAATCCGAGGCCCGGCATACCGGCCTCACCCAGCTGGACTATCGCCACCTGAAGGCGTTCGAGGCGATCTACGCGAACCGCAACATCTCGCGCGCGGCGCAGCTCCTGGGGCTGGCGCAGCCGACCATGTCCAACCTTCTCGCGCGGTTGCGCGACGTTCTCGGCGACCCGCTCTTCGTCCGTCGGGCCAGGGGCGTGGAACCGACGCCGCGGGCCGAAGAGATGATCGGTGCCGTCCGTGCCGCCATTGCGGCCTTCGAAGCCATCACCGAACCCAGGACCGACTTCGATCCCCGCTCCGACAGGCGGGAGTTCCGCCTTCACATGGTCGACCTGTTCGAACCCGTCATCATGCCGCACCTGGTCGGCGAAGCCCTGCGGGGGCAAGGCATCTCCTACAAGCTTCTGCTGACGGCGAAGGTTCCGGTCGCCGATGCGCTGGAGAGCGGCGAGGCCGATCTCGCCATCGGCCTGCCGCCGCCAAACCGCCATGAGCTGAGGTGGGAGCCCCTCACCCCGGTCGACCTGGTCCTGGTGGCGCGAAAGGACCATCCGGCCCTGGCCGACGGCTTCACCCCGGAACTGCTCCAGGAACTCGGCCATGTCTCGATGGACATGACGCCCCAGGCGCTTGCCAATGCCCAGTCCTTTCACCTTGCCCGCCGGATCGAGCGGCGCGACGTTGTCCGCGTCTCCCGCGTCACGTCGATCCTTGAGATTGCCGTGGCCACCGACCTGATCGGCTTCGCCAACCGGCTGCATGTGGAGGCCAGTCCGCTGCGCGACCGGCTGACGGTCGTCGACCTGCCCACCCCGATCAACACGCAGCAGTTTCACCTGACCTGGCACAAGCGGTCGGAAGGGGATCCCGGCCTGGACTGGCTGAAGATGCAGATCAGGGCGGCGGTCGCCGCCGCCCGCGGCGAAGGAAGCTGAGTCCGGCGGCAATGGCGCGCCGCCGGCTCTTCCAGCCGGAGCCCGGCCGGGCGAACGGCCAGTCAGGTATCATGTCAGGCAATCGCAAGCTGCTGATCCTCCTGTCGGGGGCCTTTGTCCTCGACCATATGGACCGCCACATCCTGTCCATCACCCTGGACCAGATCGGGCAGGAATTCTCCCTGAACGATCTCGCCCTCGGCGCCCTGTCGGGCCTGGCCTTCGCCGTCTTTTTCGGCGTTCTCGGGGTGCCGCTGGCAAAGCTGGCGCGCCCCGGCCAGCGCAGGCTGCTGGCGGCCGGAACGCTGGCCGCCTGGTCGGCGCTGACCGCTCTCACCGCCGCCTCCGGCAGCTATCTCCACCTGCTGCTGGCGCGGATGGGGGTGGCGATCAGCGAGGCGGGCTTCACACCGGCGGCCCATTCGATGATCGCCGACAGCTATCCGGAAGGCCGGCGGGCGGGCGCCTTCGCGTTCTTCTCCGCCGGCGCCAATATCGGGCTCTTCCTTGCTTTCCTGGTCGGCGGCGTCGTCGCCTCAGCCTATGGCTGGCGCGCGGCCTTCCTGGTGGCCGGGCTGCCCGGGCTGGTCATCGCCTTCGTCATATGGGTCAGGCTGGTCGAGCCGCTCCCGGCCGCGCCGGGCCGCCAGGTGCCAGCCGCGGCCGGGCCGGGTATCGCCGGCGTCTGGCGCCGCATGATGCGACAGCCATCCACACGCCTCGTGCTGCTGGGCGCCGTGCTGACCGCGACCGTCAACTATGGCGGGATTGCCTGGGTGGCCGCCTTCCTCATCCGCCGGTACGGGCTGGAAGTCGACCATGTCGGCATCTACCTCGCCGCAGTGGCCGGCCTGCTGGGCGGGACCGCGACCTTCGCCTGCGGCATGGCGGCGGACCGCCTCGGTGCGCGCAATCCGGCCTGGCGCATCGGGCTGGTCGCGCTGACCCTCGCGGCGGCCAAGCTGCTCGCCATTGCCGCCTATCTGCAGCCATCGGCGCTGCCGGCCCTCGCCCTGCTCGCCTTCCCGGCAATGATGGGCGGCATCTATCTGGGCCCCACTTTCGGCCATGTCTATTCGCGCGTGCCGGACGCCGAGCGGCCGCAGGCCAGTGCGATCATCCTGCTGCTGCTCAATCTGATCGGGATCGGCCTCGGCCCCCTCCTCGTCGGCGCCATCAGCACCGCGCTCCAGTCCGGCACGACGGACGACCGGGCGCTGATGTTCGCGCTCACCGCCCTCCAGGGCCTGGGGCTGCTGGGCGCTGTCGCGTTCTTCGGTGCGACGCGGTGCCGGGACCTGCGACAGGCGGACCGGCAGGACCGCAATGCCGGCGCGTGAGACCGGCCGGGACGGCACGATCGGACAGCCGGAAGCCGTGGCGGTCGCCGCCGCAGGGCGCTAATCTCCGGTCCATGCTGTACTTCGAGGATCTGACCGTCGGCCGCCGCTTCACCGCCGGACCGAAACAGGTGAGCGAGGCCGAGATCATCGCCTATGCCACCCGCTATGACCCGCAGCCCTTCCATACCGACCCGGAGGCCGGGCGGGCCTCCGGCTTCGGCGGGGTGATCGCCAGCGGCTGGCATACCGGCGCCATGACGATGCGCCTGATCTGCGAGGCCTTCGTGCTGGACACCGCCTCGCTCGGCGCTTCCTCGGTGCCGAAGGGCACCTGGCACCTGCCGGTGCGGCCCGGCGACAGCCTCAGCCTGGAGGCGGAGATCCTGGAGGCCAGGCGCTCCGCGTCCCGCCCCGACCGCGGCATCGTCCGCTGCGGCTATGTCCTGAACAACCAGGAAGGCGCGAAGGTCTTCGCCATGGAGGCGATCCACTTCGTGCGCTGCCGGGAGGGTGCCGCCGATGAGTGAGAAGGTCCGGTATTTCGAGGATGTCGCCGACGGCGAGCGGCTGGAGACCGGCAGCTACCTGGTCACCGAGGCCGAGATCCTGGACTTCGCCAAGCAGTTCGACCCGCAGCCCTTTCACATCGACCCCGAGGCGGCCGCCAACGGGCCGTTCGGCCGGCTTGCCGCCAGCGGCTGGCACACCCTGGGTATCATGATGCATCTGATGGTCACCCATCGCGAAGGCGGCATGCCGGGCCTGGCCTCCCCCGGCTTCGAGGACCTGGAATGGCGGCGCCCCGTCTTCGCCGGCGACCGCCTGCGGGTGGTCTCCGAAGTGGCGGAGAAGCGTCCGTCGCGAACCAAGCCGATCGGCATCGTGAAGTTCGCCACGAAGGTGCTGAACCAGGACGACCAGGCGGTCCTGGAGATCGTGACCATCGGCCGCTATCGTCGGCGCGCATCGGCGGGAGCCGGGGCAGAGGCCAGCGACTGAACGTTTCGCCCTGCCATTCCCCGCCGTACCGGATGAGCGAACGGGAGGAACGGCGAATGGCCGGACAATGGATCGAGCTGAAGGCGGATGACGGACATGGCTTCGACGCCTGGCTGGCGGAGCCCGCCGGCACGCCGCGCGGCGCCGTCGTCGTCATCCAGGAGATCTTCGGCGTCAACCATCACATCCGCGGCCTGACCGAGGCGTTCGCGGCGGAGGGCTACCTGTCCATCGCCCCGGCCGTCTACGACCGGGTCGAGCGCAAGGTGGAACTGGGCTATGCGGAGGCCGACGTGGCGCGCGGCCGCGACATCCGCGGCAAGGTGGACTGGGACGGCTGCATGAAGGACGTGGCGGCGGCCACCGCCCATGTCGGCACGGCCGGCAGGGTCGGCATCACCGGCTTCTGCTATGGCGGCGGCGTCGCCTGGGTTGCGGCCGCGCGGGTGCCGGGAATCGCGGCGGCGAGCTGCTACTACGGCGGCCCCTGGAACGAGTTCAAGGACGAGCGGGCGCACTGCCCGGTCCTGCTGCATTTCGGCACCAAGGACCAGATGATCCCGCTGTCCCTGGCGGAGGAGATCCCGGCGAACAATCCCGGCACCGTCGCCCATGTCTACGAGGCCGAGCACGGCTTCGTCTGCGACCAGCGGCTGAAGAACTTCGATGCCACCGCCACCACCCTGGCGCGGCGCCGTACCCTGGGCCTGTTCGCGGCCTGCCTGGACCGGTTCTGAACCGCCAGGGCAGCGGCGCGGACCGGGCCATGAAAAAGGGGCGGAGCCCGACGGCTCCGCCCCTTTCGTATTTCCGGCAGGCGGAGGGATCAGGCCTGCACGAACTCGAACAGCACGCCATGCGCCTCCGACGGCGCCACCCGCAGGGTGCCGCCCTCCTCGTCATGGACGTGGAAGGGCACATTGCCCTCCGCCAGGGCCGTGCGGCAGGCGGCAAGGTCGCGGACGGCGACCTGCACCGCGGCAAAGAACGGCAGCGGCGGCGACAGCGCCGGGTAGGTGTTCGGGAACATCACCTCCATGTCGGTCGGCGACACGATCAGCAGCCGCTGGCTGCCCAGATGCACCGCGATCGCATGGTCCGTCGGCGTCACCGTGGACATGCCGAACAGCTTGATGATCTGGTCCTGCAGATGCGGCGGATGCTCCGCCACCAGGATCACGCCGCGCAGCGCCGCCGCGGTGTTGCGATGCTCCATCCACTGCGGCTGCCAGGTGCGCTCCGGCGTCAGGTGGTGGCACAGGAACAGCGACCTCAGCGGCGGCGGCTCGTCCAGCAGCACCAGCTCGAAGCCGACCTTGCCGCCGCCCGCCTCGGGCGACAGCACCCGCTCCAGGGCCTGGGCGGGCTGCGCGTTCAGGCCGGCGGCACGGATATCGCCCTGCGCCGCGACCGCGCTGTCGGTGGCCAGCGCCAGGCGCTCCACACCTTCGCCCCGCGCCGCGATATTGGCGCCGATGCCGAACTGATCCTGTGCGGGATCGATGACGCCGAGCAGCTCCAGATAGCCGGTCTCGAACATGAAACAGTAGTTCGCCGTGCCACGCCCGGTATGCTCGCCGCGCGGCGTCGCCGTGAACCCGAGCCTTTCATAGCTGTGCCGTGCGGCTTCCAGATCCGCGACGCCGATCAGGGCATGATCGAGTCCGTTGATATGGTTTGCCATGATGCACCTCCCCCAAAGAGCCCTCTCCGGCATCCCGGTGCCGCTGCTGGCGGCACGGCTGCCAAGCCACCCCCCGTGCCCGCCGCGGAACACCCCGCGTTGCAGGTCCTCCCCGACCGGCGACCCGACCGGCGACCCGACCGGCGACCCGACCGGCCGAAACACGCATTGCCCGACGGCGGTTCCGGTGCCGCAGCCGCCGGACCGCGCGCACTATATAGCGTAGCGCCGCGCTATTCTCCCTCGAACGCGCAGAGGGGCTGCACCCTCTGCCCCATCTGCTCCAGCCTGGCGCGGCCGCCCAGGTCGGGCAGGTCGATCACGAAGGAACAGCCGATCACCGTCGCGCCGGCGCGCTCCAGCAGCCGGATCGACGCGGCGGCCGTGCCGCCGGTGGCCACCAGGTCGTCGATCAGCAGCACCTGGTCGCCGGGCGACACGGCATCGGCATGGATCTCCACCGTGTCGGTTCCGTATTCGAGATCGTAATCCTCCGCAATCGTCGTGTGGGGCAGCTTGCCCTTCTTGCGGATCGGCAGGAAGCCGGCGCCGATCTGGTGCGCCACCGCGCCGCCCAGGATGAAGCCCCGCGCCTCGATCCCGGCGATCTTGTCGATCCGGCTGGACAGGTGGATCTGGACCAGTTCGTCCACGGTCTTCCGGAAACCCTGCGGATCCAGCAACAGGGTCGTGATGTCCCTGAACAGGATCCCGGGTTTCGGGAAATCCGGGATCGTCCTGATCTTGTCCTTGATGCCCTGCATGCCCTTCCCCCGTTCGCCGCCCTATTGCGCCGCCAGCACCCGTCCGGCCACCGCATCCAGCTTTGCGGCGAGGTTCGGATCGCGGGCATCGGGCGCAGTGATGATGGCGGTATCGAGGGCGCGGTCGCAACCGCTGGTGCAGGCCTCCGGCCGGCCCTGCAGCCGCGGCACAAGGGCGCGGACCAGGTCCTTCGCCTTCTGCGCATTGTCGTGCAGCACCTGGATGATCGCCGCCACGTCGACATGGTCGTGGCCCGGATGCCAGCAGTCGAAGTCGGTGACCATCGCCACGCTCGCATAGCAGAGCTCCGCCTCGCGGGCGAGCTTCGCCTCCGGCATGTTGGTCATGCCGATCACGTCGCAGCCCCAGCTGCGGTAGAGATGGCTCTCCGCCTTGGTGGAGAATTGCGGCCCCTCCATCACCAGGTAGGTGCCGCCGCGCTTCGCCGGCACGCCGATCTCCGTCGCCGCGCCTTCCAGCGCATCGCCCAGGCGCCGGCAGACCGGATCGCCGAAGGCGACATGGGCGACCAGCCCCTTGCCGAAGAAGCTCTTTTCACGTGCGAAGGTGCGGTCGATGAACTGGTCGACGATGACGAAGCTGCCGGGTGGCAGTTCGTCGCGGAAGCTGCCGCAGGCGCTGAGGGAGATCACGTCGGTGCAGCCGACCCGTTTCAGCGCGTCGATATTCGCCCGGTAGTTGATCGAGGTGGGGCTTTCGCGGTGGCCGCGGCCGTGGCGCGGCAGGAAGACCAGGTCCGTATCGCCCAGCCGGCCGCACATCAGGTCGTCGGACGGCGCGCCCCAGGGAGTCGTCACCGCCTCCCAGCGGGTTTCCGTCAGACCGCTGATCTCATACAGGCCGCTGCCGCCGATGATGCCGAGTTTCGTCATGAGCTGCGTCCCAAACTCCCTGCGTGGCGACCCGGACTCCATATCGGAGAGGGGCTGGAAACGGAACCGGGCCGGACCCCCGGCGGGATCCGGCCCGGCCTGTCGACTGTGACGATGGCAGCGGGCGAAGGCGTCGGCGGTCAGTGCACGTCGCGCCAGACCTTCCGCTTCGCCATGTAGAAGACGATCGTCATGATCGCGACGAAGATCAGGATCTTCACGCCCAGGCGCTTGCGATCCTCCATCTTCGGCTCCGCCGCCCAGGTCATGAAATGGGTCACGTCCCGCGCCATCTGCTCCACGGTCGCGGGCGTGCCGTCGCCATACTCCACCTGCCCCTCGGTGAGCGGCGGCGGCATGGCAATGCGATGGCCGGGGAAATACTCGTTGTAGTACTGGCCGGCCGGCACCTCGAAATCGGCCGGCGGCTCGCGATAGCCGACCAGTACGCCATGGGTATAGTCGGCCCCGTCCGGCCGCGCCTTGACCAGCAGCGACAGGTCCGGCGGCAGCGCGCCGCCATTGGCCGCCCGCGCGGCCTGCGGGTTCGGGAACGGCTTCACGAACCGGTCGGACGGCTGCGCCGGGCGGTCGTACATGTCGCCATCGTCGTTCGGGCCGTCCTGAACGGTGTACTCCGCCGCGATGGCCTTCACCTCCGCCTCGGTGAAGCCGAGATCGGCGAGGTTGCGATACGCGACATAGTTCAGGCTGTGACAGGAGGCGCAGACCTCCTTGTAGACCTGGAACCCGCGCTGCATCGAGGCGCGATCGTAGGTGCCGAAAGGACCACTGAAGCTCCAGTCGACATTCGGCGCCTCCGGCACCTCTCCGGCCGCCATGGCCGGGCCGGAAGAGAGCGGCGCGGCGGCGAGGGCCGCCAGGCCGAACAGCGCGGCGGCCAGGACCGAACGGTGCATGGAGGACCGGCGCATGAAGGAACGGCGCATGAAGGAAAGGGCGGGGATATGGATCGAACGCATGTCTTTCACCTTCCTCCCGCTCACTCGGCCGCGACGGCGGCGGAGGGCTTGCCGCCCGACTTGGCGTCCACCGCCTCGGCGATGGAACTCGGCAAGGGTCTCGGTCGCTCGAACCAGCCGATCAGCGGCAGCAGGATCAGGAAGTGGAGGAAGTAGTAGGCGGTCGCCAGGCGTCCGATGACGATCCAGATCCCTTCCGGCGGCTGCGCGCCGACATAGCCCAGGATCAGGCAGTCGATCGCGAAGATCCAGTAGACCTGCTTGTAGATCGGCCGGAACTTCGCGGACCGCACCCGGGAGGTGTCGAGCCAGGGCAGCAGGAACAGCACGAAGATCGCGCCGAACATCAGGATCACGCCGCCCAGCTTGTCCGGCACCGCGCGCAGGATCGCGTAGAACGGCAGGAAGTACCATTCGGGCACGATATGCGCCGGCGTCACCAGCGGGTTCGCCTCGATGTAGTTGTCCGGATGCCCCATGTAGTTGGGCATGAAGAACACGAAGATGAAGAAGATGAAGAAGAACACCCCGAACCCGACCATGTCCTTGATGGTGTAGTACGGGTGGAAGGGGATCTGGTCCTGCGGCCCCTTCACGTTGATGCCCAGCGGGTTGTTGGAGCCGTGCTGGTGCAGCGCCACCAGATGCAGCCCGACCACGCCGGCGATCACGAACGGCAGCAGGTAATGCAGGCTGAAGAAGCGCTGCAGGGTCGGGTTGTCGACCGAGAAGCCGCCCCAGAGCCAGGTCACGATGCTCTCGCCCACCCAGGGGATGGCGGAGAACAGGTTGGTGATCACCGTCGCGCCCCAGAAGCTCATCTGGCCCCACGGCAGGACATAGCCCATGAACGCGGTCGCCATCATCAGCAGCATGATGATCACGCCGAGGAACCACAGGATCTCCCGCGGGGACTTGTAGGAGCCGTAGTAGAGGCCGCGGAAGATGTGGATGTAGACGACGATGAAGAAGAAGGAGGCGCCGTTGGCGTGGATGTAGCGCAGCAGCCAGCCATAGTTCACGTCGCGCATGATATGCTCGACGGAGGCGAAGGCCAGGTCGGTGTGCGGCGTGTAGTGCATCGCCAGCACCAGGCCGGTGACGATCTGGATGACCAGACAGATCCCGGCCAGCGACCCGAAGTTCCACCAGTAGCTGAGGTTCTTCGGCGTCGGGTATTCGTGCAGCGAATGCTGGATGAAGGTGAAGACCGGCAAGCGGTAGTCGATCCACTTCACCAGTCCGTTGTTTGTCTTCAAGCTCATGCCCCTAAAATCCTGCCGCTAGCACCCTGCCTCGCCCGGCGCCGGGCGGCCTCGCCGCCGGCGCACGCCGCGCCCCGTCAGCCGATGCGGATCTGGTTGTCGTTGAGGAATTCGTACGGGGGGACCTCCAGATTGTAGGGCGCCGGCCCCTTCCGGATCCGCCCCGAGGTATCGTAGTGCGAGCCGTGGCAGGGGCAGAACCAGCCGTCATAGTCCCCCTGGTCGGCCAGCGGGATGCAGCCCAGATGCGTGCAGACCCCGACCATCACCAGCCATTCCGGCTTCAGCACCCGGTTCTCGTCCAGCTCCGGGTCGGGCAGGTTGTCCATCGGAACCGCGCGCGCCTCCTCGATGTTCTCCTCCGTGCGGTGGCGGATGAACACCGGCTTGCCGCGCCAGGACACCGTGATCTGCTGCCCGAGCGGCACCTTGGAGATGTCGACCTCGGTGGAGGCGAGCGCCAGCACGTTGGCCGAGGGGTTCATCTGGTCGATGAACGGCCACAGGGCCAGGAGACCGCCCACGCCGGCAAAGGCGGCGGTGGAAATGTAAAGAAAATCGCGGCGGGTGGCCCCGTCGTCGGACCCCGGCTTGTGATCCGCAGTCGTTCCGGACATCGACATCCCTATTTGCTGCAGGCTGCGCTTCGAACTGTGTTTTCTGTCACTATAACGGAGCGAAGTCCAGAACGCCCCGGTTTCCATGCGACAGCGTGACGCATCGCGCAATTCCCTGATTTCATTCGACTTTTCGCCTCACGGAAGCGGACGAGCCCCCCGCGAGTGCAGTGGAGCCGAAGGGTGGACATGCAGCTGAGGGACCGGACAGCCATACGCGTCGCCCTCTATCAGCCGGACATGCCCCCCAATGTCGGCACCATCCTTCGCCTGGGCGCCTGCCTGGGCGTGCCGGTCGACATCATCGAGCCCTGCGGGTTCCCCTTCTCGCACCGCGGCCTGCGGCGCGCCGGCATCGATTATCTCGACAAGGTCGCCGTTGCAAGGCACCGGGACTGGCCGGCCTTCGAAGACGCGCTGGCGGCACGCCGGCTGGTGCTGCTGACGACGGCCGGATCCCTGCCCTATACCGCCTTCGCCTTCCGCCCCGGCGACAGCCTGCTGTTCGGCCAGGAAAGCGCCGGCGTGCCGCCGGCCGTCCACGACCGGGCCGAGGCGCGGCTGCGAATCCCGATGCGGCCCGGCCTGCGCTCGCTGAACGTGGCCGTCGCCGCTGCGATGGTCCTGGGGGAGGCCCTGCGCCAGACCGGGGGCTTTCCCGATTCCGCCGGGCCTGCCATACCGGACCCGCCCGAGGGAGAGACCGGAACGCCATGACCACCGACCCGCCAGCTGCCCCCCCATCAGACGCCCCCTCATCAGACGCCTCTGCGCCGGAGCCGCAGGTGACCGCCGACCGAAAGGCCGCGGCACAGGCCTGGTTCGAAAGCCTGCGCGACCGGATCTGTGCCGCCTTCGAGGCGCTGGAGGATTCGCTGGAAGGGCAGCTCGCGGACCGGCCGGCCGGCCGCTTCGTGCGCAAGCCCTGGCAGCGCCGGGACACGGCTGCCGCGCACGCCGCATCGGCCAGCCAGGCCGCGTCGCAACCCGGACCGGACGACCAGGATCTCGACGGGGGCGGCGTCATGTCGGTGATGCACGGCCGGGTGTTCGAGAAGGTCGGCGTCAACGTCTCCACCGTCCACGGCCGGTTCAGCGCCGACTTCCGGCGCCAGATTCCCGGCGCGGCGGAGGATCCCCGATTCTGGGCCAGCGGCATCTCGCTGGTCGCGCATATGCAGTCGCCGCACGTGCCGGCGGTGCACATGAACACCCGGCATATCGTGACGACGAAGGGCTGGTTCGGCGGCGGCGCCGACCTGACGCCGATGTGGCCGGAGCGCCACGACGCCGATCGCGACGCCTTCCACGCCGCGCTGAAAGGCGCCTGCGATTCCTACGACCCGGACTGCTATGCCCGCTACAAGGCCTGGTGCGACGAGTATTTCTTCCTGCCCCATCGCAACGAGCCGCGCGGGGTCGGCGGGATCTTCTACGACTATCTGGACAGCGGCGACTGGGCCCGCGACTTCGCCTTCACCCGCGATGTCGGCACCGCCTTCCTGTCGGTCTATCCGGAGATCGTCCGGCACCACATGAACCGGCCCTGGACGGCGGCCGACCGCGCCCACCAGTTGCAGCGGCGCGGGCGTTACGTGGAGTTCAATCTGCTCTACGATCGCGGCACGCAGTTCGGCCTGAAGACCGGCGGCAATACGGAGGCGATCCTGATGTCCATGCCGCCGGCCGTGACCTGGCCGTGAACCGGACGCATCGCGAGGGAGGACGCCGCGAGATGACCTGTGCACCGACAGAAAGGCGGCCCGGCTGGCTGCAGGGACGGCTGCTGCCCGGCCGGCTTGCCGCCAGCGGCTTTGCCGCTTTCCTGGTCGCCATCCTGGCGCTGTCCGGCGGGGCCCTGCCGGCCCAGGCCCGCGACCTGAACCTGCCCGCCTTTTTCGGCCATTGGCAGGGGACCGGCATTTCGGAGACCGAGGACAGCATCTATTTCCGGGTCACCAGCCGCGACATGGATGTCCGCATCTCCGCTGCCGACCAGGGCGGCTTCCGAATCGTCTGGACCACGGTGCAGCGGCAGAGCGGCGCCGCCGACAACCCGAACGCGGAACGCAAGACCACCGAGATGCTGTTCCTGCCGACCGGGCGAAAGAATGTCTGGAAGGCACAGACCGCCGCCGACCCGATGACCGGCACCTATGCCTGGGCCACGCTGCAGGGCGCCACCCTGTCGATCAACACCTTCGTCATCCAGGGCAACGGTGATTTCCGGCTGCATGTCTACAAGCGCACCATCACCGGCCTGGGCATGGAGCTCGACTTCATCGCCTTCGCCGACGGCGAGGCCGCGCGCACGGTCAGCGCCCGACTGGTGAAGATCGGCAACTGAGACCTGCGGCGTCACCCGCCGCACGCCGCTTAACAAGTTTAAACCTTTGCCCGATATCCTGGTGGCGAACCGGGAAGGAGGCCGCGTGTCGGCATGCCGCGCTGGCTGCATTCGCTGGGACCGAAAACGCTTGCGATCCTGTTTGCCGTCGCGGCGGTGAACACGGCGCTGAGCTATTTCGTGCTGCAGAGCGTCGTGCAGCCGGCCTTCGACAGCATAGAGACGGGCGAGGCCGCGCATGAGATCGAGCGGATCCGGGTGGCCCTGGGCAAGGAGCAGGGCCACCTGGTCGCCACCTCCGCCGACTGGGCGGTCTGGGATGACAGCTATGCCTTCGTCCAGGGCCGCAACGCCGCCTATCTCGACGACAACATCCTTCCCAGCGTCTTCCAGAACCTGAACCTCAGCCTGATCGCCTTCCAGGACCGGGAGTGCGGCGTCCTGTTCTCCTATGCCGCCGACCCGGCCAGCGGCGAACGCCTGCCGTCGGAGGCTTTCGACGTCGATGCACTGCTGGCCGCTCTGCCGCAGGGCGCGCCGGCCGGCGCTGCGGACGTCGCGGCCGGCCTGGTCGACCTGCACGGCCGGCTGCTGCTGGTGGTGCGCCACCCCGTCGTCGACACCCTGGCGGCGCAGCCGCCGGCCGGGGCACTGGTCATGGCCCGTCCTGTCGATGCCCGCCTGATCGCCCTGCTGCGCGACCAGACAGGGGCCGACTTCCGCCTGCTGCCGCTGCCCGGCGCCGATGCGAGCGCCCTGACGGAGGCGGCGCAGGCGCTGATCGACGGGCGCGCCGGCACCGATGCCGTGGTCGTCAGCGCACGCGACGGGGTCCTGGTCGCGGAATCCCTTCTTGCCGGCATCGGGGGGCAGCCGGTGGCGCTGATGAAGGCGCAGCGGGCGCGCACGATCTCTGCCGCGGGCGGCGAATCGGTCGGCCTCGCCATCCTGCTGATGGCGCTGTCGGCGGTTGCCCAGCTGGCCGTCGCCTGGTTCCTGCTAGGCCGCATGGTGCTGCGGCCGATCCACCGCCTGACCCGCCATATCAAGTCCGCCAACGACGGTCGCGAGACGGAGCCGCCGGCGCCGCTCCGCTGGCAGCGCGGCGACGAACTCGGCATGCTGGCCGATACCTACGACCGCCTGAACGCCGCCCTTGCCCTGCAGGTCCGGGACCTGAACCATGCGCTCGCCCGATTGCATGCCGCGGATGCCGCCAAGTCGGCCTTCTTCGCCAATATGAGCCACGAGCTGCGGACGCCGCTGAACGCGATCATCGGCTTTTCCGACCTGCTGGCCACCCAGCCGTTCGGGCCGATCCCCGACAAGCGCTACCTGGACTATATCGGCGACATCCATTCCAGCGGTCATCACCTGCTGGACCTGGTCAACGAGATCCTCGACTACTCCAAGGCCGACAGCCAGCAGCTGCAGCTGGTCCGGGAGCGGTTCAGCATCCATGACATCGTCGACGATGCCATGCGGATGATCCGCCTGCAGGCCGGCCAGTCGGGCGTCGCCCTGCACAGGGACCTGCCCGCCGACCTGCCGCCGCTCCTCTCCGACAAGCTGCGGCTGTCGCAGATCCTGCTGAACCTGCTGTCCAACGCCGTGAAGTTCACCGATTCCGGCGGCAGGGTCACGGTCAGCGCCTGTGCGCAAGGCGACCATGTCCAGCTCGAGGTGGCCGATACCGGCATCGGCATCGCGCCGGAAGACATCCCCCGCGCCCTTGCCCCCTTCGTCCAGCTGCCGCAGCGCCAGCGCCCCGCCGCCGTCAGCGCAGCCGGCGGCACCGGCCTGGGCCTGCCGCTGGCGAAGCGCCTGACCGAGCTGCTGGAGGGCCGCTTCGAGCTGACCAGCGAGCCGGGCAAGGGCACGACCGTGCGCCTGTTCCTGCCGCTCGTCCTCTCCGACGACGCCCTCTCGGGGCGCGCTCAGCTGCGCGTCGCCTCCTGAGCGACACGACGGTCCAGCTCGGCCAGGCATTCCGCACGTCCGGCCCGGTAATCGCCCGCCGCCCACCAGTGGCGGAGCCGTTTCAGCAGCGCCCCCACCTCCGGCCCCGGCGCCACACCGCGCGCGAGCAGATCGGCGCCGCGCAGCGGAAACGGGATCGGCTGCCAGTCCCGGGCGGCAGCGAGGAGGCCACCCGGATCCGGCAGCGCCGCGGCCGCTTCCGCCAGCAGGGCGATGTCGGCAACCGTCTCTGCACCCAGGGACTGCAGCAGATGCCGCGCGGCCGGACCCTGCGGCGCGTCCGCGGCGGCGGCGATTTCCGCCGGCAGCGGCCCGGACAGGCATTTCAGCCGGGCGGCCTCCCGGTTGGACAGGCGCAGCCGGCGCCCCAGGCCTGCCGCGGCCACCCCAGCCGGCTTCGCCGCCGCGAGCCGCCGCAGGGCAGAGGGGGCACAGCCATGGCGCCGCTCCGCCGCCACCAATGCCGCCAGCCGCGCCGTCTCCGCCGCCCCGCCCAGCAATGCCGCGGCGACCCCGCATCCGGCCATCAGCGACAGGGCTTCCGCCGCGCGGTCCGTCGACAGGATTGCCAGGGATTCCGCCCGCAGCCGCTCCCCCGACAGCCCGTCGATCAGGCCGGCGGCGGCCGCACAGGCGGCGAGCGCCTCGGCATCCGGCGGGCCCGGGTCGAAGCGGGCATAGAACCGGAAGAAGCGCAGGATCCGCAGCGCATCCTCGGCAATGCGGCGGTGCGGGTCGCCGATGAAGCGCACCTTGCGGGCATCCAGGTCCGCCAGGCCGCCCACCGGGTCGTAGATGGTGCCGTCGGCATCGGCATAGAGCGCGTTCATCGTGAAGTCCCGCCGCGCCGCATCGGCCCGCCAGTCGGCGGTGAAGGCGACCCTGGCATGGCGGCCGAAGGTTTCCGCATCCACCCGCAGGCTGGTCACCTCGAACGGGCGGTGGTCGGCGATCGCGGTGACCGTGCCATGGTCCAGCCCGGTCGGTTCCACCCGCAGTCCGGCCGCACGCAGCAGCTGCATCGCCGCCTCCGGCCGCATCGGCACCGCGATGTCGATATCCTTCGCCGCGTGCCCGATCAGCGCATCGCGCACGCAGCCGCCGACGAAGCGCGGCCGCGCGCCTTCGGCGGCCAGCGCGGCGACGACGCGCCGGGTCGCGGGATCCGTCATCCAGTCCGGTGGCGCGATGCGGCGCGCCGGCTCCAGGTCGTCCGCCGCACTCATTCCGCGGCCGGAGCGCCGCCGTCCGGGGACGGCGGCCGGGCAGGTGCCGGCGCTTCGCCCGCCGGGACGATCTGCCCGTCGACATAGGCGGGCGGCCGGTAGCGCAGGTCCTTCGCCTGGTCGCCGCCGAGCCGCATCACCACGAAGCTGGCGATCACCAGAACGAAGCCGGCGACGAACAGCCAGGTCAGCGGCGCCTCCCGCCAGGTCCCGGCCGCGCCACGCCGCCGGCGCAGCCACAGATAGGCGGCGTACATCGCGAACGGCACCAGCATCGGCACGACATGATAGAGGAACTGCCGCAGCATCAGTGCGCCAGCCGATCGCGCAGGTTGCGCAGCATGCCGGCCGTGGCGCCCCAGATGTAGTGGTCGCCATAGGGGATCGCCCACCAGTGCCGCCTGCGCCCCTGGAAGGTGCCGCTGTCGCGGCGATGGTTGGCCTTGTCCATGAGAAACGGCAGCGGTACCTCGAAGCTGGAGGCGACCTCGCGCGCATCCAGGCGCAGGTCGAAGCCCGGCGCGACGATCCCCACGATCGGCGCGACCACATAGCCGGTGGCGGTGAGGTAGGGATCCAGCGCGCCAAGCACCTCGATCGCCGAACGCGGCAGGCCGATCTCCTCCTCCGTCTCGCGCAGCGCACAGGCCACCAGGTCGGCATCCTCCGGATCGACGCGGCCGCCGGGAAAGGCGATCTGCCCGGCATGCCGCGCCAGGCTCTGCGCGCGATGGGTGAGGAGGACGTGCGGCGCCCCGGGATGCGTGACCAGCGGCACCAGCACGGCCGCCGGCTTCAGCGGTCCGGTGGCAAAGATCTGCCGGTCCGGATTCATCATATGGTCGCCGCGCTCGAACGCGGCGATCTCCAGCGGCAGGTCTTCCAGACCCGGCGGCGGCGACAGGCGGCCGGCGATCAATTCGGGCCGGAACTCGACCAGCCCGGCGCCCGGCTCTTCACGCTCTCCCGCCTTACCCCGTCCGTCTGCCATGCCCGGCTCAGTCCTCCCCGCTCTCATCCAGCACCGCGCCCAGAACGAAGCGGCTGCCGCCGGAATGGACAACCAGCCGCTCGCCCTCAGGCAGGCTTGCCGTCTCCGCCAGGTCGACAAGTTCGTAGAAGACACTGCGGGCGATCAGCGCGTCCAGCCTGTCCCGGACTCGTATATAGGGCGACGGCTCGCCGGTCGCAGGGTCGGTCTCCACCCGGATCGGATGTTCCGGACCTGCGGCGACGACTTCGTTCACGTTGGTCCGGAACACCAGGCTCTGTGCCCCGGCGCCGTCGCGCTCGACGGCCATCTCCACCGCCACGAACGGCGCGTCCTCGACCTCGATCGCCAGCTTCTCTGCCGGGGTGACCAGGTAGAAGCGGTCGTCCGCGTCGCGCCGCAGGATGGTGGAAAACAGCCGCACCATGCGCTGCCGGCCGATCGGCGAGCCCTGGTAGGTCCAGCTGCCGTCGCGGGCGATTCGGATATCGATCTCGCCCTCGCGGGCCGGGTGCCAGTCCTGCACCGGCGGCAGGCCGCGTCCCCAATCCTCGTCGCGCAGCGCCTCGAACAGCCGCTCCGGACCGGCCGGGCCGCCGCCGGATGTCGCCTGCGGGTCGTTTTCATCGTCTCTGCTGGTCATCACGTCCTCGTGCACCATGTTTTTCATGACTCGGTAACGCCGCGAACGCTAGAGTGGCGTCATTGATCGACGACAGCCGTCTGAGGTGAAAGACTGAGCAATGCGCGCCGCCCTGCAAGCCGATTGCCGCAAATGCATGGCTGCAGGGGGTGTCAGGGGGGCCCTTCCCGGGGCCGCCGATGTCGGGGGACATCGGGACGGCCCGGCCGTCAGGTCCGGGCCGCTGCCGGCAGGCGGCGGTGCGACCGAGGGCCGGAGTTTCGGGAGCGGGCGCGCGAAGGCCGGCCGGATGGCCCGTTCAGGCGGGCAGGTCCGCCGCGGCAGGTCGGGCCGGAATGGCGGCGGACAGGCAGTAGGCGCATTCACAGGACCCCCCGACTTATGCAGAACCTCCAGGAAGCCGGCCTGACGACCGCCGGCGCGGCAGAGACCCTGTCTGCCGAGATCGACCAGGCCGCCCAGCAGATCGCGGCGATCCGCACGGAGATCCACAATGTGATCTTCGGCCAGGAACGGGTGGTGACGGAAACCCTCATCACCCTGCTCTCCGGCGGCCATGCCCTGCTGATCGGCGTGCCCGGCCTGGCCAAGACCCTGCTGGTGGAGACCCTGGGCAAGGTGCTGGGCCTGGACGAACGGCGGGTGCAGTTCACCCCCGACCTGATGCCGGCCGACATCCTGGGGTCGGAGGTGCTGGACGAGAGCGAGAGCGGCCGCCGCTCCTTCCGCTTCCTGCCGGGGCCGATCTTCACCCAGCTGTTCATGGCGGACGAGATCAACCGCGCCAGCCCGCGCACCCAGTCCGCCCTGCTGCAGGCGATGCAGGAGAAGGAGGTCTCCGTCGCCGGGCAGCGGCATGCGGTGCCGCGCCCCTTCCACGTTCTGGCGACCCAGAACCCGATCGAGCAGGAGGGCACCTATCCCCTGCCCGAGGCGCAGCTCGACCGGTTCCTGCTGCAGATCGATGTCGACTATCCCGATCGCGGCTCCGAACGGCGGATGCTGTTCGCCACGACCGGCGCCGAGGCGGCGCCGCCCCGCGCGGCGATCACGGCGGACCAGCTGATGCAGATGCAGCGCCTGGTACGGCGGATTCCGGTCAGCGAGAGCGTCGTCGACGCGATCCTCGACCTGGTGCGCGACAGCCGTCCCACCGAGAGCGAGGTGCCGGAGGTGCGCGAGCGGCTGGCCTGGGGCCCCGGGCCGCGCGCCAGCCAGGCGCTGATGCTGGCGGTGCGGGCCCGTGCGCTGATCGACGGCCGCCTCGCGCCGTCGGTGGACGACGTGGTCGCGCTGGCCGGCCCGGTGCTGCGCCACCGCATCGCGCTGACCTTCGGCGCCCGCGCCGATGGCGTGACCATCGACCGGGTGATCGACGACCTGCTGCAGCGATTCGCATGAGATGAGGCCGGACCGGGCAACCGGGGGGACAGCAAGAACGATGACCGGCGACGGCACGGCAGGCGGCGCGCGTTCCTCGCGCGCGGAGCTGCGGAAACTCGCCGAGCAGGCCGCGGGCGCCTTTCCCCGCCTGCTGGTGGAGGCGGAGCGGATCGCCGCCACGGTGACGCCGGGCATCCACGGCCGGCGCCGGGTCGGCTCCGGCGACGCCTTCTGGCAGTACCGCCGCTACCAGTTCGGCGACCCGGTCTCCCTGATCGACTGGCGGCAGTCGGCGAAGCGCACCCGCAGCTATGTCCGCCAGAACGAGTGGGAGGCGGCCGAGAGCATCTGGCTGTGGCGCGACAATTCCCCGTCGATGCACTGGCACTCCCTGCCGCAGCTGCCGGCCAAGGTACAGCGGGCATCGGTCCTGCTGGTGGCGATCGCCTCGCTGCTGGTGCGCGGCGGCGAACGGGTCGGCCTGCTGCACGAACCGGACCCGCCCACCACCGGGCGCGCCACCCTGGACCGCATCGCCGTCTACCTGACCCGCAGCGGGCAGACCCCGGACATGCCCACCGCGTCCGACGGCCGCCCGGCGGCCGCCGCCGGTGCGGCGCCCTCGGCCGGCGACAGCGCAGAGGGCGACTGGCCGGCGAGCCTGCCCTACCAGCGCGACCTGCCGCGCTTCGCCCGCGTGATCTGGTTCAGCGACTTCCTGTCGCCGCTGGCGCGGATCGAGGCCGCGGTGCGGCGCGATGCGGCGCGCGGCGTGAACGGCCACCTGGTGCAGATCCTGGACCCGGCGGAAGAGGACCTGCCGTTCGCCGGGCGGATCCGCTTTGCCGGGCTGGAGGGCGAGGGCCGCTATACCGTCGACCGGGTGGAGGCGATCCGCGGCCAGTGGACCGAGCGCCTGCATGCCCGGCATGAGGCATTGCGCCGGATCGCCGCCGGCGCCGGCTGGACCTTCTCCGTCCACCGCACCGACCAGCCGCCGCAGACCGCGCTGCTGGCGCTCTACGCCGCCCTGTCGGGCGATCCCTCCCTGGGCGCCGGCGCCGCACCGCGGGCCCCGGTGACCCCGACCGGCGAGCCGTCGGGCGGTGCGGCCGGCGGGCCGCAGGGCGGCCGCTGATGCTGAGCCTCGGCCCCCTCGCCTTCGCGGCACCCTGGCTGCTGCTCGCCCTGGCCGCGCTGCCGGTGCTGTGGTGGCTGCTGCGGGTCACCCCGCCGGCGCCGCGCGAACAGAATTTCCCCGCCATCCGGCTGCTTTTCGGCATGGCCTCGCCGGAACGCACGCCGGCCCATACCCCGCTCTGGCTGCTGCTGCTGCGGATGCTGGCGGCGACCCTGGCGATCCTCGCTTTGGCGCAGCCGCTGCTGAACCCCGACCGCCTGTCCGACAGCGGCGCACCGCTGACCCTGGTGGTGGACGATGGCTGGGCCGCCGCGCCGCACTGGTCGGCGCGCATCGCCGCCGCCGATGCCACCCTCGCGGCCGCGGAACGTGCCGGGCGGCCAGCGCGCCTGCTGACCACCGCACCGCGGGCGGATGGCGCGCCGACGGAACTTCCCGGCATCGCGCCGGCAGGCGAGGTCCGCACCACTCTGGCCGCGCTGCAGCCGAAGCCCTGGCCGTCCGATCATCGGGCGGTACTGCAGAGCCTGGGCACGGGCGAGCCACCGGCGTCCGGCGAGGTGGTCTGGTACAGCGACGGCATCGAGAGCGAGGCCCGCTTCGACCTGGCCGAGCGCCTGCAATGGCTGGGCCCGGTGCGGGTTGTGCTGCCGGAAGGCGGTGCCGGCGCGCTGCTGGTGCAGCCGCCGCGCTTCCGCGGGCAGGAGATGCAGGTCACTGTGCAACGCCCGCAGGCAGGGCCGGCGCAGGCGATCTGGCTGCGCGCGCTGGGCGAGCGCGGCCAGGTCCTGGGTCGCGCCCCGGTCGCCTTCGAGGCGGGCGGGAGGGTCGGCACAGCCGCCATGAACATGCCCGGGCCGGTGCGCAACCAGCTCAGCCGGCTGGAGCTCGAAGCGCCGCCCGGCGCCGGCGCGGCCTTCCTGCTGGACGAACGCTACCGGCGCCGCACGGTCGGCATCGTCGCCGACAGCGGCGGCGACATCCCGCAGCCGCTGCTGTCGGAGGTCTTCTACGTCGATCGCGCGCTGCAGCCGCATGCGGAGATCCGCATTGCCGGCCTGGACGAACTGCTGCAGGCGCAGCCGGCGATCCTGATCCTGGCCGATGTCGGCCAGGTGGTCGGCCCCGACCGCGCCGCGCTGGCGGACTGGCTGGACCGCGGCGGCATGTTGGTGCGCTTTGCCGGGCCGCGGCTGGCGGCACAGAGCGACGAGCTGACGCCGGTGCGGCTGCGCAGCGGCGGCCGCGACATCGGCGGCGCGCTGTCCTGGAGCGAGCCGGCGCGCCTGGCGCCGTTCGCCGAGGGCTCGCCGTTCCACGGCCTGTCGGTGCCCGACGATGTCAGCATCCACCGCCAGGTGCTGGCGGAGCCGGACCTGAACCTGTCGGAAAAGACCTGGGCGCGGCTGACCGACGGCACGCCGCTGGTGACGGCGGAGAGCCGCGGCGATGGCTGGCTGGTGCTGTTCCACACCACGGCGAACACCGAATGGTCGAACCTGCCGCTGTCCGGCCTGTTCGTGCAGATGCTGCTGCGCCTGGTGGAACTGAGCCAGGGCATGTCCGGCGCGCAGACGGCGGAGGCCCTGCCGCCGCTCGCCCTGCTGGACGGCTTCGGCCGCACCGTGCCGCCGGGCGAGAACGCGGATCCGCTGGCGCCCGGCACCCTGGGCCAGGTGGTGCCGGGCCCGGCGCATCCGCCGGGTCTGTATGGCACCCGCACCGCGGCCAGTGCCATCAACCTGGGCGGCCGGGTTCCCGACCTCGCCGCGGCCGGGGCCTGGCCGGTCGACGTGTCGGTGGAAGAGATCCGCAGCGGCGGCACGGTCGACCTGCTGCCCTGGCTCTTGCTGGCCGCGATGCTGATCCTGGTGGCGGACCTGTGGATCTCCCTCTGGCTGCGCGGCGCGCTGGTCCGCCCGGCCGCGCGGCAGGCAAGCCTGGCGCTGCTGCTCGCCGCGGGCCTGCCGCTGGCGGCGGGCGCCCTGCCCGCGCCCGCGGCGGCGCAGAGCATCGAAAATCCCACCACGCCGGAGGAACTCGCCCTGGCGGCGACCCTGGACCTGCGGCTGGCCTATGTGCGCACCGGCGACGCGGAGATCGACGAGATGAGCGAGGCCGGCATGCGGGGCCTGAGCCAGACCCTGCTGCGGCGCAGCTCGGTGGAGCCCGCCGATCCCATCGCGGTGGACCTGGAGAGCGACGAGATCGCCTTCTTCCCGTTCCTCTACTGGCCGATGGCGGCGGCGCAGCCCGACCTGTCGGAGGCCGCGCTGGCGAAGGTCGACCAGTTCATGAAGACCGGCGGGCTGATCCTGTTCGACACCCGCGACCAGGGCGGCTTCGATGCCCGCGGCGCCGGCCCGGGCACGCAGACCCTGCGCCGCCTGCTGGGCCAGCTGGACGTGCCGCCGCTGACCCCGGTACCGCCCGACCATGTGCTGACCAAGGCGTTCTACCTGCTGCAGGAATTCCCGGGACGCTATGCCGGCGGCAAGGTCTGGGTCGAGCGCGCCAACGGCGCCGCCAATGACGGCGTCTCGCCGCTGGTGATCGGCGGCCATGACTGGGCGGCGGCCTGGGCGGTCGACGAGTTTTTCGAGCCGGTCGCCGCCGTGGTGCCCGGCGACGAGGCGCAGCGGGAATATGCCTACCGCTTCGGCGTGAACCTGATCATGTACGCGCTGACCGGCAACTACAAAGCCGACCAGGTGCATGTGCCGGCACTGCTGGAACGGCTGGGACAGTAGGCGGCGATGACCAGCATCAGCTTCGCCCCCCTGCTGCCCTGGTGGCTGATCGCCGCGGCCGCCGCCCTGGCGCTGCTGCCGGTGGCGGTCGGCCTGTGGCGCCGCTCCAGCGGCATGGCGCTGCGCTTCGCCACCTTCGCGGTGGTGATCGCCACCCTGGCCAATCCCTCCCTGGTGCAGGAAGAGCGCGAGTATCTGGACGACATCGCCGTGGTGGTGATCGACGAAAGCCGGTCGATCGGCTTCGGCGACCGGCAGGCGGAGGTCGATGCGGCGGCAGCCGAACTGCAGGGACAGCTGGACGGCCTGCCGCGGCTGCAGGTGCGCACCGTCCGGGCCGGCGGCGAAGGCAGCGCCGGCGCCGAGAGCGGCACGGAGTTGTTCAAGGCCCTGTCGGTGGCGCTGGCGGACATTCCGCCGGACCGCTTCGCCGGCGCGATCATGGTCACCGACGGCCAGGTGCACGACGTGCCGGAGGGCGCCGCGGCGGCCCGCCTGCCCGGCCCGATCCATGGCCTGATCGCCGGCGATCCGGACGCCTATGACCGGCGCCTGACCGTGGTCCAGGCGCCCGGCTACGGCATCGTCGGCAACGAGGTGACGGTGACCCTGCGGGTCGACCAGACCGGCCCGGTGCCCGCGGAAGCACGGCTGCCGCGGGTCCGGGTGCGCCTGCCGGACGGCACGGAGAGCAGCCTGGACATGGCACCGGGCGAGGAACGCAGCCTGACCTTCACCCTCGACCGCGGCGGCGCCAATGTCGCGGAATTCTCGATCCCGGCCCTGCCGGAGGAACTGACCGCGCAGAACAACACCGCGGTCTCGGTGATCAACGGGGTGCGCGACCGGCTGCGGGTGCTGCTGGTCACCGGCGAGCCGCATGCCGGCGAGCGGGTCTGGCGCAACCTGCTGAAGGCGGACCCGTCGGTCGATCTGGTCCATTTCACGATCCTGCGGCCGCCGGAAAAGCAGGACGGCACGCCGATCATGGAGCTGTCCCTGATCGCCTTCCCGATCCGCGAGCTGTTCGAGGTGAAGGTCGACGAATTCGACCTGATCATCTTCGACCGCTACCGCCGGCGCGGCATCCTGCCCGCCACATATCTTGAGAACATCGCCGACTATGTCCGCAACGGCGGCGCCCTGCTGGACGCCTCCGGCCCCGCCTATGCCTTCCCGCTGAGCCTGTGGCGGACGCCGCTGTCGCAGGTCCTGCCGGGCGAGCCGACCGGCGGGGTGATCGTCGAGGGCTTCCGCCCGGAGCTGAGCGACACCGGCCGCCGCCACCCGGTCTCCGCCGGCCTGCCCGGCGCCGGCGCGCCCGGCGAGGAGCCGGACTGGGGCCGCTGGTTCCGCCTGATCGACGTGCTGCCGCAAAGCGGCGAGACCCTGATGACCGGCCCCGGCGGCGCACCGGTGCTGCAGCTGGATCGGGTGGGCGAAGGCCGGGTGGCGCAGATCTATTCCGACCATGCCTGGCTCTGGGCGCGCGGCTATGAGGGCGGCGGGCCGCAGGCGGAGCTGCTGCGCCGGGCGGCGCACTGGCTGATGAAGGAACCCGACCTGGAGGAGGAGGCCCTGCGCGCCGAGCTGCAGGGCCAGTCGCTGACCGTCACCCGGCAGTCGCTGGAACCGGACGAGAGCCCGGTGACGGTGACCTTCCCCGACGGCAGCCAGGAGCAGGTCGTGCTGCAGCCGCGTGCCGACGGCACAGCGACAGGCCGCCTGTCCGTCGACGAGCCCGGCATCTACAGCCTGACCGACGGCAGCCGCGACGCGATCGCGGCAGTGGGAGAGATCAATCCCCGGGAACTGGGCGAGGTGCAGGCGACCGACGCCCGGCTGGCGCCGATCGCCCAGGCCACCGGCGGCGGCATCCTGTGGCTCGACGATGGCGGCTTCCGCCTGCGCCGGGTCGACCTCGATGCGGGCAAGGCGGGCAGCGACTGGCTGGGCCTGACCAGCAACGACCGCTACCTGGTCACCGGGGTGCGGCAGACGCCGCTGCTGCCTGCCCTGCTGGTCCTGGCGCTGCTGTTGGCGGGGCTGCTTCTCGCCTGGCGGCAGGAAGGCCGCTAGACTCCGCGCCGGAGAGGAACCCCAGCGGCGGAGGCATTCCATGGCAGTGGCGCGGCACAAGATGCGACCGGCGAAGGGCCGCCGCATGCGGATCGCACCCATGTCCCTGTTCGCGGCGCTGGCCCTGGCCGTCGCCGGCCTGCTGGCCGGCGGCCCGGCCCAGGCGCGGAACCAGCCGGTGATCTGCGAGAGCCAGAACTACGGCTACCAGCACTGTTCGATGAAGACGAGCTATGGCGTCGTCCTGGTGACGCAGATCTCCCGTGGCCGCGGCGAATGCATCAAGGGGCAGACCTGGGGCTGGGATTCCGGCGGCGTCTGGGTCACGCAGGGCTGCCGCGCCTCCTTCATCCAGGGCAACTGGGCCAACGACTTTCCGGAGGCGCGCGGCGGGGGCGGCGGCGGCAGCGGCTTCGACAGCGGCGGCGGCTTCTCCTTCTCGGGCAGCGACCCCTTCGACAGCGGTGGCAGCGGCCGCTGCTACCGCCCGCAGGACGCCGTCACCTGTGTCAGCCAGAACTACAACTATGCCCACTGCCCGATGAAGACCTCGTACGGCGTGAAGATCGTCGCCCAGATGTCCAGCGGCCGCGGCGAATGCGTCGAGGGCCGGACCTGGGGCTGGGATTCCGGCGGCGTCTGGGTCGATGGCGGCTGCCGCGGCAGGTTCATCCAGGGCAACTGGGATGCCTGCGGGCCCACGCCGGGTGTCCGCCGGCCGCCGCCGCCGCCGCCGCCGGCCGCCAGCGCCGGCATTCCGGTCACCGGCATGCCCTGGCGGCAAAACGGCGGGCAGCAGGGCGGCGGCCAGCCGTCCGGCGGCTGGCGCCCGCCGGAACAGGATGCCGGCGTGTCGCAGCGGGACCTCGCCGCCTGCCGCGATTCGCTGAACAACTATGTCCACCAGCAGGCCTCGCAGGCGCGGCGGGTCGCCATCGACGTGGAACGCACCGATGCCCGGCAGCAGGGCGGCAATACCGTCGTGCAGGAGGTGGCCAGGGTCTCCACCGATTTCGGCAATGGCCGGCTCAGCTATCGCTGCACCCTCTCCCCCGCCGGCCATGTCATCGCGTTCGACGCCAGCGACATGTGAGCGGACGGCACCTGCCAACCTGAACCTCAGCCAACCGCCGCCTTCAGTCCCGGTTCAGCCCCCCGGCGCCACCCTTTTGCGGGGATGGGGATCGAACGGGAGGCAAGGCGATGGGGCTGAGACCGGGAGTCCGGGCGGGAATCGCCGCGGGCGCAGCGATGCTGGCGGCCGCGGCGGCAATGGCGCCGGCCGGCACGGCCGCGGCGCGAAGCGGGGGCACCACGATCCCCTGCTACAGCGAGAACTATCACTACAGGCACTGCCCGGCCGACACGCGCGGCGGGGTGCAGCTGTTCGAGCAGTACTCCCGCGGGCGCGGGCGCTGCGTGGAAGGGCAGAGCTGGGGCTGGGACCGGCGGGGCGTCTGGGTGAACGACGGCTGCCGGGCGCTGTTCTGGGCCGGACCGCCGCCCGGCGCCCGGCGGGGCTGGGACCGGGATCGTCCCCGGGATCGTGACAGGGATCGTGACTGGGCGCGCGATTGGAACCGACCGCCGGCCGGCATCCTGGGTCAGCCGCTGGGCGGGCTTCTGGGCGCGCAGCCGGGCGGACCGCGCCCCCCTTGGCAGGGGCCCGGCGGCCATCGCCGACCGGGGCGCGGCCAGCCGTCGAGCTTCACCCTGGACTGCGCCAGCCAGGGCTACCGCCGCGCCTTCTGCTACGCCGATACCAGCGGCGGCGTGGCCCTGGAACAGCAATATTCCAACCGCAGCGGCGCGTGCCGGGAAGGCCATAGCTGGGGGGTCAGCGCGCGGGGCATCTGGGTCGACAATGGCTGCCGCGCCCGGTTCCGGGTCTGGCCGGCCGCAGGCAGGCACCGCTGAGGGTAGAGTGCGACCGGGCGGGCGCATGACGCCCGCCCGCCTTCATCGCATCAGGCGCGGGCGCCCGCCACCATGCCGCTGACGCCGAGCAGGGCGCGGGCCTGCACGTCGTTCTGAAGGTTCAGGGCCAGCAGCCGCTTCGGGTCCGGGTTGCCGGGCATCACGATGCCGGCAGGGGCCGCCGCCTGGAAGCCGAACTGGGTGTAGTAGGCCGGGTCGCCGACCAGCACGCAGTAGCTATGGCCCAGGTCATGCGCCCGCTTCAGGCCGGCCGCGATCAGCGCCTTGCCGATGCCCAGGCCCTGCCGGCCGGGTTCCACCGCCAGCGGCCCCAGCAGGATCGCAGGGGTGCCGCCGACCTGGATCGGCCAGAAGGCGAGCGAACCGATCAGCCGGCCCTCGCTGCGCACGCAGAGGCCCAGCTGGGGCAGGATGTCCAGCCCGTTCCGCAGGCGCGAGGCGGCCTTTTCGTGCCGGCCGGCGCCGAACGCCTTGTCGAGGAGAATGTCGTTGGATGCCGCGTCCTGCGGCAGGAGGGTGTCGATCGTCACCTTCGTAGATCCCAAACTGTGCCAGTCCAAAAACCGATGGCCTGGCCGGGACCTCGAGGGCTAAGCCGGACAGGCCGCGAGGCCGCGGCGCATGCGCGCCACCTCGCTCAGTCGTCGTCGTTGCACGTCCGGCTTGCATGCCTGCATGGCAGCTCTTCTTTCTTCCGGGCCCGGCGTCACGGCGAGGTTCGCCGCAATTGCAGTCGGATGCGCCGACTGCGGCCAGGATCCCCTCAGACCCCGTTACCGTGATCCAATGGGTGCCGCCTTCACCGTGAAAGCGGCTTGCGTCCCAATACGGGCTGCTCATTATCATGAGCGGCCCCTCAGCGCCACAGATATCGGAGCCCCTGAATGTTTTACAAGACCAGCGACCCGCCGCCGCTGCCGCATCGCCCCTTCAAGTCGCTGGTGGTGCCCCGCCCGATCGGCTGGATCAGCACGATCAGCACCGACGGCAGGATCAACCTGGCGCCCTATTCCTTCTACAACGCCGTCGGCGACGACCCGCCGATGGTGATGTTCTGCACCAACGGCCCGCACAAGGAGGGGCCGCTGAAGGACAGCCGGATCAATGCCGAGGAGACAGGCGAGTTCGTCGTCAACCTGGCCAGCTACGACCTGCGGGAGCAGATGAACGAGAGCTCCCGCCATGTGGAGCGCGACGTCGACGAGATGGCCCTTGCCGGGCTGGAGGCGGCCCCCTGCAACCTGATCAAGGCGCCGCGGGTGAAGGAGGCGGCGGCGAACCTGGAATGCGTCTACCTGCAGACGGTCGAGATGCCGTCCTGGAACCCGGAGCATGTGAACTCCATGGTGATCGGCGAGGTCGTGGGCATCCATATCCGCGACGACGTGATCACCGGCGACCGGGTCGACATCACGAAGATCCGCCCCCTGGCCCGCATGGGCTATCTGGATTATGCCGTGGTGAACGAGGTGTTCACCATGAAGCGCCCGCGCTGACGGATGCGGGCGACCCACCTGCGGCCGTTACCGAACAGGAGAGCCGTCATGCCGGATCCGCATCAGCCCGCCCGCCCTGCAGGACGGCGCCGCGCCGTCCCGCTGGCCGCCGCGGCGGCGGTCCTGGCCTGCCTGGCCGCCGCCCCGTCCCTGCCCGCACTGGCGCAGATCTCGGAACGGCTGGACACCAACGGCGACGGCTTCATGGACCAGAAGGAGGCCCAGGATTCGGCGCTGGCCAAGTTCCAGGCCCTGGACCAGAGCCGGGACGGCGCGCTGAGCGACGCGGAGATCGGGCTGGCGCAGGGCGCGCCCAACCCGCTGGACAAGAACGCCGACGGCCTGGTCAGCTTCGACGAGTACTGGCTCTATTTCGGCAATGTCTTCTCCGCCGCGGACAGCAACCGCGACGGCCGCCTGTCGCCGGACGAACTGCAGTCGATGCGGCAATAGGCGCGGTCCTTGGAGCGTTCCCGGAAAACGCGGAAGCGGCACCATGGACCCGCGGCCGGAAGATGCGAACACGGGGCCCGCGGGTGACGCTTGCGGAAAAGGCAGGCGGCCGGGTCCGAAGCCTGGCCATTCAAACCGGACAGCCGTGGCCTTGATCCGGGATCCATTCCGCCAGCCTTGCGGTATCTGAACGGCGGCGCCGGCCCCGCCTGTCTCTGCCTGTCAGCCGGTCAGGCGAAGCGGTAGGGGCCGCCCCGCTCGATCGCGGCGGCATAGGCCGGCCGGGCATGGATCCGCTGCCGATAGGCGGCCAGGGCGGGATAGCTCTCCAGCAGGCCGTAGACCGCAGCGATCTCGGCCACGAAGCTCATCAGGATGTCGGCCGCGGTCAGCTGCGACCCCATCAGCCAGTCGCTGCCCTGCAGCGCGCCGTCGATATAGGACAGGTGGTTCGCCAGTTCGCTCTGGATGCGCGGCTGCAGCGGCGCGCCGGCATCGCCCAGCCGGCTGACATAGAGGTTCAGCAGGAACGGCAGCATCGCCGAGCCCTCGGCGAAATGCATCCAGTGCAGATAGCGGGGATAGTCGGCGGCGTTCGGCTCCGGCGCATAGCGGCCCTCGCCGTACTTGCGCGCCAGATATTCGACGATCGCCCCCGATTCGGCGATCACCTGGCCGTCGTCGACGATCACCGGCGACTTCCCCAGGGGATGGATCTGCTTCAGCTCCGGCGGCGCCAGGTTGGTCTCCGGGTTCCGCTTGTACTGCACGATGCCGTAGGGCTGGCCCAGTTCCTCCAGGAACCAGAGGATGCGCTGGGAGCGGGAATCGTTCAGGTGATGGACGGTGATCATGCTGCCTCCGAGAGGTTGCGCCGGCTGCCGGCGGCGGCATCTGAACATGCGCCGGCATGGCGGTCCATCGGGCCCCAGCCGGTGCCACATTCCCACCTGCGGGCCGAGATCGCGGCCTGGACAAAGCGCAGGAATGGGCGCGAACTCCGGACATCGTCCTGGCTTGGAGAAAAGCGATGCTCAAGGAGTTCAAGGAGTTCGCCCTGCGGGGCAATGTCGTCGACCTGGCCGTCGGCATCATCATCGGCGCCGCCTTTACCGCCATCGTCACCTCACTGGTGAACGACATCGTCATGCCGCCGATCGGCGTGATCCTGGGCGGCCTCGACTTCTCCGACTTCTTCGTCGTCCTGGCCGGCGACCAGACCCCCGCCTCGCTTGCCGAGGCGAAGGAGGCCGGCGTGCCGGTCTGGGCCTATGGCACCTTCATCAATGCCCTGATCAAGTTCGTCGTGGTGGCGATCGTCCTGTTCCTGGTCGTCCGCCAGATGAACCGGGTCCGCCGCCGTTTCGAGAGCGGCGCCGAGGTGACGGTCGCACCGCCCCGCCAGGAAGTGCTGCTGGAAGAGATCCGCGACCTGCTGAAAGCCAACGCCGGCCGCGACAGCACGCCCGGCGCCTGACGCCGGGGTCGGCGCCGGCAGCTCAGAAGCAGGAGATGCCGGCGTTGACCGCGGCGATCAGCGGCGCCAGCAGGTAGGCTTCCAGCGCGCCGTCCAGCACGGCAAGGCGTGCCGGGTCGATCAGCAGCCCCAGCGCCGCGCCGGCCAGGATTCCGACAGCCACGATCAGGCCTTCCGGCCCGAGCCGGCGCAGGCGGTCCTTCGGCATGCGCGCATCCATGCCCCTTAGCTAGGCGATCGATCCGCCGCAGGCAATTCCCTGCCCCCTTCGGCAACCGGCCGGACCGGCCTCGCCCCGACCATTGTCTGCAATGCCGGAACAATGCGTCGGCGCCGGACCGCTTTTCCATGCCCGTGGGTCACCTATATCCGCCGGGAAGGTCAACGGATCCGGCATCCAGGCCGGGCAGGAAGGACGAGATGACGAAGGTTCTGGTTCTCTACTATTCCACCTACGGCCATATCGAGACGATGGCGAAGGCGGTGGCGGAAGGCATCCGCCAGGTCGACGGCGCCGAGGCGGTGATCAAGCGCGTGCCGGAACTGATGCCGCGCGAGGTCGCGGAAAAGGCGGGCGCGAAGCTCGACCAGGAGGCGCCGATCGCCGACCCGGCGGAGCTGACGGACTATGACGCGATCATCGTCGGCACCCCGACCCGGTTCGGCAACATGGCCTCCCAGATGCGGAATTTCTGGGACCAGACCGGCGGCCACTGGATGAACGGCGGGCTGATCGGCAAGGTCGGCAGCGTCTTCACCTCCACTGCCACCGGCGGCGGCAACGAGACCACCATCCTGTCCACCCAGGTCACCCTGATGCACCACGGCATGGTGATCGTCGGCATTCCCTATTCCGCCAAGGAACTGCTGGAGATCGACGAGCGGCGCGGCGGCTCCCCCTACGGCGCCGGCACCATGGCGCTCGGCGATGGCAGCCGCCAGCCCGGCGAGAAGGAACTGGCGCTGGCCCGCTTCCAGGGCCGTCATGTCGCCGAGATCGCAAAGAAGCTGTCGGCCTGACCGCAGCGGCGCGGGAAAGAGACAGACAGGGAAAGGAGCGGCTGCGATGGGACTGCTGGTCGACGGCAAGTGGCAGGACAAGTGGTACGACACCAGCAAGTCCGGCGGGCGCTTCGTGCGCCAGGATTCCGCCTTCCGGGACAGCATCGGCGACGACCGCTTCCCGGCGGAGGCCGGCCGCTACCACCTCTATGTCTCGCTCGCCTGTCCCTGGGCGCATCGCGCCCTGATCGTGCGCCGCCTGAAGCGGCTGGAGGATGCGATCAGCCTGTCGGTGGTCGACTGGCTGATGCTGGAGAACGGCTGGGAATTCTCCGACCGGCCGGGCTGCATCCCCGACACGGTGAACGGCGCCGACTACATGCATCAGGTCTATACCGCCGCGCAGCCCGACTATACCGGCCGGGTCACGGTGCCGGTGCTGTGGGACAGGAAGGAAGGCACGATCGTCAACAACGAGAGTGCGGAGATCATCCGCATGTTCAACAGCGGCTTCGACCATCTGGGCGGCGGCATCGGCAATCCGGCGCTGGACCTCTACCCGAAGGCGCTGCGTGCCGAGATCGATGCGATCAACGAGCGCGTCTATCACGACATCAACAACGGCGTGTACAAGTGCGGCTTCGCGACCACGCAGGACGCCTATGAGGAGGCGTTCGACGCCCTGTTCGCCGCCCTGGACGAGGTCGAGGCACGCCTGGCGCGGCAGCGCTACCTGGCCGGCAACCGCATCACCGAGGCCGACTGGCGGCTGTTCACCACCCTGGTCCGCTTCGACCCGGTCTATGTCGGCCATTTCAAGTGCAACCGCCAGCGGATCGCCGACTATCCGAACCTGCAGAACTACCTGCGCGAGCTCTACCAGGTCCCCGGCATCGCCGACACGGTGAACCTGCGGCACATCAAGGGCCACTACTACGAGAGCCATCGCGGCGTGAATCCCACCGGGATCGTGCCCAAGGGCCCCGCTTTGTCGCTGGACGCGCCGCATGACCGCGACCGGCTGAAGGCCGCCGCCTGACCCGGGGCACCGCCGGGAACTAGCGGGACGCGCCGACGGTTGTCCTCACGCCCCCTGCCGGGCAAGAGTGGGGGCCGGAGCAACGGCAACATGTCCCCTGGAAGTCCGCATCGCCGCCGAACGGCGCGCCTCGCCGGCGCCACGATACTGCTTGCCTGCGGCCTGGCCGTCCTGGCCGCCGCCAACCCGGCGCGGGCCGCGGGACCCTGCGGCGACAGCACGACCGTCAGCCGTGGCGACACCCTCGCCGCCATCGCGCGACGCTGCGGCACGGCGGTCGACGACCTGGTGAACGCCAACCCGCAGATCGCCGATCCGCGCCGCATCCAGCCCGGATGGGTGCTGCGCCTGCCGGGCGCACCGGCCGCTTCCGGCACCGCGCCGGCAACGCAGGCCGCGGCGCCAACGGCCGGGCCGGCGGAAGCGGCTGCGCCCCCCCGGCGGCCGGCCAACCGGGACGGCCTGACCCGGGAGGGCTATGCGCCGACGCGCCGCAGCGTCCAGAGCCTGATGATCTGGCCGCGGGAGGGCGCGGCCGGCAGCCGGCTGACCGTTTCCGGCAGCGGCCTGCCGGAGGGCGAGGCGGCGATCGGCATCGGCCCGCCCGGCACGGTCTGGCAAAGGGTGGCCGCCGTCGCGGTCGGCCCGTCGGGAGAGGTCGAGACGGAGATCCCGGTGCCCGACTGGGCACGGCAGGGCGAGGAACTCGTGGTCACCCTGCAGAACGGCGACGGCAGCACCCTGAACAGCGGCCGCTTCCGGGTCACCGGCGCCGGCGACGCGATGCTGGCGGGCGGCGTGCCGGACGGCAGTTTCTCGGTCCGGGGGACCGTCCGCCAGGGGCAGGGCTGCATGCTGCTGGAAACGCCGCACGGCCATCTCTACAGCCTGTCCGGCCGCGGCTGGCGCTTCGATCCGGGAACCCGGGTGGCATTGACCGGCCGGCCGGCCGCAGCGGGCAGCTGCAACGCCGCCCGCGGCACGATCGAGGTCGTGGCGCTGCACCCCGACGACACGCCGGAGACGATCGTCCCGCCCCCGCCGAGCGCGAATTGAACCGCGACGGACATCTGGTCGCGGGCCGCCTCAGAAGGAGGAGCCGGGTTCCTTCAGAAAGGCTTCCTCCTCCGGCGTGGAGGTCCGGCCAAGCACCGCATTGCGGTGCGGAAAGCGGCCGAAGCGGACAATGATCCGCTGATGCGCCTTGGCATAGTCGACGAACGTCTCGCTGCCCGTCCGTTCCCGCATCAGGGCGATGCAGCGGTCCTGGTGGGCCAGGTCCTCCGAATGCTCCAGCGGCAGGTAGAAGAAATGCCGGCGGTCCTGCGGCACCTGCATGTCCTGGCCGCGGGCGATCGCCTCGATCGCGATCTGGCGGGCCTCCGGGTCGCAGGCATAGGCCTTCGGGCTGTCGCGGAACAGGTTGCGGCTGAACTGGTCCAGCACGATCAGCAGGGCCAATGTGCCGTCGGCGGTGATCCGCCAGCCGTCCAGCGCCCCGCGCGCCGCCGCTGCATGCAACTCACCGAACCGCGCCCGGATCCGGTCGTCGAAGGCCGCATCCTTCTTCCAGTGCATCTCCACCACATCGGGGGCGAACCAGAAGTCGAGGATCTCCGCAGGGTCTGTCATTCTCTGTCCCCTGTCCCAAATGAGGAACACGACAGGACCGCCCGTCCCGCCGATCAAGAGGCGTTATGGTCAGATTGAGCGTGCTGGATCAATCCCCGATCGCCGGGGGGCGGCGACCCGCCGATGCCTGGGCGGAGAGCCTGCAAACGGCCCGCGCCTTCGGCACCGACGCGGTCGTCGCCCTGACGATCCGCCACGATTTTGGCGCCCGCCTGCGCGCCTACGACCTGCTGGCGGAGGCCTTCGGGCTCGACCGGGTCGCCGCGTGATGCTCTAAGACGGCCCGTAGATCCGCCTGCCATCGCTCCGAGGCCTTCATGTCCGACCATGCCTTCGTCGACGCACCGCTGCCGCTGGTGCCCCGCCCCGCCGTGGCCGCCCTGGTGCGGCTGGCCGACGGGCGCTACCTGCTGCAGCTGCGCGACGACATCCCCGGCATCTGGTACCCGGACCATTGGGGCCTGTTCGGCGGCGCCATCGAGGCGGGCGAGACGCCGGAACAGGCGCTGGTACGCGAGATCCGCGAGGAACTGGGGGTCGCGCCGCTGAGCCACGGCTATTTCATGCGGCTGACCTTCGACTTCGCCTTCGCCGGGCTGGAGACCATGCCGCGCGACTATTACGAGGTGACCCTGCCGACCACCGACCCGTCGGAACTGGTGCTGGGCGAGGGCCGCGCCGTCGCCGCCCACACCCCGCAGGCGATCCTGCGGGACCTGCGCGTGGTGCCCTACGACGCTTTTGCCCTTTTCCTGCACATCAACAACGCCAAGATTAAGGGCGACGCGGATCACGCCCACGCCCGCTGAGGGCGGCAAGCCGAACAGAGAAGGAGGACCCAATGGTCGATCGCATCACCCGTTCCGACGAGGAGTGGCGCGCCCTTCTGACGCCGGAACAGTACAAGGTCACCCGCAAGCACGGCACCGAGCGGGCCTTCACCGGCCCCAACTGGGACAGCAAGGAGGCCGGCGTCTATCGCTGCATCTGCTGCGGCACGCCGCTCTTCGCCTCCGACACCAAGTTCGATTCCGGTACCGGCTGGCCCAGCTTCACCGCGCCGATCGCGCCGGAAAACGTGGCAACGAAGACCGACCGCAGCTTCTTCATGACCCGCACAGAAGTACTCTGCGCCGCCTGCGACGCGCATCTGGGCCATGTCTTCGAGGACGGCCCCGCGCCGACCGGCCTGCGCTACTGCATGAACGGCACGGCGATGCACCTGGACAAGGACGTCACGCCGGAGGAGGCGCTGAAGGGCAGCGCCGAGGACGCGGCGGAATAGGACTGCGGGGCAGGCGCTGAGGCGGGACGGGAGCGTCGATGCGTTCCCCCCGTTCGCGTCACCGCCGGGCTCGTCCCGGCGGTCCATGGTGCGGCCAGGTTCAATCGAGGCAGGCCTTGATTGAGCGACCGTGAGATGGACTCGCGTATCAAGTACGCGAGTGACGATGTCGCGAAATGCCGGTGACCACTTTCACAACCGAAAGGTTCCCGGCTACTTCACGCCGGCGCGCATGAAGCTCTGCACGAACTGGCGCTGGAACAGCAGGAAGGCGACCAGCAGCGGCCCCGCGGTCATCAGGGTGGCGGCGGTGATCACCGACCAGTCCACCCCCTGGTCGGTGGAGGCGAAGACCGACAGGCCGACGGTCACCGGCCGGGTCTCCACCGAGTTGGTGATGATCAGCGGCCAGATGAAGTTGTTCCAGTGGTGGCTGACCGAGACCAGGCCGTAGGCCAGGTAGGTCGGCGCCGCCAGCGGCACGTAGACCTTCCACAGCACCTGCAGGAAGCCCGCGCCCTCCACCCGTGCCGCGTCGTCCAGTTCCTTCGGCACGGTCAGGAAGGTCTGGCGCAGCAGGAAGATGCCGAAGGCCGAGGCCATGTAGGGCAGGCCGATCGCCAGGATCGTGTCCACCAGGCCCAGCGCCCGCATGGTCTGGTAGTTCTGCACGATCAGGATGTCGGGCATGATCATCAGCTGCACCAGCACCAGCACGAAGACCAGGTCGCGCCCGGGGAAGCGGAACCGCGCGAAGGCGAAGGCCGCCAGGGTGCAGAGGATGAACTGCCCGGCCAGGATCAGGGTGACCAGCAGGACCGAGTTCAGGAAATAGCGGGCGAAGGGCGCCGCCTCCCAGGCGCGGGCGAAATTCTCCAGGGTCAGCGGCGCGGTCAGGTCGAAACGGGTGGCATAGGCGCCCGGATGAAAGGCGGTCCAGACCGCGTAGGCCAGGGGCGCCACCCAGAGCAGCGCCAGCAGCCAGGCGCCGGCGGTGTTCAGCAGCCGGTCATAGTCCCAGCCGCCGGCAGCCACGGAAGGGTGCAGGAGCCGCGCCGTCATCGGTAATGCACCCGCTTGTCCAGCAGGACGAACTGGCCGATCGCCGCGACACCCAGGATCAGCAGGATCACCACCGTCAGGGTCGAGGCATAGGCCGTGTCCCAGAACCGGAACGCCGTCTCGTAGACATAGAACAGCAGGAGCGCGGTGGCATTGTCCGGCCCGCCCTCGGTCATCACGAAGACATGGTCCACCAGCCGGATCGCGTTGATCACCGCGTTGACCAGGACGAACAGGGTGGTCGGCATCAGCAGCGGGAACAGCACCCGCCGGAAATAGGTCCAGCGGCCCGCCCCCTCGATCGCCGCCGCCTCCCGCAGGTTCGGCGGCACGGTCTGCAGGGCGGCCAGGTAGAAGATCATGAAGAAGCCGGCCTCCTTCCAGACCGCCACCACGATCAGCGCGTTGAGCGCCGTCGCCGGGTCGCCCAGCCAGTTCCAGCGCGGCAGGCCGAACAGGCCGGTGACCTGGTCGATCAGGCCGAAGCCCGGCGTGTAGAAGAACATCCAGATATTGGCCACTGCGATCAGCGGCAGCACGGTCGGGGTGAAATAGGCCATGCGCAGGAAGGCCCGGCCGCGCAGGCGTTCGTTCACCCAGAGCGCCATGGCCAGGGCCAGGACGATCGACAGCGGGATGGTCAGCAGCGCGTACCAGGCATTGTTGCCCAGCACCTGCCAGAACTGTTCGTCGGCCAGCAGCTTCTCGTAGTTCTCCAGCCCCACGAACTTTGCCGGTCGGCGGCCGCGCGGGGTGGAGAAGAAGCTGTCCCAGACGGTCAGCGCCGCCGGATAGTGGGTGAAGGCAATCAGGAGGATGGTCGCCGGGCTGAGGAACAGCCAGGCATAGATCCAGCTGCGGCGGGCGGTCATCGCGCCGCCGCCCCGTATCGTCGCGACCCTCGGCTCGGGGGCCGAGGGCGACGGAATCCCTTTAGCCGCGGCGGCATACTGAAGCGTTGCCGTCGCCCTCGGGCTTGACCCGAGGGCCGCGACGATACGGGGCCGTCGTCATGGACCTGGATGTTTGGGCAGTGACAGCGCATGGCGCGCTCCTGAAGACGGGGCCGGCGGCGCACGCCGCCGGCCCCTGCCTGCGTCAGCGATAGTCCTTCAGGATCGCGTCGGCCTTCTCCTGCGCTTCCTTCAGCGCAGGCCCCGGCTCGCTGCGGCCGGTGATCGCCGCCTCCAGCGCGTCGTTCAGGATCTGGGTGATGCGCTGGTTCTGGTAGGTGGACAGTTCCGCCACCGCGTATTGCAGCTGGTCACGCGCGACCAGGGCCGGCGGGAAGTCCTTGACGTATGCCTGCATCGCCGGGGTCTCCCAGGCGTCGGGACGCGGCGCGACATAGCCGGTCGCGATGGTCCACTTCGCCGCCTGCTCCGGCGCGGTGATCCACTTGATGAAGTCCAGCGAGGCCTGCTTCTGCTCCTCGGTGGAATCCTTGAAGATGTAGAAATTGCCGCCGCCGGTCGGCGCGCCGCGGCGCTCCTTCTTCGGCAGCATGGCGACGCCGAAGGGGAAGGGCGCGTTGTTGCGCACGTTGGTCAGGTTGCCCGTCGTGGTCCACATCATCGCCGTCTCGCCCTCGAAGAAGGCCTTCGGCGTGGTGCCCCATTCGATGATGCCGGGCGCCATCACCTCGTACTTCTTCGACAGGTCGACCAGGAACTGCAGCGCCTCCACGACCTTCGGGTCGTCGAAGTTGGTCTGGTTGCCGGCATCATTGGCCAGGATCACGCCGTTCTCGGTGGTCAGGCCCTGGAACAGCCAGTACGGGAAGCCGGAGGAGGGAATGCGCAGGCCCCACTGGGTGACATTGCCGTCCTTGTCGCGCTTCGTCAGCTTCTTGCCGAATTCGACCATCTCCTCCCAGGTCGCCGGCGGCGTCTCGGGGTCCAGGCCGGCCTCCTCGAAAGCCTTCTTGTTCCAGTACAGCACCGGCGTGGAGCGCTGGAACGGAATGCCGTAGGTCTTGCCGCCGGTGCGGCTGTTCTCCATGAACGCCGGATAGAAGGAGTTGAGCCAGGCCTTCTCCTCTTCGCCTTCGACCAGGTCCTCGAAGGCAACGATGGCGTCCTCCTCCAGCAGGGTGAACATATCCACCGACAGGATCACCGACAGCTGCGGCGGCTGGCCGCCGCGCACCGCGGTCAGGGTCTTGGTGATGGTGTCCTGGTAGCTGCCGGCATAGACCGGATCGATCTTCACGTCCGGGTTCGCAGCCAGGTATTCCTGGGTCAGCCCCTCGATGGTCTCGGCAGCCTTGCCGCCCACGGCCACCGGGAAGAAGAACTGCAGGTCCGTCGCCTGGGCCTGGCCGCCGAAGCCGGCGATCCCGAAGGCGAGCGCCGCGGCGAGGGCGCCCGCCCCCAGCCGCCGGCCGAGCAGCTGCTTGCTGGTATGCTTCATCGGTCTGGTTCCTCTCTCCACCCTGTATGGCCGCCGGCGGCGCCGGCGGTCCGCTTGCGCCGGCCGCTCAGCCGGCGCCTCCGCCACAGCCGGTCGCCATCCCGGCGGCCGCGTGGGTCAGTTCGTCCAGGCGTTCGCCGGTATCGGCGTCGAACAGGTGCATCGCCCGCGGCGACCAGCGCAGGTGCAGGACCTCGCCCGCCTGCAGCCGCTGCGCCCCCTGCAGGCGCACGGTCAGCCGCTCCGCCCCCAGGCGGCAGTCGACCAGGCTGTCGGCCCCCAGATATTCCAGCCCTTCCACCACCGCCGGCTGGCCGCCGGAATCCACGGCCGCGATGTCTTCCGGCCGCAGGCCGAGCACCAGCGGCCGCGCCACGGGCAGCCGCAGCAGGGGCCGCTCCAGGCCCCGGACCGCATGGCCGTTCGCGCCGGGGTGCAGCTGCAGCAGGTTCATCGGCGGCGTGCCGATGAAGCGCGCAACGGTCAGGTTCGCGGGCGCGCCGTAGATCGCCTCCGGGCCCGCATCCTGGGCGATCCGTCCTTCGTGCAGCAGCACGATCCGGTCGGCCAGGGCGATCGCCTCCGCCTGGTCGTGGGTGACGTAGAGCATGGTGATGCCGAGCTTGCGCTGCAGGCTGCGGATCTCCGTCCGCATCTCGTGGCGCAGCTTGGCGTCCAGGTTCGACAGCGGCTCGTCCATCAGGCAGACCGGCTTCTCGGCGATGATCGCCCGCCCCAGGGCGACCCGCTGCTGCTGCCCGCCCGACAGCTGCGCCGGCTTGCGCGCCAGCAGCCCCTCCAGTCCCAGCAGCGCCGCCACGCGGCCCAGCCGCGCCTCGCGCTCCGCGCGGGCGATGCGCCGCACCTTCAGCCCGAACAGGATGTTCTCCGCCACGTTCAGGTGCGGGAACAGGGCATAGGACTGGAACACCATGGCGATGCCGCGTGCCGCCGGCGGCGCGTGGGTGACCTCCTGACCGGCGATGTGGATGCTGCCGGCGGTGGCCGCGTCGATCCCCGCGACCAGCCGCAGGGTCGTCGACTTCCCACAGCCCGACGGTCCCAGCAGCACGGTGAACCGGCCGGCCTCGGCGGTGAAGGAAATGCCGTCCAGGGCGGTCACGTCGCCCCAGCGGCGCACCAGCCCTTCCACACGGACCTCGCCGCCGGCCGCCCCGCCATCTGCCGATCGGGAGCCCGCCGTCATGCCGCGTCCTCCGCATCGTCGGCGATCACCAGTTCGCGTCCGGCGACCGCAAGCTGCCGCGCGATGGCCGCCGGCGGCGCGCGGTCGCAGAACACCACGTCCGGATCGGCGATCAGGCCGCCGCGGACATGGGCCGGCCGGCCGAACTTGCTGTGGTCCAGCACCAGGAAGCTGGTCCGGCAATTGGCGGCGATGGCGGCACGGGCGCGGATCTCTTCCTCAGCGAAGTCCAGCAGGCAGCCGTCGCTGTCCACGCCGCCGACGCCGAACAGGCCGATATCGACCTTGTGGGCGGCGAACATCCGCTCCGCCTGTTCGCCCAGCACGTCCCAGCCTTCGGGTCGCAGGCGACCGCCGGCGATGGTCACCTCCGCATCCGGCAGGGCCATGGCGGTGAGCGCGGCGGCGATGCTGTTGGTGACGATGCGCAGGCCGCGGTGGTGCTGCAGGTGGCGCAGCACGATCTCCGGCGTGGTGCCGATGCTGACCGCGATCGAGGCGCCATGCGGGATCCGCGCCGCGGCGAGCCGCGCCACACGCTGCTTCGCCGCGAACTGCAGGACGCGGCGCTGCTCGATCCCGAGGTTGAGGTTGGGGGCCGGCAGTTCCACCCCGCCATGGCGCCGGCGCAGCAGGCCCTGGCGGCAGAGCTCGTTCACGTCACGGCGGATGGTCTGCTCGGTCAGGGCGAAGCGCGCCGCCAGCGCCGCCGTAGACTGGAAGCCCTGAGTGCGGACGATCTCCGCGATCTCGACCTGTCTGGCGGTGAGCGTGCTGGCCTGCAAAGGGGATCCCCGACCTTGATGCGTCGGGCTTCCCTAAGGCCTGCGTGTTACAGTTCGCCTCCCCATTCGGTGACGATTTTCTGACATTCGAATGTTCGAACGAACATGGCCGGTGCTGGACGGCATATCCCAGATTTATGTAAGCAAGTGCTGATATATTCGCCGCAACCGACCCGGAGCAGCAGGACATGACCGCAGGTGAAGGCGGCAGGGCAGGACCCGCCCGCCCGGCCGCGGCGGCCCGCAGGAAGGGTGAGCGCGCACCCGCGGTGACCCGCGCCGCCCTGCTGGAAGCCGGCATCCAGGAATTCGCCGCGTCCGGCTTCGGCGGCGCGCGCACCGACCGCATCGCGCGTCGGGCCAATTCCAACGAGCGCAGCCTGTACTACTATTTCGGCAGCAAGCAGGGCCTGTACGTCGCTGCCCTGGAGCATCTTTACGAACGCCAGGCGGCGGCGGAGGCGGCGCTTGAACTCGACCGGCTGGACCCGCGCGACGGACTGCGGCAGCTGATCGCCTTCACCTGGCGCTACTACCAGGACAATCCCGAATTCCTGGGCATGCTGGCGACGGAGAACCTGTACCGCGCGAAGCATCTGGGCGACTCCGAGAAGATCCGCGCCATCGCGTCGCCGAAGATGCGGCTGCTGGAGGGGATCCTGGTCCGCGGCGTGGCCGCCGGACATTTCCGCCGCGACATTACCGCGACCGACCTGTTCCTGACCTTTTCCGGCCTGCTCTACTTCTACCTGTCCAACCGCTGGACCCTGTCCAACTATCTGGATCGCGACCTGGATGCGCCCCCCGCCCGCGATGCCTGGCTGGCGCATGTCACCCAACTGACGATGGAGCATGTCCTGCGCCGCTGAGGATTTTGTCAGCGTTTACTTACATACTTGCCCGCGCTACACTGGCGCGAACAGGTCGCAACGCCGGCCGCCGCAGCGCGCCGCACCGGATCGGGAGCATAGAGATGAGCTTTCTCAGGAACGCCTGGTACCCGCTGTGCTGGTCGGCCGAGGTGGGCGAGGATCTCGCATCGCACCGCGTCCTGGGCGAACGGGTGGTCGTCTACCGGAAGACGGACGGCACGGTCGCGGCGCTGGAAGACTGCTGCCCGCACAAGTTCCTGCCGCTGTCGATGGGCCGCCGCCATGGCGATCGGATCGAATGCGGCTATCACGGCATGACCTTCGACTGCGCCGGCCGCTGCACCAGCATCCCCGGGCAGGAGGTGATCCCCGCCACCGCCGCGGTGCGGTCCTATCCGGTGGCGGAGCGGCTGGGCCTGGCCTGGATCTGGATGGGTGCGGCGGAGAAGGCCGACGAGAGCCTGCTGGTCGACCTGCCGCAATACCACGACCCGGCCTGGAAGGCGGTGCATGGCGCCTCCCTCTACAACGCGGCCAACTACCTGAACCTGATCGACAACCTGCTGGACCCCAGCCATGTCACCTTCGTCCATGGCTCCACCCTGGCGACGCCGGGCGGCCGGGACGTGCCGGTGCAGAGCGAAAAGACCGAGGCCGGGGTCACGGTCTGGCGCTGGATCCTGGATTCGCCGCCGATCCCGGTCTTTGCCAAGACCGGGCATTTCAAGGGCAATGCCGACCGCTGGCACTACTACATGTTCACCCCGCCCTCGAACTGCATCATCGACTTCGGCAGCGGCGAGCCCGGCGCGCTGACCGAAGAGACGCGGAGCCAGGGCCTGCAGATCTATGCCTGCCACTTCATCACACCGGTGGACGCGGAGAGCTGCATCGACCATTGGCTGCATGTCCGCAACTTCCGCATCGACGATCCGGTCCTGGACGCGCAGCTGAACGCGGACCTGGCCGGCGCCTTCAACGAGGACAAGGCGATCCTGGAGGCGATCCAGGAGCAGGAGCGGCGCTATCCGGAACGCCGGCAGATCCGGCTGGCCATCGACGGCGGCCCGAACCGCATGCGGATGATGATGCGCAAGCTGATCGAGGCCGAGGAACAGGGCGCCATCGGCACCTCGTCCGCCGCCTGAGCGGGGCGTCCCTTGGCGACATTGCCCTTCTCGCTCGGCTGCAACGGCCGCGGCGCACAGGCCTCCTCCATCGACCGCCCCGTCTCCCTGGAAGAGCCGCCGCTGGAGGAGCAGTTCCGCCTGGTGGCGGAGACAGGGCTCTTCGATCATTTCGACCGCCTGCCCCTGCCCGACCAGCTGCCGGCCTACCGCGCCCTGATCGACCGCTATCGGCTGCCGGTGCGCACCGCCAGCTGGTTCTACCGGCTGGGCGAGGACGAGCCGCTGATCGGCCGCAACCTGAAGATCGCCGCCGAGATCGGCGCGACCATGCACAACATGATGATCTTCACCCGTCATGCCGCCGGCCATGTCGTCACCGACGACGAGCTGGTCGACTGCTATCTGCGCAGCTATGACGAAGGCGGCCGCCTGGGGGTGGAGCCGGCCTACGAGCTGCACGTGAACATGTGGAGTGAGGATTTCCGCCGGGTGACCCCCGTGGCCGAGGCGGTGATGCGCCGCGGCGTGCCGTTCAACTATGTCCTCGACTACAGCCACGGCATCTTCAAGATCGGCAATCCGGCGGAACAGGAGATCTCCGGGGTGCGTGCCGACGTCGAGGCCGGCCGCCTGATCCTCGACCCGTTCGAGCCCGGCAACCTGGTCGACGAATGGCTCGGGATGGGCATCGTGCGCTGGCTGCAGGTGCGCGCCGCGGTGCCGAACGGGCCGCCGAACATCTGGTCGCTCCACGAGCCGGGCCTTGGCCTGGCCGCCCTGCCCGACGATCCCGACCAGGCCGGCAAGCCGGGCCGCGGGATCATGTACCCCTTCACCAAACCGACGCCGGGGGAATGGCACTCGCCCTGGCATGCCTGGATGCTGGAGCCCTGCAGGGAGGTGGTGCGCAAGGTGCTGCGGTACCACCGCGACACGCCGGGCAGCCGGCTGGACTTCGTCACCACGGAGATGATCAACCTGCCCGACTACGGGCACAATGCGCGCTTCTCCCTGATCGGGCAGAACGCCGCCATCGCCGCCTTCGTGCGCGACAGCTGGGCGGAGATCGCCCCGGATGGCTGACTCTGGCGAATGAAGATCAGGCCGGGGCCTGCAGGCGATAGAGGACATGCCTGCGCAGCGGACTTCCCTCCGGCACCGCCGGATGGTCGAAATCCTCCGCCGGATCGCGGCGCATGCCGAGCCGCTCCATCACCGCGCGGGACCGGTCGTTGCCGGCCGCGGTGAAGGCCACCACCTCCGGCTCGCGCAGGTCGTGGAAAGCGAAGTCCAGCGCAGCGCGCGCCGCCTCGCTCGCATAGCCGCGCCCCCAGGACGCACGCGCCAGCCGCCAGCCGATCTCCACGCACGGGGTGAAATGCGCCTCAAAGCCGGGCCGGTTCAGGCCGACGAAGCCGATGAAGCCGGCAACCGGTTCGTCGGGGGCCGCCACCTCCACCGCCCAGAAGCCCCAGCCCTGTCGCGCGATCCGCCGGCGGATCTCGGTGGCGAGTTCGTCGCTCTCCGCCCGCTCCAGCAGCGCCGGGAAGTGCCGCATCACCTCCGGGTCGGCGTTCAGCGCCGCGAACGGTGCGAAATCGCCGTCCCGCCAGTTGCGCAGCCGCAGCCGCGGCGTCGCGATCTCCGCCACCATGGCCCCCCTACCAGTCCGCGCAGTGGCGTTCGGTGCGGCGGTAGCTTTCCTGCGAGTCCAGCAGTTCGTGCTTGGCATCGCCCTGCAGCCACATGTTCGCCAGCACCGGCTGTACGCCGGCCTCCAGGATCTTCTGCACCTGCACGTCCGCGGTCTCGCGATCAGGCGCCAGGAAAGGCGTCTTGGTGCGGATCGCATATTCGATCGCGTCGGCGAACGGCCGTCGTGCCTTCAGCACCTCGTTGCGGAAGATCTCCAAATGCTTGTGCTCGTGGTTCAGCACCTCCTTGTAGGCGCAGGAGGCGGTGCCGTACTCCGAGGCCACGTAGACGGTCATGTCGGTGAAGCCGAACACCGCGCTCACCCGGCGGATCTCGACGCAGACCCCCTTCTCCACCTTGCGGAAGCGGAGCTGGGTGTCGAACTGCGACAGGAACTTCACCGTGGTCAGGCCGACCGTGCCGTCGACCCAGTCGTGGTCATGGTCGATGCGCGGCTCAACCTCCGCCGCGCGGCGGGCGATGTCCGGGCCGGACAGGCTGAGGTCATGGCTGACCGACGGCAAGCGGATCTGCGCGCTGACCAGCGCCTGGGGGGCGGGCCCCGGGCAGGCCGGCCCCTCGGCCGCCGCGTCGTCGGGCTTCGCCATCTCCGCCGCCGCGGCCGCGCCCTGCAGGCCGGCGGAGGCCGCCAGCGCAAGGACTGCCGCCCGGAACAGCGCCGAAGCCGAACGAAGCTGGCCGCCGCCGGTCATCGTCAGGCGGCGGCGACCGCCGCCTCCATGCCACGCGCCACCGACAGCAGGCGCCGATCCTGTCCGCCCGGCAGCATCAGGTGCAGGCCGACGGCCGGCTCGCCCGGCCGGTGGATCGGCAGGGAGATCGCGCAGCCGTCCAGGAAGTTCATCGACGAGGTGTTGCGCAGCATCAGCACGTTGGTGCGGACATAGGCCTCGTCATCGGCCTCCAGCTCGGCGATCGGCGCCGCGATCGCCGCCGTGGTCGGGCCGATCATGCCGTCGAAATCCGCCATCAGCGCGCCGAAGCTGGCGATCGCCTCGCTGCGGATGCCGAACATGTCCAGCAGCTGTGCCGCGCTCTGCGTGGAGCCGGCCATGATGCGCCCCAGCACATGGCGATAATACTGGTCCTTGTGCCCTTCCAGCAGCGGCCGGTGCCAGGCATAGGCCTCCGCCGCCACGATGCCGCCGGGCGCCACCTTGCCGGCTTCGACAACCATGTCGAAGGCCGGGACATCGACCTCCTCCAGCACCGCGCCGGCGGCACGCAGGGCGGAGGCGGCGCGCTCGAATGCGGCGGCGACATGCTCGTCCATGCCGTCGAAATGATAGTTGCGCGGCACCGCCAGCCGCAGCCGCGCCGCGGGCTGCAGCGGCGGCGCGGCGGGCTCCGGCCGGCCGTCCAGCACCGCGTCGAACAGCGCGGCGCAGGTCACGCTGTTCGCCAGCGGGCCGACCGAATCCATCGTCTTAGACAGCGGCACCATGCCCTCCACCGGGATCCGCCCGACCGTCGACTTCAGGCCGACCGTGCCGCAATGCGCCGCCGGGATCCGGCAGGAGCCGCCGGTATCGGTGCCCAGCGCGGCCACGGCCATGCCGTCGGCCACCGCGACCCCGCTGCCGGAGGAGGAGCCGCCGGGAATCCGCCGGGTCTGCCGGTCCCAGGGGCTGGCCGGGGTGCCGTAATGCGGGTTGATGCCCAGGCCGGAATAGGCCCATTCGGTCATGTTGGTGCGGCCGACGATGACGAAGCCGGCCTGTTCCAGGCGCGCCACCGCAGGCGCGGTGCGCTCCGCCGGCGGCCGCTGCGCGAAGATCGGGCTGCCGGCACGGGTCACCTCGCCACGGATGTCGGCCAGGTCCTTGACGGCGATCGGGATTCCGGCGAACGGCGGCAGCGGCAGGCCGTCGCGGCGTGCCTGGTCGATCCAGGCGGCGACCTTGCGGGCGCGCTCGTTTGCGACCGACAGGAAGGCCTTGTCCCCCTCCCCGTCCAGGTCGCCGATCCGCGCCAGGCAGGTCTCCACCAGGCGGGTCGCCGTCTCCCTGCCCGCCGCCAGGTCCTGCGCCAGGCCCTCGATCGTCCAGCGCCCCTCGATCCGTGCTGCCCCGCCGTCGCTCACTCCGTTCTCCCCCTGTCGCCAATGCCGGTTGCCGCCTGTCGCCCGACCACCTGCCGTTCCGCAGCTTGCCGGAACGACAGCGGGCGGCGCGATCGCTCGCGCCGCCCGCAGCGTAAACGAGATGCGACGGGCGGCAAGATGCCGCCCGCGCCCCGATCAGGACTTCTTCTTGTCGGTATAGACCAGCGGCACCGCCGCCTCGGGACCCAGGCAGCGGAAGGTCAGGCTCTCTTCCAGGTAGAGCTCGACCTTCTTGTCGTCATGGCCCCAATAGCCGATGGAGATGTCGCGGCCGATCGACAGTTCGAAATCGCCGCCGCGCATGCTCATCACCACCGCGCCGTCGACCGCCGGCGCCCAGACGATCGGCCCGTCCACCAGCTGCTTGACATGCTGCAGGATCGGATAGCCGGCGCCGGTCACCGTCTTGGTCAGGCCGGCATAGCAGCGCGGCCCCAGGGCGATGCCGTACGGGCCGGAAACGCCGGCGTCGCGCAGCTTCTGCAGCGCCTCCACCACCGTCGCCGGATATTTCGTGAAGTCGCTGGACAGCGACAGGGTCGCGTCCTTCGCCGCGGTCATGATGCCGTCGATCTGGCCGGCCGGATAGCCGGCGAAGATCGACCGGTCCTCGGCCTGCGACAGCGCGGTGGCGGCCTTCACCACCGGATCCAGGTCGGCATCCTTCGCGCCGCGCTCGATCGCCTCGATCTCCTCGCGGTCGAGGACGAAGGGCACCCGCAGTTCCACCAGCGGCAGGGAGCGGCGCACGGCGGCCTCCACCCCGTCGGCAGGCTTGGCCCGCAGCTTCTCGGTGCGGCCCAGGTCCAGGGCCGAGGTGTTCCAGCCGAGCGGACCGTTGAAATCGACCAGCTTGCGGCCGGCCAGGCGAAGCTTCAGGACCTTTGTCGCCTCGCCGTCGATCTCTTCCCAGACCTCGGCGGAGAACGGCGCGCGTTCGCGTTGCAGGTCGTTCATGGCGCTCACTCCTTCAGACTTCCGATACCCAGCGACCCGGTCGGCGTGTCAGCCTTGCCGCCGCCGCCGCCGCCGGTCGCCGCCTCTTCCGCCGCAACGATCTTGCCCTCGGAATTGAGATAGGTGCCCAGTTCCTCGTCGAACTTCGGCACCCGGCGCCGCAGCCATTCCAGGACCATGGCGGCATGCTCGATCTCCTCGTCGCGGTTATGCGCGAGGATCTCCTTCAGTTCCGGATCGCTGGCGCCGTCCACCCGCTGCTGGTACCAGTCCACCGCCTCAAGCTCTTCCATCAAAGACACGATGGCGCGATGGCGGTCGCGGGTCTCGGGCGTCAGGTCGTCGAAGCGTTCGTGCAACCCTTCGCTTGCCATGCTCCCCTCTCCTTAGATCCATTCCAAACGATTATGTAGGCGCGGGCCGGCACCCCGCCAAGGCCTGCCCCCATGATAGCTGCGGGCAGCTTCGACCGGGCGGCCATCTCGATGCTATAGGCATCTGCGTTATATTCATTTGCGCGCCCCGGCGCGACCGCCGGCCGGTCGAAGCGAAGCGGAAACCGGTAACGCCGGCATCGCTGCAACGGTTCCGTGGCCTGCGCCGCAAGGAAGAAAGGCATCATTTGTCCGGCAAGGAAGAGACCGATGTCAGCCGCCTGTTCGGCAGCGACGCCGCCGCCGAGGCGGAGATCGACCTGCGCGGCATGGAGATGATCGAGGCGCTGGAAAGGCTTGGCCAGGGGATCGCCTCCCTGCCGGCCGCGACGGTGCGCGTGCTGATCGATCCCGCCTCTCCCACCAGCGGCGAGACCCTGTTCCAGCCGGTCGGGCGCTACCTGCTGGAGGCCCGCCGCGACGGCGAGGTCCTGGCGATGAGCCCGCTGCAGGCACAGGACCCGGAGGGCCGGCCGCTTGCCGGCTTCCTGATCCACCTGCCGCGCAGCGGCCCGCCGCTGCACTGACCTTCAGGCGCCCGCGGCCTGCGGGCGCGCTGCCAGTCGATACCGGCCGCGGGCCAGCCGCTCGATCCGGCCGTCGCGCTCCAATGCCGCCAGGGCGCGGTACAGCGCCTCGTGGGTCAGGCCGATCTCGGCTGCAATGTCCTTCACCGGCCGCTCCAGCACCACCGTGTCGCCATCGGCCCGCAGTGCCAGCCAGGCAGCCGCCCGCTCCGCCGCGCCGCGCATCGACAGGATCTCCGCCCGTGCGCGCAGGTCCTGCACCTGGCCGGCCAGGCGGGCGGCAAACCGGGTGGCGAAATGCGGCACCTCAGCCAGCGCGGCCCGTACCGCCGCGGCGGGCACGATCCGCACTTCCACCTCCGTCACTGCCACCGCGTCGCAGTGATAGACGGCCGAGAACACCGCCGCCTCGGCGAAGGTGTCCACCGCCGCGGCCCGGTGAACCACGACCTCGCTGCCGTCGGCCAGCGGCCGCAGCAGCCGGATCTGGCCGGACAGCAGCAGGTGCAGGCCCGCGCTGTCCGCACCGGCGCGGAACAGGGTGGCCCCGGCTGGGTGGCGCCGCGCGGGCGATCCATAGGGCTCCAGGAAGGTCAGGTCCGGCACGACTCGCGCTCCGTGGGATATGATCCGGATCATATCGGCAGGAACGGAAGCGCGACAGGATGCGCCCAACCGTCCCCGGCCCTGCCTGGGCCCGACACGAAGGAGCCGACCATGTCCAAGCTTCGCGCCCTGTCCGGTGCCGCCGCGCTGACCCTGGCCCTCGCCGCAAACGGCGCGGCGGCCCAGGACCAGAACCGCCAGGACCAGCACCAGCATGCCCAGCATTCCCACCCTTCCCAGCATCGGGCCGACGCGCAGCAGGACGGGCATGGCATGCCTGCCGCGCCGGGCGCCCGGCCTGCGATCGCCCCGCCGCGCGAGGCCGGCCAGGGCGCCTTTGCCGCCCTGGCGGAGATCGTCGCCATCCTGGAGGCGGACCCGACGACCGACTGGAGCCGGGTCGACCTGGCTGGGTTGCGGCAGCACCTGGTCGACATGAACGCCCTGATGCTGCACGCGGAGGCCGTGGAGGAACCCCTGACGAACGGCCTGCGGATGCGGGTCGGCGGCAGCGGCGCGGCGGGCGCGGCGGTGCGCAGGATGGTTCCGGCCCATGCGCGGGAACTGGACGCCATCGCCGGCTGGACGGCCGCTGCCATCGCCGACGGCGACGACATCGTCCTGACGGTCACCGCCACGGCGCCGGGCCAGGCCGCCCGCATCCAGGGCCTCGGCTTCTTCGGCCTGATGGCCACCGGCGCCCACCACCAGGCCCATCACCTCGCCGTGGCCCGCGGCGAAGGCATGCACGCGCACTGACCTGATGACGGCTTGGTGTGATGACAGCCAGGCCGCGCGCCGCTAGCGTCGAGGCCATGAAGCACAGGGATCGCAAGGGCGGTTCGGACAGCTCGCGGTTCGGCGCAGAGACGCTGCTGGCCGCCATGCTGTGCCTGCTGCTGGTCCTGGCGCCCGGCCTGCGACCAGCCGGTGCCATGGCAGCCGCACCCGTCGATGGCGGGGTCCTGGTCGCCGGCCCGGTCGGGGATACCGGCAGCCGGGACTGCGGCATGGAACACGGGACCGTCGTCGGAAGCGGTGGCGAATGCTGCCCTGCCGCCTGCCATGCCGCCACCCTGTCCGAAGCGGCGACGATGGCCGCCGCCCCCGCCGGGCCGGCCGCCGTGGCGCCGGGCCGCCCTCCGGCCGGCACCCCTCATACACCGCCGCATCCGCCGCCCAGGGCCTGATCCGCCCGTCCCGCCGGCGGACCCCGCTCCGCCGCCCGAATCCCCGGTACGAACGGATCGAACGCATGAGTTTCCCGATGCCTGCAGCCGCCCTTGCCGCGATGCTGCTTTCCGCCCCCCTGCTCACCCTTTCCCAGCTGCCCGTGCGGTCCGCTGCGGCGGAGACCGAGATCCGCCTGACACCGGACGATCCCGCTGCCGTCGCCCGCGGCAAGGCGGTCTACGCAGAGGCCTGCGCCAGCTGCCACGGCGCCGACCTGGAGGGCCAGGAGAACTGGCGCCGCCGGCGCCCCGACGGCCGCCTGCCCGCGCCGCCGCACGACGAGAGCGGCCATACCTGGCACCATCCCGACGCCCAGCTTTTCGCCCTGACGAAACAGGGTCCGGCCGCCCTAGTCGGCGGCGGCTACCAGAGCGACATGCCGGGCTATGACGGGGTCCTGACCGACCGCCAGATCCTGGACGTGCTGTCCTACATCAAGAGCAGCTGGCCGGCGCGGGTGCGGCAGCAGCACGACCGCATCAACGCGGCAGCAGCGGGGACCGACTGACGGCCGGCTTCAGCCGGCTTCCGTCACCGGCCCCGGCTGTGCCGGCAGGCCGACGACCGGCGAAGCCAGGATGATCGCCGCCTGCGCCATGAAGATCGCCACGGTCGCCAGCAGGCAGGCCTCCACGCCGTAGAGGCCGCCGACCAGGGCGCCCAGGCCGGCGCCGATCGGCCGGGCGCCGAAGGCCAGGACGTTGAGCGCCGAGGCCCGGCCCATCAGGCGCGCCGGCGTCACCGCCTGGCGCAGGGTGGTGGTGCTGATGAGCCACAGCACCGGCCCGGCGCCCAGCAGGAAGAAGGCCAGCGCGGCGATCCAGGCGGCGCCGCTCCAGATCGTTGAGGCCAGCAGGACCGAGGCCGCCAGGCCCGACAGCGGGCCGATGGCGACCACCCGGCCGAACGGCAGCCGGCGCATCACCCGCGGCGCGAGCAGCGCCCCCAGGACCATTCCCGCCCCCAGCATCGCCATCGTCAGGCCGGTGCCGGTGGCGGACAGCCCCAGGTCGCGCACGGCATAGGGCACGAACACCGCCAGGATCATGTACAGCGCGATGCCGAAGACGAACTGGGTGGCAAAGACCGGCGCCAGCAGCGGGTGCCGGAAGACGAAGCCGGCCCCCTCCCGCAGCTCCTGAAGCATCTGCCGGCGCGGGCCGGAGGGCGCCCCGGTTTCCGGCAGGCGGCAGAGCGCAACGACCGCCAGCCCGGCCAGCAGGGTGGCCAGTGCGAAGGCCAGGCCGCCCCCCGCCCAGCCGACCACCGCGCCGCCAACCGCAGGCCCGGCGGTGAAGGCGGCGGTGCGCGCCAGCTCGATCCGGGCATTCGCCACCGTCAGCTGCGCCCGCGGCACCAGGTCCGGCACCATTGCCGGTGCCGCGACAGTGAACACCACGCTGCCGCAGACGCCGAAGAAGCCCAGCACCGCCAGCAGCGGCCAGGTCAGCGCGTCGGCCAGGAACAGCGCCAGGATGACGGCCAGCGACAGCAGGCGCAGGACCTCCGCCGCCACCATCAGCCGCCGCCGGGAATACCGGTCGACCAGGATCCCGGCGGGAATCGCGAACAGCAGGAAGGGCAGGGTCAGGCCGGTCTGCAGGCTGCCGGTCTCCGCCACCGAGGCGTCGAAGGCGAGCACCGCGACCAGGGGCGCGGCCGCGACCGCGATCTGCTCCGCCGACTGCGCGAACAGGTTGCCCCAGGCCAGGGGCACGAAGCCCCGTCCGGCCGTCCCTTGCGCCCCCGTTCCGCCCTGCGCCATCGCCATCGCACCCTCCTGCCTGCCGTCCGATGGCCCTGGCTAGCAGGCCGGGATCATGTCGTGCCTCCCGATTCCTGCGGCCGGCAGTCGATGCGCCCGCGTTGACAGGGATGCCGCCGGCGCAGTCGAATTCCCCCATCGACTGCCGGGAGGATCCGACCATGCCGCGCCACATCGCCTGCCTGACCTTCGACTTCGACACCTGGTCCAGCTTCGCGGTGCGGGGCATGACCACGCCGACGCCGGTCTCCCGCGGCGAATTCGGCCTGGTGGGGGCAAAGCGGATCCTGGCGCTGATGGCGAAGTACGGCATCCGCACCACCTGGTTCGTGCCCGGCATCGTCATCGACACCTATCCAGAAGCCTGCGCGGAGATCGTCGCGGCGGGGCATGAGGTCGCCCATCACGGCTATACCCACGAACTGCCGGCGGCGATGGATGCCGCGCGGGAGGAGCGCGAGATGGTCCGCGCGATCGACTGCATCCGGCGCCTGACCGGCCGGGCGCCGCGCGGCTACCGCTCCGCCGCCTGGGACCTGAGCGACGCCACCCTGGAGCTGCTGCTGAAACACGGCTTCGACTACGAAAGCAGCATGATGGGCCATGACCACCAGCCCTATTTCGTGCGCCAGGGCGATGTCGTCTCGGCCGACGAGCCGATGCGCTTCGGCCGCGAGACTCGCCTGGTGGAGCTGCCGATCTCCTGGAGCCTCGACGACCACCCGCATTTCGAGTTCCTGCGCACCAAGTCCTTCCTGATGCCGGGCCTGCAGGCGGCCGACGGCGTGCTGAAGAACTTCACCGACGACTTCCTCTACATGACCCGGGAGGAAGCGGAATGGGGCGCCCTGACCTACACCTTCCACCCCTATGTGGTCGGCCGCGGCCACCGCATGCTGCTGCTGGAACGGCTGATCCTGGCGCTGCAGGAAATGGGCGCCTCCTTCATGGCGATGGAGGACCTGGCCGACGAATGGCTGGGCCGGCAGGAGGCGCGCGCCGCCGCGCAGTAGGCCGCGGAAGGGCGGCCGGCAGGAGCGCTCAGAGCGGTTCGACCTTCTTGATCTTCAGGAAATAGGGCGGCCGGTCGTAGTGCTGCTCGCGGAAATACGCCGTCTCGCTGACCCACTTGTCCGGCTCGCCGTCGCGGTCCGCTTCGCAACGTTCCCGCACCGCCGCTTCCTGATGCTCCGGGCCGTACTCGGTCCAGCGATAGATGCCGTCGGTGAAGGAGGCCTTGCCGGCAGCATTGTAGTGCAGGTGCGGTTCGTCGGCCGCCTCCACCCCCTTGGCACCTGGCAGGGCCTCGTGCGGCGGGCTCTGCCGCGACCAGACGAAGCAGGCGGTGCCGGTCTCGAAGACCAGCTCCTGCGGCTGTTCCAAATAGGATCCGTCCTTCTGGAAATAGACCCCGACGGTGATCCGCACCGGTGGCGCGGCATTCTCCGCAACGGCCGCACCCGCCAGCGGCAGGGCCGCCAGGACGAGTGGTGCCAGCAGGCGGCAGGCGGCAGTCATGAGCGGATCCTCCGGCGGCGGGAACGGCTACGCTTGAACACCGATCCTAGCCGCCCGGTCGCCGGAGGTCATTCCATGCGAGCCTATTCCGCTGCGCGCAGCGCCGCCCGCCGCTTCTCGGTCGCCGCCGCATCAACCGCCAGGCTGTCGTCGTCCGGTGACCCGGTCAGCACGACGCCGTAGATGTCGTTTGCCGCCCTGGCACTGATCCAGCGTTCCAGCACGTCCTCGCAGACGGAAGCCGGGTCGCGGTCCAGCGGGCTGCCATAGCCGCCGCCGCCATTGTCGCGGCCCATCACGTATTCGCCGGGCTGCAGCTCGATGATGGCGACATTGGGCTGCTTCTCGCGCTTGCCGTCGGGGAGGATCTTCCAGGTCTCCGCCGCCGCGCCCGGCAGGCCGCCCAGCACCCCCTTCGGCGGGTTGTGCTGGCCGTCCGACGGCACGACGACGGTCATCGGCCGCTTCTTGGTGCCATAGACCACCTCCGAGCCCGGCGCGCCACGGTGGCGGCCGGCGCCGCCGGTATCCGGCATCAGCCGCTGCGAGCGGATGTCCAGCGGATGCTTGATCTCGTCCAGTTCGATGCTATCGCGATAGATCAGGCCGGAGCAGCAGGGCAGCAGGTAGGTCACCCAGCCGTCCGCCGCCGGCCCGCCCGGGCCGCCATTGGTGCCCAGGAACAGCTGGTTGATGTAGGGGGCGTTGTTGCGGCGGAAATCCTCGCCCGACACCACCGCATTGGCGGCGCCGATGGCATTGCCGCCCTCCGCCAGGCCATAGCCTTCGCCGAACTTGGCGAAGGCGGACTGGGTGACGTTGATCAGCCGGTCCGCCAGGTTGGTCGTCGCCATCGAGCAGGAATGCGGGAATTCCGGGATGCCGACGACGCAGTTCTCGCGCAGCTGGATGTCGATGCGGCGCAGCGAGCCGGAATTCTGCGGCACGTCCCAGTCGACGCAGTTGAAGACGCCGGTGACGGTGTTGTTCACCGCGCAGGCCTCCGACTGGTTCAGGCCGCAATCCAGGCAGTCGGGATTGTCGCGCAGGTCGACGGTGATCCTGGCTGCCTCGGGGTCGACGGTCAGCACCGCCTTCACCGGGATGCCGTCCGGCACCGCCGGGGTCGGGTCGTGCGCGGTATGATTCTCTACCGTGCCGGCGGGCAGCTTCTCGATCGCGCTGACCATGCGGCGCTCGGAATAGTCGAACCATTCCTCCACGAAGCGCTTCACCATGTCGGCGCCGTAATGCGCGGTGAAATCCTGCAGCCGCCGCTCGCCGGTGCGGGCGGAGCCGATCATTGCCAGATAGTCGCCGTACCACTGGTCGGCGATGCGGATCCGCCGGCGGCACATGCGGATCACGTCGGCGATGTCCTGATAGTCCTCCTGCACCTTCACGCAGGGGAAGACCAGCGCGCCCTCGGCATAGATGTCGCGCGCCTCGGCATAGTAGGTGGTCGGGATCGCGTTGCCGATATCCGCCTGGTGCGCCTTGGCGCTGGCGGTGAACAGGTGCTGCCCCTCGCCGAACACCGGCACCAGGATGGTGTGGTCGGCGGCATGGGTATTGCCCATGTAGACGTCGTTGTGCAGGTAGGCGTCGCCCGCCTTCACCTGGTGCAGCTGGGTCATCGAGGCGGCCTGCAGATGGGCGCCGAAGATATGCACCGGCAGGCCCTCCGCGATCGACAGCAGGCGGTTGTCGCCGGTGACGATGGAGCAGGAGAAGTCGCGCGCCTGGTTGATCACGGCCGAACGGCCGGCGCGCAGCATGGTGTTCGACATGTCGCGCACGATGGCGTCCAGCCGGTTCGCCATCACCGCCATGGTGACCCCGTCCAGCGGCCCCTTGGTCACCACCGGCGCCGCCGGCTGCGCGGCCTCCGCCGCCGCCTCCAGCGGGTGCAGGACATAGCTGCCATGGGCGGACAGCTCCGCGCGCATGCCGGGATAGACGACGACCGTGGTGGTCGGCTCCTCGATCACCGCCGGCCCGGCGATCTGTGCACCGGGCTGCAGGTCCTTGCCCAGATAGACCGGCATCTCCACCGCGCCGGTGGCGGCGAAATAGCCCTGGCGGCGACGGTGCGGCTCGGCCTCGAAGGCGGTCGCGCCAGGCTTCGCGGCAGGCTTCGGCGTCTTCAGCTGGGCGGCGAAGCGCAGCTTCCAGTTCAGGCATTCGACCGTGGCGCCGGGTTCCTTCACCGAGAACACCCGCTCATGCGCGGCGTGGAACGCCTCTTCCAGCGCCTTCACGTCTTCCGGCCCGTCGAAGCGGCCCTTCGGCAGCGCCACCTCCAGCTCCCAGACCTGGTAGAGATAGCGGGCCTCCACGCTGTAGGTCAGGCTGTAGTCGGTGACGCCGCGCGCCTTCACCGCCTCGGCGAAGCCGGCGATCTCGTCGTCCAGGCCGGCCAGCACCGCGTTCGCGCCGTCATAGTCGAAGGCATCGGTGCGGGCGACGAAGGTGCCGGTATGCTCGAAGACGATGTCGGAATATTGCGCGCCACAGGCCGACAGGGCGGAGGCGGTGCGCGGCAGCACCACCTTCGCGCAGCCCAGCTCGCGGGCGATCGGCATGATGTTGAAGCCGCAGGAGCCGCCGCCGGCGACGATCGCGCTCTCCTTCGGGTCGATGCCCTGGTTGACGGTGATCTCCTCGATCGCCTTGACCATATGCTCGTTGGCGACCGCCAGGATGCCGGCGGCGGCCTGCTCCACCCCCTGGCCCAGCTGCGCCGCCAGGCGGCCGACCGCCTTGCGCGCCGCGTCGATGTCCAGGGTCATGCGGCCGCCCAGGAAATAGTCCGGGTCCAGATAGCCCAGCACGGCGGCGGCATCGGTCACCGTCGGCTCCGTGCCGCCCTGGCCGTAGCAGGCCGGGCCGGGCATCGCGCCGGCCGAATGCGGCCCGACCCGCAGCAGGCCGCCCGAATCGATCCAGGCGATGGAGCCGCCGCCGGCGCCGATCGAGCGCACGTCGACCGACGACATGCCCAGGCATTCGCCCTGGTAGCGTGGCCCCAGCCAGGTCTCGCGCGTGAACTTGACCTCGCCGCCCTGCACCAGGGAGACGTCGAAGGTGGTGCCGCCGGCATCGCAGACGATGACGGAATCCCCCATCTTCTCGGCTTCCGCGTAGGTCAGGCCGGCGACCGGCGCCATCGCCGGTCCCGACTTGGTCAGGAAGATCGGCCGGTTGGCGACATCCTCGACATGCATCACGCCGCCGAAGGAGGTGGAGATCAGCAGCTCGCCGCCATAGCCGGCCGCCCGCAGGTCCGCTTCCATCTGCTCCAGGTGGCGGCGCATCAGGGGGCCGAGGGAGGCGTCGATGGCGGTGGCGGAGGCGCGGCGATATTCCCGGATCACCGGGTTCAGGCGATGCGACAGGGTATAGGCGGTCCCCGGCATCACCTCCTCGATCAGTTCGCCGACCCGCGCCTCGTGCGCCGGGTTGATCACCGACCAGAGGAAGCAGACGGCCACCGCCTCGAAGCCGCGCGCCTTCAGCCCCTCCAGGATGCGCCGCACCGCATCCTCGTCCAGCGGGGTGTCGACCTCGCCCTCGGAGGAGATCCGCTCCGGCACCTCGAAGGTGTAGCGGCGCGGGATGTAGGGCTTCGGATAGGGCACGTCCCAGCGATGGGCATGGAAGCGGCCGCCTTCCTTCAGCACCAGCACGTCGGGAAAGCCTTCGGTGACCAGCAGCGCGGTCTTCGCCACCTTGCGCTCCACGATGGCGTTGGTCGCCCGCGTGGTGCCGTAGACGAAGAGGTCGGCATCGGCCAGCAGCGCGGCCCGGTCCAGGCCCATTTCCGAGGCGACATTGTCCAGCGCCGCGCCCATGCCGTCGAAGATCCGGTCCGGCGTGGTCAGGGACTTGCCGATGCGCAGGCGCCCCTCCCCATCCGCCACCACCACGTCGGTGAAGGTGCCGCCGGTGTCGACCGAGATCCGAAACGCCATATGCTTGTCCTCCTGAGATCCGGAGCCGGGCAGCGCCATATCCCGAAGGCGCCGGCCCGAACGAACGTTCAGCTTATCCCCGCCGCGAGCCGCGGCAATCGCGAGTGCGCAGATGCACAACGAACCGTTCGCGCTGCTGCAGCAGGCCGTCGCGCTTCATCAGAGGGGCGAGCGCCGCCGCGCGATCCCGCTCTACGAACAGGTCCTGGCGCAGGAGCCGGACAATGGCTGGGCGCTGTTCTTCCGCGGCGTGGCGGCGGAGGAGGAGGAACTGTTCGACGCCGCCGGGGGCTACTATGCCCGCGCCGCTGCGTCGGGCTTCGGCGAGCCCGAGTTGCTGATCGCCCGGGGCGGCCTCGCCATGAAGCAGGGGCAGTGGACGGAGGCGGTGGGGCATTACGAGGCCGCCTTGCGCATCGCGCCGGAGATCGCCGCGCTGTGGCACAATCTCGGCCTGGCACTGAAGCGGCTGGACAGGCTGTCGGAGGCGCGGATGGTCTGGGCGGAAAGCATGCGGTTGCGGCGCGGCTGCCCGGCCGACCCCTCCGCCATCCTCGACGCCGACGAGCGGCGGGCGCTGCGCCGCGCCAATGGGCCGAAGCTCGCCCATGACCTGGCGCAGCTGCGCTGGCTGCGCGCAGAACGGGTCGCCGGGCCGGAGGTCGAGCCCGCCATCGCCGCCCTGGCAGCGCTGGCGGCGCGCATGCCGGAAACCGACTCCCGCCTGCGGGAGCTGACGGAAACCGGGCTTGGCGCCGCCGCCGGCATCTTCAACCGGCTGGCCTTCCTGGCCGACGGCCGCGCGGTCGACGGCCAGCCCCTGGCACCCGAGGCGGTGGCGGCCCTGGCGGCGGCCGACGGCACCGCGCCGGAGGACGGTCCGGTGGTGATCGACGACCTGCTGGCACCGGCGGCGCTGTCCCGGCTGCGTCGCTTCCTGCAGGAGAGTACGATCTGGTTCGAGGCGAAGGACCATGGCGGCCATGTCGGCGCCTATCTGGAGGAAGGCCTGGCGCAGCCCCTGCTGCTGCAGCTGGCGGAGGCGCTGCAGGCGGCCCTGCCCCGCCGGCTCGGCCATCTGCGGCTGGCGCAGCTCTGGGGCTACAGCTATGCCGCCGACGGCAGCGGCACCGATATCCATGCCGATGCGGGAACGGTCAGCGCCAACCTGTGGCTCACCCCGACGGAGGCCTGCCTGGCCGGCGGCGGGCTGCAGCTCTACGACGCACGGGTGCCGCCGGACTGGCGCTTCGAGGAGGTCAACGGCCCGGCGGAACGGCTGCGCAGCTGGCTGGCGGAGACCGCGCCGGCGGCCCGGACGATCGCCTATCGCGGCAACCGCCTCGTGCTGTTCGACGGCCGTGCGCCGCACCGGACGGAGCCCTTCCGCTTCGCCCCCGGCTTCGACAACCGACGCCTGAACCTGACCTTCCTGTTCGATGCCCCCGACAGCGGCCTTGCCGCCAGCCAGTGGCACTGAGCGACCCGCTGCGCCGCCCCGGCTCTGCGCGATGGACGCCTGTCAGGCGCCGGGGCGGGCCGCCACCGTCCCTGCGGGGAAGCCGCCGCGCTTCATCGCCTCGCTGACATTCTGCCGCGCGGTTGGCGGGAAGAAGGACGGCAGGAATCCCCGCTGGCCTTCCAGGGTCATCGGGCGGAAGCCGCCGTCGTGGCGCTCCACGCCCCAGAAGCCGGCATAGTAGCCGACCTCGGCGAAGGCCTCCCCGACCGCCAGGGTGACACCTGGATGAAAGCCGCGCCCCTGGGAATCCACCGCCGGCTGCTTGTTGCGGTTCGCCCTCACGAAATCCGGATCGGCGTCGGCCAGGGTCAGTTCGAGATCGTCGCCGCAGAGGATCCCGCCGGGGGCGACCAGGCGGATCCCCTCGACGATGTCGAAACGGCAGCTGTCATAGGCATGGTCGCCGTCGATATAGACCAGGTCGAAGCTGGCATCCCGCAGGGCCGGGAGGATCTCGGTGCTGCGGCCGCGCATCGACACCACGGCATGCGGCAGCAGGGTCACGTTGTGCCGGAACAGGCGGTAGGCCAGGTCGCTCTCCAGCGCATGCCGGTATTTCTGCATGAAGTCCTGGTTGTGGAACTCGTTCTCCACCTCGTACGGCGCCCAGGGGTCAACGCAGCAGATCGTCCCGCCCGGAGGGTGGTAGTGGCCCATCGCCTCCGACCATGTCGCCGCCGACGCGCCGACCCAGGAGCCGACCTCCAACACGCGCAGGGGTGTCGAGCGCCGGCTGGCGACCCGCCCGATCGCCGCTGCCATGAAGACGTAGCGCAGCGGCACGCCGAGCTGTTCACCGAAGACGGTAAAGCGCGGCTGTCCGTGCAGCAGCACCGAGAGATCGGACATGCTCGCTCCAAGCCATTCCTGAAAGATGTCGCGGCACCGCCGGCGGCCGCGACGGGGCAGAACATAGGCGGTCTGGGCACGGTCCGAAAGATGCGCGGAACAAGCGTCCCCGTGATGCGTTTCACAGGCGTCCCTCAACCATGGAGGATCGAGCCATGAACGCACGCATTCGGAGCCTCGGCGCATCAGTGGCCATGGCCGCGCTGCTGGCCGCCGGCCCGGCAGTGGCGGCCGGCGACAGCACCACCGCCGATGCCAAGGTGGAGACCCGCACGACGGTCATCACGACGAAAAAGTCCGAACCGGCCATGTCCGATCAGACGGGCGCGGCCATCACCGACGAACTCGAAGATGCCGAAGAGACGGTCCGCGGTGCCAAGGCAGCGATCGCCAAGATGAAGGGCAATGCCGAACTCGGCGGCCTGATGGCGCGCGCGAAGGGCATCTACATCGTGCCGGAATTTGCCAAGGGCGCCATCGTCGTCGGCGGCTGGGGCGGCGAGGGCGTGCTGCTGACCCGCAACGCGAGCGGCTGGTCCGGTCCGGCCTTCTATGATGTCGCGGCCGTCAGTGCCGGGGCCGAGATCGGCTTCACCTCCGGTACCGTCGCCTATCTGCTGCTGAGCGACAGCGCGCTGGACGAGTTCCGCACCAACGAGAGCTTCTCGCTGGACGCGAACGCGGAGCTGACCGTGGTCGACTTCTCCGCCCAGGCCAAGGCGACCCTGGGCGACAAGGACATCGTGGTCTGGTCCGACACCGCGGGCGCCTATGTCGGCGCCGGCGGCAGCGTCTCCGACATCAGCTGGGATGCGGAGGCGAACAACGCCTACTACCGCAAGGACGTGACCGTCCGCCAGATCCTGAACGGCGAGGTGCAGAGCCCGAACATGAGCCTGCAGGACGCCCTCTCCGGGTAGGCCTGGAAACGCCGTTTCGCGACGCAACGGAACCGCCCCCGGGCCGACGGCCCGGGGGCGGCTTTCCTGTTGCTGGCAGCGTCAGAGGCTGTCCAGAAGCGCCGGCCACTTGTCGGCCCAGGGCCGCGCCGCCTCGAAGGCGGCGGCGGCCTTCAGCACCGTCTCGTCGCCCAGGTGGCGGCCGACGATCTGCAGGCCGACCGGCAGGCCGGCACCGAACTCGCTGTCGGTGGTCCAGCCGGCCGGCACCGTGGCCGCCGGCTGCCCGGTCATGTTCATCGGGAAGGTGAAGGCCAGCCATTTCACCGGATGCACGATCTGGCCGTCGATCTTCTCCGGCCCCTGGGTCAGCAGCGGGAAGGGCGGCACCGCCAGGGTCGGGGTCAGCAGCAGGTCGTAGTTCTGCATCATCCGCCACATCCTGTTGCAGACGGCTTGCCGGGTGCGGTGGGAATTGGTCAGGTCCTCCGCCGTCCAGGGCCGCATCAGGAAGTCGACCAGGTGCGGCGACATGTGGTGCGCATGGTCCGGCAGCCAGGCCCGCATGCCGGCAAGGTCGGAGTTCGACGCGACCAGGGCCCAGAAATCGTTGTAGGGGTCTTCCCAGCCGGGATTGGCCTCCTCCACCGTGCAGCCAAGGTCGCTTTCGAAGACCTTCACCGCCTCGCCCACGATGCGGCGGACATCCGGGTCGACCGGCGCATAGCCCCAGTCGGCGCTGTAGGCGACCTTCAGCCCCTTGATGCCGTCCCTGCCCTTCTGCACCGCGCCGATCCAGTCGACATCGCCGCAGGGGATCGACAGCCGGTCGCGCATGTCGGGGCCGGTGATCACCGCCAGCATCGCCGCGGCATCGGCCACCGTGCGGGACATCGGGCCGATATGCTCGATCGATTCCCAGCTGGAGATCCCGGGAAAGCGCTCGTCGCGGCAACCGGGATAGAGCGGCACCCGGCCCATCGAGGCCTTCACGCCGACCAGCCCGCAATGGGCCGAGGGGATCCGCACCGAGCCGCCACCGTCGGAGCCGATGGCGAAAGGCGTCACGCCGGCGGCGACCGATGCGCCGGATCCGGCGGAGGAACCGCCCGGCGTGCGCTCCAGGTTCCAGGGGTTGCGGGTGGTGGGGAAGACCGGATTGTGGCCGACGCCGCTATAGCCGAACTCCGGCACGTTGGTCTTGCCGACGATGATCGCGCCGGCCGCCTTCAGCCGCTCGACGCAGATATCGTCCTCGTCGGGGGTGAAGTCCCTGTAGACCATCGAGCCCTGCACCGTCGGCAGGTCCTTCGTCGCCACCAGGTCCTTGATGCCGACGGGCACGCCGGCCAGCGGGCCGACCTCCTCGCCGGCCGCCAGCTTCGCCTCAAGTGCCTTGGCGGTGCTGCGTGCCAGCTCCGGCGCGGCATGGCAGAACGCCCTCAGATGCGGCTCCGTCGCCTCCATCCGCGCCAGCGAGGCCTCCACCACCTCGCTCGGTGACAGTTCCCTGCTCCGCACCTTCGCGGCGATCTCCACCGCCGTCATGCGATTGATCTCGCTCATGCCCGCCCTCCTCTGGCCTGACCGGCGGGCGCCCCCGGCCCACCGCAGATAGACTAGCCGCGTATGCGGAAAGCATGCCAGTCAGCAGCGCCGTGGTCGCATTCCGGGCCACGGGCCTGCAGGCGCCGCGGATCGCCGCCGGGCGGGCGGCCGCTTTACTGTCGACATCGCGTCCCAGGCACGGTGGCGGCAGCTCTGCTGCAATGGTATGCAAGGAATAATACCTTTGTATTGCCGCATTTTTGTTCGATAGTCCTAAATTTAAGCAATACTCGACTCCCTCAACCGCCCTCCATGCTGAAAACTGGTCAATTCTGTTGCATTTATCGCTGGCACGGCCCTTGCTGCAGTGCGGCGAGGCGGGCGCTTGCACGCCACATAAGCAATGGGACGGAGAAACTTGATGACAGGAACCAGCTTGGCGTCACGCCTTGGGGGACTGGCCGTGGCGGCCGCCCTGGGTGCAGCGACGATCATGCCGGCGGCAGCGGCGGACGACACCATCAAGGTGGGCGTGCTGCACTCGCTGTCCGGCACCATGGCGATCAGCGAGACGACCCTGAAGGACGTCATGGAGATGCTGGTCGCGGAGCAGAACAAGAAGGGCGGCCTGCTGGGCAAGCAGCTGGAGGCGGTGGTGGTCGACCCGGCCTCCGACTGGCCGCTGTTCGCGGAGAAGGCGCGCGAGCTGATCGAGGTGCAGAAGGTCGATGCGGTGTTCGGCTGCTGGACCTCCGTGTCCCGCAAGTCCGTGCTGCCGGTGTTCGAGGAACTGAACTCGATCCTGTTCTACCCGGTGCAGTACGAGGGCGAGGAAAGCTCCCGCAACATCTTCTACACCGGCGCCGCGCCGAACCAGCAGGCGATCCCGGCCGTCGACTATCTGATGGCGAACGAAGGTGTCGAGCGCTGGGTGCTGGCCGGCACCGACTATGTCTATCCCCGGACCACCAACAAGATCCTTGAGGCCTACCTCAAGTCTCACGGCGTGGCCGAAGAAGACATCATGATCAACTACACGCCGTTCGGTCATTCCGACTGGCAGACCATCGTCGCCGACATCAAGAAGTTCGGTTCCGCCGGCAAGAAGACGGCCGTGGTCTCCACCATCAACGGCGATGCCAACGTGCCGTTCTACAAGGAACTGGGCAACCAGGGCATCAAGGCCGAGGACATCCCGGTCGTCGCCTTCTCCGTCGGCGAGGAAGAGCTGGCCGGCATCGACACCGCGCCGCTGGTCGGCCACCTGGCCGCCTGGAACTACTTCCAGTCGGTCGAGGCCCCGGCCAATGCCGAGTTCATCCAGGCCTGGCACGACTTCACCAAGAATGCCGACCGGGTCACCAACGACCCGATGGAGGCCCATTACATCGGCTTCAACATGTGGGTGAAGGCGGTCGAGAAGGCCGGCACCACCGATCCGGACGCGGTGATCGACGCCCTGGTCGGGGTCGCGGTGCCGAACCTGACCGGCGGCTATTCGGCGATGATGCCGAACCACCACATCACCAAGCCCGTGCTGATCGGCGAGATCCAGGAGGACGGCCAGTTCTTCACCGTCTGGCAGACCCCCGGCCTGGTCGCGGGCGACGCCTGGTCGAACTACCTGCCGGATTCCAAGGTGCTGATCTCCGATTGGCGGGAGCCGCTGTCCTGCGGCAACTTCAACACCGAGACCGGCAAGTGCGGCGGCAAGGGCTCCTGATCGCACCCCCCGTTTGAGCAGAGCCTGAGCCTTGGGATCGGGGGCCGCCACCCGGCGGCCCCCGCTCTCTCCCCCCACTCGCCCCCGATCCCCGCCCGGGCCCCCGTTCGCGGCCCGGCCCGGCCGCGGCCCCCGCCCGCCGGACCCTGCCCCATCCCCGCCTGACGTACATACTGGGACCAAGCCGGTGCGCTTCCGCCAGATTCCAACCTTCTCCCTGATCGCTGCGGCGCTGCTGGCACTGTTCTGCCTGGCGCAGCCGCACACCGCAGACGCGCAGTCCGACGGCGCGGACCCGGCGCTCAAGCCGCTGGTCGCCGCGCTCGGTTCCAAGAACCTGCGCGAGATCGGCAACGCGGTGAACGCCCTCGCCGCGACCGGCGATCCGGCCGTGGCGCCGGCCCTGCGCGCGCTGAACGATGGCGACCTCTACATCCAGAAAGCCGGCGGCGCCGTGGTGATCGGCCGCAGCGCCCAGGGCGGCTATGCCATCAGCGACCCCCTGACGGGTGCGGCGCTGGGCCAGGTGGCCCGCGGGGCCGTCGACAAGATCCGCATCAACAACGCCGTCCGCCGTGCGGTCCGCGCGGCGCTGGGCGGGCTGGACCTGCTGTCCCCCGACCGCGCCCGCCGCCTGGCCGCGGCACAGGCGGTTTTCGCGGAGAAGGATCCCGACTTCCTGCCCGCGCTCGACACGGCGCTCGCGAAGGAGAAGGACGCAGCGGTGCGCACCGCGATGGAGCGCGCCCGCGCCGCCACCGTGCTGGCCAGCGACGCCGCCCCGGAGGAGAAGCTCGCCGCCATCGACACCGTCGCTGCGCGCGGCGACCGCGATGCGCTGGCATCGCTGAACATCATCGCGGAGGCGACCGAGGACGAGGCCCTGCGCGCCGCCGCGCGAAAGGCGGCGGCAGGCATCGAGACCAACCTGCAGGTCTGGAACGCGGCGCAGAACGTCTGGTACGGCCTGTCGCTGGGCTCCGTCCTGCTGCTCGCCGCGGTCGGGCTGGCCATCACCTTCGGTGTGATGGGCGTGATCAACATGGCGCATGGCGAGATGGTGATGCTGGGCGCCTACACCACCTACGTCGTGCAGTCGGTGCTGCGCGGCATCTCGCCGGACCTGCTCGACGTCTCGCTGCTGGTGGCGATCCCCGCCGCCTTCCTGGTCGCCGGCGCGGTCGGCGTGGCGATCGAGCGCGGCATCATCCGCTTCCTTTACGGCCGCCCGCTGGAGACCCTGCTGGCCACCTGGGGCATCTCGCTGATCCTGCAGCAGGCGGTGCGCACCATCTTCGGCCCCACCAACCAGGAGGTCGCCAATCCCTCCTGGATGTCCGGCGCCTTCGAGCTCGGGCTCATGACCATCACCTACAACCGGCTGTGGATCCTGGTCTTCGCCCTGCTGGTGCTGGCCGCCCTGATGCTGGTGCTGCGCCGCACGCCGATCGGCCTGCAGATGCGCGCGGTGACCCAGAACCGGCGGATGGCGTCCAACATGGGCATTCGCACCGACCGGGTCGATGCGATGACCTTCGGACTGGGCTCCGGCATCGCCGGGATTGCCGGGGTGGCGCTGTCGCAGATCGACAATGTCAGCCCCAATCTGGGCCAGTCCTACATCATCGACAGCTTCATGGTCGTGGTGTTCGGCGGGGTCGGAAACCTCTGGGGCACCCTGGTCGGCGCGATGACCCTGGGTGTCGCCAACAAGTTCCTGGAACCCTATGCCGGCGCCGTGCTGGGCAAGATCCTGGTGCTGGTCTTCATCATCCTGTTCATCCAGCGGCGCCCGCGCGGGCTGTTCGCCCTTAAGGGCCGGGCGGTGGAAGCATGAGCAACGGACACGACAACCGGGACAGCACCGGCTCCGATCCCGACATGTCCGGCCGGCTGGAGCGGATGCTGCCGCCGAACCGGTTGCCGGCAGGCGGCGGCGGCAGCGCGCTGGGCCGCGCGCTGGGCGGCCGCGCCTGGATCTTCCTGGCCGTGGTCGCCGCGGTGGCGGTGCTGGTGCCGGTGTTCAACCAGCTGGTGCCGGAAAGCTCGGGCCTGCAGCTGCCGAACTACATCGTCGCCCTGGCGGGCAAGTATCTCTGCTTCGCCCTGCTGGCGGTCGCCGTCGACCTGGTCTGGGGCTTCTGCGGCATTCTCAGCCTGGGCCATGGCGCCTTCTTCGCGCTGGGCGGCTATGCCATGGGCATGTACCTGATGCGCCAGATCGGCAGCCGCGGCGTCTACGGCAATCCGGAGCTGCCGGACTTCATGGTGTTCCTCAACTGGCAGGAACTGCCCTGGTTCTGGTACGGCTTCGACAGCTTCTGGTTCGCCGCCCTGATGGTGATCCTGGTGCCCGGGGTGCTGGCCTTCGTCTTCGGCTGGCTCGCCTTCCGCTCCCGGGTGACCGGCGTCTACCTGTCGATCATCACCCAGGCGATGACCTTCGCCCTGCTGCTGGCCTTCTTCCGCAACGAAACCGGCTTCGGCGGCAATAACGGCCTGACCGACTTCAAGGACATCCTGGGCTTCGACCTGCAATCCTCCGGCACCCGCATCGGCCTGTTCATTGCCAGCGCCGTCGCGCTCGCCGCCGGCTACATCATCTGCCGGCTGGTGGTGACCTCTCGCCTGGGCAAGGTGCTGATCGCGGTGCGCGACGCGGAAAGCCGGGTGCGCTTCCTGGGCTACCGGGTGGAGAACTACAAGCTGTTCGTCTGGACCCTCTCGGCCTGCCTGGCCGGCGTGGCGGGCGCGCTCTACGTGCCGCAGGTCGGCATCATCAACCCGTCGGAATTCTCCCCCGCCAATTCCATCGAGATGGTGATCTGGGTCGCCGTCGGCGGCCGCGGCACCCTGTTCGGCGCCGCCCTGGGCGCCGTGCTGGTGAATGGCGGCAAGACGATCTTCACCGGCGCCCTGCCGGAAGCCTGGCTGTTCGTGCTGGGCGGGCTGTTCATCGCGGTCACCCTGTTTCTGCCGCGCGGCATCATGGGCGCCGTCAGTGCCTTCCGCCGGGGCGAAAGGCCGGTGGCCGCGGCCGCCCGGCCGGCGCCGGGCAAGCGCGGCCGCGGCGACGCCGCCGGCCAGGGCGCACCGCGCACCTTCCCGCCCGATCCGGCGCCGGAACCGGGCCGCGGCGGCGGGGGAGACTGAGCGATGACCGCCACCGGTACCCTGCTCTACATGGAGAAGGTCAGCGTCAGCTTCGACGGCTTCAAGGCGCTGAACGACCTGTCGCTGGCCGTCGCGCCGGGCGAGATGCGGGCCATCATCGGCCCCAACGGCGCCGGCAAGACCACGATGATGGACGTCATCACCGGCAAGACCCGGCCCGATACCGGCTTCGTCCTGTTCGACGAGGTGCATGACCTGAAGGGCATGGACGAGGCGGCGATCGCCAATCTGGGCATCGGCCGCAAGTTCCAGAAGCCGACCGTGTTCGAGAGCCAGTCGGTGGAGGACAATTTCGTCCTCGCGCTGCAGGGCGAGCGCGGCGTCTGGCCGAACCTGTTCGGCAAGGCGCGGGCGCGGGAGGCGGAGCGGATCGAGGAGCTGCTGGCGCTGACCCGGCTCGACAGCCAGCGCGACACCCTGGCCGGCAGCCTCAGCCACGGCCAGAAGCAGTGGCTGGAGATCGGCATGCTGCTGGCGCAGGACCCGAAGCTGCTGCTGGTCGACGAGCCGGCCGCCGGCATGACCGACGCCGAGACGGCGGAGACGGCGGAACTGCTGAAGCGCATCGCCAGCACCCATTCCGTCATCGTGGTCGAGCATGACATGACCTTCATCCGCGCCCTGGGGGTGCGGGTCACCGTGCTGCACGAAGGCTCGGTGATGGCGGAGGGCTCGCTGGACCATGTCAGCGCCAACGAACGGGTGATCGAGATCTATCTCGGCCGCTGACGACAGGAACCGGAAAGCCATGCTTGCGATCAACGATCTCGACCTTCACTACGGCGCCGCGCAGGCGCTCTGGCAGGTCTCGCTCGGCGCCGAGCCCGGCCGGGTGACCTGCGTGCTGGGCCGCAACGGCGTCGGCAAGACCAGCCTGCTGCGCGCCATCGTCGGCCAGCAGCCGATCTCGGGCGGCCGGATCGAATGGGAGGGCGAGGAGATCTCCCGCCTGAAGCCGTCGGAGCGCGCGCGCCGCGGCATCGGCTATGTGCCGCAGGGCCGCGACATCTTTCCCCTGCTCACCGTGCGGGAGAACCTTGAGACCGGCTTCGCAGTGCTGAAGCGCGGCCAGCGCAAGGTGCCGGACGAGGTGTTCGACCTGTTCCCGGTGCTGTCCGACATGCTGGGCCGGCGCGGCGGCGACCTGTCCGGCGGCCAGCAGCAGCAGCTCGCCATCGGCCGCGCCCTGGTGCTGCAGCCGCGCCTGCTGGTGCTGGACGAACCGACGGAGGGCATCCAGCCCTCGATCATCAAGGATATCGGGCGCGCGATCGGCTATCTGCGCGACAAGGGCACGATGGCGATCCTGCTGGTGGAGCAGTATTTCGAGTTCGCCCGCGACCTGGCCGACAGTTTCGCGGTGATGGACCGCGGCGAGATTGTCATGGCGGGCAGCCGCGAGAGCATGGACGAGCTGGAGGTGCGCAAGCACCTGTCGGTGTGAGCTTCCACCGCCCTCCTCCTGCTGCCACTATGCTGGTTTGGTCTGCACGATCCGGAAATTGCCGATGAACCTGACGCCGCGTGAGAAGGACAAGCTGTTGACCGCCATGGCCGCGATGGTCGCCCGCCGCCGCCTGGAGCGGGGCGTGAAGCTGAACCATCCGGAGGCGATCGCGCTGATCTCGGACTTCGTGACCGAGGGCGCGCGCGACGGCCGCCCGGTCGCCGAGCTGATGGAATCTGGCGCCCACGTGATCACCCGCGACCAGGTGATGCCTGGCGTGGCGGAGATGATCCACGACGTGCAGGTGGAGGCGACCTTCCCCGACGGCACCAAGCTGGTCACCGTCCACCAGCCGATCCGCTGAGTGCGGGATCGTGCCCGTCGCCGTTTCCCAAAGGCGTCATCCCGGACTTGATCCGGGATCCATTCCGCAAGCGGCGCAGCGCCGCAAGGCCGGCGGAATGGGTCCTCGGGTCAAGCCCGAGGACGACGGATATCTCTGAGGGCCACTCCCCATGACCGAGGTCGTTTCCACCATGCTCCCCGGCGAGATCCTGCCCGCCGAGGGCGAGATCGAGCTGAACGCCGGCCAGCCCGCCGTCACCATCGAGGTGGTGAACAAGGGCGACCGGCCGGTGCAGGTCGGCTCCCACTATCATTTCGCGGAGACCAATCCCGGCCTGCAGTTCGACCGCGAACAGGCGATGGGCATGCGGCTGGACATCCCCGCCGGCACCGCCGTCCGCTTCGAGCCCGGCCAGAGCCGGCAGGTGACCCTGGTGCCCTATCGCGGCAAGCGGCAGGTCTTCGGCTTCAACCAGCGGGTGATGGGCCCGCTCGACAGGAAGGGCTGAGCGCATGCCGAGCCGCATCTCCCGCGCCGCCTATGCGGACATGTTCGGGCCCACGGTGGGCGACAGGGTGCACCTGGCCGATGCCGGCCTGGTTGCCGAGGTGGAGAAGGATTTCACCACCTATGGCGAGGAGGTGAAGTTCGGCGGCGGCAAGGTGATCCGCGACGGCATGGGCCAGTCCCAGGCGAGCCGCGCCAACGGCGCCGTCGACACGGTGATCACCAACGCCCTGGTGATCGACCATTGGGGCATCGTGAAGGCCGATATCGGCCTGCGGGAAGGGCGCATCGCCGGCATCGGCAAGGCCGGCAATCCCGATGTCCAGCCGGACGTCGACATCATCGTCGGCCCGTCGACGGAGGCGATCGCCGGCGAAGGCAAGATCCTGACCGCCGGCGGCTTCGACAGCCATATCCACTTCATCTGCCCGCAGCAGATCGAGGAGGCGCTGATGTCCGGCGTCACCACGATGCTGGGCGGCGGCACCGGGCCGGCGACCGGCACCAACGCGACCACCTGCACCCCCGGACCCTGGCATCTGGGCCGGATGATCCAGGCGGCGGAAGCCTTTCCGGTGAACCTGGCCTTTTCCGGCAAGGGCAATGCCGCCACCCCGGCGGCGCTGGTGGAGCAGATCCTGGGCGGCGCCTGCGCGCTGAAGCTGCACGAGGACTGGGGCACCACCCCGGCGGCGATCGACTGCTGCCTGGAGGTCGCCGACGAGCATGACATTCAGGTGATGATCCACACCGACACCCTGAACGAGAGCGGCTTCGTGGAGAATTCCATCGCCGCGATCAAGGGGCGGACGATCCATGCCTTCCATACCGAGGGCGCGGGCGGCGGCCATGCGCCGGACATCATCAAGGTCTGCGGCGAGGCGAACGTCATCCCCTCCTCCACCAACCCGACCCGGCCCTATACGGTGAACACCATCGAGGAGCATCTCGACATGCTCATGGTGTGCCACCACCTGGACCCGAAGATCCCGGAGGACGTGGCCTTCGCCGAGAGCCGGATCCGCGCCCCCACCATCGCGGCGGAGGATATCCTGCACGACCTGGGCGCCTTCTCGATCATCGCCTCCGACAGCCAGGCGATGGGCCGGGTGGGCGAAGTGCTGGTGCGCACCTGGCAGACCGCGGCGAAGATGAAGGCGCAGCGCGGCCCGCTGCCGCAGGACAGCGACCGCGCCGACAACACCCGGATCAAGCGCTACATCGCCAAGTACACGATCAACCCGGCGATCGCGCATGGCATGTCCGCCCAGATCGGCTCGATCGAGGTGGGCAAGCGTGCCGACCTGGTGCTGTGGGACCCGATGTTCTTCGGCATCAAGCCGGACATGGTGCTGGTCGGCGGCATGATCGCGGCCGCCGCGATGGGCGACCCGAACGCCTCCATCCCGACCCCGCAGCCGGTGCATTACCGGCCGATGTTCGGCGCCTATGGCCGCGCGCGCACTGCATCCTCGGTGGTGTTCGTCTCCGCCGCCGCCGCGCAATGGGGCCTGCGTGCGCGCCTGGGCGTGCAGAAGGAGCTGGTGCCGGTCGCCAATACCCGCGGCGGCATCTCCAAGGCGTCGATGATCCACAACGCCGCCACCCCGAAGATCGAGGTCGACCCGCAGACCTACGAGGTCCGCGCCGACGGCGAGCTGCTCACCTGCGAGCCGGCGACGGTGCTGCCCCTGGCGCAGCGCTATTCGCTGTTCTGAGCGCGCGGGACGACTCGCCACCGCAACCCGCATCGCCGTCATCCTCGGGCTCGCCCCGAGGATCGTGACGGAGGGTGGAGATGCTGCCCCGCTGTCAGCCCCAGATCTTTCCCGCCGCCTCGACGATGCGCGCGAGCTTGGCGCGCTCGATTTCCTCGGTGACCGGGTTGCCGGCGACGGTGCTGGCGAAGCCGCATTGCGGGCCCAGCGCGAGCTGGTCGAGGGAAATGTACCGTTCGGCTTCTCCGGTCCGGCGCTGCAACGTCTCGACGCTCTCCAGTTCCGGGATCTTGCTCGAGACCAGGCCCAGCACGACACCTTTGTCCTTCGGCACGTGGCGCAGCGGCTGGAAGTCGCCGGCCCGGTCGGTGTCGTATTCCAGCAGGAAGTGGTTCACGTCGGTCTCGCCGAAGTAACGGCCGGCGACCGATTCGTAGCCGCCTTCCGACAGGTAGAGCCCCTTGAAGTTGCCGCGGCACATGTGGATGCCGACCGTGACCCCGTCCGGTACGTCGCGCACCGCGTCGTTGATCGCGCCGATATAGAGGCCGACCAGGGCATCCGGGTCCTGCCCGACCGCCGTCACCTGGTCGCGAATCGCCGGGTCGCAGAGCATCGCGACCGCCACCTCGTCGAACTGCAGGTAGCGGCAGCCGGCGGCCACCAGGTCGGCGATCTCCGCCCGGTAGGCGGCGGTCAGGTCGGCGAACAGCGCCGCCGCGCTGTCATAGGCCGCCGCCGCGGCGAAGTCGCTGCAGCGGTAGAAATGCAGGGTCGAGGGTGCCGGCATCGTGATCTTCGGTGTGATGTGCGGCATGGCCTGCGCGACATCCTGCACGAAGGCGAACTCGTCGACGGCGAGCGGCTGCACCCGGCGCACCTTCGCCGCGGCATAGGGCGCGGTGAAGTCCGACTGGTGGCCATGGTCGTCGTGGAAGCGGAAGATCGCCGGCCGGATCTCCAGCCCTTCGAGCCGCTCCACGAAGCGGCCCCAGTAGGAGCCGCGACGGAACTCGCCGTCGGTCACCACCTGCAGGCCGGCCTCTTCCTGCAGGCGGACCACGGCGCGTATGGCCTCGTCCTGGATATTCTGGAACTCTGCCTCCTCGATATCGCCGGTGCGCCGGCGGCGGAAGGCATCCTTGAGCGCGGCTGGGCGCAGCAGGCTGCCGACATGATCGGCACGGAAGGGCGGGCGGCCGCCATGCGTTGTCATCGGACATTTCCCCCTTGCGCCGCGCTGTCCATGCCGGCGCAAATTCTATAGCGTTATAGAGAAAGGCTAGTCCCCGGCGATGGCGCAGGCAAGGGCAGGCAGTCGAACCGACAGGGATCCCGGCACGCCGCGCGGTCGCCGCCGCGCCGCGGAAATCGCCGACGCCGCGGCGCAGGTCTTCGCCCGGCGCGGCTATCACGGCGCCAGCACGCAGGAGATCGCCGACCTTCTGGGCATGCGCCAGGCCAGCCTCTACTACTATTTCCCGTCCAAGGAGGCGGCCCTGGAAGAGGTCTGCCGGATCGGCGTCGAAGGCTTTGTCGAGGCCGCCCAGGCCATCGCCGCAGGGGGTAGCGGACCGGCGGAGAAGCTGACGGCGCTGATGATCGCCCATACCCGCCCCGTCGAGACCCGCGCGGGCTATGTCCGGGTGTTCCTGAACGAACGCCGCCACCTGCCGGCGGACAGCCGCCGGCGCATCGGCCGCAAGTCACGCCGCCTGGAACGGATCTTCGAGGCCGTGCTGCAGGAGGGGGTCGAGGCCGGCCTCTTCCGTGAGGATACGGACCCGCGCCTGTGCACCCTGGCCATCCTCGGCATGCTGAACGGAGTGCCCGCCTGGTACGGCAAGGAAAAGCGCGCCGATGTCGACCGGATCGTGGCGGCATTCGCCCGCCTCACCCTGGACGGTGTGCTGGCCGCGCCGCGCCAGGGCGGTGCCGGCTAGTCGTCCATCCCCGGCCGCCCCCGCTGGCGCTTCACCTGGCCGCGCTGCGTCTTCGCCTCCAGGCGGCGGCGCTTGGCGCCCTTGCCCGGCTTCGTCGGCACGCGGAACTTCTGCCGCGCCGCAGCCTCGCGGAGCAGCTCCGCCAGGCGGTCGAGCGCGTCGCGGCGATTGGCTTCCTGCGTGCGGTGGCGGTTGGCGGTGATGACGATCTCACCGTCCTTGGTCATCCGGCTGCCGGCGATCCGTTCCAGCCGATGGCGCACCCGCTCCGGCAGGCTGGGGGAGCCGCGCGCGTCGAAGCGCAGCTGCACTGCCGTCGCCACCTTGTTGACGTTCTGCCCGCCGGGCCCGCCGGCCCGGATGAAGCTGAGCTGGATTTCCTCTTCGCCGATGGCGAGGTCGGGGGTGACCTGGATCGGTGCGGTCATCGGCGCGCCACGGCCTCGTCCAGGCTTCGCCGTATCGCCGCCAGCTGGCCGGCGAGACCGGGGCTGCTGGCGGGGAACAGGCCGTCCAGCGCCGCCGTGCCGACGGTGAAGCCGGCAGCCCCGGCGCCGATCACGGTGGCGATCCGCGCCGGGCTGTCGATGGATCCGGCGATGAAGACCGGCTTGGCGACTGCGGCGCACACCTCGCGCACCAGGCGGTCGGCATCGCCGCCGAAGCGATAGGCCAGCAGATCCAGGCCGGTGACGCCGTCCAGGGCGGCCAGCCGGCGAGCATCAGCGACGATCTCATCCAGGCTGCCGTCCAGCCGGCTGGGATGGCCGATCACCCGGCCGGCGAAGGGCGCGTAGCTTATGCCGCGCCCGGCGATCACCGGCAGCACCACCTCCGGCCGGGTGCCGCCCATCAGCACATCGACCTGCAGCTCCAGCGCCGCCTCGGCGGAACGGCGCTCGCTGGCGGCATCCAGGCTGACCACCTCCAGATAGGCGGTGGCGCCGGCCGCGCGGATCCGCCGCGCCAGGGCCGCCAGCGCGGCCAGCGGCAGGCCGACATCCTTGAAGCCGATATCCGGCACGCCGGCGGCAAGCGCATCCTCCAGGCGGGCGCCGGCATCGGCCACCGTGCGGTCCTGGTTGGTCAGCATGAAGATGAAGGCCGGCGCGGTCGGCTGCATTCCGGTTATCCTGGCCCCTGGCCGCCGTTCCGGCCCTGTGTGACTTGCGCGAAACAGGTCGCCGCGCAACAACCCTGGCGGGTCAAGGCTGCCCGATGGCGCCGTCTGCGTCCATGGCTGTCCGCGGTCCGGGCATCCCGGCCCGCCTGTCGCGGACAGGAACCTGCCGGCGTCCGAACGGTTCCCTGTACCGCCGGGCGCCGGAGAGGGAGCGCGATATGCCATCGCAGAGCGCCATTGCCAAGGCCCTGCTGCACCTGCATGGGCACGGCTTTGCCGAGGAGATCGGGATTCCGCTGCAGCGGAACACGCCGTCGCCCCTGTTCCGCTGGCTCGTGGCCGCGCTGCTGTTCAGCACCCGCATCCGTGCCGGAAAGGCCGTCGCGGCGGCAAAGGCCCTGTCGAAGGCCGGCTGGCGGACGCCGCAGGCGATGGCGGCGGCGTCATGGGCGGACAGGGTGGAGGTTCTGAACCGCGCCGGCTATGCCCGCTACGACGAAAGCACCGCCCGCATGCTGGGCGCAACGGCACGACAAGTCCTGGACAGCTATCGCGGCGACCTGCGGCGGCTGCGCAAGGCGGCGGGCGAGAATCCGCAGGAGGAACGCCGCCTGCTGCAGGCGTTCGAGGGCATCGGCGCCACCGGCGCGGCGATCTTCCTGCGGGAAGTGCAGGCGGTCTGGCCGGAGGTCTATCCCTTCGCCGACCCGAAGGCCCTTTCCGCCGCCCGGGCCCTGGGCCTGCCGGGGGATGCGCAGGACCTGGCGGAGCTGGTCCCGCCGGGCGACTTCACGCGGCTTGTCGCCGCCCTGGTCCGCAGCGGCCTGGCAAAGGACCATGACCGGGTGGTCGAGGTCGCAGCCGGCATCCCGGACTAGCCGTCGCCCGGCCCCTGCCGTCGCCCCCGGGCGCCCGGTGCCGAAACCGCCGCCGGGCCCCCCGGTTCCAGCCGCGTTTGCGGGAAATGCACCCTTATCATGGTTCCCCGGCCGGCCTCGCTGTCGATCGCCAGGCTGCCGTCATGGCGTTCCGCCAGGGCGGTGGCCAGCGACAGGCCGAGCCCCGCACCGCCGTGGCGGCGGGTCATCGGATCGTCCACCAGTGCAAAGGGAATGCGCGCCAGGGCGATCTCCCGCTCGCTCATGCCCGGCCCGCTGTCCTGCACGACGAGATCGAGCCCGTCCCGGTCGCCGTCCTCTGCGGCGCAGCAGCCACAGCTCCCGCCCGCGCGCCGGTGCAGGCGGAGCCGTACGGCGATCTCGCCCCCCGCCGGCGTGAATTTCAGGCTGTTCGACAGCAGGTTCAGCAGGATCTGACGGAACCGCAGCGGATCGCCCCGCAGCCGCGGCAGGCCGGGCTGCAGGTCGACGGCCAGGCGCTGGCCGCCGGCCCGCAACCGGGGCATCACCATGCGCAGGCAGGCCTCCACCTGCTCCGCCGGCGCGAACGGGATGTCGTCCAGCTCGCCGCCGCCGGCCTCGATGCGCGACAGGTCCAGCAGGTCCTCGATCACTGACAGCAGGTGACGCCCCGCCTGCAGGATGTCGGCGGCATAGTCGCGGTAGCGCGGGCCGATCGGGCCGAAGGTCTCCGCCTCCATCAGCTGCGAGAAGCCGATGATTGCGTTCATCGGGGTGCGCAGCTCGTGGCTGACATGGGCGAGCAGCATCGACTTCGCCTGGCTGGCGACCTCCGCCTGCGTCTTGGCCCGCTGCAGGGCGCTCTCGCGTTCTTTGGCAGCGGTCACATCCTCCTCGATCGCGACGAAATGGGTGATGCGGCCCTGCCCGTCCCGGATCGGCGCGATGCGGTTCTCCGTCCAGTACAGGCTGCCGTCGCGATGCCTGTTGCGCAGGATTCCCCGCCAGATCCGGCCGGCGCGGATGGTCTGCCACAGCTCGTCATAGACGGCGCGGGAGGTCTGCCCGGCCCCGAGGAGCCGGGGCGTCCGCCCCAGCAGGTCCCCCATCTCCCAGCCCGACAGCTCCGCGAACCGCGGGTTGGCATACTCGATCCGGCCTTCGGCATCGGTCACCAGGACACCGGCGGGGGAATGTTCGACCACCAACCGGAAGGATTCCGGCTCCCAGCGCCACTGCCCTTCCCCGCCCGGGTCGCGGAGGATGCATGTCAGGCCGTCCGATGCCTGCCCGGCGGCAATCACCTGCAGATCGAGCCAGAGCAGGCGCCCGTCCCTGTGCCGCAGCCGGACCGGTCCCCGCCAGGTGCTGCCGCCGGTCGCCCGTCGCGCGCGCCGCCGCAACAGGGACAGCATCCGCTCCAGCCTGGCGGCCCGTCGCTGCCCAGCCCGGCCTGCCGGCAGCAGCACGGCGGCGCTGCGGCCGCTGATTCCGGCCGCCGGCCAGCCCAGCAGGCCCGCCACGGCAGGGCTGCAGGCGCGGACCCGGCCCGCTTCATCCAGGTCCAGGACCGCTTCGGAGAGGCGGTCGATCAGGCGGCTGCGGTCCCGTGCGACCGCCGCCAGCCGCTGCTCCGCGCGTCGCAGTGCGAGGGCCTGCTGCAGCAGCGGCCAGGAGAGCTCTGCCGGGGTAACGCAGACGGCGATGCCCGCCTGTGCCGCCCGGTGCCGGAGGGTGGCGTCCGGCGCGGCGGACAGGAGCACCACCGTGCCGGCACCGCCCCGGGCGAGCCTCGCCGCAAGCCGGAACCCGGAGCGGCGGCCCGGAGAAGGGATGCCCTGGGAAGGGATGCCCTGGGAAGGGACGCCCGGAGAAGGGATGCCCGGAGAAGGGCCGCCCGGGGGGTGGCAGACCAGGGGATGGCAGACCAGGGCGGCATCGACACCGGGCGCGGCCTCCTCCGCCTCGGCAGGGTCGCAGTGCAGGACCGTCGCTTCCGGCGGGGCGCCGGCCAGGAACCGCCGGAGCGCGTCCGGCAAAGGCTTCCGGCCGCCTGACACGACCAGGACACGACAGGCGACCGGGCGGTTGCCGGAGCCAGGATCCGGCGGGTCGACGCGGCCGGCCATGTCAGACCGACTGGACGCGCCGGAAGAAGCCGTCGACCGCCTCTTCCAGCCGGCCGGTATCGGCGGAAAGCTGCATCGTGGCGTCGCGGGTGGTGCCCGCCTCCGCGCCGGTGCGGCGCGCCGCGTTCGCCACCTCGCCGATCGTGTCGGAGACCTCGGCCGCCCCCGCCGCCGCGGTCTGAACGCCGGCCGCGATCTCGCGGCTTGCCGCGCCCTGCTCCTGGACGGCCGTCGCGATGGCGGCGGTGACCTCCGCCATGCGGTCGATCAGTGCGGCGATGTCGCGGATCGCCTGGACGGCACCGGCGGTCGCCGTGCGGATGCCGTCGACCTGAGCGGCGATTTCGCCCGTCGCCCGCGCGGTCTGCCCGGCCAGGGTCTTCACCTCTCCCGCGACCACGGCAAAGCCCTTGCCCGCCTCGCCCGCCCGGGCCGCCTCGATGGTGGCGTTCAGCGCCAGCAGGTTGGTCTGCGCGGCAATGTCCTGGATCAGCCCGACGACCTGCCCGATCGCTTCCGCCGCGTCGGCCAGTTCGCCGATCCGCGCGTTGGTCGCGCCGGCCGCATCGACCGCGTCCGCGGTCATCCGGCTGGCATCCTCGGCGCGCGCGCCGATCTCGCCGATCGAGGCGGAGAGCTGTTCGCCCGCGGAGGCGACCGACTGGACGCTGTCGGCCGCCTGGGCCGCGGCCGCAGCCACGCTGTCCGATCGCTGCAGGGTGGCGGCAGCATGGCCGTTCATCGCGGTCCCGGACTCGTCGAGTCGGTCCACCGCGGTACGGACATCTGCGACCAGGCCGCGGACCACGGCATCGAAGTCCCGCACCGCGGCCTCCCGCAGCCGCTGCCGTTCCGCGCGGGCCTCCAGCATCGCCTGCTGGTAGACGGATACCGAGATCGCGACATCCAGCGCCAGGGCGGAGCAGACGGCGCTTGCCAGTGCCTGGCGGCCGCGCCTGGACCAGCCGCGGTCGATCCGCTCGAGAAGCCGGCTCAGGATGAAGTTGTAGCCGCCCACATACCAGTGCGGCGCCAGGCCGATCCGGTAATGCGCCTGCCCGACCGCGCGGGCGCTCTGGAAATATTCCTCGTCGAAGCGGCCGCTGAACAGGCACTCCCAATGTCGGATCTGCGCCGCCTTCAGCCGGGCATTGTCGCTGCCGATCATCTGGCGCAGTTCCGGCACCGTGTGCAGGTGGCGGTAGAACGCGTCCAGAATCGACGGCATCTCCGGCCGGATCCGGTGCCAGAAGGCCTGCAGCAGCGGTGCCGTCAGGACACCGATCCGAAAGAAAGCGGGGTCCGGCATAACGGCCATACCGGCAGCCTGCCTCTGCGATTTGTCTTGGCTCATGAACGTCTCCCTGTCGGCCGGAGATCCGGGGGCTCTTCGCGGCCCGCGTGATCCCGCACAGGGAAAGTCTGCAAATTTAACAAAAATGCAAAGTTAACGAGGGTTTATTCATTACGTCTATTTCAATAGGTCGAATTATTTAGACCTTTAATTCAGTGCTCGGCATTAATGCCTGCGGAGCCGGCGGCACGGTCAGCGCAGGAAGCCGCGGGCGGCAATGGCCGCGGATGTGCGGTTGGGCAAACCGAGGCTGCGCAGAATATTGTGAACGTGCAGCTTCACTGTGGCGGCAGAGATGTTCAGGCGGGCGGCGATCTCCTTGTTGGAGCAGCCTTCCGCCAGGCAGTCCAGCACCTGACGCTGGCGGAACGTCAGGGCGGTCAGGGCCGGCGGCGGATCCGCCGATGGCACGCCCACCGCATTGCTGCCGGGTTCGGTCTGATCACCGCCGGCGCGACCGGGCTCCATCATGACTCCGACGCAGCTGAGCCCGCCGGCCCCGAACAGGGTGTGACGGCCCCAGTAGGTGAGCATCCGCCGGGGCGGCCCTCCGGACTGCAGGAATGCCAGCGGAAGCGGCTCCGACGGCGGATCGGCGGCGAGCAAGGCTTCGACCGCCTGCTGCTGCTCCGGGACCACGAAGCCTGTCAGCGGCAGGTCGGACTGGCCCTTGTCGCCGTCCAGCATGACCGTCGATGCCGCTTCGTTGGCATAGACCACCCTGCGATCGAACAGCAGCAGGATCGGGACGGGCAGGCGGTTGAGCAGGTCCATGAGACCGTTCTGGCCGTTGAACAGGCAGATGCCCGACCGGTCCTGCGCCCGGGCAAGGATGTCCGGGTCGACATAACGGTTGCCGGCGATCATGAACTGCAGCGCCGCGGCAAATCTCTCGGGGTCGAGCTGCGGGGACAGGATCCCGGCAAGCCCTTCCTCCAGCCACTGCCGTGCCTCGGCCTCGGTCACGGTGCCCAGTGCGGCGACCTCCGCGCCTGCGAAGCGGGCCCGCAGCGAGGCAAGCCGCACCGGTGCGATCCGCCGCAGCAGATGGTCTGCGATCAGGACGAACCGGACTGCCGGTGCGGCGCGGGCAATTTCCCGGGCCGCATTCATGTCGCGCGCGGTCCGCATCCGGAGCCCCCGGAGTCGCTGGCGCACCGCCGTCTCTATGGCCAGCAGGTCCATGCCCCGTTCGCTGACGACCAGGATCTCGTCGGGAACGGACGCAGTCCTTGCCTCCCTCCGGCCCGAGGCCGGCAGCATTCCTGTCGAATCTTCTGGCATCGGTCCCAAACTTTCCGCCGGTCGCAGCCCCCCGTGCGTCGACGGACTTTTTATTGTGAGCGTGAACAGTATCGGTGCGCAGGCTCCGGCAAAATACACATTTGGATCGTATTTCATACCCGGATAGCCAACCGACCGGTCTAGCCGGCATGCCGGAAGGCGGGGCCGGCGCCGCATTTGTCATCGACTTCGAAACGCGGTCTAACCTCCTCCCGGGAACCGGCAGACTCGGGAGGAAAGCAATGACCATCACGTTCTACGACTGCGCCACCGCGCCCAGCCCGCGCCGTGCGCGCATCCTGCTGGCAGAGAAGGGCATCGAGGTCGAGACCGTGCAGGTCGACCTGGGCAAGGGCGAGCAGCTTTCCGACAGCTTCAAGGCGATCAACCCGGATTGCACCGTGCCGGTACTGAAGCTGGACGACGGCACGATCCTGTCATCCAATGCCGGCATCGCCGCCTGGGCGGAAGCCTACCGGCCGGAGCCGCCGCTGCTCGGCAGCACGCCGGCGGAGAAGGGCCTGGTGGCGCACTGGAACGCCAAGGTGGAAACCGACGGCCTGATGGCGGTGGCGGAAGTGCTGCGCAACGGCTCGCCGCGGATGAAGGACCGCGCCCTGCCCGGGCCGGAGGACTATGCCCAGATCCCGGAACTGGCGGAGCGCGGCCGGGCGCGACTGACACGCTTCATGGCGGTCCTCGATGCGCAGCTGAAGGGGCGGGCCTTCGTCGCCATCGACCGTCTGTCCGTGGCGGACATCACTGCCCTGGTGACCGTCGACTTCGCCAAGTGGGTGAAGGTGGTGCCGGAAGAGGGACAGGCCGACCTGCTGCGCTGGCACGCTTCCATGTCTGCAAGACCTTCCGCCAAGGCCTGACGGGAGGCGACCGGCATGAGCGAGATCGAGACGACCGAACACCGGGTACCGTCCACCCTGCAGGGCCTGAACCTCCTGGTGCGCAACAAGCACCTGCGGGGACGCTCGGATTTCGGTCCCGGCGGCACCCTGCTCTGCGTCCATGGCGCCACCTATCCGGCGACCGTGACCTTCGACTATCCGGTCGAGGGCCGCTCCTGGCTCGACCTGCTGGCCGCACAGGGCTTCGACGCCTGGTGCGTCGACCTGCTGGGCTATGGCGGATCGGACCGGCCGGCGGCCATGGAAGGCGATCCGATGGCGGCGGAGCCGCTGGTCGACACCGGGCAGGCCGCTGCCGACGTGGCACAGGTGGTCGACTATATCCTGGCGGAGCGCGGCCTGGGGCAGCTCGGCCTGCTCGGCTATTCCTGGGGCACCGCGATCGGCGGCACCGTCGCGGGGCGCATGCCGGAGAAGATCGCCCGGCTGGTCCTCTATGGCGCGCTCTGGCTGGGGGCCGGCCGGCTGGTGCCGCCGGACCAGAAGCTCGGCGCCTACCGGCTGGTCGATGCGGATGCCGCCGCCGCCCGCTGGGTGCAGAACCTGTCCGACCAGCAGATCGAGGCGATCGTGCCGGCAGGCCTGATCCGGGCCTGGGCCGAGGCGGCAGTGGCCAGCGACCCGGCTTCCGCGTCCAGGGAGCCCCGGATGCTGCGGGCACCGACCGGCGTGATCAAGGATGTCCGCGCCCTGCAGCAGGATGGCACCGCAATGTACGATCCGGGGCTGATCCGCTGCCCCACCATGATCGTGGTCGGCGAGTGGGACCAGGAGACGACGCCTGCCCAGGGCCGCGAGGTGTTCGACCGCCTGGCCGCCGCGGCGGAGCGGCGCTATGTGGTGCTGGGCCGCGGCACCCACACCATGTTGCTGGAGAAACAGCGCCACCACCTGCATGCCTGCGTCGCCGGCTTCCTGAAGGAGGGCTGGCAGGGCGCCGCCTGAGAC